>Ga0134122_10002009_pt1 | contig 14880 bp, 13 predicted proteins | sample KB302_FD_96461 | JGI IMG/M metagenome (GOLD analysis project Ga0134122, IMG submission 96461) | Terrestrial soil microbial communities without Nitrogen fertilizer from Kellogg Biological Station, Michigan, USA - KB3-0-2 | ecosystem: Environmental > Terrestrial > Soil > Unclassified ... | reverse complement strand
GGGACTTCGCGCCGACGCCGTGGATTTCGCCCAGCACCTCGGGCAGCGGCACCAGGCAGCGGTAGGGATGCATGTGCTCGCGCTGCGCCTCCTCGGGGCGGTCGGCGAGCTCCTCGACGCGGTGCATCACGCCCACGGTCAGCGGTTTGCCGCACTGCGGACAGCGGCCCTCGGCGCGCCGGGTCTCCGCCGGCTCCAGCCGCACGCCGCAGGCGCGGTGGCCGTCGAGATGGTACTTACCCTCCTCGGGAAAGAACTCCACCGTGCCGCCGTAACCCTCGCCGGTCTCCAGCGCCCGCCGGATGGCGAAGTAGTCGAGGTCCGTCTCGAACGCGCAGGCCTCGCGGCCCAGCCTCGGCGGCGAGTGGGCGTCCGAGTTGCTGACCAGGGTGAAGCGGTCGAGCCGCGAGACGCGCCAGTTCATCGGCGGGTCCGAGGAGAGGCCGGTCTCGACGGCGAAGATGTGGGGCGCGAGATCGCCGTAGCATTCCTCCACCGAGTCGAAGCCCGACTTCGAGCCCAGAACGGCGAACCAGGGCGTCCACACGTGAGCCGGAACGAGGTAGGCGTCCGGCCCGCTCTCGAGCGCGATCTCCAGCAGATGACGCGAGTCGAGGCCGAGGATGGGCCGACCGTCCGATGAGATGTTGCCGATGGACCCCAACCGCTCGCGGAAGCGCCCCGCCGTGTCGAGGTTCGCGGCGTAGATCAGATGGTGGACCTTGCGGGTGCGGTCACCCTTCTTGTAGATGGTGGAGATTTCTACTTCGAGCAGGAAGCGGGTGGGGCCGTGGCACGAGGGAGGGAGCCGCTGCTCGACCTCGCGCTCGATCTCGGGCCGCAGGCGGAAGAGGCCCGGCTCGGCCGGCACCAGCTTGGTGCGGATCTCCTCGAACCACGCGGGATGAGTGAAGTCGCCGGTGCCGACGACCGTGAGCCCCTTCCGGCGCGCCCACAGCGCCATGTGCTCGAGATCGGCGTCCCGGCTGGTGGCCCGGGAATACTTCGAATGGACGTGGAGGTCGGCGTAGAAGGCCACGGCGCGGCAAGGCGGAACGTCGGTGACTGTATAACGTCACCGCGGTTGCGTCCAGCCGCGCCACGGCCAGGGCATCGGGAGGAGGGGTCAGCTTGCGCTGCGAGAGACTCCCGTCATAGAAACCGATGCATCACGAGCAGATCGACCAGCCCGAGCTCGCGATGGCGGAAGGCCTTCGGCACAGTGCCGGCGACGGCGAAGCCCATCTTCCGCCAGAGGGCGATGGCGGGCTCGTTGGTGCTCACCACGGCGTTGAACTGCATGGCGAGAAAACCGGTACGGCGGGCTTCGTCCAGCGAATGCTCGCAGAGTGCCCGGCCGATGCCGCGTCCAGAGCGGCTCGGATGCACCATGTAACCGGCGTTGGCGACGTGCGAGCCGAGGCCCGGCTGGTTGGCCTTCAGGATATAGGTGCCGACAACCACGCCGTCGAGGAGAGCGACGTAGGTTGAGAGTCCCGGGGCCATCCAGATCGCCCGCGCCTGCTCCTTCGTCGTCTCCGGATCGTAGGCGTAGGTGTCGCCCTTTGCCACGACGGCGTGAAAGATCTCCCAGATGCCGTCGAAGTCGGCGTCCTGCGCGCGGCGGATGGTGAGACCGTTGCTCATGCGGGCGAGCGCCGTTTGCGGACGACGCCCTCGGTGTAGGTCTTGAGCTCTTTGGAGCCCGGCGGCGCAATCTCGAAGACGATCCCCACGGTGCCGTCCGTGTTCAGCCGATAGGTCAGGCGGAACCGGGGCACGCCCGGTGCCTCGTCGCTGAGGAACACGGCGCTCTTGGGCGATTCCGTTGTGGTCACGGCGTAGTTGATGACATGGTCCTCATTGTCCGTGTAAACCGCTCGGAAGCCGTGATCCGACGACGGGTAGATGAGCATGAGGTCCTCGTGGCGGCCGCTCGGGGTGTCCGCCGTATTGCGGCGAACCAGAACGTGTCCCTGAAGGTCCGGCGAGAGGGAGAACCGGCCTATCGACTCGCCAGGCTTTCCCGATCCCACGCCTTCCCAGTCTCCGATCAGAAAAGCCAGGGGTGCCCATCGCTCAGCCGTGGAGTCGGGGCTCGCCTCTCGGACTTCCTGAGTGGACAGAGCGGAGGCTGCCGCCGGAGCGGGTGCAAGGGACAAGATCACGAGGATAAGGACGAGAGCTCGCTGCATGCGGCCTCCTGCGGGGTAAAAGCTGCCGGGAGAGCATTCTCCCCCGAATGTCGTCCCACAGCTACGGGATCTTCACAGTCGTGAGGTCTATTTGATGGGGCGGCCAGCCGGACGTATACTCTTTCGCTAAAGGTCCCCACCTGCCGAAAGAGCCCTCGGGCTCTTCTGCTCTTCGGAGTAGATAGGTAGGTGGGTCGTCGTCGAAGATGTGAAGCACTGACATCTCAAGCCTCTCCTACCTATCCCGCCTGCCGCAGATACGTGGCGATCTGCCCGCGATGATGCACCTCGTGATCGAGGTTGCCCCGCACGATCACCCACCAGACCGTGACCTCGCCGCCGAAGCGCCGGTCGAAGATCGGCTCCGCGAGCTGCGCGGGCGACAGCCCGGCGATGAGGCCGGAGCGCCGCCGGCCGGTCTCCTCGAGCTCGGCGAGCAGGTCGAGGTAATCGGCTCGCGTGGGCTCGCCCGCGATGCCGGCGCTGCCGACCATGGGCTCGAGGGTGCGGTCCTCGAGCTTTCTGAACAGCCATTCATCGGCGTCGATCAGGTGCCGGGCCAGATCGGCGAAGCTCATCGCCTCCGGCGTGGGCCGCCAGCTCTCACGGCCCGCCGGCACGAGGCGGAGCCGCTTGAGGGAGGACTCGCGCACCGCCCGCGACCAGGCCGCCAGGTTCTCTGTTTCGCTCATGGCTCGCTGCACCCTCTCGATTGACCCTCTTCCCGAAGCGGCATAGGCTCCGTACCCGACTCACCAACACATTTCACAGGGAGGAGGTCTCTTATGGCGAAGACCTTGATCAAGGGCGCCCTTCTGGGCGGTATCCTGCTGTTCGTCTGGGGGAACGTCTCGTGGCTGATGCTCCCCTGGCACGACATGACCCTCCACGCTTTCAGCGACGAGAACGCGGTGTTGACGGCCTTGCAGGCCAACGCTCCCAGCTCCGGCATCTACACCTACCCCGGGCCGAAGACCACGTCGGCGGCGGCGGGGCCACGGGCCTTCCTGGCCTACTGCACCGGCGCTTCCGCCTCGATGGCGCCGTCGATCATCGCCTACTTCCTGCTGCAGGTGCTCGTCGGCCTGCTGGTGACGGCGCTGCTGCTCAGGACGCGCGGTCTCTCCTACTGGGGGAAGGTGGGCTTCGTCACCCTGGCGGCGTTCACGGCCTCGGTCGTCTGCTTCGGCCCCTTCTCGATCTGGTGGCACTTCGCGACCGATTTCCAGTTGGTGGAGATCGCCGACGTGACCATCAGCGGCTTCCTGCTGGGCCTGGTGCTCGCGAAGTGGGCGAGCCCTGAGCCCGCCGCGTAGCGGGAAGGTCAACGTGCTCACTCGACGGCTCGCGGCGGCGATTGCAGCCGGACGACGCCGACGACGCCGGCCAGGGTGAGCAGGCTGCCGAAGAGCTGGAGCGGCGCCAGGCGGTCGCCGAGGAAGACGGCGCCGAGCAGCAGGCTGAGGACGACGGTGAGCTGCATGATCACCCCGGCCTGCAGGTTGGTCACCCAGCGGTAGGCGTGGGTCATGAGGAGCTGTGCGGCGACGGAGCTGGCGCCGACCGCCGCGAGCAGCAGCCATTGCCACGGCGCCGGCGGGCGGAAGCCGGCGATGCCGAACGGCGCCGTGGCGATCAGCACGAAGACCGTCAGGCTGCCGTAGATGGACCACGACCCCTCGGTGCGGCGGGCGGCGCGGATGGCCGTGACCGCGGCTCCCGAGAGGACCGCGGAAGTCAGCCCCACGGTCTCCCAGAGGCCGAAGTGCAGCGAGCCCCCGGCGCCGCCGCCGGCGGCGAGCACCATGCCGAGCAGCGCCGCGGCGAGCGGCAGGAGCAGCCGCCGATCCGCGCGCTCGCCGAGGAAGAGCGCGGCGAAGGCGACGCTGAAGATCGGCGAGGAGTAGTTGAGCAGGGTGGCGATGCCCACCGTGATGTGCTCGATGGCCAGGAAGTAGAGGAGCACGGCCACGCCGCCGAAGAGCCCCCGGTAGAGCAGCAGGTCCAGGCGCTGGAACGTCACGGCCTTGCGCGCCAGCGACGGCACCGCGACGACCGGCAGCAGCATGAAGGCGAAGCGAAAGAACGCCACCTGGCTGCCGGAAAGGCCCGCCGAGGCCAGTTTCGCCGCCACCGCCATCAGCGCGAAACAGACGGCGGAGACCACCATCAGAAGCAGGGCATGGCGGGGCGGCACCGGGGGATCATGTCGCAATTCTGGGTCTTGGGTCTTGGGTCTTGGGTCTTGCTCTTTCAGGACCCAGGACCCAAGACCCAGGACGCCCCGCCTCCTGTAGACTGCGCAGCCGAGACGAGGAGGAGACCCATGGAAGCTCATCCTGGCATCCGCCTGTTCGCCGTGCTCGCCGTCGCGCTCCTGGCCACGGTCTTCGACGCCCGGCCGGCGTCGGCGCGCACCGCCAAGCCCCCGCTCCACGGCCGCCACTGGATGGCGGTCACCGGCAAACCCCTGGCCGCGACGGCCGGAGCCATGATGTTCCAGAAGGGCGGCAACGCCGTCGACGCGACCACCGCCATGCTGGCCGCCGTCTGCACGATGTGGGACACCCTCGCCTGGGGCGGCGAGACCCAGGCCCTGATCTGGAACCCGCACACCGGGAAGGTGATCGCCATCAACGCCCTGGGAGTCGCACCCAGCGGCGCCACGCCGGACTTCTTTCACGGCAAAGGCATGGCCTACCCGCCGGAGTACGGACCCCTGGCGGCGGTGACTCCGGGCACTCCCGGCGGCTTGCTGACGATGCTCGCCGAGTACGGCAAGCTGAGCCTGGCCGACGTCCTCGCGCCGGCCCTCCAGATGGCCGAGGGCTACCCCATCGAGGCGCAGCTCGCGGACACCATCGAGCGGCAGAAGAAGCAGATCAAGGAGTGGCCCTCCTCCCGCGCCGTCTTCCTCCCCCATCTCGGCGAAGCGCGCGAGGCGCCCCACGCCGGCGAGGTGTTCCGCCAGCCCGAGCTCGCCGCCACTCTGCACAAGCTGATGGAGGCCGAGCGCCAGGCCCTCGCCGCGGGCAAGAGCCGCAAGCAGGCGATCTACGCCGCCTACGACCGCTTCTACAAGGGGGACATCGCCGAGGAGCTGGCGCGCGGCACCCAAGAGCAGGGCGGCCTCATCACCAAGGAGGACCTGGCGCGCTGGCAGGTGCGCATCGAGGAGCCGGTAAAGACCACCTACAAAGGGATCGACGTCTACAAGCTCGACGCCTGGACGCAGGGGCCGGTCATGCTCCAGGCCCTCAACCTGCTCGAGCCCATGGACCTGCGCGGCATGGGCTTCAACAGCGCCCGCTACATCCACACGCTCTATCAGACCATGAACCTGGCCTTCGCCGACCGCGACTTCTACTACGGCGATCCCTCCTTCCCGCCCGACGAGCCTCTCCAGGGGCTGCTCTCGAAACCGTACGCGGACTCCCGGCGCAAGGAGATCGACTGGCAGCGCAACAACCCGGCGGTCAAGCCCGGCGATCCTTATCCCTTCGAAGGCAAGACCAATCCCTATCTCGGCCTGCTGGAGAAGTGGGGGGCGCCGGCCGACAAGAAAAAATGGACGCAACCGCAGAATTCCTCCATGACCTTCGACGAGAGCTTCCGTGCCGGGACCACGTCGATCATCGCCGCCGACGAGGAAGGCTGGCTGGTGTCGGTCACGCCGAGCGGCGGCTGGGTGCCCTCGTTCATCGCCGGCCACACCGGCATCGGGCTCTCGCAGCGCATGCAGAGCTTCGTCCTCGACGAAGCGGAGAGCCCGTTCAACATGCTGGTGCCCGGCAAGCGGCCGCGAGTGACGCTCACTCCCAGCCTGGCGGTCAAGGACGGCAAGCCCTGGCTCGCCTCCGCGGTGCAGGGAGGCGACACCCAGGACCAGAACCTCCTGCAGTTCTTCCTCGACGTCGTGGAGTTCGGGATGACCGTGCAGGAAGCGGTTGAGGGACCGAACATCACCAGCTATCAGATGCACAGCTCGTTCGGCGACCACGCCTCGGAGCCGGGACGCATCACCGTCCATGCCAGCACGCCGCCGTGGGTGCGGCAGGAGCTGCAGCGGATGGGCTACAAGGTCGAGGTCGAGGAGCGAACCTCGGGTCCCATCAACGCCATCCTCCTCGATCACCAGCACGGCACGATATGGGGCGGCTCCAGCGACTTCGGCGAAGACTACGGGATCGGGTGGTGAGTCCTCACTCCCCCAACCCCACTCCTTCCCTCCCACCCTCACCGGGAGAGAGGGGGCTTAGGAAATCAACCTTTCTTGCTGTTCTCCCTCCTCTCCCGGTGAGGGGGGAAGGGAGGGGGCGGGAGAGGAGGGCCGGGGTGGTGAGGGCCTACTCCGGCGTGTTGTACGTCGACGGTATGAACTCCGGATCCTCCTGAGCGCGGCGCTCGAAGCAGAGGAAGTCGTAGTAGCCGCAGCGAACCGTGCCGGGAAAGTTGCGGCAGATCGCCGGCCTGCCTTCGTAAACGGTGCAGCGGCGGGTCTCGGTGTTGAGGAAAGTGCAGACGGTGCCGTAGATCGTGTCCGGCTTGTGGCGCAGAATGACCTCGCCGGGCTCGTCGCCTTTCTTGGTAAACTCCCGCGCGACCGTTTCGGGAGAAAGGCCCAGGTGCCGCCCCAGCCGGCGCACGTCGGAGTCCTTGACGGGGATCCGCGAATAGGAGCAGCAGTAGGAAGGGCAGCGGTTGCAGTTGTAGAAGCTGATCATCAGCGTCATCCCCCGTCGCAGTGTAACCTTTTTGAGGGGAATGTCCACTTCGGAGATCGACATGAACCGAAAGCCTTTCGCTTTCCTTTTCGCCGTCCTCTTCCCGATCTTCGCCGCCGCTCCCGCCGCGCGCGCGGCGGAGACGGCCGCGGCGATGCTGCCGGTGCCGGAGAGCATCGCCGCCGACGGCGTGCCGCCCATCCCGCGCCTGCACGCCGAGGATCTGCTCCCCTACGAAAATCTCCGCAGCGCCCTGCTGGCGGACTGGCATCCCAAGGAACGCCGCATCCTCATCAGGACCCGTTTCGCGGAGAGCGTCCAGCTCCACGAGGTGGCGATGCCGATGGGAGCGCGCACGCAGCTCACCTACTACCGCGATCCGGTCAACGCCGGCTTCTACCGGCCGAACGATCCCGAGCAATTGGTCTACTCGTTGAACGAGGGCGGAGCGGAGAACTTTCAGCTCTTCCTGCTCGACCGCCGCACCGGCCGCAGCACGCGCTTCACGGACGGCACGCACCGCTACGTCGCGCCTCTCTGGTCGCGCGGCGGCAAGTGGCTGGCGTTCTCCAGCAACGCCCGCAACGGCCGCGACATGGACGTCTACGTGACCGATCCTTCCACGCCGGGGAGCGAGCGGCGGCTGCTCGAGGTGCAGGGCGACTGGCGGCCGCTCGACTGGAGCGCCGACGACCGCCGGCTCCTCCTCTTCGAAGACGTCTCGGACAACGAGGCCTATCTCCACTGGGTGGACGTGGCCACCGGCGAGCTGCACACCATCACGCCGCGCAATCCTCACAAGGAAGAGCCGACGGTGGCCTACGCGGACGGCCGGTGGTCGGCGGACGGCGAGTCGGTCTTCACGGTGTCCGACCGCGACAGCGAGTTCCTGCGCCTGGTGCGGATCGGCCTCGCGAGCGGGCCTTCGACCGTGCTCTCCGGCGACGTCCCCTGGAACGTGCAGAGCTTCGACCTCTCGGACGACGGCCGCCTGCTCGTCTTCGTGGTCAACGAGGACGGCATCTCCAAGCTGCACTTCCTCGAAGCGGCGACGCGCAAGGTCCTGCCTTCCCCCGAGCTGCCGCCCGGCGTGGTGGCGAGCGTCGCCTTCCGGCCGGGCTCGCACGAGGTCGCTTTTTCGCTCAACTGGGCGCGCTCGCCGCAGGACGTCTACAGCTACGATCCGGAGCGGCAACGCCTGGAGCGCTGGACGGCGAGCGAGGCGGGCGGCCTCAACACCGAGACCTTCGCCCTCCCCGAGCTGATCCACTACCCCACCTTCGACAAGGCGAAGGACGGCTCCCGGCGGCTGATCCCGGCGTTCGTCTACCGGCCGCCGGCGGACCGCTTCAAGGGCCGGCGGCCGGTGTACATCGAAATCCACGGCGGGCCCGAGGGGCAATCGGTGGCGGGCTTCAGGGGCAGCACCAACTATCTCCTCAACGAGCTGGGGATCGTCCTCATCCTGCCCAACGTCCGCGGCTCCACCGGCTACGGCAAGACCTACCTGAAGCTCGACAACGGCCGGCTGCGCGAGGATTCGGTGAAGGACATCGGCGCGCTGCTCGACTGGATCGCCGCGCAGCCCGACCTCGATCCCTCTCGGGTGATGGTGGCCGGCGGCTCCTACGGCGGCTACATGTCTCTCGCCACCATGACCTTCTACAGCGACCGCTTGTGCTGCGGCTGGGACTCGGTGGGAATCAGCAACTTCGTGACCTTCCTCGAGCACACGGAGGACTATCGCCGCGATCTGCGCCGCGTCGAGTACGGCGACGAGCGGGATCCGCAGATGCGGGCCTTCTTGCAGGAGATCGCCCCCGCCGGGCGCGCCGGCCGCATCACCAAGCCCCTCCTCGTCAGCGCGGGAGCCAACGATCCGCGGGTGCCGGTCTCGGAGTCGGATCAGATCGTCGCCGCCGTCAAGGGCAAAGGCGTGCCGGTCTGGTACCTCAGGGCCAAGGACGAGGGGCACGGCTTCGCCAAGAAAGGCAACTCCGATTTCCAGCGCGCCGTGCTGTTCGAGTTCGTGCGGCGGTTCCTGCTGGGGGAGGGCGGCGAAGCGGCGGGGAAGTAAAGCCCTTACGTAGTCACCGCCACGCGGTTCCTACCGCTGCGCTTGGAGCGCAGCAGGCCGTCGTCGGCGGCCTGATAGAGGTCCTGCGGCATCGCCATATCAGGGGTCAGCTCGGCGACGCCGAAAGAACAGCTCGTGGCGATCTTGACGTCGCCGTAGCGGTGCTCGTAGCCGAGGATGCGCTCGCGCAGCTTGGAAGCCAGGGTCTCGGCTCCCTCGGCGCCCGTCTCCGGAGCCAGGATCACGAACTCGTCGCCGCCGACGCGGGCCAGCACCTGCTCGGGGCGGATCAGGTCGCGGGCCAGGAAAGCCACCTGCTTGAGGATGAAGTCGCCGCAGAGGTGGCCGTAGGTGTCGTTGATGGCCTTGAACTCGTCGAGGTCGAAGATGATCAACGACAGCGGCCGCTGGTGGCGCACGGCGCGGGAGAACTCGCGCTGCAGCTCCTCGTCGAACTTCCGCTTGTTGAAGATCTCGGTCAGGCCGTCCTTCGCCACCAGCTCGTAAATCGCCAGATGGTAAGCGCTCTCCACGTCCTGCTCGTGGAGGAACTTGAAATGGACGGCGGCGGTCTGGAAGCGGTCGCCGCTGCGCAGCACGGTGCGGCCGTGGATCGCCTGGCCGTTGATGTAGGTGCCGTTGGTGCTGCCGAGGTCCTCGATGGTCACCGCCGACCCGATATAGCGCAGCCGGGCATGCTTGCGGGAGAGCGACATCACCTCCGGCAGGCTGATCCCCACGGCGCCGGAGCGGCCGATCTCCAGGATGGTGCCCGGCGAGAGGCGGAAACGCGAGCCCAGGCGCTGGCTCTCGGGATGAGCGATGAGGATGACGTCGGCTTCGGAGTCGAGCTGCGACTGGGCGCGGTCTTCCCGCTCGCGGCCGGCGCCCTCGAAGGTCTGCGTCAGGCCGCTCTCGTGCAGCGGCGTCAGATCGATGTCGTCGGTGTCGGAGTCGCCCCGGGACTGGAGGACGTCGCGGGAGTCGGAGCGGTGCCGTTCGTCCATAATTCGACTATCCCGAGGCTGGTCGGGTAGCGGCAAAGCGTACCACCGGCGGGGAGGAGCGTCAAACAAACCCCCCTCTCTCCCGGTGAGGGGGGAAGGGAGGGGGCGGGAGAGAGGGGGTTGGGGGAGTGAGGGGCCTACTTCCCTTTCAGCAGCGCCTTCAGCACGTGGCTCGCCACCTCGGGGTTCTCGCGCAGCCGGCGGATCGAGTAGGGATACCAGTCGCGCCCGTAGGGGACGTAGACCCGCAGCCGGTGGCCGGCGGCGATGAGGATGCGGCGCAGCTCCTCGTCGACACCGAGCAGCATCTGAAACTCGTACTGATGGGGCTGGAGGCCCTGCCGCTCGATGATGGCGGTCGCCCGGCAGGCCAGGTACTCGTCGTGGGTGGCGACGCCGACGTAGACGCCGCGCGCGACCAGCTTCTCGAGCGCGGCGACGAAGTTGGCCCGCACCGTCTCGTAGCCCTTCCAGGCGATGCGACGGGGCTCGACGTAGATCCCCTTGCAGAGGCGGACGTTGGCGCCTTCGGCGGGCAGGCCGTCGATGTCGGCGAGGGTGCGGCGCATGTAGGCCTGGAGGACGACGCCGAGGTTGCCGTGGCGCGCCTGCAGCTCGCCATAGATCCGCAGGGTGGCGTCGGTGCAGGTGTTGTCCTCCATGTCGATGCGGATGAAGTTGCCGTAGCGCTGGGCGATCTCGGCGATGCGCGCCACGTTGTCGCGGCAGAAGCCCTCGTCGATCTTCAGCCCCAGAAGGGTGAGCTTGATCGAGACGTTGGAGTCGATCCCCTCGCGTGCGATGGCGTCGAAGACGTGCAGGTATTCCTCGACGGCGGCGGTGGCCTTCTCGCGCTCGTGCACCTCCTCGCCGAGGATGTCGATGGTCGCCATCGCGCCCTGCTGGTTCAGCGAGCGCACGACGCGCACAGCGTCGTCGAGGCTCTCGCCGGCCACGTAGCGCGAGGCCACACGGCCGACGATGGCCTTCGGCACGGCGGGCAAGCCGGTCACCAGGAGGCGGTTGAACGCGCTCATTGGGCCGGGGAATGCTATCTCAGATCAGGCGGCGGGCTGCCCTGCCGGAAGCTCGGCGGGGTCCGGAGAGTCGATCACCCAGCGCACCGACTTCGAGCACGGGCAGGCGCCGGCGACGCGGCGGAGGGCCGGCATGCGGCCGGCGGCCTGCTCGGCCGTCAATTGCCCCGCGTGCACCTGGGTGAGGGCCTCGACGTACTCCTTGAAGTCGCGGCTGGCGCGGTACGCCTCCGGCAGGTTGCGGATGAGGTGCTGGAGGTAGTTCTGGACGTCGTCGTAGGTCTCGCCCGCGAAGCCCACCTTGCGGAAGGCGGGGACGCCGCGGCGGCGGAAGAACTCCGGGTGCGGCACCTCCAGCAGGTCCTCGCGGCGGACGCCCGCGACCGTCTCGCCGGCCAGGATGCGGTCGAGGAAGGCTTCGGAGTCGCCGTGCGAGAGGTCCTCGACGCGGGCGCGCAGGTAGCGGAGGTTCAAGTCCCGCACCAGCTTGCCGACCTCGTCGTAGTACTGGCGCTGCGCCTCGGCGTTCTTCGTCGGCTTCAAGCCCAGGCGGACGTTGGTGCCGCCGCCCCGCTCGTCGCCGAACATCTCCAGGCCCCGCGGCAGCCACTTGTTGATCGCCTTCTGCAGCACGTCCATGGTGACGTAGGTCTCGCCGCGAGCGGCGGCGGTAACCCAGCGCCGCATCGGTACGACGCCGGCGGCGAGGTGGAACGCCTCCTCGCGCAGCATCTGCGGCATGCTCTCGGCCATCGGCTGGTAGGCGGAGATCTTCTGCATCGCGAGCTGGTACTTGCCCACCCGGTCGATCAGGGCGCAGAAGACGACGTTGTCGACGAAGGAGTCGAAGTCGATGTTGAAGGCGCCCAGCAGGTGGGAGCCGGTGTTCATCGACAGGATGTCCTCGAGGAGGTCGGTGTGGGACTCCTGGGAGACGGAGGTCCAGTCGTCCTCGACGAGCAGGTGGAGCATCTGGTAGCCATGGCGCAGCTCCTCGGCCATCATGCGGAGAATCCAGAACTGCTCCTCCTCGTCCTGGGCGCGGGCGAGCGTCAGACGGTGCTGCTGGATGGAGCCGAACTCGGTGGAGGCCTGGGCGCGGATGGCGCCGAACATGTGATGGGCCTGCTCGGGGAGCATGTCGGAGGCGCGGGTGAACTTGGGCTTGCCCTTGAGCTCGCCGCACTCGATCTCGCTGCACATCCCCATCTCGCGATAGGCGCAGAGCTGGAAGGGAGCGTCGTTGGGAAAGTGCTTGTCCCAGTTCTCGATCAGGAAGTCGTAGTCCGAAAGGTACACGTCCTTCCAGCGCAGGACGGCCTCGTGAAACGGCTTCGGCAGGGTTGTGGTCTTGACGCTCATCCCGATCTCCTACAATTTCTTCACGAACGGCCGGAGGGTCGACGCCTCGAACCCCAGCGAGCTGAAGAAGCGGCGGATGTCCTCGCGCTCCTCGTCCACCAGGGTGCGGACGCTGTGCACTCCCTGCGCCCGGAAGTGCTCCAGCACCGCTTCGGCCATCCGCCGGCCGATCGCCTTGCTGCGATGGGCGGGATCGACTCCCAGGACCTCGATCCAGCCGGTCGGCTCCTCGAGGCCGAACTCGAAAGACCGGACCTCGCCGAGCATGAAGCCGGCGACCTTGCCGTCCACCTCGGCGACCACCGAAGCCTCGGGGTCCCGCCGCAGGTAATAACCGATCTGGCGCTCCCAAACTTCCGGCCGATACCGGCCGCCGATCAGCTCATCGATGGCGACGATGGCGCTGATGTCCAGCTCGTCGAGCTGGCGGATGCGAATGCCGGATTCGGTGTCGGTCATGGAAAGGGAAGCGCCGCGCTTGTGCGCTATGTCACAAGCGGGGATTGTAGCGGGTTGGGGAAGGTGGTGCAAACGGAGGCACAGGCGGGCCGGCAAGGATGCCGGCGTTCCCAGGAAGGCGCGCCTGGGAGCGCCGGCATCCTTGCCGGCCGCTTCAGCTCCCTAAACGCGGCTATCCTTCCCCCTCCATGCCCGACCCGCCCGCCGCTTCTCCACCGCCCTCCTCCGCGCCCGCCAGCCGGGTCCACCTCACGCTGCTGCTCGTGCAGGCCTTCTTCGGCGGCTTTCACGTGGTGGGCAAGGCGGTGCTCGCGCATCTGGCGCCGATGGCGCTGGCGGCGATCCGCGTCGGCGTCGCGACGCCGATCCTGCTTGCCCTCGCCTGGCGGCGGGACCGCTTCGTGCCGTCCCGCCGGGACCTGCCGATGCTGGCGCTGCTCGGCGGCCTCGGGGTCTTTGGCAACCAGGTCCTGTTCATCACCGGCCTCAAGCTCACGACGGCGACCAACGCCTCCATCCTGATGACCTCGCTGCCGGTGCTCACGGTGGCCGCGGCGGCCCTGCTCGGCACCGAGAGAGTCAAGTCGAACCGCGTGGCGGGGATCCTCCTCTCGGTGGCGGGAGCCCTGGTGCTGGTCAATCCCCTGCGCTTCACGACCGACCGCGGCGCGGCGCTCGGCAACTTCCTCATTCTCCTCAACTGCCTCTGCTACTCCCTGTTCCTGGTGCTGCAAAGGCCTCTCCTCGCCCGCGTCCCGTGGCGGACGGTGATCGCCTGGTCGTTCCTCTTCGGCTCGGCGGGCGTGCTGCTCGTGGCGGTGCCGGACCTCGTCGCGCTGCGGCCGGCGGCGGTGCCGGGCGCGACGTGGCTGGGGGTCGCCTACATCATCCTGTTTCCTACCGTCTTCGCCTACGCCGCCAGCACCTGGGCGGTGCGCCGCTCCTCCTCGGCGCTGGTGGCGGCCTACAGCACCCTGCAGCCGCTGGTGGCGGCCACGCTGGCGGCCGCCTTCCTCGGCGAGCGCTTCGGCTGGATGGAAGGACTGGGCTTCGTGCTGATCGTGGCGGGGCTGTGGCGAGTGAACGCGCGCTCCCCCGTTCCCGTCCCGCAGTAGAGCGTCCAGGCGCCAATGCTGACTCGCTCAGCTCACGGGTGAGGTTCCGGCCAGTCCCGCCAACGCACCAGCGTCAGCGTCTGAAGGAGACTGGGCTTCCCCGTCTTTTCTGCGTCGTTGTCGTAAACCAGGGCCAAGCGTGCCCGGCCGTACCCTTCGGGGCCGCCGCTATCCGCCTTCAGGACGACGACCCCTTCGGCCTTGGCTTCCGGCGAAACGCTGTGCCCATCGCAGCCTCGCGCTGGAAATATCCCGCTCTCCGGCTCGAGGCCGAAGAGCCACAACCGCATCGGCTCTACGAGCTTCCCACTGGACACCTCCTCGTCCGAAAGAAACCAGAGGACGTTGCCGTGGAAGCAATTCCTACCGGCCTCGGTGGAGGTCACGATCAGGAAGCCTTTCCATTCGGGTAGATAATCGAGGGAGGTCAGCACGAAGTCCGTGTCTTGCCGGCTGCCCGCGTTGAATGTGAAAAGGGCCTTGAGCGACAGCTTGATGGGTGAGTCGCCAACCGGCGGCTTTTCCGGCAGTGAGGTGATGTCCGCCACCAAGGCCCTGACCGGTTTGTGCGGCTCACGCAGTCCTACGATCAGCTCGCGCCGGGCTCGCCCCTCTGCGTCCTTGACGACGCGCACCGCGAGGCCCTCGATCTTTACGGCATCCGGATCGCCCGCATCCCGTCTCAGGCCCAACGCGGAAAGCGCCTCGGTGATGTCGAGCGGTACGACATCCTCGATGGCGAAGGGGCCGGGAGCTGCGCCCCGAACACGGAATCGCAGCAGAGTCGAGCTGGCCGCGAGACGCTCCTCGAAACCATCCTTATTGCCTCCGCTGTGTGAGCCACTGATATAGAAATTCCCCTGGTCGTCCCGCGCGAGCGCCTCCCACTTTGGCCGATCGTTCT
>Ga0134122_10002005_pt1 | contig 14893 bp, 11 predicted proteins | sample KB302_FD_96461 | JGI IMG/M metagenome (GOLD analysis project Ga0134122, IMG submission 96461) | Terrestrial soil microbial communities without Nitrogen fertilizer from Kellogg Biological Station, Michigan, USA - KB3-0-2 | ecosystem: Environmental > Terrestrial > Soil > Unclassified ... | reverse complement strand
GAAGGCGCGGTGATCGTCGAAGGGGTCTACGAAACGGGCGCGCAGGAACAGCTCTATATCGAGCCGATGGGGATGCTGGCCGTCGCCAGTCCTCGGCACGGCGTGACGGTGTGGGGCTCTATGCAGTGCCCCTACTACGTGCACACCGCGCTCGCCGGTCTCTTCAAGATGCCGGCCGAGCGTATCCGCGTCGTGCAGATGGAAACCGGGGGCGGCTTCGGCGGCAAGGAGGAATACCCGTCGGTGATCGCCGGCCACGCCGCGCTGCTGGCGTGGAAGGCGGGCAGGCCCGTGAAGATGATCTACGGGCGCACCGAGGACATGGCCGCGACCACCAAGCGCCATCCGTCGCGGACGCGGCATCGCACCGCCGTGACGCGCGACGGACGGCTGCTGGCGATGGACATCGACTTCACCATCGACGGCGGCGCCTACTGCACGCTGTCGCCGGTGGTGCTCTCGCGCGGCACGATTCACGCCGCCGGCCCGTACTCGTGCCCCAACGTCAGGGTCCGAGGGCGGGCGGTCGCGACGAACGTGCCGCCGCACGGCGCCTTCCGCGGCTTCGGCGCGCCGCAGAGCATCTTCGCGCTCGAGCGGCAGATGGACAAGGTCGCCGCGGCGGTCGGCCTCTCGCCGGAAGCGTTCCGCCGCCGCAACTTCATCAAGCCCGGCGACACCCTCGCGGTCGGGCAGACGATCAAGGAGCCGGTCGACATGGCCGCGCTGCTCGATCACGCGTTCACCGTGTCCGAGTATCACGAGAAGGCCGCGCGCTTCGCGCGCGAGAATCCCGCCCGGCAGGTGAAGAAGGGAATCGGGTTCGCGACCTTCATGCATGGCGCCGGCTTCACCGGGTCGGGCGAGGTGCACCTGCAGTCGGTCGTGACGGTGGAAGGGACACCCGAAGGCACGGTGCGCGTCCTCGCGGCCAGCACCGAGATCGGCCAGGGCACCAACACCATCTTTTCTCAAATCGCGGCCGAAGCGCTGGGCATCGAGTGCGACGACGTCGACATCGTGCAGCCCGATACGTCGGTCGTGCCCAACAGCGGACCGACCGTCGCCTCGCGGACCTGCATGGTGGTCGGCAAGCTCGTCGAATCGGCCGCACTCGGCGTCAAGCACGCGCTGATTGACGCCGGGTACCTGGCCGCGTCGTACTCGCGCGGGGAGTTCCTCTCCGCCTGCAAGCGTTACGTCAGCGCGTTCGGCGCGGTCCGTGCCTCGAGCCAGTATCAGCCGCAGGGCGGGCTGAAGTGGGACGACGAGAAGTATCTCGGCGACGCCTACGGCACCTACGCGTGGGCGGCGTACGTGGCCGAAGTGTCGGTCGACCTGACGACGTGGGAGATCCACGTCGATGACTTCGTCGCGGTGCAGGAAGTCGGCCGCGTGATCAATCCCACGCTCGCCACCGGACAGATAGAAGGCGGCGTTGCGCAGGCCGTCGGCTGGGCGCTCTACGAGGACGTCGTCTGGAAGGACGGCCGGATGGCCAACGCGCAGATGACCAACTACATCATGCCGACGTCGATGGACCTGCCCGCCATTCGCGTCTTCTTCGAAGAAATTCCTTACCGCTACGGTCCCGCCGGCGCCAAGGGTATCGGCGAGCTGCCGATGGACGGCCCGGCGCCCGCGATCTTCAACGCGGTGGCGCAGGCCACCGGAACGAATCCCGAGCGCCTGCCGCTGACGCCCGAGCGACTGATGATGCTGATGGAGACGCCTGTTGACTGATCCGCGGCGGCGCGTGACCTGCACCGTGAACGGCCGGGTGACCGCGCTCGAGGGGCATCCGATGTCGCGGCTGCTCGACGCCATCCGCCGTTCCGGCCTCACCGGCACGAAGGAGGGCTGCGGCGAAGGGGAGTGCGGCGCCTGCGCTGTCCTCATCGACGGCGAGCTGGTGAACAGCTGCCTCACGCCGCTGGCGCACGCCGAGGGGACGGCGATCGTGACGATCGAAGGCATCGCCACCGACGAGGCGATGCACACGATCCAGGAGTCCTTCCTCGAATGCGGCGGCGCGCAGTGCGGCATCTGCACGCCGGGCATGGTGCTGGCGGCGATGGAGCTGCTGGCGCGCAATACCGAGCCGACCGAAGAGGACGTCCGCGTCGCGCTGGCCGGCAACCTGTGCCGCTGCACCGGCTACATGCGGATCTTCGAGTCGGTCCTCGACGCCTGCCGCAAGCTGCCGTCGATTCCCCAGCCATGATGCCCCTGCTGGATGGCTATCAGCTCGTGACGCCGGCGTCGCTCAGCGAGGCGCTCGACGACCTCGCGACGAACCCCGGCGCGCGTCCCTTTGCCGGCGGCACCGACCTGATGGTCCTGCTGGAAGCGGGGCATCTGCCGCCGGGCCGCTACGTCGATCTGCAGCACTGCCACGAGCTGCTCGGCATCGAGCACGGCGCCGAGGGGGTCGCGATCGGCGCGATGACCAGCTACACCGAGATCCGCAATTCGCCGGAGCTCGCGACCGACTACCCGCTGCTGGGTATGGCCGCCGCCGAGACGGGCGGCGTCGCGACGCAGAACCGCGGCACCATCGGGGGCAACATCGCCAACGCCTCTCCCGCCGCCGACACGCCGCCGGCGCTGATCGTCTACGACGCGTCGCTCGAATTGATCTCCGCGCGGGGCGCGCGGCGCGTGCACTACGACCAGTTTCACCAGGGCTACAAGAAGATGGACCTGCAGCCTGGTGAGCTCATCGCGCGCGTCCACATGCCGCCGCGCCCGATCGTGCGGCAGAAGCCGGATGCCGTGAGCTGGCGCGACTACTACCGGAAGGTCGGCACGCGGCGCGCCCAGGCCATCTCCAAGGTGTGCTTCGCGGGATCGCTGCAGATGGACGCGGGCGTCGTCAAGGAGGTGCGCATCGCGCTCGGCAGCGTCGCGCCGACGGTGATTCGGGCCCGCCGCACCGAGGAGGCGCTGCGCGGCCGTCGTCTCGACGCGGCGGCGATCGACGACGCCCGTCGTGCGCTGCTCTCGGAGATCGCGCCGATTGACGACATCCGCTCCACCGCGCGCTACCGCGCGCGCGTGGCCGTCAACTTACTCCGCGAATTCCTCCAGTAAGCGCTCTGCCCCAGGCCCTCTGCCCCAGGCCCTCTGCCCAGGCCCTCTGCCTAAGCCCTCTGCCTATGCCTCTGCCCTCTGCCCGACAGCGAAGCCACCTAGGGATAAAAGACGATGCCGACGCCGGCCCGCGTGCCCCACGACTTACTCGTCAGGTCGCTGCCCGTGAGCTCGGACTTGTTCTTCGAGCTCGTGTAGCCGACACCAACCTCGCCGAATACGCTGAATTTCGCTGACGGAGAGTACTGGGCGCCGAACGATCCGCTGAAGCCGGTGCCGTTCGACGACGATCCCGGGACCGCGGTCGTGCCGACGGCGTTTGACTCGGCGTGCGTGTAGCTGAACCGGGGACTGATGTAGGTCTGCACTCGATCCTGCGTGCGCAGGTAGAACAGCGCGCTGACGCCGGTCCCGACCGACCACGACGTGGCGTCGAGCGTCGTCAGTTCCGTCGAGTTGTGGTTGAACGTGAACTCGGGACGGACCGCGACCTTGTCGGTCGCGTGAAAGATGACGCCGATCGCCGCCGGGAACGCCATCGTGACTCCCACCGGGCCGTGATCCTGCGCCGACGCCGTTCCGGAAGCGGTCAATACGAACAGCAGACACGCCGCGCTACGCCACTTACGCATGCAGTGACCTCCTGCAGCGTCCTTACGACCGCGACACGACGGCGTTTCGCCGTTCGTCACATGTCGATCCCGCCAGCACGTCAGTGAAGCATCTTGCTGACGATGAGATCGCGGACGATCATGTCCACCTGCCGCGAGCTCGGACGCGAGCCGTCCTTCGACGCGGTGGTGTCGGTGTTGAGCGAGATGACCCAGGCAGTGCGGCTGGGGCGGTGCAGATAGAGATGGGAAATGAACCCGTTCTGATCGCCGCTGTGGCCGATAAGCTGTACGTCGATCCATTGCTCGAGGAAGAACGACAGCACCACCTGCGAGTCCGTCCCGTTGACGCCTTCACCCTCGCTGGCGCGGATCTGCGGCGTCCACATCTCTTCCAGCGACGTGCGCTTCAACACCGTGTTGTAAGTCGCCGCGACGGCTGAGTCGCCGCTGCCGCTCAGGAAGGCGAGATAGCGCGCCATGTCTCCGAACGGCGCGTTGAGGCCGCCGTTCGAGACGGTGATCCCGGTATCGAAGTCGAACGGCGCCTCGCGCAGGCCGGCCTCGTCACGGACGTAACTGTGCGACCGGAACGGGCGCAGGAAATACGGGGCGCGATCGAAGAACGTCCGCTGCATGCCGAGCGGCATCAGGATGTTCTTCGTGACATAGACCTCGTAGTCGTCCCCCGAGAGCAGCTGGATGATGCGCCCGAGAAAGATGACGCCCGGATTCGAGTAGCTGTACTTCGACCCCGGCGCGAACTGCACGTCGGTGTACGGCATCATCGCCACGATCTGCTCCCACGACGTGGGCTCGAAGGGATGCCAGGGCTTGTCGCCGCCCCACGGCCACGTCGAGGCGCGGAACCCCGCGCTGTGCGACATCAGGTGGCGGATCTTCACCTGCGCGATGTCGCCGAACGGATCGTGCGCGAGCCGCAGCTCGGGGACGAACTTGACGACCGGATCGTCGAGCGAGAGCAGGCCGCGATCGCGCAGCTGCATGATCGCGATGCCGGTGAACGTCTTGGTGATCGACGCCCAGTGGTAGATGGTGTCGTCGGTGACGGGCGCGCCCGCCTCCCGATCCTGACGCCCTTCGTTGGCGCGTGCCACGATCCGCCCGTCGCGTACGATCATGAGGCTGCTGCCGACGATGCCGGCGCGTCCGAGCGCGGCGCGGTATCCCTGGACCACGTCGGCCCAGCCCGCCGGCTCACTCGTGGCTTCCGCCTTCTTGGCCACCGTAGCCTCGGCGAAGGTGGTCAGGCGGAAGGACTCGGGCGGCTGGAAGAGCCGCAGCGCGGCCAGCGACGCCAGCACCACGGCCGTTCGAAGCGTTCCAGACGGTCTGCCCATGGGCCGCTACTGTGCGCCGGGGTTTGCCCCAGCGTCAACCGCCGGGGCCGGCGCTGCCGTGGAATCCGTGATCGACGCGCAGCCGCCCGTGTAATACCCTGACGGGAGCATGCGTGCCACCCTGCTCCTGGCCGCGATCGCGCTCTGCCTCGCGGCGTGCTCCGACCCCGAGAAGGAGCGCGTCAAGCAGACGACGAAGGCGACCTACGACCAGAAGACGGGCAAGCTGACCGAGCTCACCTACGATCGCAACAAGAACGGCACGATCGACACCTGGACCGAGATGGACGGCAGCCGCCCCGTGCGATCGCGCAGCGATCTCGACGAGGACGGCAAGCTCGATCGCTGGGAGTACTACGACGACAAGGGCGGCCTGGTGAAGGTCGGCTTCTCGAGGAAGCAGGACGGCCGCCCCGATGCCTGGGCCTTCTCCGGGCCGGACGGCAAGGTGCAGCGCGTCGAGATCTCCTCCACCTCGGACGAGAAGAAGATCGATCGCTGGGAGTACTACGAGAACGGCGTCCTCGCGCGTGCCGAAGAGGACGGCAACGCCGACGGCAAGCCGGACAAGTGGGAAACCTACGAGGGTGGCGCGGTGAAGACGGCGTCGATGGACGAGAACTTCGACGGCCGTCCCGATCGGCGGCTCACCTACTCCGGCGGCGCGCTGGTGCTCATCGAAAGCGAGCCCGACGCCAGCGGCGCGTTCCGGAAGTCCGTGCAGGTGAAGTAGGCGTGATCGCCCTGATCGCGCCCGAGTCGCCGGAGCGCGCGGAGCTGGCGGCGCTGCTCGGCGCGCGCGGCTACGACGTCACGGTCTCGGACACCTCCGCCGCGCTCATCGAGAAGGTCGCCGCGTCGTCCGAGGCGGTGATCGTCGATCTCGCGGCCCGTGACGCGATGAAGTTCCTGCGCCGCACCACCGCGCAGTGGCGCCGCGTCCCGCTCGTCTGCCTGGCGGATCGCCGCAAGCCCGAAAACGCCTCCGAGGCGCTGCGGCTCGGCGCCGCCGACATCCTGCCGCGGCCGCTGCGCATCGGCGACCTGCAGGCGGTGCTCGCCAACGTCGGGGAGCTCGCGGAGCTGCCCCGGGATGATGCGCCGGCGCCCCTCCCGGCCGCCGACGTGTCCGAGCCGACCTTCGGCGCGTCGCCGGCGATGCAGGACGTGCTCGCGCTGGTGCGCCGCGTCGCCCCGAGCAGCTGCAGCATCATCGTCGTCGGCGAGCGGGGGACCGGCCGCGAGCTGGTGGCCCGCGCGATTCACACCCGCAGCCCGCGCGGCGACGGGCCGTTCGTCAAGATCGCCGCGGCCGCGGCGGAGCCGGGGGATTTCACGCCGCTCTTCGAATCGGCCGACGCCGCGCACATCACGCTCTATCTCGAGGACATCGGCGAGCTGCGCGCCGACGCGCTCACCGCGCTCGACCAGTGGCTGCGCCCCCGCCGCGGCCGCACCGGCGTGCGCCCCGACACCGCCCGGCCGCGCCTCATCGTCGGCGCGCAGCCGCGCATCTTCGACCTCGCCGAGCGGCGGGCGCCGCTGCGCGAGCTGGTCGAAGCGCTCGCCGTGGTGCGGATCGACCTGGCGCCGCTGCGGCAGCGCCCCGAGGACGTGCTGATGCTGGCGCCGCACTTCCTGAAGGAGGCGTGCCGCGAGGCGGACCTCGCCGCCAAGACCTTCTCGCGCGGCGCGCTGCAACTGCTCCGCGCGCTGCCGTGGCGCGGCAACGCCGCCGAGCTGAAGTCGCTCTGCGAGCGGCTGGCCATCCTCGTCTCGCGCGGCGTCGTCCAGCTCGACGACGTGCTGGCGAACATCCGCCTGGATGCGGCCGAACCGGTCGTGCGCTCCGACGAGACCTTGCGCCAGGCCCGCGAGCGCTTCGAGCGCGACTACATCGCCGCGGTCGTCCAGCACAACCGCGGCCGGATCGGCGCCGCGGCCAAGCAGCTCGGGATCGAGCGGACCAACCTGTATCGAAAGCTCAAGCAGCTGAACATTCCGACATAAAAGCCTGATCCGGACGCCTCTGTCGTATTGAAACGCAAAGGCGATGTTGCGTCCGTGATACAGAAATCGGTCTTTTTGGCTGTTTTCCCCCTTCGTCCTCTTGAACAGCCGAGCCCCCTCGGGCGATAACTTAGGGACATCTTCAACAGAAAAGGGCCTGCAGGGAGCGTATCGCTGCGGCGCAGGGAGAGTGTGATGCGTACGGTAATTGCGTTTGGGCTTGTGTTGACCATGGGCCTCGGCGCTCCAGTGGGTGCGTTTGCGGCGGGTCGTCCGGCCGCGCGGCAGCAGAACCAGAACGCCACCGTCAAGGGTGACGCGAAGAATGCGCAGGGCGAGAAACTCGCCCAGAACAAGGTGCGCATCCGGAACACGACGACGGGCAAGATTGAGGCGGATTTGACCACGGACGCCCAGGGGACCTTCGTCGGGTCCGTCCCGGCCGGCAGCTACGTTGTCGAAGTCGTCGGCACCGACGGCAGCGTCATCGGTTTGTCGTCGACGCTCACCGTGGCCGCGGGCTCGACCATGACCGTCTCGGTGACGGCCTCGGCGGTCGCGGCGGTGGCAGCGCCCGGCGCGGCGGCCGGCGGCCTCAGCGTGTTCGGCCTTGGCACCGTGACCTCGATCGCTGTAATCGGCGCGGCTGCGACTGCGGCCGTGGTCAGCATCAAGGCCGTGAAGAAGGACGCCAGCCCCTCGGGGCAGTAGTCCATTAGGCATATTCGGGTAAGGCCGAAGGGCCGGCCCTCGAGGGTCGGCCCTTCGATTGTTCGGGAAGAAAACGGTAGAGCTCGGACCCCCGGTCGTTGAGCAACACCGGGGTGTCAGAGCGCGCTCCCCAACGTTCACACCAAAGTCGGAAACGTTCCGCGAGGGCTTACGACCTGTAAGTCAGAGGGCGGAAGCCTGTCCCACTCACAAGCTATGAAGAAGACCATCGCTGTTGTCGCGTTCTGCGTGCTCGCAGGACTGTCGTCGGCCTCCGCGCAGACGCCTGGCGCTCCCACGACCGCGCCCGGCTCGGCGCAGTCCATTGACGAGGTGCGGCAGGACTACCGCATTCACGCGGGGCCGTTCCACGTCAATCCCACCGTGCTGCTGAAGGAGCTCGGCGTCGACACCAACGTGTTCAACGCCGCGGGAGAGCAGCAGTCGGATTTCACCTTCACGGTGACGCCGCAGGCCGACATCGCGGTTGCGTTCGCGCGGCGCGCGCTGCTGCGTACCACTGTCGGCGCCGACGTCGTCTACTACGCGACCTATGACAGCGAGCGGTCGCTCGACCCGTCGGTGCGCCTGCGCGGCGAAGCCTACGCGCGCCGCCTGACGCTGTTCGCCGAGGGCGACTACCTCAACACGCGGCAGCGGCCCAACTACGAGATCGACCTGCGCTCGCGGCACGTCGAGAACAACGTCATGGCGGGCGCGGGCGTGCGCCTGTCGTCGAAGCTGTCGTTCGAGCTGGCGGCGCGGCGCGGCCGCACCGACTACGACGCCGACGCGGTCTTCGACGGCACCAGCCTGCAGCAGACGCTCAACCGCGAGACCAGCGGCGGGATCGGCGCGGTCCGCTACCGCCTGTCGCCGCTGACCAGCCTCGGGGTGAAGTTCGACCGGCTCGAGGACGTCTTCGAGTTCTCGCCGCTGCGCGATTCACGCAGCTATCGCGTGATGCCGGGCGTGGAGTTCAAGCCGCGCGCGCTCGTCAGCGGCACCGCCTGGGTCGGCTATCGCAGCTTCACGCCGGCTCATCCAGAGTCGCTGCCGCAGTTCAGCGGCCTGGTCGCGGATCTCGGGCTGTCCTACACGCTGCTCGGCTCGACGACCTTCGGCGTCAGCTATCACCGCGACCTGACCTACTCGTATGAGGTCAACTACCCGTTCTTCGTGGACAACAGCGTCGGCGCGTCGATCCGCCGCGCCCTCGGCGGCCGCTTCGACGCCATCGTCTCGGCCGACCGCCACAACTACGAATACGAACAGGTGCTGACGCTGCCGCAGCTGCCGATCGCCCGCCTCGACACGACGTGGGTCTACGGCGCCAATCTCGGCTACCGGATGCGCCGCGACATGCGCCTCGGGTTCGGCGCCCGCTACTACCAGCGCGATTCGACGACCGTCAACTTCGTGCAGTTCGACGGACTGCGGTTCGGCGCGACGGTGAACTACGGCTTCTAACAGGGACGAAACGACGATGTTGACTGACTTCTCATTCATGGTGTTCATGGCTTGCGCCTTCTTGCCCACCGTAGCCTTGGCGAAGGTGGGCAGGCGGAAGATCGTCCTCGCCATCGGCGCGCTCGCCCTCGCCGTTCCGGCGGCGTCTTCGGCGCAGTCGGCGGCCGACTACGTGATCGGTCCGCAGGATGTGCTGACCATCCAGGTGTTCGATCAGGCGGACCTCGGCGGGAAGTACACCGTCGAGACCGACGGCACCTTCTCGTTCCCGCTGATCGGCCGCGTCACCGCCGGCGGCCTGACGCTGCGCAACTTCGAGGGGGAGCTGAAGAAGAAGCTGGCCGACGGCTACTTCAGGAACCCGCAGGTCACCGTCGCCATCGAGCAGTATCGCAGCCAGCGGGTGTTCGTGATGGGCGAGGTTCGCAACCCCGGCCCGGTGCCGCTGACTGGCGGCATGACGTTGATCGAGGCGCTGGCCCGCGCCGGCTCGACGCTGCCGTCCGCCTCGGGTGAAGTGGCCATCGTGCGCGACGCCGGCGGCGCCGTCGACCCCGCGCTGCTCGCGGGGCGCAAGGACGGCGACATCCTGCGCGCCAGCATCCGCGATCTCGAGGGCGGCTCGCGGAAGCAGAACGTCGAGCTGCACGACGGCGACACCATCTTCGTCCCGCGCGCCGAGAGCGCCTACGTGTTCGGCCAGGTCAAGACGCCGGGCGCCTACGCGATCCAGAAGGACACCACGGTGCTGCAGGCGCTGTCGCTGGCGGGAGGCGTCACCGAGAACGGCGCCATGAACCGCATCAAAGTCGTCCGCGTGGTCAACGGCGAGAAGCGCGAGCTGAAGATGAAGCTCACTGATCTCGTCAAGGCCGGCGACACCATCATCGTTCCCGAAAAGTATTTCTGAGGTAGCCATGTCCGATTCGTTGATGCTGGATTCGACGCCCGATCCTCAGCCGGAGCCCCGGTTCAAGGTGGTCCCCGAAGGGCGCCGTCAGACGACCTCCTACTCGGCGCAGTCCGACGTGATCGGCGCGCAGGAAGTGCACCTGACCGACTACGTCAAGGTGCTCTACAAGCGCCGCTGGACGGCGGTCACGGCGTTCCTGCTGGTGGTCGGGTCGGTGACGGTCTACACCTTCACCGCGACGCCGATCTTCGAGGCCAAGACGCGGCTGCTCATCGAGACCGAGGAGCGCAACGTCGTCAACTTCAAGCAGGTCGTCGACGAGGACCAGACCAAGGCCGATTACTACCAGACGCAGTACAACATCCTGCAGAGCCGCGTGCTGGCGCGGCGCACGCTGGAGCAGTTGAAGCTGTGGGACAAGGCGCCGTTCGGCGGGGAAGAGCGCCCGTCCTTCGGCAAGTGGATCCTCGGGGCGCCGGTGGCGGTGGTCGGTCTCTTCAAGAAGGCTCCCGAGACGCCGGCGGCCAACCAGGTACCCGATGCGGGCGAGACGGCGGACCAATCGAAGGCGATCGACACGTTCCTGAAGCACCTGACGGTGGCGCCGATCCGCAACAGCCGCCTGGTCGACGTGAAGTACCAGCTGCCGGACCCGACGATGGCGACGTCCATCGTCAACGCGCTGGCCAAGAACTACATCGAGCAGAACCTCGAGTACAAGTTCACGGCGTCCAAAGACGCCAGCGACTGGCTGGGCGCGCGCCTGGCGGAAGAGCGCAAGGGGGTCGAGGCGGCGGAAGCGAAGCTGCAGGCCTATCGCGAGCAGAACGACGCCATCTCGCTGACCGATCGCGAGAACATCACCGTCCAGAAGCTGTCGGATCTCAACGCCGCGCTGACCCGCGCCAAGACCGAGCGGATCCAGAAGCAGTCGGCGTATCAGCAGCTGGAGCAGCTGCAGGCCGACCCGGCCAAGCTCGATACCTTCCCGGCGATCCTGGCGAATACGTTCATCCAGCAGCAGAAGGGGGAACTGGCGGAACTGCAGCGGCAGCAGGCGCAGCTCTCGGAGAAGTACGGCGACAAGCACCCGGAGATCATCAAGCTGAAGTCGGCGATCCAGGTGGCGCAGGCCAAGCTGAGCGGAGAAATCGGCAAGGTCGTGCAGTCGGTGCGCGGCGAGTATCAGGCCGCCTTATCGCAGGAGAACAGCCTCAACGCCGCGCTCAACGCCCAGAAGGGTGAGGCGCTGACGATGAACCGCAAGGCGATCGATTACGGCGTCCTCGAGCGCGTCGTCGAGTCGAGCAAGCAGATCTACAACAGCCTGCTGCAGCGCGCCAAGGAAACGGGCGTGTCGGGCGAGCTGAAGTCGAGCAACATCCGGGTGGTGGATGCCGCCGAGCAGCCGCGTCGGCCGGTCACGCCGCGCACGGCGCTGAACGAGCTGCTGGCATTGTTCGGCGGGGCGTTCCTCGCGTGCGCGCTCGCGTTCTTCTTTGAGTACATGGACAATCGGATCAAGACGCCGGACGAGATTCGTGCACACCTCGGACTGGCGCATCTGGGCTTGCTGCCGGCGATGGATCAGAAAAACGGCAAGTATCCGCTGCTGAGCGGCGGCGTGCCGGCGAATTTCAGCGAGGCGTTTCGGTCGTTCCGGACCAATGTCCTGTTCTCGTCGGCCCAGGAAGGCGCCCGTGCACTGGTAGTGACAAGTACCGCTCCCGGTGAGGGCAAGAGCATGGTTGCGAGCAACCTGGCCATCTCCCTCGCACAGGCGGGCCAGCGCGTCCTGCTCGTCGATGCCGACATGCGCAAGCCGAAGGCGCACGAGATCTTCGGCTGCAAGCAGGAGCCGGGTCTCTCGAATGTGATGGTTGGCAGCGCCAAGGCAAGCGACGCCGTGCGTAAGACGGCCGTTTCAGGCTTGTGGGTGCTGACTGCAGGTCGCATTCCACCGAATCCCGCAGAACTTCTGGGCTCCGCCCGCTTCCGCGAGTTCGTCAACTCGCTGAAGGCGCATTTCGACTGGATTGTCCTCGATACGCCGCCGGTGATGGCCGTGACCGATGCCAATCTTGTCGCGCATCACGCGACGGGGGTGGTGTTCGTGGTGGGTTCCGAGATGACCAGTCGCCACGCGGCCAAACGCGCGATCGATCAGCTCGAACAAGCCAACGCGAGGTTCGTGGGCGCGGTGCTCAACCGCGTCGATCTGACGCACAACGCCTACTACTATTCGCAGTACTACCGGCGTGAATACTCGACATATTATCAGCAAGACGTTCAGTCAAAGGCGTAACTCGGTGCGAACATCGACGTTTGCCGATTCCCATCGACGCTACCGCCGGTTGGTACGAACCCTCGGGCGAGGCGCGGCGACATTCCTCTTGTTGCGCCCGTGATCCAACAGATTCTCGGCGCGCTCAGCGGACTGTGGAGTCGGCCGACCACCGTACACCTAACGGCGACCGGTCCACGACCCGCGTCACTCGCAGCGAACGCGGGCTGGAGCCTGGCGGGATCATTGGGTTACGCTGTGACCCGCTGGCTTACCGTGATCGCCATTGCCAGGCTGGGGAACAGCACACTGCTCGGCGAGTTCGTCCTGGCTACCGCAATCGTGGCACCCGTCTACCTGCTGGCGCACTTCGAGTTGCCGACCCTCCTCGTGACTGACGCGAGAAGCAAAGTATCAGGCTGGACGTACTTAGCCGTCCGTCTGGGAGTCAGCGTGATCGCGTTGCCCGTCGCGATATCGCTGGCCTGGTTCAAGGGCGGAACGATTGCGGCGGCTGTGGGCCTGTTGGCCGCGGGTCGCATCGTCGATCATCTGACCGAACTTGCTGCGGCGAGGCTGCAGAGGTTCCAGCGCTTCGCTCCCGGAGCCGTCGCGTTGATGATCAACGGCATAGGAACGCTGGCTGCCACGGCGGTGGTACTCCGCGCAGCGCCGACGGTCGTGCAGGTCGCACTTGCCTCCGCGATGGGTTCTGCGGTTGCACTACTCGCACTGTGGTACGGAGGGGGAGCAGACCTGCGACCTGCGCGAAACACAGAGGCCAGTTGGAATCGCCTGCGAACCGAGGCGGGCGGCCTTTTGAAGCTCGGCTTGCCGATAGGCCTCATCATGGGACTCGCTTCTGTCAACGCCTCGGCACCAGCATTGGCCCTGGATCACTGGCTGGGAAAGGCGCAGGTCGGTGCATTTGAAGCGATCGGCTACCCCGTTCTCGCCATGACTCTTGTTATCGGGGCAGTCGGACAGGCTGCAGCCCCTGGTCTTGCCGCGTTGCTCGCCGCCGGGGAGTGCCGACTCCTCAAGCGGCACATCGTCTCATTGATCTGCTTTGGCGCCAGCCTCGGAATTGTGGGCGCTATTGCGTCTGCGATCGCCGGCAACTGGATTCTGTCCAGGTTATATGGACCTGAATACGGAGTTTACTCTCGAACCCTCACGATACTCTTTGTTGGCTGCGCGCTGCGCAACGCCTACACGTACGTGGGCGTTCTTTTCTTCGCATTGAGAAGACTGACGGTCCAGTTACATATTCGTTACATGAGTCTCGCAGCTCTGGTCATCGCTCTTGTCGCGCTGGTTCCGAGGCACGGCATTGAGGGTGTGGCCTGGGCGATGCTCATTGCGGCAGTCGTTGAGGCAGTTATCTGGACGGCCCTCCTGCTCCCAATCTGGGTAGGGCTCAGCGAACAGCGCGCGACCCCGTCAGTCGGATGGGCCGTCGCCGCTGAGTAGCGACAGCAGTCTCGCTGGCTGACCAAGGTCTCGACATCCAAACCAATATGAGCAGCGCTTTGATCGCCTCGGCCGTGCGGCCCTCAGAAAACGTCCGTTTGACGCGCCAGCATCCGTTCGCGCACACCCTGAAGATCGCGGGTTCGTTTCTTGTCGTCAGTGTCGTCGCACTATTTCTGACCGGGCACGACTACCGTTATCTCCTCGCTCCCATCCTCGCAATGGCGACGATCGCCGTCGTCCATATCTCCCTGTTGTCGGAGCGAGATGGCGTCCTGCCGGTTTTCGAGATCGGCACAATTTGGCTTTTGGGGACTCTCGTTTATTCGATCGTCCCGTTTGTCGGGTTTCTCGCGGCGGGTGTGCAATGGCCCGCGTCTGCTGACGGACGATTGTTAGCCTATCAATTCGATGCTGAGGAAATCGGCCTCTATGCCTGGCGCCATGTCGTCTACATCGCCGCCTTCTGTTTCCCGTATCTGGCATTTCGGGGAGTCCGTGTCACGCGGCTGCCGTCTCTTCCCAGGGTCGGCTCATCGCTCGTGGTATCGCTGGTCGTCCTGCTGGCGCTCGAGTATTCATTCAAGTGGGCGATGTATTTCGCCTATGGTCTCGATCTCGACATCTCGTATACCGCCATCGCAGAACAGTTGGCCGTTTTCGCATATATTCCTTACCTTCTCATGCAGATCACTCTTGTCGTTCTCGCGTCGATGCTCGTAGTGAAAATGGCGCTGCTGATCGTGCTGATCCAGCGCCGTTCATCAGTCAAGGCCCGCGCGATGCTGATGGCGTGGCTCGCGGTCGAAGTTCTCGCCGTATTGGTGCGCGGCGGCCAGCGAGGATCAGCGGTACTGCTGCTTCTGGGCTGTGGCCTGCTGTACCACCGATTTGTGAGGCCTCTTCGTCCGGCTGCGATTGCCGCCGGCGGCGCCACACTGCTGGCGGGGTTCTTGTTGCTCGGCAT
>Ga0134122_10002004_pt1 | contig 14894 bp, 10 predicted proteins | sample KB302_FD_96461 | JGI IMG/M metagenome (GOLD analysis project Ga0134122, IMG submission 96461) | Terrestrial soil microbial communities without Nitrogen fertilizer from Kellogg Biological Station, Michigan, USA - KB3-0-2 | ecosystem: Environmental > Terrestrial > Soil > Unclassified ... | reverse complement strand
TGGGCTGGTTAAAGGCGCGCTTGCTATGCCTCGGCGCCTTGATCGCTGTGCTGTCGTGGCTTGAGCCGACGGCAACCGGGGTGGCGGCCGAGCCCCTCGATGGCATTTGGCGCGGCGAAATGAACTGCGCCAAACTCTCGTTTACGAAGGGGTCGCAGAAAGTGCCGGTGGAGGTGGTCGTCTCGGGCCGCAGCGTAACCTTCGCGCGCAAGGTCTGGAACCAGGACAACTCCTCGGTGGTCGGTACCGAGGAAGGTAGCGGCGAGGTTGACGCGAATGGTGAGATCAAGATCTCGTCGGTGTGGAAATCGACTGCCGCCAAGCCACGCTTCGCCTTCACCGGGTCCTATGTGGGAAGGCTGCAAATGAGCGTGGCATCGCTCACCGGCACGCAGGTGTGGACCTTCGAGGGAAGGATCGAAAACCGAGTGTGTTCGATTTCGCTCAAACGCTGAGCGGTCACGCCCACGCTCCTACGCACCGAAAAACTGGGAAGCGACGACGACACTCGACGGAACGAGGCCTTCCAGCAGAAGAACAGACCGCTCGCGCACGTCGCTTGCGATTTAAGCCGGTATCGACCCGCAAGCGCACTTGGGTCTTCCGAGCGGTCCTTCGACCCACGGGCGGCGAAAGCTGTTTTGCCGAGCGGCTAGCAACTCACCTTTGTGCCAATACCGTTCACGGTGGATCGAGTTATTAAGCAACGAAAGCGATTGCGATCTGGATTTGGCGGACCCCCATCGCTCATTCAAGCCTCCGCTAAGACATTTGACCTATACGGCGCCCTTGATTTGGTTAGCCAAACCTTGGAGGTCACGATGTTGTTCAACAAGAAGACAGATAACGGGATGGAATACGATTGTCTGGGTGACACCGCCGCAAGATCCGCAAATGGTTTTTCGCCTTTCAATCCCGCTTCTCAATCTTTGAATTTGAATGCTGAGGCACTGCGGCAACGCACAGGGATGCCTGCGCGCTCAGTGATCGACGCCTGGTTGACCATGAAGGGCAATCTCGAAAGCGAGGGTGACATTCAGGTTGACGGCAAGGTCCAAGGCCACATTCGGTGCACGCAGCTCATCGTCGGAAAAGACGCCACCATCGACGGCGACGTTCTTGCCGCTGAAGTGGTGATCCGCGGCAAGGTCAAAGGCGTTATCCGAGCCAATCGCGTCAAGCTCCAAGAGACGGCGTGCGTTGAAAGCGAAATCTTCTTCGAAAAGTCGCTGGGCATCGAGGACGGCGCTTCCTTCGAAGGTCAGATACGCCGAGCTTCCGAACCCCTGGTTGTGCCGGCACCCAAGGATCGTTCGGCACGAACGGGCGAGACGACCGACGATACGGTGCGGCCGGCGACCAACTCGGTCGAAATTGAGACCAAGGTTGCTCCGAAATCGCAGCCACGGCGTGAGCCCGAGGGTCGCGCGCCCGTTACAAAATCGGCGTAATGACGCGAGCCACAGCCTCGAGCATCGGATCGGCCAGCCGTTTCGTGGCTTCAGGCCGTCTGCAACCGGATCGGCTTAAAACTTGCCGGTCCGGCGCAATCGTCGCGAATTTCATTCGCCGACCCGCGTAAGGTCCGCCACGGGTGGGCCGGCGCCCTTTTTGCGCTGTTGGCGGGCAAGCCCGTGCTCGCACTATCCGTTTGGCCTGGGGTCCCTTCCTGGGGTCCCTTCCTGACGTCCCTTGCAGCACGTGCCTCAAGTGTTGGCTCAGGGCTGACGCGGTCGGCGCAGCAGAGCCGTTCTGGTCGGCGCGCAGGCGATGATCTCACCTGACGCAGTCAGAAGGGATTTCCACCCGGCATCGAAGTCCGCCACGTTCGAAAGCGAGGTCGACCCTGCCTCCGAGCTCATAGGGGATCAGGTCGCCAATGACACTCGTGCCAAAGCCAGGCTTGCTCGGAACTTTGACCGAGGGCCCGCCGCTCTCCTCCCATTCGATGACCAACCGATCCCGTCCGCTCCCATTCAGGGGCCAGTGCCATCGCACCGATACGCGGCCTTCCCGCGTCGATAGCGCGCCGTGCTTTGCCGCGTTGGTGGCGAGCTCATGCAAGACCATCGCCACGGCCTGACCGGCCTCGGCGCTGAGCGTCACTTCCGGACCGTCAATCTCGCTGTTGTTGGACACGCGGTACGGGGCCAGTTCCCGTCGCAGCAGGTCTGACAGCGTGAGACCCCGCCATCGCCGATGGCTCAAGAGCTCGTGGGTCGAGGCCATCGACCTCAGACGACCGTCGAGTGCCGCCACGAAGTGGTCCATCGAGCTGCTCGCGCTCAAGGTATGGGCGGCGACGGCGTTGACGGTTGCAAGCACGTTCTTAACGCGATGATCGAGCTCAGCGACCACAAGCTGAAGGCGCTCCTTTCCTTGTTGCAGCATGGCTTCATTCCGACGCCGCTCAGCGAACAGGGCGGCCAGAACGAAGGCCAATAGCGCCGCCATCAACACCGCCGTTTGCGCGGCCAGGATGCGGTCGGAAACAGGAATGGAAGCATCCCCGAAGGGCCCCAGGTTGAAGGTCGTCGACGTGAAGACGATGAGCGCCATGATAAGCGCTGCGGCTGCGGCGAACACGGGCCGACAGCGCACCGCAATCCACAACAGCAGTGGGAAGCCCACAATCACCGGCAGGGCAGTGGCCCAAGGCCCCGGTGGAAGCGAAATCAGAAACACCCCGAGCGCAGCCAGCACCGCGAGTGCTGCGCTGCCTTCGATCAGCTCGCGACGCGGCAAGCCATCGCCCAGAGTAACCGCGAGCCCAATCAGCAAGGGCGCAATGGTAACGATGCCAAGCAGGCACGACGCAAACCATAGCCGCCACACGTCCAACGGCGATGCCGTTGCCTGGACCAGGCCGATTGCCAGCGCCGCGCCGGCCGCGGCCATGGCCGCAGCAATCGCGCTGGCCGCCAAGAACCCCAGGACCTGGAAGATGTCCTCCAGCTTGAAGTCCCGACCGAACCAGCGCTCGACCAGCCAAGCGGTGAGGAGCGTCTGCCCCACATTGACTAGGCCAAAGACGACGGCGAGCGAGGCATTCCTGCCGATGCTGACATTGGCGATGATGGTGGCGACCAAGACGGCCGCTGCCACGGGCAAGCGCGCCCTTGATCCCAGCGCAATCAAGGCGCCAACCGCGATCCCCGCGGCCGGCCAGAACACGGCTAGTCCAGGCTTGGCCATAAAGACGAGCCCAAGGCGCGCCGCCAGAAAGTAGGCAACCCCAATGACGAGGCCGAGCACAATGGTTCGCGACCGACTGCTAGGATCGTAACGAAACATTGCCCCCAGGCTCCTGTCGCGGAGCGCTCGTAATAGGTTCAACATTTGCCGAATTGTCACCCGTTGAGGATCCAACTCACTGGCTGAAGAGGCCGACCCAGCTCTATCGGGTGAACCCCGTAGATTGCATGGCGCGAAACCCTGAGAGGCCCTCGGCAAACCCTGCCCGCACCGTCGGGACTGCAAGCACCCCCGGCCGACGCGGCCGTGTCGCATCGCCCAACCGCCTGCGGCCCGCTGCGGCGACCGATCGCCGTAAAGCCGGCAGAGATGCGCCTTACCCCCTTGGGTTTGCACTCCGTCGGGTATGAGGGCCGGTCGCTCGGCGCCTCGAACCTCAGCCGTTGAAGCGAGGCTTACGTTTCCCCAGAAAGGCCTCGACGCCTTCGTTGAACTCGGCGCTGCCGAAGGCGACGCCCTGGGCGATGGCCTCGCGCTCAAAGAACTCTTCCACGCTAGCCTCGTAGGCACGTTTCATCATCACCTTGCTCATGCTGAGCATGGGTCCGGGCCCGGCGGCAATCTCCTCGGCCATCGCCAGCGCTTCCGGCATCAGCCGCTCCGGTGCCACCGCGCGATTGGCAAGCCCGATCGCCACAGCCTCTTCCGCCGTGTAGCGTCGGTTCAGCAGGATCATCTCCTTGGCGCGCAGGCTGCCGATCGCCCACGGCAGCGTCTGCAGCAATCCGAGATCGGGCAACGCCCCAAGCTTTGAGTACCCGCTCATGAAGTAGGCCTCGCGACTGGCGATGATAAGGTCGGCCAGCAGGGCGAGCGCCAGGCCGCCCCCGACCGCCGCACCGTTCACAGCCGCGATCACCGGCTTGTCGCAATCGAGCAGCGCACGGGCCCAGGCATGCGCCGCCTTCATCCGGGTGCGCACGGCTGGCGCCTTTCGACCCTCCGCGGCCTGCATGGCCCGGATGTCTCCGCCGGCGCAGAACGCCTTGCCCGTCCCGGTGATGATCATCGCGCGCACGTTTTCATCGCCGACAAGCGTAAGAACGCCCTTCTCCATACCGGCCTTCACGGCGGGCGAAAGCGCGTTCATGGCGCTCGGGTCGTCGAGGCGCAGGACGGCGACGGCACCATGGCGCTCGACCTTTACGGCTTCCGACATGCCCTGCTCCTTTGCTCTCGACCAACGGCCGTTTTACCCCGGCCTGAAAACGTTGCGCCCGTCTTGGTGCGCCACCTGCCCGCCTGTTCCCACCATGTCGCGTTCGACCATCTCCCGCAGCAGGCCCGCATCGCTTGGCGTGTTGGCGATGAACCGCCGACCGTCGCTCAAGCGTCCAAACAGAATGGCGTAAGCGGGACCCTTACGTTCGTGCATGACCGTATAGGTCTCAACGGTGGCGGCCCCATCTGCCACGTCCGCGACGGGTGGACCCTTGTCGCCATCGATCTCGCGTTGATACAGCGCTGGGTTCTTTGGGGCAAAAGGCTTTGCCGGCGGCTCGGTCGAGTAGATACAGGCTGATTGCTTGGTCACATAGTTGCCGTTGGCCGTCACCAGGCCCTTGCTGCCGGGAGCCTTGCGCACCTCGTCCATCATCTGCGCGATCGAATGCGTGACGTAGTTGTTGCCGGGGCCGCCGAAGTAGGCGAGCCCGCCCGTGACGGTCAGCCCACGCGGATCGTCCGGGGCGATGCCCATTTCGCTGCAGGCGATCTCGACCGCAGACGGAAAGCAGCTGTAGATGTCGAACTTGTCGATCGCGTCCATCTCAATCCCGGCCATCTCCAGGGTTTCGCGCGCCACAATGCGCATCGCCGGCGAGGAGTGGTAGTTGTGGCGGTCCGAGATGTACCAGTGATCATGCGCATCAGCACAACCGTGCAGATAGACCCATCGCGCCTCGGGGATACCGAGCGCGCGAGCCTTGCCGACCGAGGTGAGGATCACGGCCGCGGCCTGGTCGATGAAGGCGTTGGAGTTCATCAGCTTCGTATAGGGGAAACCGATGTAGGGGTTGTCGGGTCCGACCGTTGCGATCTCCGCGGCCGTGTAACCCTGGCGCCGGTCCGCCAGCGGATTTGATTTGGCGACGCCGGCGAAGTGCGCAAACAGCTTGCCGATCGCTTGCAAATGCTGCGGCACCGAACGGTTGAGATGGGCGCGAATGCCGGTCTCGAACAGTGGATAGGCAAAGATCGCTCCGGCCATGCGGTGCCGATCTTCCGTGTCGCTCCAGCCGCGGGTCGCCACACCCCATAGCTCCGGCTTGCCGCCGGCGTCCTCACTCCAGTCAAGGGCAAGCCGCGCCCGCTCGGCGGCCTTCTGGGTCGCCAGCGCCTCGCCGCCGCAGACCATGGCCGCGCCGATTTCGCCGCGGGCAATCATCTCGGACAGGCGGTTGACGCACCACTGCGGCATGTTCCCGCCGGGATGGGTATAGATGAGGCGCCTGACGTTGCCGAGGTTCAGCCGGCTGGCGATCGACCGGGGCGGATTGGTGGGTCCGCCGAACGGGCTTTTGAAGCGCCAGCTCGTATCCGAAAACGAGCGCAGCACAACCATGGCATCGAGTGCCTGCAGCAGCGCCTCGCCGGCCCCGGCGTCGGCGGCCGCCTTCCGGGCAGCGGTCGCGGTCAGGTCCGTGGCATTAAGGGCGGCCCCAGGGTCGGCCGCACGCTGCGTGATCTGTCCGCTGCCGACCAAAACCGGTGTGAGGTCATCATCCATGCCACCCTCGCCCTCTCGTCTTGGCCGCGGTCCAGCGAAAGGCCAACTCAACCACGTCGTTTGTTTCGCGCCAACCGTCCTCGGTTCGCACGGGACCTGCCAAATCTCCTGCCGAGTCGCCAGCCAAGCCCCAGCCGAGTCCCGAGGCAGCGAGCATAGGCGCCAGCACCGACGTGGCAAGGATTGGGCGTGGGGCCGCCTCGATCAATCCCTCGTGCCCCCAAGAGACGGTGCTCAGTGGCGCGCGCTCACACCCACTCGATGAACATGCCGCCGGCCTCCGCCGCAGGCGTAATGCCTCCGCTGTCGCTCGCACGCAGGGCGATCCCAACCAGCCGTGTCTGGTTCCGGTCTGAGCCCTTGAGGGAGGGATCGCGTCCGACGAGATCTTGCGGCGTCAAAACCCGCAGCTCTTGGCTGGGACCGCACGCCACCCGCACACCGCCACCGGGCAGGTGGCTAATATCTCCGCCAAACATTTTGCCAACGAAGGCCGCATCCCGTTCGGGGGCGGGCGAGGCGAGATAGACGGCGGCGATCCCCGTCGCGCCATTGGCGTGCGACTGGTACTCGGGCTTCCAGAAGGCGTCTTGCGCCCGGTTTTCGCAAACGAAAAACGCCACCTCCGGCATGTCCGGCGATTGCGCGAAGGCCAGCGAGAAGGCAAGGGTGACCTCGGTCCCATTGGGGAGTTTGCCCAAGCGCTCGAAGTCGAAGGGCGCAAAGGTTGGCACACCCGCGGCCCTGAAATTGGCGATGTCGGCCCTGGCGTTGTCACCGGCGAACACCAGCATCGAGAGGCCATCGCGGCGCGCCACGGCACCCCGATTATGGTCGCCAAAGCTAAAGACGGGTGGCGAGGCCTCAAAGTCATGACGCGCGAGCTTTTCGGGACGATCGACTTCGAGCAGCTCGATGAAGTTCTTGGCCTTGAACTGGGCCAGCCGGTTTGAGGTCCCCATGCGATCTTCGTGCGCCGCCCTTGGCGTCAGGGTAAAGCCGAGGGTCTCATAGGTTGCCGCGGTGCGCGCCAAATCGCGCACCGCCAGCACCACGTGATCGAAGGCGCGCCCGCTGGCCATGGCTGCTCTCCTTTTGCTTGTTCGCGGCCTTCAAAGATTGCGCCTGGGGCCGTCTCTCCTGGGCTTAGGCGCGGTGAGGGGATATCCCCTTCGAGCCCTCATGCAAAGCGTCTCTCGAGGTGGAAGGACTTGGCCGTCAGGCGCCAGGCGCCGCCGACACGATGGAAGGCCAGATAGTCGACGTAGAGAAGCTGATCGATGCGGACGCGCACCTTGACCAGCGCCTGGGCCGGTGCGGCGACATCCACCATCAAGATCTCCTGTTGGCGCGGGGCATTCTTGGCTTTGGGCGACGGGTTCGACGCCAGCAGGTTGCGGTACTCACCTACGGGGAGGACGCGCAGGGTACCATCGCGCAAGCCGTGGAGGGTTGCGGTTGGCGCGAACAGCCGATCGAACCGCTCGAGGTCGGCATCAAACATGGTCTCGAAGTAGGCATCGACGGCGGCGAATAAGGCCTGATGGGCTGAGGTGTCTGGCATGGGGTGACGCTCCCTGGGATGGGCCACAACCCTGCCACCAGGGCCCTCGGCAGGTCCTTGCGAACTGTGCTATGGTATTAGTTCCAAACGCTATATTTCACTCTCGGACGTGGCAAAAGTTCGCAATCATGCCAAAATCTGACCTGGACGCTATCGACCGCGGGATTGTGGCCGCACTGCAGGCCGATGGCCGGCTCAGCAATGTCGATCTTGCCGACAAGGTCGGCTTATCGCCATCGCCGTGCCTGCGGCGGGTGAAGCGCCTCGAGCGCGAAGGCTATATCGAGGGTTACCGCGCCGCCCTGCGCCGCGACCGCGTTGGCTTGGGTTTTTCGGTCTTCGTCGGCGTGAAGATTGAGGGGCACGCCAACGAACGGGCCTTGGTGTTCGAGCAAGCCGTGACGGCGATGCCCGAGGTGATCGCCTGTCATATGATTTCGGGGGAAGCCGATTATCTTCTGGAGGTGGTGGTCCCCGACCTCGAAGGCTATCAGCAGTTCCTGGTCGGCAAACTTTTGAATTTGCCCATGGTCCGAGAGGTCAGGAGCAACATTGCCCTCCAAACCGTGAAGGCCGGGGCACCGCTCCCCCTCGGGCACCTGGCGCAAGGGGTTGCCTCACAATGATCACAATATGATCGACGAAAGAGGGCCATGCAGCAAAGCAGACATTTCGGGCTGGTCGGCGGCCTCGGCGTCGGCGCCACCGTCCTCTACTACGAGGCAATCGCGGCCGCCTGCGCCAAGCAAGACATCGTCCCGCGCTTGACCATGGCCAATGCGCACGCACCGACGGCATTGGCGCTGGTGCAGGCGGGTCGCATCGACGACATGGCCACCTATCTTGCCGGCTTCGTGCGCGAGCTGACCGCAGCTGGCGCGGCCTTCTTCGCCATTCCTGCGATCACACCGCACATTTGCCGAAGGCAGCTTACCGCCCAAGTCACCTTGCCCATGCTCGATATTCTCGACGTTACCGCCGCCAGGTTGGCGCAGCGACAGTTGTCGCGCGTCGCCTTGTTTGGCACCCGCTTCACCATCGACAGCAAATTGTTCGGAGCCCTTGAGGCCGTCGACGTCGTGCGTCCCCACGACGGGGAGGTCGACGAGATCCATCGCATCTATCTTGGCTTGGCGACACAAGGGCGGATTACGCCCGAGGACGAAGCCAAACTGCGCGAGACTGCGCACACGCTTGAGCGTCGCGATAACGTCGAAGCGATCGTGTTGGCCGGGACGGATCTCAATCTCGTCTTCAACGAAGCCAACGCTGGCTTTCCCGCGGTTGATTGCGCGGCAGCGCATGTCGAGGCGATTGTGGCACAGATGTCGAAGTCGGATTGAGGGACCATCGCCCCCGCCTACTTACCTCTTGCGCGTGATCCGAGGAGACCAACGGCCAGCCGCCGATGCGACAAAAAGCGGCTCGATCGAGGTCGGCGTCGGCGGCATTTTGCAATAACCGAGAGACGTGGCGGACCGGCACGCCGGCGGCACGGCCGCTGCCTTTCGGCGGCCATGAGGGCCATGGGGGGCTTGCAGGGGCGAAGCCCCCTTGCGGGTTTGGCTCTTCCGACGTAACTCGGCGTAGTCGGCTGACAGCTCCGTCCTGTGCAGCCGCGTTAGCAAAGCTTACGTATGGCAGTGGTCGTCGCGCGCCGACGGGCCTACAATGCCTCGACATCCTTCAGCGGGAAAGCTGTGAACAGCGAGCAAATCGAGCGCCGATTGATGGCCATTCTGATGGCCGATGTCGCCGGCTATAGCCGCTTGATCGGCGCTGACGATGAGGGCACCTTCGCTCAATTGAACGCCCATCACACCGAGCTCATCGAGCCCAAGATTAGGGAGCATCGTGGCCGGATCGCACGGACGACGGGGGATGGGCTCCTCGCCTTGTTTGCCAGCGTCGTGGACGCGCTGCGCTGTGCGGTCGAGATCCAACGCGCGATGGCCGAGCGAAATCAAGACGTGCCGCCCGACAAGCGGCTCGAATTTCGCATGGGGATCAATGTCGGCGATATCATCGAGGCTGCGAGCATCCATGGCGATGGGGTAAATGTCGCAGCGCGCCTGGAGGCCTTGGCGGACGTTGGTGGGATCTGCGTGTCGGATCGCGTGCAGGAAGACGTGCACGGCACCCTCGACCGGCTCGGCATTGCCTTTGAGGATGTAGGCCAACACCAACTCAAGAACATTGCCCGGCCGATCCGTGTCTATCGGGTGCGGCTGCAGAGGACCGCGAACGCGCAACCGCCGGCACTCGCAACAACCGAGACCGTGGGGATCGACGCGCGGGGCGCGCAAGAGGGAACGATCCAGCAGCGGCGAGCAATACGTTGGTGGGTTGGGCGCGCCGCACCACTGGCAACCCTGGACGCCGTGACGCAGCGCATGCTCGCGGGCGAACGACAGCTGGTCTTCATCACGGGCGAGCCGGGTATCGGCAAGACCACCTTCATCGAGATGGCGGTCGAGCGGCTGTCCCGACTCGGCGCGCAAGCGTTGTATGGACACTGCACCGAGCGTTTTGGCACTGATGAAGCCTTCCACCCGCTGATCGATGCCTTGGAGACGCGCTGCCGGGGACCGGGTGGCTCGGCCGTGCTGGAAACAATTCGGGCCCGCGCCCCGACCTGGTTGCTGCAGATGCCCACCTTCCGTGAGGAGACGGATGGGGCCGCTTTCCAGAACGAGGTCTTCGGGGCTACGCGGGAGCGCATGCTGCGCGAATTCTGCGACCTTCTCGAAGTGTCGAGCGTGGATCGGCCGGTGGCCGTCGTTCTCGAGGATCTCCATTGGAGTGATTTCGCCACGCTTGACGTCTTGTCGCGTTTCGCGCGCGGGGATCGAAAGGCATCGGTGCTCGTTCTCGCATCCTATCGCCCAGCCGACACCCTCATCGGTGGGCATCCGGTGCGGCGATTGCACCAAGATCTGGGAATTCATGGGCGCTGCCGCGAACTGCAACTCGATCGTTTGTCGCGAGCCGAGGTAAAACACCACCTCGCACTGCGCTTCGGAAACGACGAACTGGTTTCGGCCCTGGTCGAGCCTCTGTTCGGGCGCACCCAGGGCCAGCCGCTGTTCGTTGCCTCCTTGCTGGACTTCTTCGTCAATCAGCAAGTAGTCTTTGAAGTCGATGGTGCCTGGCGTCTGCGGCGCGATGCCGCCATATCTCAGGATGTCGTCCCGAACGACCTCATCGACATGATCAGCCATCAGCTGGATCGCCTGACGGCAGACGAACGGCAGCTGCTGGAGGTCGCGAGTGTCGCGGGCGGTGACTTTGCCGCCGCGCTCGTGGCTGCCGGGCTTGGCCGCGACGCCCTAGAAACGGAACAGATGCTCGAGGCCTTGGCACGCAAGGATCGCACGCTGGTGGCATCCAGGGCCGCGGAGTGGCCGGACGGGACCTATTCGGGATCCTATGCCTTCCACCATATTCTCTATCAAAACGTCCTCTACCAGGGATTGCCCCCCGGCCGCCGCGCTCAGATCCATCGCCGGATGGGCGAGCGGTTGCGGGATGCCTATGGCAATCGAACGGCCGACATCGCGCCGACGCTCGCCGTGCATTTCGAGCACGGCCGCGATTTTCCCAACGCGCTGCGTTATCTCGGCCAGGCCGCCGAAAGTTCAGCGAAACGTCTTGGTCACGAGGAAGCCGCCAATTATCTCACTCGAGCCCTCGGCATTCTGGATCACCTGAAAGCAGCGGATCAGTACGGACCACGCATTGCTCTGCTGCGTCAGCGGAGCTGGGCGCGGCGCTCATCGGGAGACCTCGCCGGTTCTGTTCGAGATCTCAAGGAAATGATCGCCTGCGCAGCGGCGGCGGGACAGCTGCGCGCCGAGGTCAATGGCCTGTTGGCCGTCAGTCGATTCTGCCTCCATGCCGACCGGCGCCTCTGTCTCCAGGCCTCAGAAGAAGCGGCCGCCAAAGCCAACGCGATCGACGACGAGGTCTTCAGGGCGCTGGTGCAAGGCAGCAGCGCCAGCATCAATCTGTATTTGAAGGGATGGCGCCAAGAGGACGCGGAGCTTTGCCTCAAAGTCATGCAAGTCACGGCGAACGCAAAGGATCACGCCACGCTGATCAGGCGGGATGGGATTGAGGGCATCCTCGAGTGCTTCCGATCGCGTTATCAAGAGTGCCGCGTTTCGGCGACGCACGGCAAGAAACTGGCGCGCGAGGTCGGAGATGTCTACATCTTTGTCCTATTCAACGTCATGGAGTCGACTGCGCTTCTGCACCTCGGCGAATGGCGACAACTGCAACAGGAAACCGTCGAGGCGCTGGCACTGGCGGAGAAAAACGCCAATCGACCGGCCCGCGCGCTGTGTCGCTTGACGCTGGCCTGGCTGCATGTCGAGGCCATGGATTTTCAGGGGGGCCGCGATCTCTGCGAAGAGGTTGAAGAGGCGATCCTCGAGGAAAACCCCTTCGCCTTTTTCTTTCATCGGGCGGTGCTGGCCAAGGCCTTCGTCGGATTGGGAGATGCACAACGCGCGTCAAAGTCAATCGAGGATGTTCAGCGCCGGGTCGAAACCGACGGCACCGGGCTCGATTTTACCATCTACACGCAGTTTTATCATTGTTTCGGCGAATATTGCCTCCTCACGGGTGACATCGCGCAGGCCCGCACCCGCGCGATCCAACTCCGTGACTACGCTGCGCCGGCGCCCGATCGGAATCATTTGGCGCTGGCCTATGGTCTATTGGCCCGCATCGCCTTTGTTGCCGGTGATGTCGAGGAGGCACGTGCCCAACTCGCTGCCGCGCTTGCGACCCTCGACAATGCGAACCTGCCGCTGGCCGCGTGGCGCATTTATTTGACAGCGGCAGAAATTTGCGAGGGTCTCGGTGAGGTCGCCAAAGCCTTGGAGTACCGAGGGCTTTTCGAAAACGTGATACAGACGCTGGCGCAGAATTTCGCCGCCGAGGATCCCTTACGCGCCTCATTGCTGGCGGCTCTCGACACCAGGAGAGGGGGATCCGTCACGGCACCCCCGCCGGCTTGAGTCGGTTCGATCGTTACTCCCATGCGATCCGGATCTTTGCCGGCGGCGGGAGCTGGGGGCTTCCCGGGCACACTTCCAATTTGGCGTGAAATCAAAACGAATTGCCCGAGCCGCCAATCAGCCAATCGCGATGCTTTCGACGAATTTCATGACGCTCAGAGCATTCACGGACGCCGCGTCGTGCGCTTGCTGAATTTCGTCGCTAGATCGACTTCGAATGTCTCATTGACCGTGGTCGACGGAGCGACAGACCAGTGCTTGACGGCCACCTTCACGCTTTCCGCAGCCATACTGTTCTTGTTGGCCTCGTCGATAACGTAGTAGAGCCCCACCGCTTTTTGCGTTGAATTACTGCAAGCATTGCCGAATTGGACCTCATTGACGGTCACGGTTTCGGAGCGTGTCACAATGCGTCCATACTTCGGCAGCTCAACCACGCTGAGGCGGGGCGGCGGTCGGCTCTGGCAGCTGCTGTCCCAGGTGGCGAATGCCGCGAGGCGAATGACGTTGTCGGCCACGATACGATCGGTAGGTTCAAGTGGCTTGCCCGCGCGCTCGAACTCATTGAGATAGTATTGACCAATGATCCCGTCAAAGTACGCTGGCCGCTGCGTGCGTGAGATCGATTGCGCATCCTGCTCGACCTGAATCTGGACGCGCTTTGCGACATCTACCAGGCTCAACTCGGCAGTGCCAAGGAGTGGCAGAAGGCGCCTGACGTAGACCGAATTTGTCTCGCTGCGTTCGTCGCGGAGATAGTCGAGCGCTTCTTCGTCCGGTCCCGCCGAATACATGACGAACGCCCCATAGACGCTTTCGATGCGGGCAAGACCGCGGGCTTGCCCGCGGTCGGCCTTCACGCGATTGGCGGAGATCGGGTTGTTTCGGCAGGCATCCAGGATGTAGAGCGACGCCGCCAGGCCACGTAGTTCCAAGCGCTGCATCAATTCATGAAAGTCCGCAGCCGTCTCGAGGACGGCCTTTTCTCCCCCATCCGGTCCCGGACTGTCCCTGAGAAGCAAGTAGTTGGCACCATCGATCTGCACTCCGTGCCCAGCGAAATAAAAAGCAACCGCGTCTCCCACTTTGAGGGAATTGAGAAACTCGCGCCATTTCTCTTCAAACTCGGCTTGGCCGGGATCGTGCACGGCCGTGACCACGAAGTTCAGCGCACTCAGCGCCTTGGCGACCGCCGCTGCATCGTTGAGCGCGGTTTTGAGCGGCGGCATCGCCAGATAGCCATTTACGCCAGCAACGAACGCTCGTTTTTCTGCTTGGCACACTTGGCTCGAGCCAAGCGTGAGACAAGCAACGGCGAGAATGAGGATGATCGACCTAGGCGTCATTACCCTTGTTACCCCCGACGGACCGACCGCGGCCAACGCAGTCGATCCTCCACCCTATCCGCTCACATCACCTCAATGCCATCGCCATCGCAACGCTTTTGCTTCCCAGCCGAATAAGACCCCCGGGCAGATCCAGACCCGTCGTCGGCCCACCCCATGCATCTTGGCGCGACTATCGTCCTGTTCCGACGAGCGCTTGTGTCTCAAGGCCCCCGCCGCCGGCGGCCGGCAGGCTGCTCAACCCGCCCCCGCCCGTGACGGCGGCACCTTCAAGGCCGCCGCCGCCTGACATGGTCGGGGCATTGCTGGGTCCCGCTTTCTGAGGCCCCACCTCCGGGGCTTTCGGAGACGCTCGCACGGGCGTCCCGGCCGCGCGAGGCAATGGCAACGGGTCCCGACGCCGGGGTGGAAGTTGCACGGGCAGGCCGCCCCGTCCCGTTTCGCCGCCCGACGGCGGCTTTGTCGGAATCCGAGCAGACGGCAGGTTCGGGCGGTTCACCACGGGCGGTTTCGGGACCGTTACCGTGATCCTGGGAGGAGGTGGCACGCGCTCGGCCGCGCTGACCGCATTGGCAATAGCCACAACCGCCAAGCAAACGCAGCCAACCCTTGGACACCACAACATGTGCTTCGCCGCCATGTGATCTTGTCCAAAGCTGTCGCCACCGTCGGGGCTTTGTCAAGCTGCTTGACCGGGCGCTGGAAGCGAGCCTGTTCGCTGCCTGCAACCGTCACCGGCCTGGAAAGTTCGTCGCTGCCGAACGCCGCGACAAAGGTCACCACCTGTAGCGAAGGCCAACCCTGCCCGCGGCTCCCACAACCTCCGCACCGTGGTCCAGACTACCGTGCCGCACTTCGCCTTCAATCGACGTTGATAGCCCGCTGCCAAAATCGAAATTCAGCTTCAAGGATGCCTGTTCGAACAGCTTGCCTTCATCCGATGGCGCCAGCGGAAACCCAAGGTTGTTGATGTTGCC
>Ga0134122_10002001_pt1 | contig 14897 bp, 12 predicted proteins | sample KB302_FD_96461 | JGI IMG/M metagenome (GOLD analysis project Ga0134122, IMG submission 96461) | Terrestrial soil microbial communities without Nitrogen fertilizer from Kellogg Biological Station, Michigan, USA - KB3-0-2 | ecosystem: Environmental > Terrestrial > Soil > Unclassified ... | reverse complement strand
CCGCGCGACCCATCTCCCCCACCGTCATCGCCCGGCCGCGCATTCCCGCGGTCCGGGCGACCCATCCGGCGGTGGACGAAGGACTCATCCCCATCGCAACGCGCTCGAACAAATCGCCCATCCGGGCCTTCCCCATGATGAATTGATCTTGTAAGCGCACGACATTCACCGGAACCGTACATATTGCGTTGGCAGCCGTTCCCGGCAATGAAGCGGTATGGCGAGGGTACTCATTGCAGGTGCCGGCATTGGCGGGCTGACGGCGGCGTCGTGTCTGATGCTGGCCGGGCACGACGTGACCGTGTTCGAGCAGGCGCCTGAGCTCGCCGAAGTCGGCGCCGGCATCCAGATGAGCGCCAACGCGATGCATGTGCTCATTCATCTCGGGCTCGGCGACGCGATCGCCAAAGCGGGTGTGCGACCCGAGGCCTATGTCTTCAAGCTGCACGACACCGGCGAAGTCATTTACCGCTTCGCGCTCTCTGGTGAGCAGGAACGGCTGCACGGCGCGCCCTATTATCAGATCCATCGCGCCGACCTGCACGATCTCCTCGCGGCGAAAGCGCGCGCGCTCAAATCGGACGTGGTGAAGCTCAATCATCGCGTTGTGGATTTCCGCGAGAACGCCAACGGCGTGGAGCTGCGCTTTGCCGACGGCGGTTCCGCACGCGGCGACCTTCTGATCGGTGCGGACGGTTTGAAATCCGTCGTGCGTCAGCAGATCGCCGGCTCGGTGCCGGCGACTTATACCGGCGATGCGGCGTGGCGCATCGTCATTCCGGTCGAGCGGCTGCCCGCGAATATCATGGAGCCGGTGATGTCGGTGTGGATGGGACCGGGCGGCCATGCCGTCGGCTACTACATCCGCGGCGGCGCGCTGTTGAATTTCGTCGCGCTCCTCGAAACGCCGGACGTGTCGGAGGAATCTTGGACGGCAAAACTGCCGTGGACGATGCTGCGCGACGCGCTCAGCGGCTGGCACGCCGATGTGCAGACGATCATCGGCGCCGCCGACCGCAACGAATGCTATCGCTGGTCCTTATTCAGCCGGCCGCCGATCGAGAATTGGAGCACGCGGCGCGTGACGCTCCTGGGCGATGCGGCGCATCCCACGCTCCCCTATCTCGCGCAAGGCGCCGCCATGGCGATCGAGGACGGCGCGGTGTTGGCTCGCGCGCTGGCACAGGCCGGCAACATCGCCGACGCGCTCCAGCTCTATCAGCGCAACCGCATCGCCCGCACCTCGCGCATCGTGAAACAATCGCGCGAGAACGGCGCGCTGTTCCATTTGGGCGACCAGGCCGCCATCCGCGCCCATTTCGCTGCGCGCGACGAAGGCGCCGAGCGCAACACTTGGCTCTATTCCTACAACCCGCTGACCGTGCCGCTGGTCTGAGACCGTCGGCGCTCGTTCGCGGCCTATTTGCATTTGTCATGATAATCTCATTGCATTTCACATATCATGAGTTATACATTGATTCAAGAGACGTGCTCTTTGACATCGTGAAGCAGGAATGGACGGCGCGGCGATCCGAACTGGTGAACCGCGTCCCTTTTGCACGACTACACCTCGCCGGACCGCGCCGGTGGCGGCGTTTGATAAAAATCACTTTTGGAAATCAAAAATGCCAATGCTTTCAATGGTCGGCGAAAACGGAAATCAAACGTCGGGGCAGAATTTGCTCCGCGTCGAGCGCCGTCGCGCGGGCGCCGCTGTTTGAATAACTTCAAACAGGAAATCAAAGATTTGGGCCATTTTCGACGCAAAAAGCCAGGCGAACCGCGGAGTTCTTGCACGCGCAGGGGGCAAAATTTCGTGCAACGAGATTTGTCGCAGCGGCTCCCGCCCTTCTACAATTGAAGCGACTGCAATCCGAGCGAAGGCGGCGATGCTGACCGGACTTAACGCGACCGATCTGAAGCGCTGGGTGGCGGAGAACAAGCATTTGTTCGATCCGCCGTACAAAACCAATCGCGTGCTCGCGCATTATCGCGAGTTCATCGTCATGGTGCTGCACGGACCGAATGCGCGGCTCGATTTCCATCGCGAGCCGGGCGAGGAATTCTTCTACCAGATCCATGGCGGCATCGAGCTCCACGTAAAGCCCGAAGGGGAGCGCCGTAAGATCGTCAGCATCGGCGAAGGCGAGATTTTTCTCTGTCCGGGCGGAGTGGCGCACTCGCCGCGCCGCGGCGAAGGCACATGGGGCCTCGTCATCGAGCGCGCGCGCAAGGCCGACGAGCAGGAAGAGTTCCTCTGGTTCTGCGAAACCTGCGACGAGCTCGTGCTCAAGCGCAGCATGAGTCCGGAAAATCTCTCGGTGCAGGTAAAAGCGGTGTACGAGCAGTTCAACGCCGACGCCGCTCTTCGCACCTGCAAGGCCTGCGGCTTTGTGTTCCCGCAAGCTCCGGTCGCCGAGCGCCTGAGCTTTCTACAGGCCTAGATCGGCGGAACGGAGAATCCCTGGGGCGCTTCGCCTCGGTCCTGGCGCTGCCACATGTGGAGATAGGCCTCTTCCAGATGGCGGCGGTAGCGCGTGAAATCGAACAGCTTCGTGCCGAGCCGGTTCTTCATGAGCTTAACTTTGATGTCGGCGAGAATGATAGGATTGCGCGCGAGCGTCAGCGCCCGCTCCTCGTATTCGTCAAGATCGCGTGTGATCAGCTCAGGCACCTCGATGGCCTGCAGCAGGCTCGTGGCGACGCGTCCGGCAAAGGAGGTGCCGGTGCAGGTGACAATCGGCAGTCCGGCCCACAGCGCATCGCTTGCACCGGTGTGGGCGTTGTAGGGCAGCACATCGAGATAGAGGTCGGCGAGCCGAAGCCGCGCCAAATGATCTTCGAGCTCGGCAAACGGTGCAAACACGAGACGCGCGGCCGCGATGCCTCGAGCTTCGGCTTCCCGTCTCAAATTCTGCGCCATCACCGGATTGGTCTCGAAGAGCCAGAGCACGCTGCCGTCGACTTGGCGCAACAGCCGCATCCAGATGTCGAACATCATCGGCGTGTATTTGTGGCTGTTGTTGAACGAGGCGAAGACGAAGCCCGTCTCGGGTAGCCCGACAGCGGTACGATTGGGCGCGACCGGGGCGATGCGGCGCTTCGGATCGTTCACCTGATAGCAGTCGGGCAGATACACGACCTGCTCGCTGAAATGCCGGCGTTCGTCTTCCGGAATGACGATGCGGTCGGCAATGATGTAGTCCATGAACGGCGCACCCATGGTGCCGGCGAAGCCGAGATAATTGACCTGGATGGGACTCGGCCGCGACGCAAAGACGGGGGTGCGGTTAAGCCCGAAATAGCCGTTGAGATTGACCAGGATGTCGATCTCGCAGTCGCGGATGGACTGCGCCGCCGCGCGATCGGACACTCCCGAGATATCGATAAAGCGGTCGAAGGCGGCTTTGACGCGCTTGCGCATCGGGCTGCCGTCGTCGAAGCCGCTGTCGAAGGCGTACACCTCGAAGCGGTCTCGATCATGCGCTTCGTACAATCCGGCCGCGAGATAGGACGTCGCCTGGGAACGGAACTCGCCGCCGAGATAGCCGAGGCGGATCTTGCTATGGCGATAGCGCTCGCCGCGCCACACCGGCTCGGGCATCGGATAATCGGCGGCCATGATCTCGGCGCACGTCTTCAGATCCGCGGGCGACTCCGAGATCGCCTGGAAGATGAACGGCCAGCAGACGCGCTCGCCCGCGCGCACGCCCTCTTCGATGGCGGCGACCTCAGTGTGGAAATCGCGCCAGTCGCAGAAAAGCATGCGCACATGCAGGCGATGCCCGCGCATGTATTCATAATCGGGCGACAAGCGCAGCACGGCTTCAAAATCGCTGAGCGCCTCGGAATAACGCTGCAACGCGGTGGCGAGGTAAATGCCTCGGTTGTTATAGGTCTGCGCGGAGTCGGGATTGAGCGCGATTGCCCTTTCGTAGCTCATCAGCGCTTCCTCGGAACGATCGAGCTTTTGCAGGGTAACCGCGCGGTTGGCATGGGCTTCCCAATTTCGCGCATCCATCTGGATCAGGCGATCCCAGCACTGCAGCGCCTCGTTCAGGCGGTGGAGCTCGATCAGCGCTATGCCGCGGTTGTTCAAAGCCTGCGCGAAGTTGGGCTTGAGTCTGAGCGCGCGATCGAATGACGGAATCGCCTCCTCATAGCGCTCGAGTTGGGCCAGCGAATTGCCGAGATTGAAATGCGCCTCGACATAATTGGGATTGAGCTCAATCACCCGCCGCCAACCGGCGACCGCTTCGGCGGGACGCTTCAGTGCGTCGAGCGCGAGTGCGCGATTGTAATGGGCAAACATGTCCTCCGGACCGACGGCAATGGCGCGGTCGAAGAGCGCGATCGCCTCGTCGTGCTGGCCCCTCTGATGGTGAACGAGACCGAGCAGATGCAGCGCGTCAAACGTGAGCGGCGCGTCGGCGAGCACCGCGCGGTAGATCGCCCCGGCTTCGTCGTAGCTCCCCTGTTTATGCAGCGCGAGCCCTCGCTGAGGCGGGTCATGATCTGCTGTTCGGTGGCGGCGGGGTCGTTGGCCATCGCGGCTTTTATAGCGGCGGCCGCCGCTTAGGGCGAAGAGGTTTTCTTGAGCCAGCGCGCGATTTCGTCGAGCACGTTGTCGTAGACCTTTTCTTGGCTGAGGCCCGCTCCTTTCGGCACTTTGAAGGAATGATCGCCGCCCTCGACGACGTACAGCCCGTTGCGTGCCTTCAAGGGGCGCAGGATGGGACGGAGCTCATCGGGGGTGCCGAAGGCGTCCTTGGAGCCCTGAATGAACAGCATCGGTGCGCGGATCGCAGGCAGATGTTTCACTCGAAGCTGCTCTGGCCGGCCCGGCGGATGCAGGGGATAGCCGAGGAGCACGAGCGCGGCGATCTTGTCTGCAACCGGTGCGCCTGCCGCCACTTGGCTGGCGATACGTCCGCCCATCGACTTGCCGCCGACGGCGAGTCTCCGTTTGCCCAGTTTCTTTGGCATGATCTCGGCGTGAAAATTTTCGATCACGCGCGTCCAGCATAGCTCCAGTCTGTCGTTGCGATCGGGAACGCGTTTCTTTTGCTCCGTATACAGAAAGTTGAAGGTGGCCGTATCGATTCCGCGCGCGGCGAGCGCGGCCGCAAACGTGACCATGAAAGGGCTCTGCTGCGGCGCGCCGGCGCCGTGCGCGAGGATGAGGCAGATGCCCGAGGGGTCGGGCGCGGGATAGAGCAGCGCGGTGACGGATTCAGCCGGCGTAATCGCGATGCGAATTTTCTCGGCCATCGTCTCAGCCGGGAATCTTCTGGCGCAGCTTGAAGAAGCCGGACCAGGGATCGCTTTTCAACGCGTCAAGGCGGTGGCGGATGTTGTCGACCGTGAAATGGTCGGAGCGCAAGCCGTCGGAAAGCTCATCCCATTCAAGCGGCGTCGACACAGAGGCGCGCGGCAGCGCACGCGTCGAATAAGCGCCAACCGCGGTAGCGCCACGCTCGTTTCGTAGATAATCGATGAAGATGCGCCCGCGCCGCAGCCGCTTTGACATGACGGCGACGTAGCGCTCCGGCGAACGCTTGGAAAGTTCTTCCGCGACCGACACCGTGAAGGCTTTGGCCTTGTCCCAAGCGAAGCTGGGCTCGACGGGAACAACGACATGCAGCCCCTTCCCGCCCGTCGTCTTGACGAAGCTTTTGAGGCCCAGTTTCGAAAGATGATCGCGCACGTCGCGCGCGCCCGCGATCACCGCGGGCCAGGACACGCCTTCGCCGGGATCGAGGTCGAAGATCAGGCGATCGGGATATTCCAGGCGATCGGCGCGCGAGCCCCAGGGATGAATCTCGACCACGCCGGCCTGGACCAGGCTGAGCAGGCCTTTGAGGTCTCGAATCGCGAACATCGGTTCTTTTTCGCCGACCTCGACGAGCTGGACGGCATCTTTGCTCAACCCCGCCCAAGGGTGCTTAGCGAAGAAGAATTTCTCGGCAGTGCCCGACGGCGCGCGCACCAGACTCAAGACGCGGCCACCGATGTGGGGAAGAATCCACTCGGCGATGCCGGCGTAGAAATCGGCGAGCCCCTGCTTGGTGATGCCGGGTTCGGGCCAGAGGATGCGCTCAGGATGGGTAAGCACAATGCCGGTTGCGTCGGCGGCGCTGCGCTTGGCGGAGGCCTTCGCCGGCGTGGACTCCAAGCTGACCTCCTCCGGCGGTTTGTCTTCGCGCAAGCCCTTGAATGAGGATTGTCGCACCAAGCCGTCATGCGTCCACTCGCGGTATTCGATCTCGGCGATGAGCTGCGGTTCCGCCCAGACGACGCCCTTCTCGGTGCCCGCCGCCATCGGCTTGCTCAGTTTGGGTTTGGCGGCCTTGATCTTTTCGAGCTCGGCACGCAGCGACATTGCGAGCCGCATGGACCAGCCGGTGCCCACACGGCCGGCATAGGTCAGCGCGCCGTTGTCGTAATAGCCGAGCAGCAACGAGCCGACGGCACCGCTTGCCGCCGTCGACGGCACGTAGCCGAGAATGACGAATTCCTGGCTCTGCCGGCACTTCGATTTCAGCCAGTGATCGCCGCGGCCAGCGCGATAAGGCAGATCCTTGCGCTTGGAGATGATGCCCTCGAGCCCGAGCCTGCACGAATGCTCCAGCATCGTCGGGCCGTCGGTCTCCAGGTGTTCGCTGTAGTGGATCGGCGAATTGGCGGCCGCGCCGGCCAACGCCTGCTGAAGCAGCGCCTTCCGCTCGAGCAGCGTTACCTTGGTGAGATCGAACCCGTTCGCATAGAGGAGATCGAAAGCGAAGTAGCGCATGCGATCGTGACGGCCCGATTGCAGATCCGCCTGAAGATCGTTGAAGCTGTAAAGACCGTTGTCATGCTCGACGACGATCTCGCCATCGATCAGCGCGGAAGCGAGCCCAAGATCCTTCAGCGCGTCGCTGATCGACGGAAAGCGGTGTGTCCAGTCGAGCGCCTTGCGCGTCAGCAGCTTGACGCTCCGGCCGTCGACGCGCGCTTGCGTGCGGTAGCCGTCATGCTTGATCTCGTGAACCCATTTCGGTCCGGTCGGCGGCTTGTCGCAAGGCGTTGCCAGACTGGGCTCTAGGAATGCCGGCAGAAGGCCCTTGCGCGCGCCTTTGATCTTGGCGATGTCGGGAAGAGGATTCTTCCTGAGCTTCGCCACCGCGGCGCGGGCTTTATGGTCGGCGCGCACTTCGCTCCCCGCGGCAAGCTCGACATTGGTGCGGCCAGACACGAAGGACGTCGTTTCCTCTTCGGTGATTTCGGCCGAGCCGGGCGCACGCGCGAATTCGTCTTCGGACTTCATCAGCAGCCAGGGCTCGGTCTTCTCGCCGGGCTTGGGCCTGATGCGAACGAGATGCCAGCGCCCCTTGAGCCGCTTGCCCGCGAGCGCAAACGCGAGATGACCCTTGGCGAGGCCCTTGCGCGGATCGCCGTCGGGCGACCAGTTGCCTCGATCCCAGATGATCATCGAGCCGCCGCCATACTCGCCTTTGGGGATGTTGCCCTCGAAATCGAGATAGGAAACCGGATGATCTTCGGTGCGCACCGCAAGCCGCTTCTCGCCGAGCGTGAGGCTGGGCCCTCGCGTGACGGCCCAGCTTTTCAGGACGCCGTCGAGCTCAAGGCGGAGATCGAAATGCAGACGCCGCGCGTCGTGCTTTTGCACCACGAAGGCGCCGGTCGTCGCTTTCCCGGCCACGGGTTTCGGTTCTGGCGTGCGCTTAAAATCGCGCTTGCGCGCGTAGTCCGCCAGCGCCTTCTTGGCGGCTTGCGGTTTCTTCGCCTTTGCACGCGCTTTCAAGGGGGTGCCGAACTTAAGGACTGGAAAGAGATAGCTTCATCTCGCAATATTTCAATGCGCGCTTGGCGCGGGCCGCCCACGGCGAAGAATTGTCGTGCTCGAGATAACGCCGCCACCAGCTAGCCGCTTCGGCGTGCTGTTCCAGCCGCTGGAGGAACAGCGCCATGTTGAACATGGCGTCGGTATAGTCGGGGTCGGCGTCGAGAGCACGGCGCAAGCACTCGACGGCATCCTTGGTGCGATCCTGCTCGTCGAGCACATCGGCGAGATTGTACCAGGCTTGTGCGAAGGCGCCGTCTGCTTTCACCGCGGCACGATACGCGGTCTCGGCTTCGAGCTGCCGGGAGCCCGCGCGCAGAAGGTTGCCGAGATTGAACGGCGCCGCGGGATCAGCGGAATCGAGATTCATCGCGCGGCGATAAAGCTGCTCGGCTGTGGCCGCATCATTGGACGCTTCTGCCGCCTGTGCTTTGGCGAAGATTTCGTCGGCGTCGCCGCTGGGCTTTTCCACGTCGAGCAGGAATTGACCCTTCTTGTCGGTGCGGCCCTTGAGCTGCTCGACCAGGATCGAGTCTGATGATTCGGGAAACAGCTTCAGATTCGAGAGCTGCGCTTCGGGCAGCCATTTGCGAATCTCGTGCAGGCTCTTGGTGATGACCGACAGCCCCGTGCCGGCATTCAGCAGGCCGGCAAGCTGGCGCGCGGCGGCGAGATCGCGAAAGCCGTAGAGGCCGTCCTTGGCTTCAAGCAGACCGAAAATGGAGAGCTGGTCGACGATTTCCCGCGGCAGCTTGCTTAAAGCAGCGAGCTGTGCCGCGGAATACGCCTTGGCCTGCTCCTTGGGCGCGCTCTTGCCGAGCCAGCCTAAGAACTGCTTCTCGCTCACGATGGCGACGCCGTAGCTTTTCGCTTTGGCGAGGCTGTTGGAGGGGCGGCCGTCATCTAAGAGCGGCCAGCCAAGCTCGCCGACGATGAGCACGCCGGTGTCCTTGGTGACGCCTTCGCGCGGCTTTCCGCCTTGTTTCTTGACCAGGGCAAACGCATCGGCGCGCTTCATCGACGCAAGCTTGCCGGTGAAGGCAACAACGCCTTCTAGTTGGCTCGCGTGCGATCCCGGCTTCTCAATCAGCGTGCCGACTTCCTCTTCCCGGCGACGGCGCGCTCACGCACCTTGGTGCTCGCGGCGGCGGGCTTCTTCTTGGTATCGGCACCGATGCTCGCGCGCAATGCATCCATCAGATTGATCACGCGCTGGGGCTGAGGCGCACCCTTGGGCTGCTCGATGGGGCGGCCGGCCTGCTTGGCGCGCAGAAGCTCGGTCAGTGCGTTCTCGTAGTGATCCTGAAAGCTCGCGGGATCGAAATGAGCGGCCTTAGAGTCGACGATGTGCGCAGCGAGCTTCTTCATTTCGTCAGACAGCTTGAGTTGGGGTATGTCCTCGAAATAGGCGGCCGGCTCGCGCACCTCGTAGGAGTAGCGCAGCGTGGCGCCGAGGAGACCCTTGTCGAAAGCCTCCAGCATGATGACATGCTCGCGGCGGGCCAGAACGATGCGGCCGAGCGCAACCATGTTCTTGGCACGAATGGTGTCGCGGATGACCGCGAAGGCTTCCTGGCCGACCTTATCGGTGGGCGCGAGATAATAAGTGCTGTCGATATAGCGGTCGTCGATCTCAGCGCGCGGCACGAAGCTGTCGATGTCAACGGTGTGGCTGCTCTCGATCTGGAGCTTGTCGATCTCTTCGTCCTCGATCTGAAGGTACTGGCCCTTGCCGATCTCGTAGCCGCGGCCGACGTCGTCACGCTCGACGACATCCCCCGTCTCGGAATCCACGTTTTGCTGTTTGAGCCGGTTCCCGGTCTTCTTGTTGATGCGGTTGAAGGAGATGCGCTCCGAGCTGGACGATGCCGGGTAGAGCGCAATCGGGCAGGCGACCAAGGACAGCTTCAAATATCCCTTCCAATACGCACGCGGGGCCATGGGATCTCCTGGGGGCACAAAGGGCGGTTAAGCATGAATCATAGCAAATCCCGCTAAGAAATCTGTTGATAGTGTAGCTCGAGCTGAGCACGCATAGAGTCCGTATAGAGAACAATCGGCGAACATGGTCCTGCTGTGTGCCGAACAAGCGGGATATGATGGCGTCTATGCCCCCTTCGGCACCGCCTCTTTTCAAGGAGCATGGCCATGGCGCGATTAACGGTTTGGGCGACGGCTTTGGCGGTGGTCTTGTCCGTGGCCGGAGCGCGATTGGCGGGCGCCCAGGGGCCTGCGGTCGACTGGAAGAAGCAGGAAGCGGAGCTTCTGAAGCATCATCGCGCGCTGATTCAGATCGACTCTTCGAGCCCGCCCGGCAATGAGACGCGCGCCGCAGATTACTTAAAGAAGGTGTTCGAGGCGGAAGGCATTCCGGTCCAGACCTTCGCGCTGAAACCCGCGCGGGCGAATCTGGTGGCGCGGCTCAAGGGCAACGGTTCGAAGCGGCCGCTGCTTCTGATGGCGCACACCGATGTCGTGGGCGTGCAGAAGGAGAAGTGGCCGGTCGATCCGTTCGGCGCAGTGTTGAAGGACGGCTACATCTGGGGCCGCGGCTCACGCGACGACAAGGACAAGCTCGCCTCCAATCTGATGGTGATGCTGTTGGCGAAGCGCAGCGGAACGCGGCTCGATCGCGATCTGATTTTCTTGGCCGAGTCCGGCGAAGAGGCGGATCCCGAAGGTGTCGGCATCGCCTACATGGTCAATCAGCATTTTGCCGATATCGACGCGGAGTTCGCGCTGACCGAAGGCGGCGGCGCACTGATCGAGAACAATCGCGTCACCGCTGTCACGATCCAGACGTCGGAAAAAGTGCCGCGGCGGTTTCGCCTCGTGGCGACGGGAACGTCGGGACACGGTTCGGTGCCGCGGTTGGACAATCCTCTGACGCACTTGTCTGCGGCGGTGGCCAAGGTCGGTAGCTTCACGATGCCGATGCGGCTGACCGAAACCACGCGCGTGTATTTCGAAAAGCTCGCGTCGATCAGCACGCCGGACAAGGCCGCGCGCTATCGTGCGCTGCTGGCGTCGCCTTCGGCGGACGTTCAGTCCTATCTCGCGGCCAATGAGCCCGAGCACAATTCGATGCTGCGCACCTCCGTCGTACCGACGCTGTTGAAAGCGGGGGTCGGGCCCAACGTGATCCCGAGCCAGGCAGAAGCGACGTTCGACGTGCGCGCGCTCCCCGACGAGGATATCCCGCAATTCTTCGCGCAAATGACGCGCGTGGTCGGCGATCCGGCGGTGAAGGTGGAACCGATCACGACGAATCTGCGCCCCGTGTCGGCACCATCGAAATTGGATTCCGAAATGTACCGCGCACTGGAGCATGCCAGTGCGGCGCTCTATCCCGGCGCGGTGGTGATGCCGGCGATGTCAACGGGCGCAACCGACATGGCGCAGCTCCGCGCCAAGGGTATCCAGGCCTATGGCATCGGCCCGGCGAGCACACAGGCCGATACGATCAATTACGGCGCGCACAGCGACGTCGAGCGGCTGCTGGAGTCCTCGCTGTATCGCCTGGCCGAATTCACCTGGCGCGCCACCATGGAAGTCGCCGCAAGCAAGTAAGCGACGGGGTCAATCGTCGATCATCCGATGTCGTTCGATATCCATCCGACGATGCAACACACGCACGATGAGCACTCCGCGCGGCTCTGGTACATAGAAAACGATATGCGATTCGTATTCCCAACGTCGCAAGTTCTCTGCAAACTGAGCCGCGCTGCGACCCCGTCTTGGATTTTCCGCGAGCATCCGAAAAACACGCTCCAGCCCGTCGCGATAGCGTCGCGCTTGTTCGATTCCGAATTGCGCTATGGTGTACTCCGCAATGGCAAAGATGTCGGCGTCGGCTCGCGCTGAGAGCCGATATCTGGTCATCGCTTCGCCTTATGACGGCGCTCGGCATCTTTCCAAATATCGCCCACCGTCCGCTCGCTCATTCCACCAGCCAATCCCTCGTCTATAGCCTGCTTGAGTGCGATGAACTTGGCGCTCTGTTCTTGATCGCGGCGGATCAAGTCGCGGAAATATTCGCTGTCGTTTGTGTAGTCGCCGCTTTCGATGCGAGCTTTAACCCACGCGTCCTGTTGTTCGGACAGAGTAATGGTCTTGCGGGTGGTTGCCATGGGCTGCTCTCTTAATCATACTATTGGTGCAATATATCATACTTTCGTAGGCCGTCCATCGCCAAAAAATAATCGACTTCACGCGGCTTTAAGGGCGTGTTGCTGGAGCCAGACGCCGAGCATACGAGCGTCGAGAGCGCCGGCTTGCTGAGCGACGACGACGCCTTTGCGGAAGAGCATCAGCGTTGGAATGCTGCGGATGTTGTATTGCGCCGCCAGAGCCTGTTCGCGATCGGTGTCGACTTTCAAGAAGCGGACGTTGGGCTCGAACTCAGCGGCGGCCCTTTCGTAGACGGGCGCCATGGCTTTGCACGGCCCGCACCATTCGGCCCAGAAATCGACCAGCACCGGGATGTCGTTCTGCTGGATGTGCTTGGCGAAGGTCGCCGCCGTCGCGTTGACGGGATGGCCGCTGAACAGCGGCTGATGGCAGCGGCCGCATTTGGCGTCGGACGCTTTCTTGTCCGGCGGCACGCGGTTCACGGCCGCGCAATTCGGACAGACGATGTGGCGCGCTTCGGCCATGTCGAAAACTCGTTTAGGGCAACAGGAACAGCCTTGCCTTGATATCGGTCAAAACAGCCGGCGTTCAAGGTTCGACTTGGCTTCACATCTGCTGTTGCACGACGAGCCAACCGTCGAAGCGGCCGGACGCTGGGGTCCGGCCGCCTCTAGTTCCGACTGCGCGGACTTATTTTTTGCTTTTGAAGATTTCCGCGACGGATTTAGCAAATCCTTCCTCGACGTCATCGGTCGACGTCACTGCCCCAGCAATGCCGCCGAGCGCAAATTGCTTGGCAACCTGGTATTGCCCGACCGTAGTGCCGCTGGCATCGACGACAACGACGTCGGCATCAATCCTGATCTGCCCCAAGCCGATCAGCAAAGCCCGAGCCGCTGCACTGCCTCTGTCGTATCTGGTGAAGACCAACTTCACTTTTGCGGCCGAGGCGTCGGCGGGGCCGACCACGCTCGGAGTCAGCGCACTGAGCTCGGCCTTGACGCGCTGGCTGATTCGATCGAGGTCCATCGGCGTCATGACAACGCCAGATTTCGTTTCGGCTGACACGTCTGCGAAATGCAGCATCATCCTCTGCTGGGCGCTCAGCGCTTGAACCGAAACCGGTGCTGCGACGCTTCCCGCACAACCGGACAGCGCGATGGCCAAGGCCGCAAGACCGGCGAACCCTAGAATTCGTAAAGCGTTCATTGTGATGTCCCCTCTATTGATTCGATTGGAAGTTGTTCGAACAACCCTCAAAGCAGGCAATGTTCTCCAAACAGTGGCTGAACGATTCAGCACCCTGTTTCAGATAACGAGATCGCATGAGGCAAATGTGCACGGCCATGCGCCGTGCGAAACACCGTCGCGCAATCGCGTATCGAGACACAGCAACACGAAAACCGGTCGTCCGGTTCCCCTCGAAGGGACGGCTGGCAATGGGAGTAAATCAAAGAATTGGGGCGAGAGTAAGGTCAAGACCTACAAATGGCGTGCAATCGCAACATCGCCCAGGCGGCTTTTTCTCAACCGCCTTCAAATACCTCCTAAACCTGCTGTTGTGCGGCGTGCCAGCCGCCGAGGCGGCCATAGGTCGCCGCGCGGCAGATGCCGTGCTGGCCAAAGCCACCCGCTGAATCGCCGCAGGCGTACAGGCCCGGGATCGGCCTGCCGCGCAGATCGAGCACCTGCCCGGTCGTGTTGATACGGATGCCGGTATAGGAATCGTGCAGCGCGGGCGTGTGCCAGGCGGCGTAGAACGGCGGCTTGGCGATCTTGTATCGCGGCGTCGGCTTCTTGAAGTCCGCATCCACGCCGGAATCGACGAAGGAATTGTAGCGCTCGACTGTGCGTTTCAATGAGGCCGGAGGCATCGGCCGCCACTGGTATTCATTGGCGATCTTCTGCGCCAACTCTTCGATGGTGTCGGCGCTGAAGAAATAACCCGCCGGGTCGACGTAAGGCGGCTTCACTTGCCACTTCTCGCGCGCCACCGCTTCGGAATCGAAGATTGCCCAAATAGGGCCGCCGCCGTTCATTTTCTTCGGATCGCCGGTCCAAGCGAGCGCGGCCGCGTAATACTCGTAATCGCGGGTGTCGGCGGTCTCGGTGTAGAAGCGGAGCCCGTTCTCTTTGACGAGAATGAGGTTCTGATAGTCCTTGACGGTCAGTCCGACGGCGCGGGCGCGGAAGAAGTGCGGCGCGGTCGGATAGAGCTCGGTTGCCGAGCCGTTGCTCTTCTTCCCCATGCGGCCTTTGTTGAGCAGATTGTCGTACTGCGTCGTTTGGCACGCGGTCGCACCGAGCGCGGCACCAATTTCCATCGCGGCGATCTCACCATCGGCGGTGCGCTGCGTCCACTCGCTATTTTCCGCCTGATATTCATCGGTCAGGCGCACGTCGAACATGGTGCGGAAAATCGGGTTGCCGGCGCTGCCGCCGGTCGCGACGACGACGCCTTTGCGGGCGCGAATGTTCATGGTCTTGGTCAACTGCCGGTGCTGATTGTCGACTTCGATCACCGAGATGCCGATCACGCGTCCAGTGGGGCTCTCGCGATGGATCTTTGTCATCTGCTGCTGGAGCAAAATTTCGATGCCCATCTCGCGCGCAGTCTTGGCGAGCGGCCGCACGAAGCCGGGGCCGCGCGCGGGGCCGGTCACTTCGTTGGGCCACTTCACGACGTTCAGCCGCGTGCGCTCGCGGTCGAGACGATCGGGTGCCGGGCGATACCCCTCCCATTTGATGCCGTGCTTCTCGAGCCACGCGAACAGATCGAGATTGTTGTCGGCGTAGACGCGCACCAGCGCGCGATCGGAGAACCGGCCCATCGGCTTCTCGGGCCGCGACCAATCCTCGAACACCTTGTCCGGTGTATCGTCCCGACCGATCTCCTTGCGGAGTGACTTTTGCAGCTTGT
>Ga0134122_10002000_pt1 | contig 14898 bp, 17 predicted proteins | sample KB302_FD_96461 | JGI IMG/M metagenome (GOLD analysis project Ga0134122, IMG submission 96461) | Terrestrial soil microbial communities without Nitrogen fertilizer from Kellogg Biological Station, Michigan, USA - KB3-0-2 | ecosystem: Environmental > Terrestrial > Soil > Unclassified ... | reverse complement strand
TGAGGCGCGTTTGAAAAGGTTGAGGTTACGGGGGGAGGAAGGTTGAAGGGAAGGGCTGGAGGCATCTTCTGTGCTCGCGGAACGCGCACGATCAGAATGTGCTCGTTCGACGCGCGCAGTGAAAGATCTGGGAGACGTTGGAGGTGTGAGGTTGGAGTGGGTTCCGGAAGGCAGAGCCTCAGGCCTCAAACCTCTAACCTCAAACGTTTCGCGGTTGTTGGTTGTGCTCGTAGGCTTGTGTCTCGCTCTCGCAAGCTGTGCATCGAATGTTGAAATCATCAATGAAACTCCATCGGGAGGAACAGTGGTCTATCCCTATATTGAGGAACAGGATGTGCTGACCTCGCAGGAGCGACGGGATGCGATCCGTCTGCTTTCGGAAAAGTGTCCGGCCGGTTACCGTATTTCTCGTGAAGGAGAAGTGCCGAGAGTTGACCAAGCTGTCGATCGAGCGTGGATGGGACAGGTTTCCAGGGATGGACTAGTGTCGAGGGAACGGCGCTGGGCGATCATTTTCACCTGTAAATAGTCCCTGGTCTCACAGAGGTATTCATATGCGATGGCCTCCCGGCTGGTGCCTTGCCTGTGCCATATCTTGGCTGCTGTTGCTGTCAGCCTGCGGGACAATTAGTCATGAACGTCTCCTCTATCAGGCTTCCGCCGTTCAGGTCGGCATCGTCACTGATTTATCAACGAATGAGCGTGCCGTGCCCCCGGTGAAAAACAAGCACCCTGTCGACCTCACTCCGCACGAGGTTCGTTCGCTTCTCGGTTCGCTTGAAGTTTCCGGGTGGAGTGGAGCGGTTGGCGGGCTGGTGAGTGCTCCTCAGCCCAAGGCGGTGTTTACGTGGGCGGAACTGGTCGAGCTGGCTGAGCCTCTTGTCGCAGCCTTCCATGTGGTAAACGCGGGCGAACGAGTCTTCTTTTCAGTTCAAAATCCGAATGCACCCTATGATATTGACCGTACATCCGGGAGCCTTTTCTTTCGGGACGATTACCTGCATGTCGTGCTCACGGATCACTACGACTTGTTACAAACTGACCCGGGAGGGGGCGAGAAGCGAGATCCGCGTGATACGAAAGGCATGAAACTATGGGTGGTTAAACCGGCCCAGGCCGCCACGGTTCCTGAAAACAAAGAGCCTCACTGGACTGCGTTTGAAAAGGTCCATATCTCGATCACCCCACGAGAAGTGCTGACGAGCCGGAGGGTGCCCCCTGCAGGAGGGCCCTCGGCATTGAAAGCCGAGAGCCCGACAGGCGCAACAGAGTCCGTGGACGACCTTCGTCTGAAAATCCGCGAACTCAACGAGGCCAATCTCGATCTCCAATCGCAACTGAAAGAACAATCCGCCACAATCGAGAAGCTGCAAGCCGAATTCGAGGGGCTCCGCAATGAGAAAAAAGCGGGAGCCTCCAAGCCCCCTTCAGGACCGAAGCCCTCCCGTAAGCAGGCTGAGTGAGTCTCCCAGAAAAATTAACAGTTGTGTAATACCCCCGTCATCTCCTCTTAATCGATGAGGACTATCATAGGGGCAACCCTTTTGACCAAGAGTCCTTAAAATAACCAGAATTATTGCGAGAGTTAACACATCTGTAACATGGATGTTACACGTCAGTAATGAAGAGCGACCATGCTCTATAAACAATGAAAGGAGTCTCAATGACACGATTAGCTATCAGATCGAGCCTCTGCTGCTTAGCCCTCCTCTGGGCTCTTGTTTCCAGTAGCCCATCAGCCTTTGCCGATGACGCAATCGTCCTTGACCCGGCCTTAAAGAGCTACGTCAAAGTCAGCGGGGTGTCTGGCAACGTCAACAGCATCGGCTCGGACACTTTGAACAACCTCATGACCCTATGGGCCGAAGGGTTTCGGAAACAATATCCCAACGTCAAGATTCAGATCGAAGGCAAGGGTTCAAGCACAGCTCCCCCTGCCCTGATCGAAGGCACAGCGCAACTAGGGCCGATGTCTCGCGCCATGAAAAATACCGAGGTCGATGCGTTCGAAAGAAAATTCAGATACAAACCCACTGTTTTTCCTGTGGCCATTGATGCGCTGGCCGTCTATGTCAATAAGGACAATCCGATCAAAGGGTTAACGCTGGCTCAAGTCGATGCAATTTTTTCAAAAAGTCGACGCTGGGGCCACAACGAGAACATTCAGCTGTGGAAACAAGCGGGCTGGGATGGCGAATCCGGCAACAGTGCGATCAGTATGTATGGACGGAACTCGGCCTCCGGAACCTATGGATTTTTCAAGGAGCATGCCCTCAAGAACGGAGATTTCAAGGATGAAGTCAAAGAGCAGCCGGGGTCAGCCTCCGTGGTCCAGAGCGTGAGCGAAGATCAAGCCGGCATCGGCTACAGCGGTATTGGGTATCTCACATCGAACGTGCGCGCTGTTCCACTGGGGGAGAAAGAGGGCATGCCGTTCAAAGAAGCCACGCAGCAAAATGCCGATAATGGATCGTATCCGCTCTGGCGGCATCTGTACATCTATGTGAATAAGGCCCCCAACAAACCGCTGGATCCGATCGTGGGAGAGTTCATCAAGTTCATTTACAGTAAAGATGGCCAGAAAGTCGTGGTCAAAGACGGGTTTTTCCCGCTGAAGGCCGATATGATCGAAAAGGAACTCAAAAAACTTGAGTAGCGAGTCCGATCCCAGCCTTGTCCCCTCCCCTGCTGCGGGGGTGTATGGCACTACACCCCCACACAGCATCTCACGGTCTTCACACAGTCTGACGTGGCGCCGGATCTTGGATCGACTGGCTCAATCCGTCATCACCATGGGCGGGGTCGCCGTCATCCTGAGTAGTATCGGAATTTTTGTGTTTTTGGTGAAAGAAGTGGTTCCCTTGTTTTTTCCTGCACAGGGAAAGCAGACCGGCAAGGTTGCCGGCGCTTCTCCGCTGGATGCACTCCCGCAGTCCAGCCTTGTCGGGATGGATGAACACCAAGAGTTGATCTATCAACTTGTCGGAGGATCCGACCGCCAGATTCGCTTCTTCGAAGCACGTTCCGGTAGCCCCAAAGCCTATGACCTTCCACCTGAATTAGCCAAGGCTCGTGTTACCTCTATTGCTCGCGCGGTTGGGACAGGGAATCGGTTTGCCTTCGGTACGGACGATGGGAGACTCATTCCCCTGCTGCTCGAATTTACAGCCGGATCCGGCGAGGGACGCCAGGTCACTCCAACGGTCACCCTTGAATCTCCGGTTCAATTGACGCCGGCCACGGAACGCATTGTTCGGTTGGCGTATCAGCCGACTGAGCGTGGAACCCTCACAGCTGCCCTGACGGATCGAGGGAGCCTGTGGTACAGCGCCTCGCCACTTGACCATTATGCTCCAGCTGCATTGACCGGCCACGGTTCTGAGCCTGTGACCGCGTTGGTCTTTGATAGCCGTGGCGAAACACTGGTGGTTGGGACAGCCGGCGGAAACCTGTACTCCTATGATGTGCGTGAGGGCGGCCAACCGAGCCTCACGGAAACCATATCGGTCGCTCCATCCGGCGCGTCAGTCACGGCCTTGTCATACTTGCTCGGAGATCGTTCTCTGGTCATCGGAGACAGCGCGGGCGCAGTCTCAGTCTGGATACCGGTGCGTCAGGATCAAGAGGGAACCAGCACCAGGTTTCGCCAGATTCATCACTTCGATGCCCACCCTGCTTCTGTCACCGGAATCTCTCCGTCCCTTCGCGACAAGGGATTTGTTACCGGCGATGTGCAGGGAAACCTGTTTGTTCACTATTCAACCTCTGGACAGACCCTGCTGAAGCTTCAAGGCAACGATCGGGCGATTCAGACGTTGACGTTTTCCCCCAAGGCCAATGGAGCCATTGCTCTCACCGACCAGGGAGAATTGCTCACCTATACGATTCAGAACCCACACCCGGAAACGACAGTCGCAACTCTGTTCACCCCTGTCTGGTATGAAGGGTACGAAAAACCGGAACATGTGTGGCAGTCCTCCAGCGGCGCTGATGACTTCGAAGCGAAGTTCGGCTTCGTCCCCCTGATCTTCGGAACATTGAAAGGGACTCTTTACGCTCTGCTGGTGGCTGTCCCTCTCGCCCTCTTGGGCGCCATCTATACCTCGATGTTCATGCACCACAATCTTCGCGCCAAGATCAAACCGACCATCGAGATCATGGCGGCACTCCCGACCGTCATCCTCGGCTTTCTGGCCGGCTTGTGGCTGGCGCCATGGCTCGAACGGATATTCCCGGCGATCGTGGCGATGACGGTGGTTGTTCCGGCAAGCGTCGCAGTCACGGCGACGCTGTGGCAATATCTCCCGGCCACGCTTATTCGCCGCATGCGTCCCGGGATGGAATCGTTCATTCTGATTCCGGTCATCATCGGGACAGTCTGGCTCTGTGTAGGTTTGAATCAGCCGATCGAGTCCTTCCTGTTCGGAACTGATTATAAAACATGGTTCTCTACCCACTGGGGGCTTCGCTATGACCAGCGCAATGCTCTCGTCGTGGGGTTTGCGATGGGTTTTGCCATCGTCCCTATTATCTTCAGTATTTCCGAGGAAGCCCTCTCCAATGTCCCACGTCACTTAATCGCCGGCTCTCTTGCGCTGGGAGCGACTCGCTGGCAGACCCTCGTCAAGCTCGTACTGATTTCGGCGAGCCCGGGCATCTTCTCTGCGATCATGATCGGTTTCGGCAGGGCGATCGGGGAAACCATGATCGTCCTCATGGCCACAGGGAATACCCCGATCATGGATTGGAGCCTCTTCAACGGCTTCCGCACGTTGTCGGCTAATATCGCCGTGGAAATTCCGGAGGCTCCTCACGGAGGTACGCTCTATCGCCTCCTATTCCTGGCAGCAGTGCTCTTATTTGTATTCACTTTTTTGGTTAATACCATCGCAGAACTCGTCCGGCAACGGTTGCGGACAAAGTACAGTCAATACTGATGCGTAGCCTATTTAAAACATTCTTCGCCTCGGGCAATGTCTTCATCTGGGGGTGCGCCGCCGGTGTCTCCGTTTCGCTGCTCATGGTCTTCGGGCTGTTGCTCTTAATCATCATCAACGGGTTGGGGTACTTTTGGATTTCAAACGTCGTCGATCTCACCTTGAAGGGTGGACAGCATGTTGTGGGCCAACTGGCCGGACGCGAAGTCATCCCTCGCTCGATCACGCCGGACCACCCGGAAGGGAAAGGCCGCCTCAGGGTCAAGATCGGAAATCGTGATTTGTATGGACTCGATTTCAAATGGGTCAATGAAGATCACATCGTCTCGCAAACCTATCCGACTGATACGGTGCTGTTGGAGCGACGCGAATGGGGCAACATGTATGGCACGATCAAGGCCATCTATAAAGGAGAAACACGTCAGATAGAAGGAAATGCCGAGGGCTGGATCGCCTTAGCCTCGCTGATCAACGTCACGAACGATCTCCACGCACAGATCTCACGGATTGAGACCATTGATATCGGAGAGATTAACGCGGAGATCGAGCAGGGACGGTTGAAGATCCGGGCCTCCGAAATGGGACGAGAACAGAGGTCGATCCACGAGCTTCAGGCAGAAGTCGCTGCCGCTGAATCCCGTTACCAGGCAAAAACCATGGAATTGGACGCCCTGCGCGCGCAATTCGACGAATATTCAGTCGTCATGGCGGATGCGAATGGGCAGGAGAAACAGATCCCCGTCGGACAGATCATTCGCGCTCTGCGGCCTAACGAAATGGGCCTCTTCCATAAGAGCTGGATCTATCTCACGAACGTATGGTCTGTCCTCAGCACCGAACCCAGGGAAGCCAACACTGAAGGTGGTATTTTCCCAGCCATTTTCGGCACTGTGATGATGGTCATCATTATGAGCCTCGTTGTGGCCCCTTTCGGCGTGCTTGCTGCGCTCTATCTCCGGGAATATGCCAAACAAGGGACCTTGGTGCGCCTTGTGCGCATCGCCGTCAACAATCTTGCGGGTGTTCCTTCAATCGTTTTCGGTGTATTCGGATTGGGGTTTTTCATCTATGCGATCGGCGGGACTCTCGATACGCTCTTCTTTCCAGAACGACTTCCGGCACCGACGTTCGGCACAGGGGGCATTCTCTGGGCCTCTCTGACATTGGCTCTTCTTACCGTGCCGGTGGTCATTGTTGCCACAGAAGAGGGGCTGGCTGCTGTTCCAAGGGAGTTTCGTGAGGGGTCACTGGCTCTTGGCGCTACGAAGTTGGAAACGATGCTCAAAGTCGTGATACCCTCTGCCCTGCCCGGCATTCTGACCGGATTGATTTTGGCAATGGCGCGCGCTGCCGGTGAGGTTGCGCCGCTTATGCTGACGGGGGTCGTGAAGCTCGCGCCTTCGCTCCCCCTGGACGGCTCCTGGCCATTTTTTCACTTCGATCGGAAGTTTATGCACCTGGGGTTTCATATTTACGACGTCGGCTTTCAATCTCCCAACGTGGAAGCAGCCAAACCAATGGTCTATATCACAACCCTGGTGTTGATCACTGTCGTCGTTCTATTAAATTGTACAGCGATCGTCCTCCGTAACCACCTGCGCAAGAAATATGCGGGTTCCGTGTTATAGAGGATCTATATGTATCCTGCTTTACCTGTGACACAACAGCCAGTCCCATCACAACCACTTAGTCCGCAAAGGCCTACTGTGCAGGACGATCAGCTCCAGCCGTCTGACCACCGTGCAAACCTTCATGCGGTGAAGCTTACCTTGAACAAGGTCAACTTCTTTTACGGAGCCAGCCAGGCTCTTTTCAACATCGATATCGAGATTATGAAGAATCAGGTCACGTCGTTTATCGGGCCATCCGGCTGTGGCAAATCGACCCTGCTACGATGCCTCAACCGTCTGAACGACTTGATTGAAGGCGCCCGGGTGGAAGGCGCCATGCTGCTTGACGGAGTGGACATCAATGGTCCGGATGTGGATATCACCGACCTGAGAAAACGTATCGGCATGGTCTTTCAGAAATCGAATCCCTTTCCGAAATCCATCTATGAAAACGTCGCCTACGGGCCACGTCTTCACGGGATCAGAAATCGCGGCCAGTTGGATCAAATTGTGGAAGAAGGGCTCAAAGGCGCGGGGCTGTGGGACGAGGTCAAGGATCGTCTTCAAAAGAGCGCATTTGGCCTCTCCGGAGGGCAACAACAACGACTCTGTATCGCCCGAGCGCTTGCCGTGAAACCGGACGTTTTGCTGATGGATGAACCCTGCTCGGCGCTGGACCCGGTGGCGACAGCGAGAATTGAAGAATTGCTTTTTTCCTTGAAACAAGAGCTGACGGTCATCATTGTTACACACAATATGCAACAGGCAGCGCGGGTATCTGATTGGACGGCATTTATGTATCTTGGTGAAATGGTGGAGTTCGGGCTCACCAAACAGCTTTTTACCAACCCCTCTAAAAAGCAGACCGACGACTATATCACCGGAAGATTTGGATAAACACGATGCCACAGCGTCATTTTGATGAAGAACTCGCCGACTTGAAGAGCAAGCTCCTGCGAATGGCCGGCCTCGCGGAAGACCAGATCGACAAGGCGCTTACCGCGCTCGTCACACGCGACTCAGGCCTGGCCCGCGAAGTGATTGAGCGAGACCACCAGGTCAACACGTTGGACGTGGAGATCGATGAAGAATGTATCCGGTTGTTGGCGCTCCATCAACCTGCTGCGCGGGACTTGCGGTTGGTGACAACGGCGATGAAGATCTCCACAGAACTCGAGCGAATCAGCGACCTGGCGGAGAATATCTCGGAGCGGGCGATTGAACTGAACGAGGAGCCGCAACTGAAACCCTACATCGATATCCCGATGATGGGCAAAATGGCGCGCGCCATGGTGAAGGAAAGCATCGACGGGTTCGTCAAGGATGATTCCACGATCGCCAGGAAGGTCCTCACAAACGACGATTTCGTCGATGATCTGATGGAGCAGATATTCCGCGAACTGCTCTCATTCATGATCGAAGATACCCGGACGATTACACGCGCCATTCGCCTGAGCTTCATTGCCAAATATCTCGAACGGATTGCCGACCATGCCACCAATATCGCCGAGCTGGTCGTCTATCTCGTGGAAGGCAAGATCATCCGCCACACCATCCCGCCTGGAACGCCAGCAGGTCAAGGTTTAGGTTAAGGCTGTGGAATGTTGGAGGCTTGAGGCGCGAGGTTGGAGGCCAGAATACAAATCGGGGCGATCAGGCTAGGCCACAAAATGAGGGGAGAAGAGCATGTACTCAAACCGGTATCGGCGAAGGACGACCATCTTGTAGCGGGTCAGTTGGTCGACGCAGTGGAAAACTTGATTCCAGGTGTACTGAGGCATCAGATAGACGAGTGTATCCAGGCTGATGACGGTCTGTTCATTGAGATGGTCAAGAATGGTCACTGTGAGAAGATCGAGATGCAAAGACCCCCTCTGTTGAGGATGAACAACTGAACCCGTTTCCAGGAGAGAACTCATAGGCATAGGTACCTCTGGTTAAGATGATGGGGTTCAAAACCCCAATTGATCGGCCTGTTGAGTTGACGTCGGCAGCGCCGGGCTGTATCGGATGGCGATGATACGCATGACACCCAACATGAGTATGATGCCTCCCAGGATTGCGAATTGATTCCACTCCCCGCTCGTGAACCATCGTGAGATGAGCTCCGTCAACATGACGACAAGGACAGTATCGATGATAAAGGTGACCCGGACGCGCCCGTCTGAACAGTATGTGAGGGTGGTCTTCAGCACTTCGACGACGGCTAGCAGGGTCAGGGTGTCGACCAAGACCTGGCGAAGTGCCACTTCCACGCCTGTGGACAGAAGAAGGCGAAGGTCGAGAAACGTTTTCACGACACCGCCTGCCAGACCAAGGAGAATCGTCAAGGTGAGGAAACTCAGGATGATTCGCGTGCCTGCCTCCCAGACTCGCATGATGTCATAGGCCATGAGAGTGGCAAAAAATCGCTTGGACCAGTTGTTCGACAGAATATGTTCCATGAGCTGACCTAGAGTGACCCACCTCCCCTGCTTGACCTGCCTCAGGCTAAAGCTACTGCTAGCGTAACCGAGACAGATTCCAGGCTTGTGAATTTTCCGTAAACAATGTGTAAATTGTGCACTGAAGGAGGGGAGAGGCTAATTCGGTCTGATTCCACAGATTATTCAGGCGAAAACGCAGACACTTGTATACAATATCAATATAACTTATATATTACAATATCTTGTGCTGCTATATTAATCTGTTACATTAGTATAATAATCGCGCAATTGCTGTGTCGACGGCGCGTCTGCTACTCTCCTTCGCCAGGATGCCACGCCCGGGAGAGCGAGACACCAGCCTGCGGATAGGGGATTCTCGATGGATCAATCTGACAGTCCTATCCCTGTTCACCCTCGCTCTCGCGTCATATCTTCGAAGATCGAACGGGAAGTGAAGTTGTCCATCGATGCCACGTTTCGCTTGCCGGCTCTCCCAGGCATCGCTCTCCCGCGCCATTTCGTGACCTCAACCTACCACGACACTTCCGGGCTTGACCTCGCGCAAGCCGGTATCACACTTCGCCATCGAATCGAGCAGGGCAAACAGGCCTGGCAATTGAAACTCCCCCTCCTAAAGGACCGGCAGGAGATTGAGATCGTCGATCGACAGCCTGATCCGCCGGCGATCCTCCAGGATTTACTGTTTCTCTATCTCGGACAGCAGCAACTTGTGCCAGTCGCGAAGCTGCGAGTCTGGCGCACAGGGGTTCGCGTCCGCTCGAACCACACCCCTGTCGCAGATGTCACGCTCGATCATGTATCGGAACTCAAGGACGGGATGGTCGCTCAGCACTTTCGGGAACTTGAAATCGAACAGGTGAATGGGACGGACAGCACTCTGTCTGACCTCGAACACCAACTTCGCCGAGCGGGAGCCGCAGATCATGATGGACGTCCCAAGCTCTTTCGCGCCCTCAATTTACCCGCCCCTGATCGTGAACCACCGCCGGCACCGGATGCACCGGTAGCAGAGCATGTGAAATGGGCCCTGGCACGGCATGTCCGATGGCTGATCGCCCATGATCCGGGCGCCAGGTTCGGCACGGAACCCGAAAGCCTGCATCAAATGCGTGTAGCCACGAGACAATTGCGTGCGGTCCTGCGCGCGGCCAGGCCCCTGCTCGTCCCTGACTGGGCCGACTCGCTCCAAAACGAATTACGCTGGCTCGGGCAACTGTTGGGACATGCACGCGACCTCGACGTGCAACTCGCCTACTTTCGCGAGGAATCGGCCGCAATGGATGCACGGGACCGTCGACCACTCGCGCAATTCATCGCCCACCTGGAAACCGAACGAAACCACGCCCATGGAATCCTGCTGAACGAGTTGAAGAGCGCGCGATATCTGAATCTCATCAGGAGGCTTCAGCAGATGGCGCAAGATCTCGTCATCATTGAAGCCGCCATCGCCCTGAACGACCTAGCAAAGAGTTCGTTCAAAAAACTTCGGAAATCGATTCTGCACCTGCCGGCATCGCCGAGCGATGTGACTCTCCATAAGATACGTATCAAGACGAAACGGGCTCGCTATGCAGCCGAACTCGCGGAGACAACGGTCGGAAAGGCGGCCACTCGCTTTATCAAGCGAGCCTGCACGCTGCAAGATATTTTGGGTATGCACCAGGATGCCATTCTAGCGGAAACGCATGTCCGGGCCTTCCTCAAACAATCAACGAATGTGCGGGCGGCCTTTGTCGCCGGACGTATGGTTGAACGTCAACGTGAACGGCGTAAAGAGGCTAGAAAGAACCTGCGCACTCTCTGGAAGAGATTGTTGAAACGGGGCGAAAAGGCGTGGGGATAGAGGTTGGAGAAAGCAGGAGTTCTGAATCAATCCTATGCGGCCGGCGGCTTAACATGGTGCGATGATCCCGAAGGTCGTCCTTTATAGAGTCCCTTACCGCGGAGCGCCTCCAGCAGATGCTCCAGTCGATCGGCTTCCCGGGGTTGAAGCTGTTTAAACGCTAGGCCAAACTCCAGCCCCTTGACCCATTTTACGGTTGTCCGCTCCATGACCAGCGGCTTCGTGGAGGTAGGGAAAGAGAGCTGTACGTTCAATGTCTCACCCGCAACCACAGGATCACTGCCGAGGATCCGACACCCCACCAGGGACAACTCCAGCACAATCCCTTGACCAATAGAGTTTTGGCTCCGATAGACCATCGAGATTTGTACAGGGAACGGTGAATGGATCCGGAGCGCAAATCGCTTGTTCGTCATGGAGATGACTCCTCTACCAAGTGGCTGTCTGAATGAAATATAGCATTGGGAGGTGAACGGTGCGAGAAAGATCTCGCTTTAAGCCTAGTGCTGCGTGGCTGCTGTAAAGGTCAACCCCAGAGGTCACATTCAGCATATCGAGGGCTATAATTGCCACGGCGTCATATCGAGAATCGGGCCTCGCCATTAGCTGGAGATAATTTCTCGCTTGATTAAGGACCAAAGCCGGTCCATCATCTTAATTACATACACCTTGCCGGTGAACTCTATCTCTCTGATATGTCCGGCTTTGAATTGCTCCTTGAGCTTGCCCAGGGAGTGCGTCAGCCAAAAGTCCCTGTCATCATTCTCACCCGCGTCGCCTGTCTAACCCTGGCCGACATTGCAGAGGCCCTTGGGGCACAGTGGTTCTTGGGGAAAGGCGCTGATAAAGCGTTGGTTCCAATCATCCGAAACGCGATGGTTTCCGTAAAACCGCGCGTGCCGCGCCTTCGTGAAATCTCCCCCCTGAAGAGGTGGCGTACTGACGATGATGCCCTGACCAAGGACGTGGACTTGTCGGCTTTGACATTGATGGAACAAGATCGTAAGTATATTTGTGCAGGCCTAGGGCGGGCAGCCGAATCGCCGTTCACCGACGGCGGGAGACCTTCGCCCTCGCTCGATCATCTCTGACCACACGTTCTTTCTTCCCTCTCTTCTTCAATGTTTTCTTCTCCCGGTCCTTCTTCGCATACGCGTTAGCCTGGCATGTCCGTGAGCAATATTCCGCATCTGCCCTAGCTCGAATAAAAATCTCTTGCAATGGGGGCAACGACGGATAGCGAGCCCTACCCGTTCTATGAGGCTGGCCATCAGGTGCAATAGTCCCTTTCCGTCAAATGGATCAACAAATGCCCCCGCCACAATTTGCGAGTTCTGCAGCAGACTACTTGTTTTCTGGGACAGGTGCCTTTGGCGAGCGAGTGTATTATTTCAGCATGAAGGTCACAGGCATGAGGGACAGGCTATTCGGGCCCTATGATTCTCGATCGGAGGCCATCAAAGGCATTGGTCTCATACTCGACGGTGTCATTGATGGCTTTTTGGAATGCGAAAATGACGATCGCTAGACCCCCGGCCACTTCGCACTCCCAGCCGATCTCAAGCCGGTCATGGGGTAAAGAATGCCCATTATTTCAATTCTTGCCACACCGCGTCCCCGAGGAGGACTAGGAGTATCAGGGACGACACCAGAAGGATGACCGCATCCTCGATCATTGGGCGGAGCGTATAGGGTCGACGATCAACGAGCATAGAGTCAGTATATGTGTTCAACGGAATGGTCGGTACTCGGAAAGTCCCGAGAACGGGTCAGAGAGTGGAGATGGAACATGATCAGGCGATCGCACAGCTCGTCGAAGATCGGACAGCGCTATCTCAAGAGAGTAGCCAGAGGGAGTGCACAGAGTGGCCGGGATAAGCCACTTCAGGTAGCGGTCGATGCGTCATCCTCGAGGTAGGCGAGTGCCAGACAATAGGCGAGGCCGCCGACCAAACTGGATTGCACAACCGCCGTAAGCAGTTGGGTAGAGAACGAAAGGTCAGGTTGCCACCCCCAATGAGACAAGCCGCTCGGGTACAACCACAGGACACCGCTCAGCGTCAGGATGGTCAGCATCAGGAGAAGGAAGGGGTCTATGCAATCGTCTTGATTCTCAAAATGCCTCATGGTTATCCCCTCCATGAAACTATATAGGCAAAGTATCAATTATGAGAGAAAGCGAGCGTACTGGTGATTTCCCTAGTGGGTGGGAAGATCTTGAGAGTGACAATTCAACGTAAGCTCTACCCCTGGCTGTTTACGCATCTGTCGGGATGTTATCGAGGCACACCGCGCAAAAATTTTCGTGTGGTCTGGGCCGAGGCAGTGAAACCAGCGGGACTCCCCCACATGCTCAAGCACGATTTTCGCCGGACGGCCGTCCGAAACACGGAGCGAGCGAGCGTCTCGCGCTCCGTGGCCATGAAGATCACCGGACATAAGACGGAATCGGTCTATCGACGCTATGCGATTGTGTCCGATGCCGATCTTCAGGCCGCCACACAGAAGCTCACGGGCACAAATCCGGGCACAAACACCCTCTCCTCGGTTGACTGTCAATCGCAAGTCTGCGAAACTTCAGGCTAAGCTGGCGTAGCTCAATGGCAGAGCAGCGGTTTTGTAAACCGCAGGTTGGAGGTTCAATTCCTCTCGCCAGCTCCACATGTGAACCTCCAACCTAGAGGTTTCGAAGGGGATCCGTCCCCTTCGTGGGGAGCGCGCGAGGGGCTGGCCCCCTCCGCAGAAGCCGGCAAGGCGGGCTTCTGGGCCGACCCGGCGACGGTTGGATGGCTCAATCCCTCTTGCCGGCTCCACCGGTGAACCTCCAACCACCCCCTCTTTAGAGGTATTGACTACTTCGTTCGTAGGGGGTGAGTATGCCCGCCACATTCAGGACGCGAGTTAGTGTCCCTTTGGCAAGGTATCAGCAAACTATGCGGGTACAGAATGAAGAAAGAACCCTGCAGCACCTCCGTCCAAGTATTCTGACGCTGGTGTTTACGGCAAGCCTGCTGCTCTGGGCCAGCATTGTGGGCACTCCGGCCACGGCTGCGACCGTAACACCTGTGACTTTTGCCTACACGGGAACCGTAACAGATATTACCTTTGGCCTTCTTGATGGCACATCGCCCTTCGGCAGTAGCCCTTACGTCCCTGGGTCATTACTAATAACGGGGTTGTTTACGTTCAACTCATCCTCGCCAAATCTTAGTGCTGATCCAACAGGGTTTTACCAGAATCCGATTTTAAGTCACACTGTCCAACTGCGTGATCTCTCTAATGCCGTAATCTACAACAGTCCGCTAGCCACCACCCCCAACAATTTTATTCAAATTCAGACGGGTGTCCAGGAACTATTTCAAACAACACTTAGCGATACCCTCGCGATATATTTGGGGACAATTCCGGGATCAGCAATAAACGGTAACCCTATTGTCGACGCTTCGATTTCCCTTACTGGCGAACAGGGCATCTTTAACAGCGTTGAGTTGTTCACGACTCCGCCGAGTATTAGTTCCTTTAATAGGATCAATCAAATAGTCTTCAGTTTCGTCAATCAAAATTCTCCCACGGGGGGAGGAGTAATCATCGGAACGATCAAGGACATGACCCCATCACCTGTGCCCTTGCCACCTGCCATTATCTTGTTCGGCGCGGGATTGGTGGCGTTGGTTGGTCTTGGGGCTCGGAGTAGGCTACAAAAGAAACTCGGTCTCACATAGACCTCGGGATAAAGCACAGATGCCGGACGATAACACCATTTCTCCACGCTCCGATATTCGACCAGAGATTCAGAATTTTCTCGGATCGTGTGAACACCTGCTGCTATTCCTTACCACCTCACCCCATTCACCGCTCTCCAAAGATGAAATCCGATTGATGAATCACTACGTGGATGAATTGGCTCGGGTACTGGACAAGTCCGACAAAGTATAAGTTTCTCTTCCTATGCGCCTCCAAGCCTATCTGTGCTCTGGGCTTTCGGTATCTCTTGCCACTTTGTTGTCCTTCCTACCGGAGGCCCCCAATTATGAAAACTTTTTCATCATGCCTTCATCGTT
>Ga0134122_10001999_pt1 | contig 14900 bp, 13 predicted proteins | sample KB302_FD_96461 | JGI IMG/M metagenome (GOLD analysis project Ga0134122, IMG submission 96461) | Terrestrial soil microbial communities without Nitrogen fertilizer from Kellogg Biological Station, Michigan, USA - KB3-0-2 | ecosystem: Environmental > Terrestrial > Soil > Unclassified ... | reverse complement strand
CGCCGCGCTGGACCAGGCAGGCCTCGGCTTGCCGGACCGCAAGTACTACCTGGAGGACGCGGGCAACATCAAAGCGGTCCGGGCCGCCTACCAGGAGCACGTCGGCCGGATGTTCGCGCTGCTGGGGAAGTCGCCCGCGGACGTCAAGGTGGCGGTGGCGGACGTGCTCCGGATCGAGAACGCGCTGGCGAAGCTCCAGCAGGACGAGGTCGTCCGCCGCGAGCCGCACAACGTCTACCACAGCATCGACCGCAAGGGCCTGGAGCAGCAGGCGCCGGACTTCCCGTGGGGGGAGTACCTGAAGGAGATGGGCATCGCCGACGTGACGGCGATCACCGTCCACGACCCGGCGTACTACCCGGGCGTGACCAGGCTGATGGCGCAGGAGAAGCCGCCGGCGATCCGGAGCTACCTCACCTGGACCGTCCTCCACGGCGCCGCCTCCATCCTCTCCAAGGCCTTCGTGGACGAGGACTTCAAGCTCAAGCAGGCCCTCACCGGCATCAAGGCGCACTCGCCGCGCTGGCGCCGGTGCGTGGCCCGGACCGACACCGACCTGGGCCTGTTGCTGGCGCAGCCCTACGTGGCGGCCCGCTTCGCGGGCGACTCCAAGCAGCGGGCGACGGAGCTGACGAAGTCCGTGCTGTCGGCGATGAACGTGAGCCTGGACTCGCTGCCCTGGATGGACGCGCCCACGCGGGCGGCGGCGAAGACCAAGCTGGGCAAGATGGGCTACCTGGTGGGCTACCCCGAAAGGTGGCGCGCCTACGACTTCGAGGTCGGCCGGCAGAGCTACGCGGCCAACGTGCTCGCCGCCGCGCGCTTCGAGCACCGCCGCCAGTTCGCCAAGATCGGCAAGCCGGTGGACCGCACCGACTGGCTGATGACGCCGCCCACGGTGAACGCCTACTACGACGCCTCGCTCAACCAGCTGGCGCTGCCGGCCGGCCAGCTCCAGCCGCCCTTCTTCGGCGCCACCTTCCACCCGGCGGTGAACTTCGGCTCCACCGGCGGCGGCACCATCGGCCACGAGATGACGCACGGCTTCGACGACGAGGGCCGCCAGTTCGACGCCGACGGCAACCTCAAGAACTGGTGGAGCGAGCAGACCGGCAAGGCGTTCGACGCCGCCACCCAGTGCGTGGTGGACCAGTACTCGAAGTACGAGGCGGTGCCGGGCGTGCACCTCAACGGCAAGCTCACCGCGGGCGAGAACATCGCCGACATCGGCGGCGTGAAGCTGGGCTTCGAGGCGTACCAGGCGTACCGCGCCAAGCAGAAGCCGGCGCCGGCCGCGAAGGTGGAGGGCCTCACCGACGACCAGCTGTACTTCCTCGCCTACGGGCAGTCGTGGTGCGCCAAGCTCCGGCCCGAGTACCTGGAGATGATGGCCCACACCAACCCGCACTCGCCGCCGAAGCTCCGGGTGAACGGGGTGATCGTGGACCAGCCCGGCTTCGGGCCCGCCTTCTCGTGCAAGGCCGGGACGCCGATGAACCCGGGCAAGGCGTGCTCGGTGTGGTGAGTCAGCAGCGGTAGAGCCGGACGCGCGCCACGCCCTCGCGCAGCATTCCCAGCTCGCGGGCGGCGGCCTCGGAGACGTCGATCAGCCGCTCCTTCGCGTACGGGCCGCGGTCGTTCACGCGCACCCGCACCGAGCGCCCGTTGTCTGCGTTCACCACCACCACGCAAGTGCCGAAGGCCAGCGAGCGGTGGGCGGCGGTGAGGTCGCCGCGATCGTAGCGCTCGCCGCTGGCGGTGGGCCGGCCGTGCAGCGAGTTGCTGTAATACGAGGCCGTGCCCCTGGCGATCTCCCCGCCTCCCCTGGGCGGGCCGGGCGGGCGCGGACAGCCGGCCAGGCCGAGGGCGGCGAGGATGAGGAGGCGGCGCGCGCGCACGCCGTGGAATCTAGCGCCTGGCTACGCGGCCCGCGGCTGGTCCAGGACCGCCTGGAGGTCGGCGAGCGCGGGAGCGAGCGCACGGCGGGCGCGGCCCTCGAGCTGGCGGGCGCGTTCGCGCGAGAAGCCCAGGTGCTGGCCCACCTGGATCAGGGTGAGCGGTTCGTCCTGCATCAGGCGCTGCTCGACGATGTAGCGCTGGCGCGCGTCGAGGCTGGCCACCGCCGCGCGCACGCGCTGGGAGACCATCCGCCGCTCCTCGTGCTCGCCCAGCTGGACCTCGGGGTCCGGCCCGGGCGACTGCAGCTGCTCGCCCATCGTGGCGTCGCCCTCGCCCACCGGCGCGTCCAGCGAGGCGTCCCCCAGGAGGCGCTGCTCGAACTCCCGGACCTGCCGCGGCAGCACCTGCAGCTTGGCCGCCACCGCCTCGACCTCGGCGTCGTGCTCGATCTCCGGGTGGAGCCTGGCGATCTCCGCGCGCGCCCGCGCCAGGGCGAAGAAGAGCTTCCGGTGGGCCTGCGTGGTGCCGACCTTCACCAGCGACCAGTTCTCCAGGATGTACCGGTGGAGCGTGGCGCGGATCCACCACACCGCGTAGGTCACCAGGCGCAGGCCGCGCTCCGGCTCGAACTTGGCCACCGCGTGGATGAGGCCGATGTTGCCCTCCTGCACCAGGTCCTCGATGGGCAGGCCGTAGCGGCGGTAACCGCAGGCGATCTTCACCACGAAGCGCAGGTTGGCCGACACCAGCTCCCCGACGGCCTCCTGGTCCCCGGCCTTGGCCCGCCAGGCCAGCGCCTGCTCCTGTTCGCGCGACAGCAGCGGGCGCCGTCGGATGTCGGCCAGGTAGCGAGCGATGTCCGCCAGCATGGCGGCAGGGTGATTCGGCAAGGGGGGGCGGGGCATGGCCGGTGACCGAGCAACTGCGATGCCAGGCCGCCCTCTCTCGGAGGGTCGGCCGGGTCGCTGGGTCACGGTTGACCGGAAGGGTGCTGCGGCACCCACCAGGTCGGGTTTACCGGTGCTGAGGGGTCCCGGAGCCACCCACGCCGCGCTGCACCACGATCTCCACGCGCCGGTTGGTGGCGCGGCCCTCGGCGGACTCGTTGGAGGCCAGGGGCCGGGTCTCGCCGAAGCCGATGGCCTCGATGCGGTCGCGGGCCACGCCGCGGGCCGCGAGGAAGTCCTTGACCGCGTTGGCGCGGAGGACGGACAGCTCGTAGTTGGTGTCCTCCGCCCCGCGGGCGTCGGTGTGACCTTCGACCACCACGTGCTGGTCGGGGACGGTCTCGAGCGCCTGGGCGACCTGCTCCAGGGCGCGCTGCGCGCCGATGGACAGGTCGGACCGGCCCGGGGCGAAGAGCAACCCGCCAGGCAGGGTGATCACGGTCCCTCGCTGGTCCTCCTGCACCTTGGCGAAGCGCTGCAATTCCTGCATCGCCGCGCGGCGATCGGCCTCGGCCTGCGCCTGCTGCTTGCGGGCCTCCTCCAGCTCCTGCTGCCGGGCCTGGAGCTGGGCGCGCTGCTCGTCCAGTTGGGACTGGGCGCGGGCCAGCTCGTCGCGCTGCGCCTGGGCCTGGCGCGCCACCCGGTCCGCCTCCGCCTGGCGGGCGCGCTCCGCCTGATCCTGTTCCTGCCTCAGGCGCGCGGCGTCTGCCTGGCGCTTGGCGTCCTCCTGGGCCTGGAGCCTGGCGCGCGCCTGCGAGAGCTCGCTGGTGGCCTGCGCCTGGCTGGCGGTGAGCTGCTGATCGGCGTTCGCCTTGTCGCGCCGGGCCAGCGCCAGGCGGGCGCGGCTCTCGGCGATCTGCACGCGGCGATTGGCGACGTAGGCCATGTCGCGGCCGTTGAGGGACCAGGGGTTGCGCTGGTACTCGGACTCGGCGCGGTTGAGGGCGCGGTGGGCGACCTCCAGCTCTTCCGGCGCCAGGGCGCGCGTCTGGGAGTTGCTGGCGCGGTCGTAGGCGAGGCGGGCGTCGATCAGCTCGGGCGGGACGGCCGCCAGGCAGCCCAGGAGGAGCCCCAGGGCCGCGGTGAGCGGGATCAAGGCGTAGAAGCGTTTCATGGCTTCACCTCCGGGGCCGGGGTGGTGGTGGTCCCCGAGCCGCCGGTGGCGGGGACCTGGGACTGGAGCTGCTTCACCCGGTCGATGGCGCGCTCCGCCTCGGCGCGGGCGGGGATCTCGGTGGCCAGCGCGAGCGCCAATTCGGCGTCCGCCTGGGCGCGCTCCAGGACGAAGGAGGCGCGGCGGTGCTGGCCGGAGTTGATCAGCCGCCGGCCGCGGTCCTCTTCTTCGCGGGCGAGGGAGAGGTAGCTGGCGGCGGTGGAGACGTGGTCTGCGTCGAGCTGCTCGGCGGCGCGGATCTCCCCGCGCGCGTCGGCCATCTTGTTCAACGGTGCTCGCGACGTCGCGCAGCCGGCGAGGCCGGCCAGGACGGCGGCACACAGTATGGTCCGCATGTGGGCCCTCCTGCGGAGGGAGGTGGGGATGGGGCGATGAGGCGGCAGCGGGCGCTCGGTGGTGTCGGTCGGGGGGCAGGTTAGGGTTGGGGCATGGATGCCCGGTCGCGGATCAGGCAGGCGATGCTGTGCGGGTTCCTCGCCTCATGCGCGGGCGCTCGCTTCGGGGCGGCTCCCCGGATGTACGCAGATCTGGACACCGTCACCGGCGGTTGCGTGAAGAGTCCGGTCCTCTGCGCCGTGGTGGCGGGCGCGCCGGAGAGCGGCAGCGCCGCCCAGGCGATCGGGGTGGGAGTGAGCCTCGCGACGGTGGTCGCCGCAGAGGCACTGGACCTCGTCACTGAAGAGAAGGTCAAGGACGTGCTCAAGGAGTGCGCCGACACTGCGCGGTCCGAGGTGCTCATCAAGCGCTTCGGCGGAAAGAGCCCGACTCCGGACGAATGTAGAGAGGAAATGCCTGTCCCTGGTCGGGGGGCCGTCACTCGGGCCATGGTGCTGGGCCAGGAAATGCACCGCGTGGCTTTCAAGTGCGTCGAGGAGAAGTTGGGGAAGGTACTTCCTGGGCGATACAGCATCGAACAGCGTTACCGTTATGACCAGGCAACCAAGAAGACGACCGTGCTCAGACCCGAAGACGTAGAGGCCCTCAAACGGGCCGGCCGCTGGTCCGAGCTGACCGGAACCATCGTTCCGGATGTCGTCATTCACAAGGGCGACCCTCGGTATGTCCAGGCGGTATACGACTTCAAGTTCCGATGCGTGAACGCTGATGCATTGCCGGAATGGACCGATTATGACGACGGCCCATATCGAGGCCAAAACCAGGGCAAGCTATACCAGGATGCGCTCGGACCGGTGCCGCACCTCGTAGCTCCCCGCCTGGGGGTCTTCTAGTGGCTCACTACCCACGCATCCGCGTTCACAACAATGAAGGCATGCAACTCATCCGAGAGTCGCTCTGCCTTCGTCTCTACATGCGTCGGCGACACCCGGAAATTGCCCCGATGGTGAGGCACATGCTGGGTCGATTTACAGAGCTCGCCGGGAGCTCGCTTGGTCGTTACTTCGATGATTCAGACGAAAGCTACCGCAAGCTGGACGACCGCGGCTGGAGCAAGATTTTCCGAGAGCTCGACCGGCAGGACAAAGCGAACGTCGCCATCACCAACCCATCGAGCACCGACTACCGATATGAATTTCGCTATGTGGGTGGCACCGGCCCTGTCTCGAGCGAGCCGCCAGTCGAAATGTGCGCGCTCTATTATTTTCTACCAACCGAATACCTTGAAGAGCATGGCCCCGACTCATTGGTGGAGCTCGCGCTGCATTTGATCGGGCCCCTTCCAATCAGTTCCGCCAACCTGGGCCTCGCCTTCTATCATCTGTGGAGCGAAGACGTCGTCACTCGAGTGAAGGAACTTGGTAGACGCCATCCAGGCATTGATCTCGTCAAGATCCTCAGTGCCACGGTCGAACAGGGGGACCGAATCAACGGGACCACGTGGCTAACCTTCTTGGGCCAACCCCTTCTCGGTGAGATGGGTGGGGCCGTCGGGCTGCGGGCTCGCCTGAAATCACCGGGGACGACCGTGCAAGAATTGGATGGAAATCGGGCGATGATCAGGCTCGGCCCCTGGCCCGAAGCTGGCGACCTGCAGGCCCGCAACAACCTGCCGGCGTATCGAGAACTGGCGCGGGTTCTCGAGCCGTGGCTCTTTCACGGCACTGAGCGACAGTACTGGATGATTTTCTCACCGGAAGAGCTACTCCGCTGGGAGCGCCGGTTTATTGATTGAGCAACATCGATCGCCTTCTCGCTATCCACGCACCTGCCGTTCGGCTGAAGGCATTGAGGCCAACCTCCAGCCGGGCGCGAAAGTCGTGCAGGATCGATGGAAGGGCGTCGTCTCCAGTGCGATAGACCATCACAGCGCACCGGTGCGCCCAATCGTCAATCCATTGCCGACCAACGACGATCGCAGTTGAAGCTCGAACTCCGCCCCAACGAGCTCGGGATCGCTCCGAAGTCGCCGCAAGAGTGTGGGATGGTTCCATGGCTCGGCATCGATCGCATCGAGCCCCAATCGGATGACCGGGTTGAAGACTGGATGAGCCCAGTTCGTCAGGAGCCGTACCAAGCCTGGCTGAGGTGCGGCGAATGCCCGCCTCGTTGTTCGCTCATCAAAGACCCTCTGCGCTGCCGCAAGAGCCGCGTTCAGCTGAGCAACCGACCACGGTGAGTTCTCCAGAAAGTCTGGTGCTCGCCAATATGATGGGACATCCCACCGGCCGGTCGATCGCACCTCCTCCAGCCACTCGTGAACGCCGCGTTCCATCACGGAGGTCCTCCGTCCGTCCTCATACCTGGTACTTCTGACACCTCGACAAGCCGCTACTGCCTCGCCGCGATCAGGTTGCCAGACTCGTACCGCCGCAACCCGGCGCGAAACACTGCGGTGGAGGCGACGACCATCAGCGCCGCGAACCCCAGGACTCCACCAAGCCACGACCAGCTGAACTGCCGCAGCAGCTCCACCGGCACGTAGGCGATGAAGCCTGCGGGTAGCACCGTGAACAGGAGCACCTTCACCGCTCCCTTGAAGATCACCGTCGGGTACGTGGAGAAGCTGATCAACGCCCCCCAAAGCTCGTTCGCCAGCCCCTCCGCGTCCCCCAGCCAGAACGCCAGGCTATGCGCCATCACCGTGAACGACACGATGATCAGCGCCGTGGTCAGCACCAGCAGCCCGAACAGCGCCCACTGCCCCACCCCTGGATGCACCACCACCCCGAACACGATCAACCCGAACAACACATCCCCCGGCGCGGTCAGCTCCATCCGGCTCACCAGCACGTGCGAGAGCACCGGCCTCGGCAGCGCCAGGTAGAAATCCAGCTGCCCCCTCGCGATCAACCCCGCCAGGAAGTTCGCGTTCCCCGCCACCGTCACCCCCACCCCGAACCCCGCCGCCACCACCGCCCACATGGTGGCCACCTGCTCCCTCCCCCACCCCTGCACCAGCGGGAACTTCGAGAAGTACGCCAGCCAGAACGTCAACCACATCAGGTCGTTCACCAACATCGAGAACACCTGCGAGAAGAACCCCACCCGGTACTCCAGCGCCCCCTGCAGGTTCGCCTTCAGGTACCCGGTCGTCAGGCCCAGCAGCCCCTTCATCCCGTCACCCTCCCTGCGACGTCACCCGGCGCAGCCCCAGCCGGTAGAGCACCAACAGCGGCACCAACCCCGCCGCCCCGTAGATCAGCTCCGCTCCCAGCAGCGTCCCCAACCCCCGCACCCCATCCGCCACGAACATCCGCGCCGGCCCGGCGACCATGAACCGGAACGGCAGCGCCTGGCACACCTTCCCCAGCCAGTCCGGGTAGGCCTCCAGCGGCACCAGCAATCCACCCAGCAGCATGGTGGCGCGCCGGTAGAGCAGCTGCACCCCGGAGGTGTCCTCGAACCAGAACGCCAGCATCGAGATGGAGAACGTCCACACCCAGTCCGCCGCCAGCGCGGTCACCGCCGCCACCAACCCGGCCACGACATTCAGCGGGCGCAGCGCGATGGGCCCGGCCACCAGCAGCGCCACCGGCACGCCCACGCACAGGTTCAACCCGAAGCGCACCAGCCGGTCCCCCACCTGCGAGCCGAAGTGAAACGCCGGGTACGCCAGCGGCCGGATCAGCCTCGTCGCGATGTCCCCCGACCGGACCTCCTGGTCCACCTCGCTCTCGCGGAACGGGATGCCGGAGACGGTGGCCTCGGTGAACGCCAGGTACCAGATCAGCTGCGCCACCGTGAACCCCGTCACCGCCCGCACGTCCACCGAGAGCGAGGTGGCCGCCCACAGCTGCGAGAAGCTGAACAGCACCAGCGCCAGGAACGCGGTGCGGAGGATGATCTGCCCCGCGTACGCCGCCCGCGTGCGCAGGGTCACCCCCAGCACGCCCACCACCTTCCACACCTGACGGTGGGGCGGCCCCGGACGCCTCAACTCCAGCCCCACCGCCGTCATGACGCCGCCTCGTCCCGGTAGATGGCGGCGATGATCTCCTCCATCGGCGGGTCCTCGACCGTGACGTCCGCCACCGGCAGCGCCGCCATCATCTGCGACACCACCTCCGCGATCGGCCGCTGGTCCGTGTCCACCTCCAGCTTGCGCCCCATGGCCGACGCCTTGATCAGGCGCACCCCGGGGATCTCCGGCAAAGGCGGCGGCGGCGACCCGTCCCCGCCGTCCCGCAGCTGCAGGTCGATCACCTTCCGCCGCAGGTAGCGCCTGCGCAGCGTGCTCACCCGGTCGTCGAACACCACCTGCCCGCGGTTGATCACCACCACCCGCTTGCACAGCTGCTCCACGTCCCCCGCGTCGTGCGAGGTGAGCAGCACGGTGACGCCCTCCTTCTCGTTCAGCTCGCGCACGATTCCGCGGATCTGCTGCTTGGCGATGACGTCCAGCCCGATGGTCGGCTCGTCCAGGAAGAGGATCCGCGGCCGGTGGAGCAGCGCCGCGGCCACCTCGCACCGCATCCGCTCCCCCAGCGACAGCTTGCGCACCGCGGTCCGCAGCAGCGGCTGCAGCTCGAAGCGCTCCACCAGCTCCTCGCGGCGGCGGCGGTACTCGGCACGGTCCAGCTCGTAGATGCGGGCCAACAGGTCGAAGGTCTCCCCCGCCGGCAGGTGGTACCAGAGCTGCGACCGCTGGCCGAACACGGTGGCCACGTTCATCGCCAGCGCGGCCCGCTGCTCCCACGGCGTCAGCCCCAGCACCTTCACCTCGCCCTTCGTCGGGAAGAGGATGCCGGTGAGGATCTTGATGGTGGTGCTCTTGCCGGCGCCGTTGGGGCCGATCAGCGCCAGCGACTCCCCGGTCTTCAGCGCCAGGTCGACGCCGCCCAGCGCCAGGACCTCCTCGTACCGCGGCGAGAGGAGCGAGCGGAACAGCCCCGACAGGCCGGGGTCGCGCACCCTCCGGCGGTACCGCTTCTCGACGCCCCTGGCCTCCACGGCGATGTCGGTCATAGGCAAAGCGAGCAGGTGGGCGGACCGACGCGCCGCCGTGCGGCGATCTGACGACTCGCGCATCGAGCATGGACGATTCCGCGTACAATCGCCCGCGATGAATGGACGGCAACGGCTATTGCTGGTGGCGGTGCTGCTCTCGACCACCATCGGCTGCGATCAGGCGACCAAGCACATCGCCAAGAGCACGCTTCGGACCACCCCCTCCCAGTCCTTCCTGGGCGACACCTTCCGGCTGACCTACGCGGAGAACCCGGGCGCCTTCCTCTCGCTCGGCGCGGCGCTCCCCCAGGGGGCCCGCTTCTGGGTCCTCAACGTCGGCGTCGCCCTGGTGCTGGTGGCGCTCCTCTTCCACGCCCTCCTCGGGCGCAAGGTGGAGCCCTCCCAGGCCGCGGCCTACGCGCTGGTGGTGGGCGGAGGCCTGGGGAACTGGATCGACCGCGTGATGCGCGGCGGCACCGTGGTGGACTTCATGAACCTGGGCGTGGGCACCCTCCGCACCGGGATCTTCAACGTCGCGGACGTGGCCATCATGGCCGGCGCCGCCGTCCTCCTCCTGGGCGGCACCTTCAAGAAGAAGCCCGCCGCCGGCGCCGATCCCCCACCCCCGGCCACCTCCGCCCCGTAGCGGCCGCAACACCACGCAATCGGCCCTGTCCCTGCGCGTAGGGAGCAGGCCACAGCCGCCGTCCGGGCCGGATTGCTAATCCCCTAGCAGACTGCTATAAAAGCAGCATGGCAGACGAGAACGCGACGAACCTGAGCCGCCGGGAGCGGCAGATCATGGACGCCATCTACCGGCTGGGGCGCGCGAGCGTCACGGACGTGATGGAGAACATCCCGGACCCGCCCAGCTACTCGGCGGTGCGGGCGATGCTGGGGATCCTGGAGAACAAGGGGCACCTCACCCACCAGCAGGAGGGCGCCAAGTACGTCTACCTGCCGGTGGTGGCCCGCGAGCGCGCGCGCAAGACGGCGCTCAAGTCGCTTGTGCAGACGTTCTTCGACGGCTCCTCGCACGAGGCCATCGCCGCGCTGATGGAGATGCCGGAGGCGAAGCTGTCCAAGGGCGATCTGGATGCCCTGCAAGAGCTGATCGACAAGGCGAAGAAAGAGGGTCGCTAAGGTCATGACCTGGACGCTCGAGCACCTCCTCTCCGGGATGGCGGACGCCACGTTCAAGGCGACCGCGCTGCTGCTGGCCGCCGCGCTGGCGACGCTGCTGGTCCGCCGGTCGTCGGCGGCGTCGCGCCACTTCGTGTGGAGCCTGGCCGCGGCGGGGACGCTGGCGCTGCCGCTGCTGGCCGCGTTCCTGCCGTCGTTGCGGGTGGAGGTGCTGCCGCCGCCCGAGGCGTCGGAGCCCGCGCCGGTCGTCGTGGACGTCGAGGTCGAGCAGGCGTCGCTGCTGCTCCCGCGTGCTCGAGAGCGCCTCCCGTCCGGCGACATGGCCGTCGTCGTCCAGGCGCCGCCGCCGTCTCGCCGCCTGCACCGGACGCAGGCCGTCCGCGCCCAGCTGTTGCAGGGCCAGCTGCTCCAGCGGGAGATGCTCCAGGCGCCGCTGGTGCTGGCGTCCGACGAGCGCCTCCCGGTGCCCGCCCTCGAGTTGTCCCGGCGTGCGCCCCGCCTCCACCGCGAATCGCCCTGGGCGGCCGCGCGGCCGTGGGTGGCCGCCCTGTGGGCCGCGGGCTGCGCGGTGGCCCTCCTCCGGATCCTCGCCGGGCGGATCGGCGTCCGGCTGCTGGCGCGTCGCGCCGCGCCGGTGACCGACCCGGACGCGCTGGCGGTGCTGGAGCGGCTGCGGCGGCGGATGGGCATCTCCCGCCCGGTGCGGATGCTGCAGGCGAACCGCGCCACGCTGCCGATGACGTGGGGCACGCTGCGCCCGGTGGTGCTGCTCCCGGCGGACGCGCACGCCTGGCCGGCGGACCGGCTGGAGGTGGTGCTGCTCCACGAGCTGGCCCACGTCCGCCGCCTGGACGCGTTCACCCAGCTGATCGCCCAGGTCGCCTGCGCGGCGTACTGGTTCCACCCCCTGGTGTGGCTGGCGGCGCGGCGGATGCGCGCGCTGCGCGAGTACGCCTGCGACGACCACGTGCTCAACGCCGGCGCCCGCGCTTCCGCCTACGCGGGGGAGATGCTGGAGATGGTGCGCTCGCTGCGGAGCGATCCGCTGGCGCCCGCCTCCGCCACCCTGGCCATGGCGCGGCGCTCGCAGATCGAGGGCCGGCTGCTGGCCATCCTGGACCCGAACCTGCGCCGGAGGGCGTTCGGCTCGCGGGCCGCCGGCGCCATCGGCGCGCTGGGACTGATGGTGCTGATGCCGCTGGCCGCGCTCCAGCCCACCGCCGCCGCCCAGCCCCAGGGCGGGGCCCTGCCGCGCCTCTCCAACAAGGAGTCGGAGAAGCGCAAGTCGACCAGCGTCCCCGAGCCCACCGTGGCGCCCGCGGCCGTGCCCGCGCCGGCCGCCTCCGCGGCCCCGGCCGGCGCCGCGGTCCCGGTCCCCGCTCCAGCGCCGCCCGCCCCTCCGGGGTTCGCCGCGCCTCCGGCCCCACCTGCTCCTCCCGCTCCTCCCGCTCCACCGGGATCGGCCGTCCCCGCGGTCCCGGCCGCCCCTTCCAATGACCCGTACCGGCTCGGCTGCCTGTCCCATGCCGACCAGTGGAAGGTCGTCCAGCACGACGACCACCTCCGCGCCAAGGCGAGCGCGGGCGGCGCGTGCAAGGTGGGGGTGGAGGCCGTCGGCACCCTGTTCTTCACGCCCAACCTCTCCGCCGTCGCGGGGATGTCGCCGGGCGCCGCCTTCCACGCCGAGGAGCGGAGCGGGGACCTCACCCGCTCCTACGACATGCGCGCGGACGGCAGCGGCAAGGTGACCCGCGAGTGGCGGGTGAACGGCCAGGCGCGCCCGGTGGACGCGGAGGCGAAGATGTTCGTCGCCGCCCTGCTGGCACAGCTGGACCGCGCCAGCGGCTACCCCTCGTCTCACCGCGTCGGCGAGAACGGGGACGTGGACGCGGCCCGCGCCGCCGCCGCCGCGACGTCGGACGCACGCGTCCGCGGGGAGGAGGCGGCGGCGAGCGCGCGCGAGGCGATCACCCAGGCCTTGGGCACGACGCGCTCGGACGAAGAGCTGCTCGGCGCGCTCCGGCACGTCGCCGGTCACGAGGCGCTGGAGGACCCCACCGCGCGCCAGGCGTACCTGGCCGCCTGCGACCGGTTCCGCTCCGGCGAGGCCCGCGCCCGGGCGCTGAAGGCCTTCCTGATGGCCGCCCCCATCGACCCGGAGACCGGGCGCGCCGTGCTGGTGAGCGCCCGCGCCATCCAGGGGGACGACGAGCTGCTCGCCGTGCTCAAGGCGATGCACGAGATCAACGAGTCCGACCTGGTCCGCGGCCCGCTGGTGATGAGCTACCTGGAGGACGTGCAGCGCCTCCGCTCCGAGGAGGCGGTGGCGCGGGCGCTGGTCTTCCTGCTGCACCCGGAGCCGGTGGCGCGCGAGGGCGTGCTGAAGTCGATGGAGCTGGCCGGCGCCCGCCTGAAGTCGGACGAGGCGAAGCACCGGGTGCTGGTGGAGGTGACCGACCACCAGTCGCTCGATCCGCAGGTGAAGGCCCGCTACCTCCAACTGGTCACCGCGATGAAGGACTCCGGCCTGCAGGCGGACTCGAAGAAGCGGCTGGAGCACTCGCACGAGTGCGAGGACGAGGACCACGACCGCAAGACCGCGGTGAACATCAACGTGGGCGGCTTCCGCATGCAGGTGGACGCGGAGCAGACGCGCCGCGAGGCGGAGCGGATGGCGCGCGATGCGGAGCGCCAGGGCCGCGAGGCGGCGGCGGCGGCGAAGCGGATCGCCGAGGAGACCGCGCGGCACGAGCACCTCCGCGAGCGCGCCCGCGCCGAGGCGGACGAGGCCCGCCGCCAGTGGAGCGCGGAGGGCGAGCGGCTGCGGGCCGAGGCGGAGAAGCTGAAGGCGCAGGCCCGCCAGCTCACCGAGCAGATGCACGAGCGCGCCCGCAAGCTGAAGCAGAAGCTGTCCAAGGAGCTCCCGCCGGACGAGGTGGACGAGCTGGACCTGGACTCGCTCGACGACCTGGACTTCGACCTGTAGCGCGGTAGCGCCGCGGCGGGGCCCCCGTTACTGAACGGGGGTACACGCTCCGGAATCGATGTCCCTCCCAGAGACCAACACCACCGATCTCCTCCCCTGCCCCACGCCGGTCCCGTCGGCGGCGAAGTCGCCGGCCGGCTCCGGAGCGGTGGAGCGCCTGGTCTTCTGTCCGCTCTACCAGGGTTGCCTCGACGTGGCCGTGAAGAGCGGGTGGGAAGACTTCACCTGCCGCCGCTGCCCGCTCGCCGAGCACCAGATCGCGCCGAGCGCCGCCGCGCTGGCCACCCGCCAGCCGAAGGACTGAGATTCCGTGACGTCCCCCTGGCGCGGGGGGTGAGGGCTCCGCCGAGTCCTCCGGGGCTCAGCGCTTGGGCATCACCGGCGCCGCGCCGCCCTCCATCAGCCGCAGCTGTTCGGTGGCGCGGAGGTTCTCCGCCGAGTCCTTGGGGGTGATCTCCCGCACCAGCTCCAGCTTCTCCACGTAGAGCCGGGGCGCGCGCTGGCGGTCCTGGGTGTACGCGTCGGAGAGGATCTTCCCCGCCTTGCGGGAGACCTTCTCCAGCCCGTCCACCACCCGCGGGTCGCGCGGGGCGACGGAGGCGGCGTCGCGGTAGCGCATCCCGGCGCCGGCCAGGTCGTTGCGGAGCATCGCCTCGCGCCCGGAGATGAGCGCCGACTCCACCAGGTAGCCGTCCAGCGCTGGGCCCAGCGGGCCGCTGAAGCCGATCTCCCGGTACAGCTGCCGGGCGCGGAGGAAGGGCTCGTAGGAGGCCGCCTGGTTCCGGTCGGTGGTGCGGCGGAGGCCCTCCTCGAAGCTCTTCTTGAAGTCGGGGATCAGGCGCTTGAGGTCCTCCACCCGCGCGTGGATCATCATCTCGCCCGGGGTGAGCTCCGCCAGGTGCTCGCACTCCCTCACCGAATCGTCGAAGTCGCGGCCCTCGAACTTCTGCTCCACCGTCTTGAACGCCGAGGCCAGGTAGGTGGCGCGCTCGGCCTTCTGCTTGGGCGTGGTGGTGTCGGTGATCAGCTCGTCTTCCTTGGCCATCAGCTTCTTGAGCAGCGGCATCCGCGACTGGTCCGGGAGGCGGTTGATCAGCTCGCGGGCGCGCGCCATGTCGCCGGAGAGCAGGGCGTCGCGCGCGCGCAGCTCCTGGGAGGCGCCGGCCTCCGCCTCGTCCAGCTCGGTGAGGAAGGCGTCGCGCTCCTGCTGGAGCGACTTGCCCACCGGGGTCAGCGCGCTGGCCGCCTGGCGCGCCTCCTCGAAGCGCTGGAAGCGGATCAGCTGCCGCGCCTGCTCCAGGCCCTCCTTCGCCTCCAGCTCCTTCTTCGCGATGGGCAGCAGGTGCTCGGAGTCCGTGCCCGGCCACATCTTCTCCGACGCCTCCATCGCGGAGACCGCCTCCGG
>Ga0134122_10001998_pt1 | contig 14900 bp, 16 predicted proteins | sample KB302_FD_96461 | JGI IMG/M metagenome (GOLD analysis project Ga0134122, IMG submission 96461) | Terrestrial soil microbial communities without Nitrogen fertilizer from Kellogg Biological Station, Michigan, USA - KB3-0-2 | ecosystem: Environmental > Terrestrial > Soil > Unclassified ... | reverse complement strand
CGATGGCGTGGTGCACCGGCTTTCCGGTCTCCCGGTGCCACAGCCCCGTCGTCTCGCGCTGGTTGGTGATGCCGACGGCGGAGACGTCCTTCCCCTTCACCCCCGCCGACGTGAGGCACCTGGCGATGCACGCCTCCACCGTCCCCCAGATCTCCTCCAGGTCGTGCTCCACCCAACCCGGTTTCGGGAAGATCTGCCTGAACTCGCGGTAGGCTTTGCCCACCACCTTGACCTTCTCGTCCAGCAGCGCCACGTGGGTGCCGGTCGTCCCCTGGTCGATCGCGAGCACGAACTTCTTCTTGGCCATGGAAGGGCTTCTAAAATGAGGCGTAGCGCTCCGGCAATCCTGCTGCTGTGTCTCTTCGCCTGCGGCCCCAAGACCATGAAGGCGCGGATGGAGTCCGGCGAGCGCCTGTCCGACCGCGCCGCCGGGGCGCTCGACGACGCCGACAAGGCGCTGGCCAAGGGCGACTACGACCGGGCCGACGACCGGCTGAAGGAGGCGGACAAGGCCCTCGCCGACCCGGACGTGATGACCAACCCGGAGTCGGACCTGCTCAAGGGCCGGCTCACCGACCTCAAGGTGAAGATCCCCGCCGCGCGCAAGCAGCACGAGAAGGAGGAGCTGGCCAAGAAGGTCGCCGCCCGCCGCGAGGTCATCTCCAAGGCGGTCACCCAGTACCGGCGCGACCTGGCCAAGCTGGACGAGAAGCCGGGGGACCGCGGGGCGCTCCAGGCCGCGCGAGACGCCGGCAAGAAGGTCCACGACGAGATGGAGTGGGACAAGGACCTCCCGCAGAAGGACGCGGAGTTCAAGGGCTACCTGGACGGCCTCCGCCAGGACCTCCAGGACGGCGACAAGGCGGTCGCCACCGCGGAGAAGGCGATGGCGTACATCGACGGGCCGGTGAAGGCGCGCGACGACGCGGCCGCGGCCCTGACCAAGGCCAAGGCGGAGAAGGACCCCGCCGAGAAGCTGAAGCAGCTCACCGACGTGGAGGACGGCTTCAAGCGCTGCGTCTCCGACAGCGAGAAGGCGTTCGCCGACGCGCCGGCGCTGGAGAAGGCGACGGTGGTCGCTTCACCCAAGCCGCTCACCGGGGCGCTGGTGGTCAAGGACTGCAAGGCGCAGGAGACCGTCACCGGGAAGCTGCTGGTCTACGCGAAGAAGGCCGCCGACCTCGCCGCCAAGAAGGCGGAGATCGCCAAGAAGAAGGCCGAGCTGGCGGAGAAGAAGAAGGCCGCCGCCGAGGCGAAGAAGGCCGCGGCGGACGCGAAGAAGAAGTCCCGCGCCAGCGCGAAGTGAGCGCACCCGGGTGAGCCTCAGGCGCCGCTCCGCGCGCGGTCGAAGAACTCGCCCATCTCGACCGCCAGCAGCTCGCCGCCCTTGTCGCGCGGGAGGATGTGCGCGCCCTCGGTGAGGCGGATGAAGCGGACGGACGGGGCCTTCACCAGGCCGCGCACCAGCTCGCGGGCGCCGGCCTGGTCCACCACGTTGTCCCGGTCCGCCACCGCCACGAAGACCGGCGCCTGCACCAGCGGGAGCGACTCCCGCGCCAGCTTCTGCAGCGTGAAGACGTCGCGCAGCCGGGCGATGGGGAACCACGGGAGGATGGGCGCCTGGGCGCGCACCGCCTTGTCCTCGATGTCCGTCCCGGTCTTCTCCACGGTGGGCTTCACCAACTCCCACACCGGCCAGCGCTGGAACCGTTCCAGCAGGCGGACGTCGCGGCCCAGGAAGCGCAGGGCCGGCGCCATCAGCCCCAGCGCGCTCACCCGCTCCTGGTGGCGCGCCGCCAGCACCACCGCCAGGAGCGCGCCCACCGAGAGCCCGGCGACGAACACGTTCCGGTAGGGCGCCAGCGCGCGCAGGGCGTCCTCCGCCGCCTGCTCCCAGTCGCGGTGGCTGACCGCGGTCATCGCCTCCGGGGTGGTGCCGTGGCCGGGCAGGCGGATGGCGCGCACGAACATCCCGCGCGCGGCGAGGCGCTCCCCCAGCGGGCGCACGTCCCACGGGCTCCCGGTGAAGCCGTGGAGCAGAAGGCAGGCGTCGTCCCCCGAGCCCAGCTCGAAGGGAGCGGTCTTCTCCGGGTCCATCCGTTCCGCGTCCAAGCGCACGCCTGGCGCGCCACGCTAGCAACGGACGGCTCGCCCGAGATATGGACTCGTCATGGCGGACACCCCCAAGCCGGCAGAGATCCAACTGCAGATCCAGCTCGACGAGGACATCGCGCTCGGCCACTACTGCAACATGGCCCTGGTGAACCACACCGAGACGGAGTTCACCCTGGACTTCATCTACGTGCAGCCCCAGCAGCCCAAGGCCAAGGTCCGCTCGCGGATCATCACCAACCCCAAGCACATGAAGCGGCTGATGCTGGCGATGCAGGACAACCTCGCCAAGTTCGAGTCGAAGTTCGGGGTGATCGAGCTGCTGGAGAACGACAACCCGGTCCACTGATGCGCGCGTTCCTCGCCGTCCTGGTCCTCGCCCTCCCGGCCGCTGCGCCGGCCGAGGATGTCAACCTCGAGTCCTCCGACTGCAACGCCCACGGCGTGGCGCTCTATCCACCGCCGTCCTCCGTCATCCCCACCAACGCCCGGCTGTTCCTGGAGGGGGTGGGCGTGGAGGTGCGGCGGGTGCAGGCGCTGGAGGGGGACGCCATCCTCGCGCGGGCGGGGGACGACGCGGTGCCGTTCCAGGTGCAGTTCGCGTGGCGGAGCGGGATGAACCGGGTGGCGATGCTGCTCAAGCCGCGCGCGCTGCTGAAGGCGAACCGGACGTACGCGCTGAACCTGCGGGCCAAGCTGCCCGGCTTCCACTTCCTGGACGGCAGCGACGGCGAGCCGGCCTACCTCACCGGGAAGGGACCGGACGACCAGAAGCCGGAGTGGGTCTCCGCCCCCAGCGTGAGCGAGGGCATCTACCGCAAGTGGGACGAGAAGACGTTCACCCGCTTCCTCCGGTTCAACGTGAAGCTGAACGAGGTCAGCCCGGCGTACCTGGTGCTCTCGCTCCAGCGCGCGCGGGGGAGCGTGGTGAAGCAGACGTACTTCCTGCCGGTGATGGACGACCAGGTGTTGGTGGGCCACGACGGGTGCAGCGGGAGATTCCTGCTGGAGGACGGGCGCGCGTACCGGGGGGAGTTCCAGGTCTTCGACATCGCCGGCAACGAGGGCGTCAGGCTGAAGCCGATGGAGTTCAACGCGCCGAAAGAGGTCGGGGTGCCGTGACGGACCCGGAGTCGATCAAGGCGCGGATGGAGCCGTACCTCCGGGCGCTGCAGGACGAGATCTGCGCGGCGCTGGAGCAGCTGGACGGGAAGGGGAAGTTCAAGGAGGACCTCTGGACGCGGGAGGGCGGCGGCGGTGGGCGGACGCGGGTGATGGAGGAGGGTGCCGTCTTCGAGCGCGCGGGCATCGGCTTCTCCGCGGTGCACGGCGAGCTGTCCGAGCAGTTCGCCAAGCGGCTCCAGGGGCAGGGGCGGTCGTTCTACGCCACCGGGGTGTCGCTGGTGTTCCACCCGCGCAGCCCGCTGGTGCCCACGGTGCACGCCAACTTCCGGTTCATCCACCAGGGCGGCAAGGCGTGGTTCGGCGGCGGGGCGGACCTGACGCCGTACTACCTGGAGGAGGAGGACGCGCGGCACTTCCACCGGACCCTGAAGGCCGCGTGCGACCGGCACGACCCGGCGTACTACGCGCGGTTCAAGAAGGTCTGCGACGACTACTTCCTGGTGAAGCACCGCGGGGAGCGGCGGGGCGTGGGCGGGCTGTTCTTCGAGGACGTGGGCGGGGACCTGGAGAAGGAGTTGGCCTTCGTGCAGGACTGCGGGAAGGCGTTCCTCCCGGCGTACCTGCCCATCGTGGAGCGGCGGAAGGACCTGCCGTACACGGACGCGCAGCGGGCGTGGCAGGAGATCCGCCGCGGGCGGTACGTGGAGTTCAACCTGGTCTATGACCGCGGGACGACGTTCGGGCTGGAGACCGGCGGGCGCACCGAGTCCATCCTGATGTCCCTGCCGCCGCGCGTCCGCTGGGTCTACGACTACCGGCCGGCGGAGGGCAGCCCGGAGGCCAGGCTGCTGGACGTGCTGAGAACGCCCCGCGAGTGGGCGTAGTACGATTCACCCGTCGCGGCCGGCGGGTGACGCATGAGCGATCTCAAGATCCCAGGCGCACAGATCCAGCTCCCCATCGGGAACGCGGGCGGCGAGGTCCAGCTCCCCGCGGTGGCGAAGAAGCTGGAGGCGCCGCCGCTGCTGCCCGGCGGACTGGCGGACGCGTTCAAGGGCATCGTCCAGCAGGCGGCGAACGCCGGCGCCGCGCTCACGGGGCAGGCGCTGGGGCTCCCGCTGTCGGCCGCGGAGCTCGCGGTCCAGGCGAAGCAGATCGCCAACCCGGGCGACGTCCAGGGCGCTTTCCACGGCGCCTTCGCCGTCATCAAGGACCAGCTCCTCGACCACCCGGCCCTGAACAAGGAGGAGCTGGGCCAGCGCGCCAACGAGTTCTTCACCGAATACGCCCAGCAGTTCGTCCAGACCGCCTCCGAGCCGCCGCCTCCACCACCCCCGCCGCCCGGCGACCAGGCGCAGCCGCAACCGCAGCCGGAGCCACAGCAGCCACCGCCGCAGCAACAGCAATCGGAGCGGCCCCTCACCCAGGAGCAGCAGAACACCCTCGCGCGTGAGTTCGCCGATTCGCTCAAGGGTCTCGGCTTCGGCGCGCTGAAGAACCTGGCCAACGGGAAGGACGGCGTGGAGAACGCCTTCCAGCTCCTCTCCGCGGAGGGGAAGCAGGAGCTCGAGGCGCTCGCCAAGGAGCAGAAGATCGTCATCGAGGGGACGTTCCCGCCCCGGCCGGAAGGGGAGATCGACATCCCCGACGCGCGGCCCACCGCCGCTCCGGACCAGCCCGCCGCCCCGACGACCGACGCCACCACCCCCGGCACCCAGGCGGAAGGGGCTCAGGTCCCCGAGGAGGTGAACCTCCCCGGCAACCGCCCCCAGGAAGAAGAGGAGGACGAGGACATCGGCAAGCGGAAGAAGAAGCCGGGCAAGAACATCCTCTGGAGCGTCCTCGGCACCCTCCGCCGCAAGGACGAGCAGGTGCGCCAGGCCGAGGAGAAGTGGGACCGGGTGGTCGTCGCCGGCCTGCTGTTCCTCCTGCTCCTCACGCTCCTCACCGTCGCGCTGGTCAGCCTGGACTGAGTTGACAGCCGCAGTCCCCGGTATTATTGGTTGGTCAACCAACTCAATTATGGCGCGACCCTCGAACACCGACGAACGCAGGGAGCAGATCACCCAGGCGCTGGTGAAGGTGATGGCCAAGCGCGGCTACGACGGCGCGTCCATCGGGGACATCGCCAAGGCCGCTCGCCTGACGCCCGGCCTGGTCCACTACCACTTCAAGAGCAAGCAGGAGATCCTCCTCGAAGCCCTGCGCCTGCTGGTGGTCCGCCACGAGTCGCGGCTGGAGGCCCGGCTGGCGACGGTGGAGGGTGACCCCGGGGCGGAGGTGGCCGCGTTCATCGACGTCCACCTCGGGTTGGGCGCGGACGCGGACCCGGAGGCGCTGGCCTGTTGGATCCTCCTCAGCGGGGAAGCGCTCCGCGAGCCGAAGGTCCGGACGGAGTACGCCGGCGAGCTGGAGCGGCTGGCCAAGCGGCTGGCGGCGATCATCCGCCGGGGCATCCAGAGCGGCGCCTTCGGTTGCGCTCCGGCCGAGGCGGACGCGGCGGCGGGTGCCCTGGTCGCCACCATCCAGGGCTATTTCACGCTCGCGGCCACCGCGCGCTCGGTCATCCCCAAGGGGTCTGCGGCGGCTTCCACCAAGAAGATGGCGCGGGGGCTCCTCAATGGCTGACGCATTCCAGGTGATCGTCCTCGGCGCCGGAGACACCTTCTCCGAGCACCACCGCCCCTCCTCGCTCCTCCTCCGCTGCGGCGGCGCCTCCCTCGCCGTCGACTGCCCGGACATGTACCGGTCCGTCCTGCGCGAGGCGTCCGAGCGCTCCAACGCGAACCTCGACCTCACCGACATCGACCAGGTCCTCATCACCCACGTCCACGGCGACCACATGAACGGCCTGGAGGGCGTGGCCTTCTTCAAGCACTTCGCCGAAGGGAAGCGGCTGCGCTTGGTCACCTCCCCCGAGGTCCGCGCGTCCATCTGGGACGAGCGCCTCAAGGCCCCCATGGGCGTCCTCTGGGACGGCGAGCGCCACCGGCAGCTCGGCTTCGACGACTACTTCGAGCACGTGCCGCTCGACTGGGCCCAGCCCCTCACCCTGGGCCCCTTCCGGATCCGCGCCCGCCGCACCGTCCACCACGTCCCTACCAGCGCGCTCCTCGTCGAGGCCGGCGGCCGCACCTTCGGATACTCCGCCGACACCGCCTTCGACCCGACGCTGATCGACTTCCTCTCCGCCGCGGACCTCATCCTCCACGAGACCAACCTCGGCCCCGCGCACACGCCCTACGACTCCCTCGCCGCCCTCCCCGCGGACCTCCGGGCGCGGATGCGGCTCATCCACTACCCGGACGGGTTCGACATCGCCTCCAGCGCCATCGCCGCGGTCCAGGAAGGACAGGTGCTCACGCCATGACGTTCCTCCGCTGGTACTTCGCCGCCCAGCCCGACGAGTGGCTGCTCCGCATCCGCAACGGACGCCTCATCGAGGCCGGCGTGGGCATCTCCCTCTGGCGCCGCCCCGGCGACGTCGTGGTCCGCTTCACCAGCACCGTCCAGCGGGTCTCCTTCTCCGTCTCCGCGCTCAGCCGCGAGCGCATCCCCACCCTCCTCGAAGGCTTCATCCTCTGGTCCGTCTCTCCCGACGGCGACGGCCCCTTCCGCGCCTTCCAGAAGCTGGGCGTGGTGAACCTGGACGCGCCGCCGAGGGACCTCAAGAGCCCCAAGCACCTGCTCTCCACTCCGCAGCACCGCGCCTTCCAGCAGCTCCTCGGCGCGATGGTGCAGAGGCTCGCCGCGCTGCGCCCGCTGGACGAGCTGCTGGGGGACCAGAAGGCGCTGGTGGAGACGCTCGTCCGCCACCTGGCGCCGCTCGAACAAGACCTGGGCGCCCGCGTCGAGCGCGTGGAGCTCCTCCAGGTCCGCCCCCAGGACGACGTCCTCCTCCGCGAGCTCTCCGGCGAGGCCCGCGCCCAGTCCCGCCGGCAGGAGCTGGAGCGGGAGCACGCGCTCCGCCTGGCCGAGGAGGCGAACGCCCTCAAGCTCCAGCAAGCCGCCCAGGCCCGCGAGGACCTCGTGCTCGAAGCCCGCCTGGACCGCACCCGGCGCGAGGCGGAGGCGAACCGGGACGCCATCGCCGCCGTCGCCGCCGCCGAGGAGCAGAAGTCGGCGGCCGTCCGGGACCACGAGCTGTCGCGCCTGGTGGCGGAGAAGGTGGGAGAGGCGCTCAAGGTCCTGCCGCTCAAGGACGCCCGCTGGGTGACCGTCAGCCCGGACACGCCCGCCGGCAGCCTGGCGGCGCTCATCGAGAGCACGCGCGCGGCCATCTCCCGCTAGACGCGCCCAGGCTCGCTGGTAAGGTGCCGCGCCGGTGGCCACCGACGACCTCACGCTCGTCAAGCGCGTCAAGACCGGCGACCAGCGGGCGTTCAAGCTCCTCGTCGAGCGCTACCAGCGGAAGATCTACGCCGTCGCCCTCGGGATGGTGAAGGACAAGGAGGAGGCCCTCGACGTCTCCCAGGAGGCCTTCGTCAAGGTCTACAAGTACCTGGACCACTTCAAGGGCGACTCCAGCTTCTACACGTGGCTGTACCGCATCACCGTCAACATCTGCATCGACGCGCTGCGGAAGAAGCAGGCCCTGCGCGGCGAGCAGGTGGAGCTGGACGAGGCGGTGAAGATGGACACCGCGGAGGCCAACATCGGCGCGCTCGGCTCGCGCCTGGGGACCAACCCCCAGAAGAGCGCCCTCCGGAAGGAGCTGGCGGAGAAGATCCAGCAGGCGCTCGAGACCGTGCCCGAGAAGCACCGCGCCATCCTCCTGCTCCGCGAGGTGGAGGGGATGAGCTACGAGGACCTCTCCCGGACCCTCCAGATCCCCAAGGGAACGGTCATGTCCCGCCTCTTCCACGCCCGGACCAAGGTCCAGAAAATCCTCAGCGAATACCTGGAGTTGGACGAATCGAAGAGCGGGCTGGGGAATGAGTAAAAGGTTAAAGAAATATCGGCCGCGGGGCTCCGTCACACCACTGGATCCAGAGGTGTCGCCATGGCGCTGAACCCCGCCTGCTTGAGTTTCATCCCCCAGCTCTCCCCCTTCGTGGACGGAGAGCTGCTCCCCAACGACCGCGTCACCGTCGAGCGCCACCTGGCCGTCTGCCGCGACTGCACCGGGCGGGTGGCCGACCTCCGCGCCGAGTCCGGCCTCATCCGCCACGGGCTGGACCTCGCCGCGGACGAGGTGGACTTCAAGGACTTCGCGACGAAGGTGATGGCGCGGCTGACGCCCTACAAGCCGCCGCTGTGGGAGCAGATCCAGATCTCCCTCTCGGAGATGTTCCTCTACCAGCGCAAGATGATGATGGCCTCCATGGCGGGCGCCGCCGCGGTGCTGGCCATCGCCATCCCCACGCTGATCATCGGCAAGAGCATCCCGGACGGCTACGCGCGCGAGATGATGGCGGTGCAGTCGGTCACCACCGAGGCCGGCGCCAAGGTGACGCCGGTGGTGATGACCAGCGACAAGGGTGACGCCATCATCTGGATGGTGAGCACCGAGCAGCAGGTCGAGCCGCCGGCACCGGCGCCTCCCGCCGCGCAGGACAAGAGCGGCGAAGGGCAGAAGCTGGAGCAGACGAAGCCGAAGGGAGGAGAGCTGTGACGGATCGACTGGGCCGGCGCTTCCATCCGTACGCGCTGGCGATCGCCCTGGCGTTGCCGGGCATCGCCTGGGCGGAGGGCAACAAGGTGGAGGTGATGGCGGACGTGGTGCTGGCGTCCAACAACGGGAACAAGGTGGAGCCGCCCGCGCTGGAGGAGGCCAAGAAGTTCTTCGAGGCGAAGAACGTCAAGTACTCCTCGTGGCAGTCGCTGTCCCAGCGGCGGCTGTCGCTGGAGCCGAAGAAGACCGCCGAGGTTCCGCTGCCCAACGGCAAGAAGGCCCAGTTCACCCTGGAGTCGGTGGCCAACGACGTGGCGACGGTGAAGGTCACGGTGGCGCCCACCACGCTCACGCTGCAGCTGGGGCGCGAGGGCAACCTCTACGTGGACGGGGGCCAGCACCAGGGCGGCCAGGTGTTCGTGATGATCTCCCCGGCCCTCAAGCCCGCCGGCAAGTAACCCGGGCCCGGCCCGATCGAACCCCGCAAAAGACACAGCCGGTAGGCGCGCTCCCGAGGCGGGCGCGCCTACCGGCCGCGATTTTTTTTCACTCGACGTCCTGAGTACGACGCAAAGTCGAGCGGCGTTGACGAGGGCTGCTGGAGACAACCATCGCCCGCTGAAGTGCTACCTGCCTGCATTATCCGCGGGTCCCTTTTCGGGTTGCCTTTAAGGCGCCTTAAAACTGACCACCCGATCTGCGCCGAAATGGATCAGCACTACCGGGGTGGGAGGTCCTTCAACTTCTTGATTTCAGGCTGGACGAAGGAGTCGATGCCGATCTTCTGGGCGGCCTTCCATGCCAGATCGGCCAGCTCCTTCTCCTCCTCGGCGCTGAGGACGCCGGTGAGCTTCCCGAGCGTCTCCTGGATGGCCGTCCGGTAGGCGTCCACCATCGCGCCGTCGAACGCGTGCCGGTACGCGTCCGCCTTCTGCTGCGGGGTCAGCCGATCATCCGCCCAGATGCGCGCCGCGTCCGCCGCGAAGCTCTTGGTGGCGTTGACCGCGGCGTTGCGCAGCGCCTGGGAGAAGAAGCTGCCCGCGCCCTTGATCTTCTCGGCGGGGATGGCCGCGCTCACCAGGTTGCCCGCGGTCTTCGCCGCGAACTCGGCGCCGGACATCTCGCCGGAGGCGATGCGGATGCCCGCCTCCGTCTCCTTGAGCGCGAAGGAGAGCGCCTTGCCGAATGGGCCCGGGATCAGCCCGGCGATGTCGCCGGCGCGGGAGAGCGCGTTGAGGTTCTCCTCGCGCTCGTCGTGGAGCAGCTTGGCCGGGTCCACGCCCCTGGGGAACGCCTTCAGCCGCTCCTGGGCGGTGGCCAGGGCCGCCTCCACCGCCTGCTTCTTGGCGGGGTCGTCGTCCGGCATCGCCAGCGCGCTCTTCAGCGGCTCCAGCGAGCGGATGGCGGTGTCCGCCGCGCTCCCCAGGTACCCGCCGCTGCTGTACCAGCCGTTCTTCGAGTCGCGGAAGTCCTTGATGCTCTGGATGGTGTCCAGCACCGCGCCGGCGCGCGTGTAGAGCGCCTTCTTCTCCGCCTGCTCGCGGGCGGCGGCGATGGGCGCGTTGATCCGCGCCTGCTCCTCCGCCTTGTTCACGATGCCGCGGTAACGCGAGGCCAACCCCTGCAGCGGCGCGAGGTCCTTGCCGCGGATGTAGCCCTTGGCGGCGAAGCCGCGGAGCTTGGCGAGGTGCCCGTCCAGCTCCGCCAGCGCTTTCTTGGTGCCCTCGGTGCCGAAGGGGTACTTGCGGGGCACGTCGAACGCGGCGGTGAGCGCCTGCTCCACCTCGGCGCGCACCTCCGGCTTCAGCGCCTGGCCCTCGGGCGAATTCCGGAAGGCCTCGACGTACTTCTGCACGTCCTTGTCGCCCAGCGCGTAGAAGGAGCGTTGCGCGTCCTTCGCCGCGGCGGCCGGGACGGCGCCCAGCTGGCCCTTGGCGGAGAGCGCGCCACCGCCCGCGGAGCCGAACGAATTGGCGATCCGGCGCAGCGACTGCGCGTCGGAGGCGCTCAGGGCGCCGGTCTTCACGCCCTCGTCGATCCGCATCAGCATGTCCTTCACGTTGGACTGCAGGCCCGCCTTGTCCCCCTTGGCCGAAGCCGCCTTCAGCTTCTGCATCGTCCACAGGATGTTCTGGAGCGGCGCCGCCATCGCGGGCATCTGCCCCATCTGGGCGGTGCTCCAGTGGTCGTTCACGTACTCGAGCCAGCTCCAGAAGACCTGCGGAGCGGCGCTCTGGGTGGCGGCCTGCGCGGTGCGCTGGGCGGTGGCGGTGGCGACGGTCATGGGGAAGACGAACTCCAAGGGTTGCGGCGTGGGATGACGACTGGATCTGCTACGCCGACAGCCCGGGCCGGGATTTGGTCTCCCCGTAAGACCCATTGACATTGACAGGCCCACGCGGCGCGTCGCAAAAGCCCGGCATGAAGCTCGCCACCTTGCGGGATGGGACCAGGGACGGGGCGCTCGTCGTCGTCCGCTCAGACGGCGAGGCGTTCGCGCCGGGACGGCCGGCGGCGCCCACCCTCCAGGCCGCGCTGGACGACTGGGCGGCCGCGGAGCCCAAGCTGCGCGAGATCGCCTCGAAGCTGGAGTCGCGGGCGATCGCCGGAGAGCCCCTGGACATCCGCGCGCTCCACTCGCCGCTCCCCCGCGCCTACGAGTGGGTGGACGGGTCCGCGTACCTCAACCACGTTCGCCTCGTCCGCAAGGCGCGCGGGGCGGAGCCGCCGAAGACCCTGGAGACGGACCCTTTGGTGTACCAGGGCGGCTCCGGCGTCTTCCTCGGGCCCACCGAGGACATCCCGCTGGGCGACCCGGCCTGGGGCCTCGACTTCGAGTCCGAGGTCTGCGTCATCCTCGGGGACACGCCCATGGGGACGACGAAGGCCGAGGCCGGCGCGCACGTCCGGCTGCTGATGCTGGCCAACGACGTCTCCTTGCGGAACCTCATCCCGGCGGAGCTGGAGAAGGGCTTCGGCTTCTTCCAGGGCAAGCCGTCCACCGCTTTTTCCCCCTTCGCGATCACCCCGGACGAGCTGGGCCCCGCCTGGCGCGACGGGCGCGTGCACCTGCGCCTGTGGACCACGCTCAACGGCGCGCTGGTGGGGAACACCGACGCCGGGCCGGAGATGCACTTTTCCTTCTTCGACCTGGTACAGCACGTGACGAAGACGCGGGCGCTCTGTGCCGGGACCATCCTCGGCTCGGGTACGGTGTCGAACGCCGACAGGGCCCGAGGGGTTTCCTGCCTGGCGGAGCGGCGCATGATCGAGATCATCGACACCGGCAAGGCGCAGACCCCATTCATGCAGGCCGGAGACTCGGTGGAGATCGAGATGCGCGACGCGGCGGGACAGAACCTGTTCGGGACCATCCGGCAGAAGGTCGTCGACTGGAGGAAATCGTGAAGCTGTACAGCTACTGGCGGTCCAGCAGCTCCTGGCGCGTGCGCATCGCGCTCAACCTCAAGGGCGTCCGCTACGAGTACGCCGCGGTCCACCTCGGCCGCGACGGCGGCGCCCAGAACACCCCCGAGTACCGGGAGAAGAACCCGCTCCGCACCGTGCCGCTGCTGGAGTGGGAGGAGGGCGGGAAGGTCCACCGCCTCTCGCAGTCGATGGCGATCCTGGCGTACCTCGAGGAGCGCTGGCCGGAGCCGGCGCTATGGCCCAAGGACCCGCTGAAGAAGGCGCAGGTGTGGATGCTGGCGGAGATCCCCAACTCCAGCATCCAGCCGCTGCAGAACCTGGCGGTGTCCAAGCAGGTGGGCGCGGCCGGAGGCGACGGGAACGCGTGGTCGAAGCACTGGAACGAGCGCGGGCTGGAGGCGCTGGAGGCCTGGGCGAAGCCGCTGGCCGGGCAGTTCCTGGTGGGCGACCAGGTCTCCGCGGCGGACGTGTGCCTCATCCCCCAGCTCTACAGCGCGCGGCGCTTCGGCGTGGACCTCGCGGCGTTCCCCACCCTCACCCGCGTCGAGAAGGCGTGCGAGGCGCTGGACGCCTTCGCGCGCGCGCGACCGGAGCGGCAGCCGGACGCGGAGTCGTAAGAAGACGAAAGGAGCCCAGCGAACCATGTCCAGGCCAGAGTCCCTCGGCATCAAGACCATCGAGTCCGTCACCTACTACGTGCACGACCTGGAGCGGAGCCGGCGCTTCTACACGCAGCTGCTGGACTTCCAGGAGATCGCCGTCTCCTCGCCGGAGCTGGAGAAGCAGGGCCGGCAGAAGTCGGCGGTGTTCAAGGCGGCGAACTGCGTGCTGATCGTCGCCCAGCCGGTGGGCGAAGGAGGGCGCGCCTGGCGCTACCTGCGCAAGCACCCGGACGGGGTGGGCACCGTCAACTTCGAGGTGGAGGACGTGGAGAAGGCGTTCCACCTCCTCGAGCGCCGGGGCGGCACGCCCATCCAGGACATCCAGCGCTTCGACGACGGGCAGGGCGGGAAGCTGGCGTTCTTCTCCATCACCACCCCGTTCGGCGACACCACCTTCCGCTTCGTCCAGCGGGACGGCTACCGCGGCATCTTCCCCGGCGCCCTCATGCGTGAGGCGACGCGCGAGGCGCCGGGGGTGGAGAAGAACAAGTACGGCTTCACCGGGTTCGACCACCTCACGTCCAACTTCCAGACGATGTCGCCGGCGCTGCTCTGGCTGGAGCACGTGATGGGCTTCGAGCGCTACTGGGGCATCGAGTTCCACACCGAGGACGTGGCCAAGGGCGCCGACCACGGCTCCGGGCTGCGCTCCACGGTGATGTGGGACCCGAATTCGGGCGCCAAGTTCGCCAACAACGAGCCCTACCGGCCGTTCTTCAAGTCCTCGCAGATCAACATCTTCATCGAGGACCAGCGCGGGGACGGGGTGCAGCACATCGCGCTGGGGGTGAAGGACATCGTGCAGACCACCCGCGACCTGCGCGCGGCGGGCGTGGAGTTCATGCCTACCCCGGGCACCTACTACGACCAGCTCCCGGATCGGCTGGAGCGGCTGAAGATCAAGCGCATCGACGAGCCGGTCCAGACGCTGCGGGACCTGGAGATCCTCGTCGACGGCGACAAGGAGCACAGCTACCTCTTGCAGATCTTCATGAAGGACTCCGCCTCGCTGTACCACGAGCAGCAGGCCGGCCCGTTCTTCTTCGAGATCATCCAGCGCAAGGGCGACCAGGGCTTCGGCGGCGGCAACTTCCGCGCGCTCTTCGAGAGCATCGAGCGGCAGCAGAAGTCGGAAGGGCGGCTGTAGGTCGATGCTGGAGCGCCTCGTCTTCGGGAAGGTCCCCCGCAAGCACCACATCCAGCTCCGCGACGAGCAGGGAGCGCTGCGCTACGAGGAGTGCCTCACCCGCGAGGGTTTCGAGGGGCCGTACACCATCACCTACCACCTGCGGCCGCCGCAGGCGCAGCGGCTGGGGAAGGTGGAGCATGGCTGGCCGCTCCCGCTGGCGCTCCCGGACCGGCCGCTGGCGAAGCGGCACTACCGGACGCAGGAGGCGAGGCCGAAGAAGGGGCCGGCGGTGGACGTCCGCGCGCCGCTGCTCTTCAACGCCGATCTCACCGCTTCGGTGTTGTTCCCCACCGAGCCGGACCCGGTCTACTTCTCCAACGGCGACGCGGACGAGCTGTTCTACGTGTTCCAGGGGGGCGGCACGCTGCGCACCCAGCTGGGCGACCTCCGCTTCGAGCAGGACGACTACGTCCACGTCCCGCGCGGGATGCTCCACCGGTTTCTCCCGGACGCGGGCAAGCCGCAGCACTGGCTGTCGCTGGAGCTGCTGGGCGGGATGCACCTGCCGAACCAGTGGCGAAACGAGACCGGCCAGCTCCGGATGGACGCGCCGTACTGCCACCGCGACTTCCGGCACGTGGAGTTCAAGGGGCCGCAGGACGAAGGCATCCGCCAACTGCTGGTGAAGAAGAACGGCGCCTTCCACGGGTTCGTCTACGACGACTCGCCGCTGGACCTGGTGGGCTGGGACGGGACGGTCTACCCGTTCGCCTTCCCCATCCTGAATTTCCAGCCGCGCGCCGGGCTGGTCCACCTGCCGCCCACCTGG
>Ga0134122_10001997_pt1 | contig 14906 bp, 12 predicted proteins | sample KB302_FD_96461 | JGI IMG/M metagenome (GOLD analysis project Ga0134122, IMG submission 96461) | Terrestrial soil microbial communities without Nitrogen fertilizer from Kellogg Biological Station, Michigan, USA - KB3-0-2 | ecosystem: Environmental > Terrestrial > Soil > Unclassified ... | reverse complement strand
GATTGAAAGGTTACTGCCCTCCAAAACACAGGCTTGATACCCCCTCCTGAGATATCAAGCCCGTATTAAAAGAGGGTTCTGGTCGTCTACGCTCGAGGCTCGCGAAGGTTTCGCAAACCACCAGCACCAAGACCAACCAGCGCAATGAGACCGACGCCAAATAAGATGGCTGATGCCGGCAAGGGCGTCGCGATCAACGTACCAAAAGAGCCCTTGACCACATTCCCGTCCGCCTCGTTTCCAAAGATCAGACGCCATTGATTGCTGGCAAAGGAACTTAAGCCCGGTGGGGATGTATTATTCAGAAGATCCAGGGCATTCGAAAGATTCACGTTACCGAACGCATTTCCGGACGGGTCGGTAAACGACATCAGGAAACTGGAAGGGGATGTCATATTGATCGCCGAACCTGTCACGGTGGTGAATGCAGTAAAATTATCGACCCCACCCATTGGAGGGCTGTTCGTGATAACAACGCCATTGGACCCGAGGACATATGAAGCGGAGTAGGCCCCGATATGCAGGTTCAGTCCTGTCACGACTGTGTTCAGGTAGATCCCCGTTCCCGGAACAATCGGCGAAGCCCCTGACTCAAATGTGATGTCGCCTGAGATGCGACCAGAGCCTATGGTTGGGAACAGCACCCCCGCCACTTCGCTTACTGATCCCGTAAACGAGAAGTTGACAGGGGAAGCTTCCGTAGGTCCCGCTGCAAACAACGAACAGAGCGCGATCGCTGGCAGGAACAACCAGTTGAACAACAACTGCTTCATGGTCCTCATGCAAAGACTCCTTCGTAAAGGTTGTCCGTGTTTACAACATGTGAATATGTTGTTTCCTAAGCAAACTTCGCGCCGCATGAGCTCATTTCTAACATATTGATATGTCATGCATTACTAAAAATTGTCAGAGGGTGTTTTTTGTACACCGTAGGTGAGTCCAGTCAACTCAGAATTACGCAAGCGGATCTGTCCTGTTAGGGGATAAGACCGTTGCATCACGATGCTGAGCTACAGATAGGGCCGGTGTTCCATTTGTATGCGGGATCTGTTTAGCCAAATCGCCCTCACAGGACTCTACCTATAGCAGCGAAAAGATGAAGAATGAGTGGCTAGATGTCCTCCTAGAGGGAGAACACCTGATGATGACTAGATGGCACCTCAGGACACGAGATGAGATGATATGTATAGGTAAAAAAGGACTTGCAAAGGAAGAGCATGATGGGTACGATTCGCGCCATGAAAATTTTCCTGACTCCTTAGCGCGATTACGGCTACAAGGGACTGGACCGCACCCCACAACAAGGGTCATTACAACACAACCGGAAGGAGCCGCAATGAAGCTACCCATACCGAATACCGAACTCCCACCGTCAACCCCAATTAGAAAAGCAATTGGGGATTCGCTCGGACTGAGCAAACGCGTACTTGGAGGCCTCGCCATGTGCGCAGTGGGAATGTTGTCGTCCTGGGCGGTTCTGGACGCACATGCTGTCGTATCGAACGAGTATAAGTTCAAGCTTCCCCTGGGTTTGGATGAGACCGGCATTAGTATCCCTGCCGATAATCCTATTACGACTCAGAAAGTCGAGTTAGGCAGGATTCTGTTTTTCGACAAACGATTATCGAACGACAATACGGTTGCCTGCGCAAATTGCCACCTACCGCAATTCGGCTTTACGGACGGTCAACCGGTCGCCACAGGCATCCGGGGCCAGAAGGGCGGCCGCAGCGCGCCGGCATCCATCAACCGCCTATTTAGCAGCGTACAATTTTGGGATGGGAGGGCTGCCACATTGGAAGCTCAATCGGTCGGGCCCTTTACGAACCCGATCGAGCATGGCTTTGCCAACTACGAAGTCATGATTGCGAAGATGAAGAAGATCCCTGGCTACAAAGTGATGTTCCTCCAAACGTTCGGCGACGAAATCACGGTTGAAAATGTCGGTAAGGCCATCGCCAGCTTCCAACGCACCATCCTGTCCGGGAATAGCCCCGCAGACCGATTTGACCTGGGCGGTGAGACACAGGCCATTTCACCAGCTGCGCAACGGGGCCTCCTCCTGTTCCGGGATAAAGCCCGCTGCACGAAGTGCCATTCCGGATTCAACTTCACCGACGAAAAGTTCCACAATCTCGGCATCGGCTGGGATGACAACAAGGTGGATCTCGGACGCTATCTCGTCACCAAGAATGCGGAGGATATCGGCTCATTCAAGACTCCGACCCTGCGGGAGATCAGCCGAAGCGCCCCCTATATGCATGACGGCCGCTTCAAGACCCTCGATGATGTCGTGAACTTTTACAATCAGGGGGGCGTGAAGAACCCGCATCAGGATCCGTTGATCCTTCCGCTTGAACTGACGAAGGAAGAGAAGCAGGATCTCGTACAGTTTCTCAAAACCCTGACGGGCGAAGGCTGGAAACACATCGCCGCGCCCACCAGATTCCCAGAGTAGAGCCGCAACGGCACAGCTGCTTCAGCTCAGAGAGCGGCATCAACTCCGGTTGATGCCGCTCTCCCTTTACTTGGAGCAGAGCGCCAAATATCCAGTCGCATATCGCTGCTTATTCGTGAAGGATTAGGTCCGTAGACCAATCAGTCCGGCTTTCGGTCAGCCCATCGAGCCGGACGCATCACGATACTGAAGACGGCTAGAACAGAGATGACGGCCCCTATGGCCAAGCCAACCATCTGCAACCAACCTAGCCAGGACGTCATGGATTCCTCCATCCACCCACTAAGCTTCGGAACAGGCTGGTGCAGTTCAGCCCATGACCGTCGCCATCGCGGCATAGGCCTGCCCATCATAGGTCACGTACTCTCACATTCCGCCCATCCCTCGTGACCGATACTGTCGCCGCAGATATTTTTACGCTCTGCACGAATGAGAGGCTATCCACCTTAAGCAGTAGGATACCCAGCGGAGGAAGTGGATGTTGTAGATACAAAGGTAGAGGCGGAATTTTTCAACAACCAGCCGGAAAGAATGACCGACAATGGCAGGATACGTGGGGCAGGGATTCCGTGAGATAGCCCGGCGAAACGAGCGAGAGTAAGACCTTCTTCCTTATTTCAACCTTAGGCTGAACCGATGCCTATCGCAATTCGTCGACTTTGCCCATCGCGCGTGCCAGATTCACGCGCGACGCATTCGCCCGGAACAATCCATCGATCATGTTATCCCGCGCCCGTACCAGCGAAAGGAGCGAGTTAGACAACTCCAACGTGTTCGAACTCAGCACCCGCACGCGTTCTCTGGCAAGCTGCACTTCAGTCAGGGCCGACTTGAGTCCGTCCTTGGCGATCCGGAGCTGCTCTTTCGCCGATGTGAGCGTGACGAGCGCTTCTCGTAACTCCATCGTGATCTGTCGCGTCACCATGTCCATTTTGATTTCTTCTTGGAGGAACCGACTACGGCTCTCGCCGATCCGCCCCTCCCGTTGACCGCCGTCAAAGATCGGGACCGACAGCGTGACGCCGACATTGTAGGTACCCAACGTCGCATCCACCTGGTTGCCGATGAGCCCGTAATTGCCATCTGCCTGCAGGGATGGCAACCGCTCTCCCTTAACCGAACTCAGCATGAGGCTCGATACCTGTATACGCTGCTGCTGGGCCTTGAGTTCCGGCCGCTTGGCAAACGCCACATCCCGGACGGATTCCTGACTGGGCACCGGTTCTTCCGGTGCCTTGAGCTCATCGGTGAGGATCAGTTTTGCATCAAAGGTAATGCCCAAGGCATTCGTCAGAATTAGCTTGGTCCGCTCGACATCGCTCTTGGCCAACTCCAATCGTTGCCGCTCATTCTCCAGTTGTGTCTCCAGCCTGGCAGTATCGAGGCCCGTGGCCATTCCGCCGCTTTGCCGGCTCTTGATGTAGGCCACGAGTTCCTTGTACAGCTCGACATTCGCCGTCCGCGCGGCCACATTCTCGGCACTCTGCAAGACTTCCAAATAATTCAAGGCTACCGTCGCCATCACGTCATTGTTCGTCGTCTCTGATTCCCCTTCTGCGACGGCCAAGGCTGCACGCGACGCGCGCCACCGTTCGATCAAGCTCCAACTGAAGAGCGACTGGGATAGGGTCCCTCGGGCATCGGCGATATCGTAGGGATCGCTCCGGGTCGGCGAGCCAGCTATCGTCCCGCGATAGAAGGTCTGGTTGGTGTACTTAGCCGAGGAGGCCAGGTTCGGCAAGAGTGCGCCGAGTTGTGTCCTTGAAGCGCCCCGCGCCGCTTCAATCCGTTCTTTGTACAAGCGCACAGTTGGATTCTTGTCTAGCGCGGCCTCAATGGCATCCTTCAAACTCAGCTTAAGGGTGGGCAGCTCCGGTGGGGGCTGCAGTGGTGACTCGGCAGCTTGACTGTGCCCCGCACAGAGCAGGCCCGCCACGAGGAATGCCCCCACGACTCTCGCGAAAATCCGCATCGGACGGCATTCACTTATGCCGTTGCTCCGGATTGAATCAGCCATCATGGATGCTCCCGACGAGTAGTATAATCCCACGGTGCACGTCAGGCCGGATGAGGCTGCTGAGAACGCCCGCTGGCATCCCGGCGCGTCTCTCTTGTTTGTTTGGTTGAGCGGACTAACCAGAAGTGCCAGACAAACCAGATAGACCAGAAAAAACTAGAATTGTGATCCTCTTACGAGGACTTACACGTTTCACAGTCTAGCAGACTGTTTCCGGATCACTAGTAAATTGCGAAATAATCTTCTCACGCTTCTCCCCTATCTCACCTCCCTTGTGATAGGTTGTACAAACAGAGGAAATTCCGGGCATGTCAGACTTGCCGCTCGATCAACTCGTCCAGGGCCAGCACTGGGACCCTCTCGCCATTCTCGGTGCCCATCCAAGGGCCCAGGACAGTTCCTCTACCGTCGTCATTCGGTGTTTTTTGCCGGAGGCCAAGCATGTCGCACTACTCCTCAATGGACAGGATCAACGTCCCATTCCCATGACGCGCCTGCATGAAGCAGGACTGTTCGAAGCGATTGTCCCAGGTCCACTCGGAACCAGCCCCTATCGGCTCCGCGTGACAAACCATGAGGGACAGGTCTCGGAGCGGCACGATCCCTATGGATTTCCACCCCTCCTCACCGACTTTGAACTGCACCTCTTCGCCGAGGGCACCTTCTTCAAAGCTTATGACACGATGGGCGCCCATCTCCGGACGGTTCAGGGTATAGCAGGAGTCCATTTCGTCGTCTGGGCGCCGAACGCAGCTCGGGTCAGCGTTGTCGGCGACTTTAATCAATGGGACGGCCGTCGCCATCCCATGTCAAACCGTGGATCAACCGGCCTCTGGGAACTGTTTATTCCTGAACTCACAGACAACACTCTCTACAAATATGAAATTCTGCCGCGTCATCGCGAGGCACCTCTCCTGAAAGCCGATCCTTACGCAGTCGCATCGGAGCTGCGCCCCAAGACCGCCTCAATCGTCCGGTCACTCTCTCATTACCGATGGAAGGACCAGACCTGGATGACGACGCGGGGACAACAGGATCCCCTCACCAGCCCACTTTCAATCTATGAGGTCCATCTCGGCTCCTGGATGCGTATCCCTGAGGAACGCAATCGCTGGCTGACCTATTCCGAGCTCGCCGACAAGCTCATCCCCTATGTGAAGAATATGGGCTATACCCATGTTGAACTCCTCCCAATTACCGAGCATCCATTCGACGGATCTTGGGGCTATCAGACCACCGGGTATTTTTCCGTCACCAGTCGGTACGGCTCTCCCGAGGACTTCATGGCCTTCGTCGATACGGCACACCAGGCCGGAGTCGGTGTACTGATGGACTGGACTCCCGCGCACTTTCCGGACGATTCGCATGGGCTGTCCCAGTTTGACGGGACACACCTCTACGACCATGCGGATCCAAGACTCGGGTACCATCCAGACTGGCATAGCCGTATTTTCAACTACGATCGCGTGGAGGTCCGCAACTTCCTGTTGAACAGCGCGTTCTTTTGGCTGGATCGCTACCACATCGACGGCTTGCGCGTGGATGCTGTTGCTTCGATGCTCTATCTCGATTATGGCCGGAAGGAGGGAGAATGGATTCCCAATCAGTTCGGAGGGCACGAAAACATCGGAGCCGTCACGCTGCTGAAGGACTTGAATGTCCTGTTGCATCGCGATTTCCCAGGAGCCATCACTATTGCTGAGGAATCGACACACTGGTCGGGCGTCTCACGCCCCACCTATGTGGGAGGGCTGGGCTTTACGTTCAAGTGGAACATGGGCTGGATGCACGACATGCTGGGGTACTTCAGCCACGATCCTGTCCACCGCCCCTTTCACCAGAATCAAATTACGTTCGGGCTCCTCTATGCCTTCAATGAAAACTTCGTCCTGGTGCTCTCGCACGATGAAGTCGTTCACGGAAAGCGATCGTTACTCGACAAGATGCCCGGAGACGATTGGCAGCGATTTGCCAATCTACGCGCCCTCTATGGTTTCATGTACGGACATCCGGGGAAGAAGATGCTGTTCATGGGCGGAGAATTCGGGCAGTGGTGTGAATGGAACCACGACACAAGTCTGGAGTGGCACCTCTGCCAATTCGACCGACATGGGGGGCTCCAGCGGTTCGTGCGGGATCTCAACATACTCTACCGCCAAGAGCCGGCCCTGTACGAAGTCGATCTCGACTGGCCCGGCTTTCAATGGATTGACTTTTGTGATGCAATCCATTCCGTCATCGTGTTCCTCCGAAAAGCCAAGGATCAGAGTAATCAGATGCTCTGTGTCTGTAACTTCACCCCTGTTCCACGCTACGACTATCGAATCGGCGTACCAAGCGAAGGCTACTACCACGAACTGTTAAATAGCGACGCGTGGACCTACGGTGGCAGTAACATGGGAAACTATGGAGGCCTTCACACAAACCCTATCCCCTCCCACGGCATGCCCAATTCGCTCGCACTCACACTTCCACCTCTCTCGGTGTTGTTCCTTAAACGAGTCGATTGAGCAGTTTGCTCAAAAAGGCTGTCAGCAAGGCCGCAGCGAGTGAAGAACCGAGGCGTACCCTCTGGGTACGTTGAGGATCTGAACGATGCGAGAACACCGCTGGCGGCGTTTTCAGCATCCTGCTAGGAGGGATTTACCAGGTCCGGAAAGGCCCGGAATCGAGATGGATGAACTTCGCGCGCGAATACACCCCTATGCCACCATATTGCAGCTTCAATGCGGCATCGCGCATCTCCCGAATCTTGATTCCGGGAATATAGAAATCGAGCGCTTGTCCCTGGACATGCAGACTGTGTTGCGCGACTCGCCGGCTCCGCTTCACGAGCTGGGCATTGTACTCGGGTGACCGATAGGCGGAAATCACGTGGATCTCGCTTTCGCTGGCGACTGCCTTCTGCACAAGATTGACATGCTCCAACATGCGCACATCGATGGCGGCCACTTCTCCTGTGTGATGACAACGCAGAATATGATTCACCTCATCCAGCGCGGTGAGGTCATAATTGCCTTCGTAATCACGATACTGGACTCGTAGTCGTTCGTTCGTGTGGATATTGAAGAAGGTCAGTTCGCCGTCAGGGAGTCTGCGTGCATGCGCCACCGATGGGCAAAGCAACCTGCCACCGAGCAGTAGAAGCCCGACGACAGATGTTTTCAGGAGCGACCTGCGGGTCCAAGCCCAGGAATCTTGATGCTGCAAAGGACCGCTCCAAGAGGAAGTGCACTGCAGCCGTCATAAAAGCTGGCGCCCTTGTATCAAACCGCGCCAGGGTCCGTCAAGGCACAAATCGAGAGAACAGAATCCCACCCCGCTACAACGAAAGAGAAAATGGTGTATGGCTGGCCGCTAACGTACGTTCCGGAATGAAGGTGCATTTTTGTAACCAACTCTAAGCTATTAGCCATAGGCCCTGATCTCTGATGAGGTACGCGCTGAAAGGATCTGCTTCTTGACGGCATGAGAAGGATAGGTCATATCAGCCTGGCCATCCCGGCCTGGTGCAACATGTTACGATGGAGGCTTTCATGTACGAATGGTCGATTCGCCTTGGTCACGCCCTCATAAGACGTGTGATTCTCGTGTCCTTTCTGCTGTTTCCCTGGCCGGTTCTGGCGGAAGAAGAGGCGGTCGTGCCCCTCTCCAAGATTTCCCTCTATTCCAGCGGTGTCGGATACTTTCAGCATGACGGTACGGTGAATAATCGTACCCGGCTCGATCTGCGCCTGCACACGAGCCAGATCAACGACATGTTGAAAAGTCTGGTCGTGCAGGACTTCAGCGGGGGCAAGGTCTCATCGATTACTTATGGGTCACGCGATCCTGTGACGAAGACACTGGGCAGTTTCGGCATCAACCTGAACGGCAATCCCACTCTCGGACAGATTCTAATGCAAGTCAGGGGAGAGCCAGTTGAAGTCACCGCGCCCAATCCCATCGCCGGGACGTTGCTCGGAGTGGAAAAGAAAACGGAATCTGTCGGGGAGGGCTCGCAACATCGAATCGTGGAGCAGGAATATGTCACGCTCCTCACAGAAGATGGAATTCGCGCGCTCTCGCTGGCGAACGTACAACGCATCAGGCTCACGAATGCAGCCTTGAATGGTGAACTACAGCAGGCGCTGGCAACCCTCGCCACACATCACGATGCCCAGAAAAAGACGGTCTCTATCGCCTTCGACGGCACAGGCAACCGCCAGGCCAGGGTTTCCTACCTGACGGAAACCCCTGTGTGGAAAACCTCCTATCGACTCGTCTTGGATGAGGACAAGGCGCCCTATCTGCAAGGCTGGGCTATTGTGGAGAATCAGACTCCGCAGGACTGGCGGAACGTGACCCTCTCACTTGTCTCCGGACGTCCCATTTCCTTCGCCATGGATCTGTACCAACCGCTCTACAATCCCCGTCCAATTGTCCAGCCTGAGCTCTATGCCAATCTGAAACCCCAGACTTACGGCGATGCGATGGACGAACTCAAGCCGATGGCGTCAGCTCCTGCAGCCCGCAACGAGTCGAAGAAAGAGCGCATACTCAGCAAGATGACGCAAGCTGCCGCCGGTGGCCGACTCAATGCCCCGGCTGAATCCGATGCCGCTGCTGAGATGATGCGAGGGGGCAGTCTGGAAGATGGTGTCATCTCTATGGCCATGGCCGAAGACAAGGGCGAATTGTTCGAATATCGGATTGACCAGCCTGTGACCCTCGCCAAACACCAGAGCGCCCTGTTGCCCATCATTGGCCAGACGCTCCAGGGGCAGAAAGTCTCGCTGTATAACCAGAGCGTCAATGCGAAGCATCCGCTGAACGGCTATCGGCTCAAGAACACCTCGTCACTCCATCTCATGCAAGGACCGATCACCTTGTTCGACAGCGGCGCCTATGCGGGCGATGCGCGCATCGAAGATCTTCCTCCTGGACAAGACCGCCTCATTAGTTATGCGCTCGACCTCAAGACCGAAGTAGAACCGACTCTCCAAGGCGGCACACAAGAACTTGCGACGGTCTCGCTCAAGAAGGGCACCATGCTTATCTCACGGCGTTTGGTCGAAGACCGGACCTATCTCGTGAAGAACCGCGACGCCAAGGCCAGGACCGTCCTGATTGAACAACCCTATCGCGCAGACTGGAAACTGACCGAGCCGAAGGAGCCAACCGAACGGACCAGAGACATGTATCGATTCAGTGTCGCAGTCGATGCAGGAAAGAGCGCGACGCTCCGCGTGAAGGAAACGCTGCCTCTTCAAGAATCGATCCTCTTGATGGAGAGCGGCATCGACCAGATCCTGCACTATCAGCAGGCCAAGGAAGTGGGCCACAAAGTGAAAGAGGCCTTACAAAAGGTCGTGCAATTACGCGGTAAGTTGGACGACGCGCGCGCCCAGCGAATCCGCTTCGACCAACGGACCGCTGAGATTACGGCGGAACATGGCCGCATCCGCGAAAACATGCAGCGGCTCCAGCCGAACTCCGATCTCTACAATCGCTATGTCAAGAAGTTGGACCAACAAGAGACCGAGCTGGAAACCTTGCGCAAGGAGATCGAGCGCTTCAAGAACATAGAAGAAGAACACCGGCGGGAGCTACAGAACTATGTGATGAATCTGGACGTCGCAGCCTGAAGAAGAAGTGAAGGTCGAGATCGAGGTTGAGCAGGATCAATCTTAGCCTCAACCTTTCAGCTGCCTCCTTGATCAAAAAACTGTCTGACCTGCTCGATCGGCGCGCAACCGACGAGAAGTTCACGCTCTGGTGAGACCAAGAGGGGAACCCCGGCCTGGCCGGTTCTGTGCCAGGCCGACTCCCACGCTCGACCCATTTGGCGGCTTTCCTCATCGATCGCGCCGATGTTCTCCGTCGACGCTCCTATCTGGTCGGCCAATTGCTTGAGGACCACCGGGTCTGAAATGTCCCTGCCGTCACACCAGAAGGCTCGATAGGTCTCCCGCACAAACGCCATCCCCTGCGCTCGATCACGACGCAGGAGTACCGCTGCCTGTTCAATGGCCGGTTTGGTATTGGGCTTACCAGGAGGGAGCGCAATGGGCAGACCCGGCGCCAGTCGCTGTACGACTGTCACCTCGTGGCGCAACTCAGCGCCCAACGTGCCCTGCCAAGGTTTCATAGGGATTGGAAGATGCGGCGCATGCTGTACCCCCCGCCATTCACAGCGGCTGATCACGTTCAGTTCGTGAAGCCGCTCATGCATCGCATAACAGAAGGGACAATTGAAGTCGCTGTACAGCAGGGTCTGTGACTCGCTCACCGTGGATATCCTCCTCGCGATTCTGCCGAATAGAGCCTGCGTATGGTACAGACGCGGGCAGGCAAAATCCACTAGCAGGCTGTTGATAAAGTCCGCCAGCAGGGGGAGGGATGGCCCGGTGAGTCCCCTGTGCTCGCGCAACGCGCGGCCTGAGAAGGCCCTCGTTGGACGCGCGCAGTGGAGGACTCATCCGGTCATCCCTAAGAGGACCGTAAACGAGCGAGCAGGGAAGCACAATTGTTGCCTGCATGCTACGGCCTTGCCCGCGGCAACAGCGCGTCTATGGGTAGAGACGCTGTCTTGCCAGACTCAGGGTGGGCGGGTGAAGTAGTTGCTGGGGTTGGGCGGGTGAGAAAGCAGTCTTTCTGAACGGCCAGCCATGAACCGTCATGGGCTGTCAGAGTTTCCGCCGACGGGTCGCACATCGAGAGACTCAGGCCTTCATTACCCACCTGAGGTAAGTTAAGAAGTCTGGGAGGCAGGACGCGCAAGCAATCGTTCAAGTTTGTCGCGGAGAGCCGGGAGTGTCAATGGCTTCGTGACGACATCGTCCATTCCTGCCTGTCGGCACTTTGCCGCATCCTCCGGCGATGCATGCCCGGTGAGGGCAATAATGGGTAGATGCTTGGCCGTGTGCTGTTCGTGACGCCTGACCTCCTGCGTCGCTTCGTAGCCGGTCATTTCGGGCATCTCGCAATCCATCAGCACAGCATCGTAGGTCGCGCGGGCGATCGAATCTATCGCCTCCCGCCCGTTCCGCGCCACCTCGACCTGACACCCGAGTTTCTGCAAAAATTTGCACGCCACAACCTGATTGATCTCATTGTCGTCTACGACCAGAACCCGGAGCGCGGTGGTACGGTCGGTCATCGATGGAGCGAATGCCTTGCCGGCACGAGCAGATGTCTCACGCTGAATCGCAGGCAGCAGGCTCGTGGTATACGAAAAGGCGCTGCCCTCGCCCGGTTTACTCTCCACCATCATGGCTCCGCCCATGAACTCAACTAACTGACAGCAAATCATCAAACCGAGCCCGGTCCCTCCAAATCGCCTGGCTGTCGATGTTTCCGCCTGAGCGTAGGCTCCGAATAGTCGCGCCTGCTGGTCTGCTGAAATCCCGATGCCTGTATCCCTGACTGTCCAGTACAGCAGGATGGCGTCGGAATTCTCCTGATTGCATGGCATCAGCCTCACTAAGACATCGACCCCGCCTTGCTCCGTAAACTTGACTGCATTCCCGACCAGATTGAACAAGACTTGCCGGAGGCGAATCGGATCGCCGCGCAGCACAGCCGGAATATCCGGCGCCAATTGAACTTGCACGGTCAGCCCTTTCTTCTTTGCCACTTCCGACGTCAACGTGATGACGTCCTCAATGAGAGGACGGATTTCGACGTCGGCGACTTCCAGGGTCATCTTCCCTGCTTCGATCTTCGAGAAGTCGAGAATGTCGTTGACGAGAACTAAGAGGGACTCTGCGGACCGGTGCATGGTCTTCAGCAGCTGCCGCTGCTGATCGGTGAGAGAGGTATCTTGAAGGAGTTGGGTACGGGCCGAGCACGCCATTCATTGGTGTTCGCAACTCATGACTCATCGTGGCCAGAAAGATCGCTTTCGCGCGGGCCGACTCTTCTGCTGCTTCTTTCGCCCTGCGTAATGCCACATCTGCGGAAATGTCGGCTCCATACACCCTTACCTGTTTCGAGGCGCCTAATGGAAAGAAGGACCAGGCCAGCACGAGGTCTTCGACCTGATGTTCTAATCGAACAGTCGGTTGCTGCGACTCGAGACAGTGGTTCAATACGTCCAGCAAGTTCGGCGGGAGTACGGCGTCCACTCGCCCCTGAATGGAGGTGCCGTAATTGAGAAGCTCCACCATTGCAGTATTGGCGTAGAGCATGACGCCGTCTTCGTCAAACTCCACAATGGGATTCGGCGCATCTTCCGCAAGCCTGGCCACCCGTTGAATGCTCCGTTCCGCTTCCCGCTCCACGGTGAGATCGCGGCAGACGACCATGGCTCCAACAGACTCCGGGCTTTTCCCCCTGGGCCAGAACGTCACGGCAATTTCAATCCCGGTTCCATCGGCTCTGATCCACTGGTGGGGCGACACCATCGTGACTTCACCAGTGTGTAAGGTCTGTTCCAATGGGCAACCGCGATAGCTCGCTTCGGCTGAAGCAAGGCACCCCATCACATCGTGAAACAGCGCACCCACGACATTATAATGACGGCCTACAAGCTGCTGCGCCACGGGGTTGAGAGACAAGATCCGGCCATCCCGACCCGTCACAAACATCGCTTCGCCGGAAGATTCGAAAATGAGAGATGTGTCCTCACGAGTGGGCAACCAGTAGAGGTTCCCTTGGGGAGCTGGATCAGGAATGTGACCCCGTGAGCGGCTCACGCTGCCACCTGTCGCAGAATGGTTTCGACATCGAGCCCTTCTCGGACCGCATCCCGCACATCACGAATCGTCCTTCCACCCTCCGGTTCATGGATTAAATCCAAGGGGGTCGGGGGAAGACATCGATTGCCGTACTGATCTCTGCAGATATACAGGAGGGGGAGATGGGCTTTCCCCGGTGTGATCGCGCCGACGACGGCGAGTCGCCGGAACTCAACCCGACCAGGCTATAGAGAGGATAGACGCCGATAACCCGAATCAAATAGGACACAATCTGTACAAGCCCTTGATCAACTCGATACCGCTGGTAGAGCTGTGTCAAGGCCTGGTGCGAGGACATGGGAGTGAGGCCCGTCTGTCCGGTTACAAGTTCATCATACTGGTCGACGATCCCGACCAAACGCGCAAATGCGTGGTCTATCTCGGGCAGCGCTTCTCTCTCCCCGGCCCCAACTGTCAAATGATGATGCTCCTTTACAATGGCAAGAATAGCCTCACTGAATGATCCACTCTGTTCGAGGAGCGCGCCTCCTTGAGTCGTATGGCTATCGTACAAAGCCTTTTGAGCCGTCGACAATGTGCTCGGACGCTTCACAAGGTTCTGCGGTATGCGCGTGAGGCCGATATCATGCAGCATCCCTCCCATTCCCAGCTGCTCCAACTGCTCACGGTTGTAGCCCAGGGCCTGCCCAAGCATCACGGACAGGGTACAGACAGTCAGACCATGTTCGTGCAGCATCGGATCAGGCCGTCGCAAGACCAACGCCGCAAAACAGGCGTCCTGCCGGTCAAGAACATCGCCTATGATTTCATCGATGACTTGGGATACGATATCCTGTTGCAAGAACCCGGTCTTGCGCGCCTGCTCGAATAGGCTATTCAGTCGCCGTACCCATTCGGTCCGACGCTGCGTGGCTTTTGCAAGGTTCTCCGCCAGCATGGCCGCAGGAGGATGCGAAGATGCCACAGAAGCCTGGAGCGTGTCGACTGGAGAGCGTTCAACAAGAACCGGCTCGATCGAGGCTGAGCGGGTTGGTTCCAGCTCCACGACATCCAGCCCCAGCTCGGTGTCGATCGTGACTTGAGCAATCCCGGTGCGCAGGAGAGCGTCGATTTCAGCTTGATCCTTGATTTTTAACTTATGACGAAGGAACGGCGTGTGTAACTATGATCGGTCTACGCCGATCAGCTACATGCCGACCTTGAGCTGTGTAAGAGCAATAGTCCGTTGCGCCACAGGCCAGATCCAATTGGTACGTAGTCCGTTCAGCCCTACTGTACCGGCATGTTTGTGGTAATTCTTTAATCCGCACCCCCGGGTATGAGAGGCTATTTTTCAGCCCTGTTCGTTGTGGTCGATTTTCACCGTCCCGCCACCAAATCCACAAAGAAAGTCGGGTGTCAATTTCCCGGTCCATGGTGCATAGCAATCTGCCCAATCAGTATGGTATGTCGAGCCCATGGCTGGCCAACCGGTTCTGCTGCTCACCCCTCCGCTCACTCAGCTGAATACCCCCTATCCATCCACCGCTTTTCTCACAGGATTCCTCCGTTCACAGGGAATCGACTGTCGCCAGGCCGATCTTGGAATCGAAATGGTGCTGCGCCTATTTAGCCGGTCGGGGCTTCAGCAGGTGTTTGATTTGGTTCAGGAGCAGGGAGAGAAATTGCCTGAGGAGGCAACGGAGATGCTCGCCATGGAGCAAGCTTATCTGGACAAGATTGCTCCCGTCGTGGAATTTCTGCAGGGACG
>Ga0134122_10001996_pt1 | contig 14909 bp, 9 predicted proteins | sample KB302_FD_96461 | JGI IMG/M metagenome (GOLD analysis project Ga0134122, IMG submission 96461) | Terrestrial soil microbial communities without Nitrogen fertilizer from Kellogg Biological Station, Michigan, USA - KB3-0-2 | ecosystem: Environmental > Terrestrial > Soil > Unclassified ... | reverse complement strand
CCGACGAGTTTCGGCGCGATGCCCTCCAAGAAAATGCGGAAGATCACGAAGCTCAAGAGAAAACCCAAGAGCGCCAAGGTCACGCCCTCCAAGATAAACGGCAGGCGGATAAACGAGTGCGGGGCGCCGACGAGACGCATGATGAAGATCTCACGCTTCTTCTGATTCAGCGTCGAAGAGACGAAAAAGCCAATCAGGAAACCTGAGATCGCCACAAAAATCGCGACGAGGAAGATGCCGCCGCGGCGCACGAAGGAGAGGAGGCGCAGGATGCGCTCAACCTCCTGCTTCTTCTCTTCATAGCGGTTTAAAAACTGCAGATCGATCACGTTGCGAAACTGCGGCTGCCCCAAAAAGGTGAAAATATCTTTCGTTTGCCAGGTGGCGGGGACGACTTCGACCGAGGCTTGCAGCGGATTTTCAAATTGATAGCGCTCCAGGAAGCGCACTTTTTCCGGGAACTTCTTCTTCATCTCTTCCAGGGCGAATTCGGCGGAATAGTAGGTATAATTTTTAATTTTCCCGTCAGCCTTCAGGCGATCGAGCTCGACTAGGAAAGAATCAATCTCATACTGGTGCGCTTCTTTTTGAAAAAAAATTCCGATGTCCACCTTGGCCTCGACATGGGCGATGATGCGCTCGGACGAGTTATTCACGGTGAAGACCAGCGCGGTCAGAGAAAAGACCATCGCCATCGCGAGCACCGTCGCGAGGCTGACGTAGCGGTTGCGCCAGATGGTCTGGGTGAATTCGCGGAAACTGCGGCGAAAGGAGAGCAAAGTCACGGGGAAATTTTAAATTTTAAATGCGGGAAACAATTTTGAATTTTGAATGCTGAATTTTGAATTGTATGCGCTTCAGAAAGTTGAGAATTCGTCATCCTGAGCGATCCGCCGCAGGCGGAGAGTCGAAGGATCTCATTGCGGTATCAGGGAAGCAGCTTCACATGCCTTGTTCTCCATTTTTTTAAAAATTAAAAAAATTTAAAAATTCTCAGGGAAGATATTGCGGAGTTTCGACGATTTGAATTGTTCGGGAAAATGGGCGGAAAGTCGAGTGATTTTGGCATGGGGAAAGTTTTCTCTGAGGAGTTTCAGTGGCGCTTTTTGGTCATAGCCGAGGGCGATGACATCAGGGTCGATCCGCTTCGGAATCTTGAGGTAATCCTCAGTCTCACCGAGCACCACCATGTCGGCGATCTTGAGGCGCTCGACATTTGCGCAGCGGCTTTGCTCGCTGAATTTTGCGGCAGTGCCTTTGCGCTTCAGCACGGTACTGTCACGGGCGATCAGGACGAAGAGCTCGGTGCCGAGTGCCTTCGCGCTTTTCAAAAAGTCGATATGTCCCGGATGGAGAATATCGAAAGTGCCAAAGGCAAGGACGCGAATTTTACCTGGTTGTTTTTTTGGAATTACTAAGGGCATCGCGAAGTTTTGTCAGAGGTGCTGACATTGTCGCAAATCCTGAAAGTCTGGGGAATTAAAATTTAGGGACAGATAAGATTTGTTTACTTTTTCACATCACAACTGCCTTCACATTATAACTGAGGGCTTAAGCCCTCAGTTGCAGGTTTGTAGCCTTTAGAGGCAATTCATGAATTGCCTCTACTCAAATATGAAGAAACCGACTACAAGTCGGTTCCCGCGGGAAAATACTTTCTATAGTTTAAAATTCAACTGCTCTCTAAAAACCCTCTTTTGATTAAAAATCACACTGCTTACATTGCTTTGGCTGATACCAAGTGCAAGTGCAATTTCGTGATTGGTATGTCCTTGCAAGATCAAATCAAATACTGCTCTTGTTTTTCCTGTAAAGGTACCTATAATCGTCCGAACAGCATCTTCTCTTTCTCTGGCTATTGCAGCTTCATCAGGAAGAGGCTCAGAAGAAAGCAATATTGCACCAGTATCAATTTCATCATACAAATCTACTATTGGAAGTTCTGTTAAGGCTTTTCTCTCTATTTGTTTCTTTTTATAATTCCACAATTCTCTTTTAACAATAATACCAAGCCAGGTGCCTACTCCTCCTTTTTCAGGCTTAAATCCCTGAGGAAGTTTTAAGAAAATATCTTGAACAAGATCTTCTGCATCTGCAAGGTTATCTACATATCTGAGAACTGTTCGCAAAACTCCGCCATAATATCTTAAATATACCTCTTCAAGGTCAAAAGGCATTATGCTTTTTGTCTCTACCATTTGCTTGAAAAAAATAGGATATTATTTTTTCAAATATCCCATAAACTTGTCAAGCATCATCTTTTCTTCCTTCTCCTCGCCATATTTTCGCACTGTCACCATACCGCTCTCCACTTCCTTATCTCCCACCACCAGCGTAAAAGGGATCTTCTGCATTTGTGCGGCGCGAATGCGTTTCCCCAAAGACTCTGAAGCGTCTAAGAGTTCCGGACGCCCACCTACCTCTTTGATCTTCGCAAACACATCTTCGGCATATTTCTCATGACTCGCCGCCACGGGGAGGATGGCGCATTGCACCGGGGCAAGCCAGGCGGGGAATGCTCCGGCGAAGTGCTCGATGATGACCGAGATGAAGCGCTCCAGTGATCCGGCGATGGCGCGATGGATCATGACGGGGCGCTCTTTTTCGCCCTTTTCATTGATAAATTCCAAGCCGAAGTTCTCCGGTTGCACGAAGTCGATCTGGATGGTGGCGAGCTGCCACTCGCGCCCGATGGCATCGAGAAAGATAAAATCGAGCTTCGGACCATAAAACGCCGCTTCACCTTCGACCACTTTGAAGTTCAGTTGTTCTTCCGTCGCGATTTCCTGGAGATATTGTTCCGCGAGATCCCATTTCTGCGGATCGCCCATATATTTCTCCGGTTGGTGCGGATCGCGCACTGAGAGCGATACCCAGAAATCAGCAGCACCAAACATCCCCAATTTGCTATAAAATTCGCGCACGACCGCCACGATATTTTTGCATTCCTGGCGGATTTGTTCGGGACGACAAAAGGCATGCCCGTCATCCTGGGTGAGCGAACGCACGCGCGACAGCCCGAGCAGCTCGCCGGGCTGTTCGTCGCGATAGCAGGTCGTCACTTCGGCGAAGCGCAGCGGCAGATCGCGATAGGAACGCATCTCAGAAGCATAGATCTGGGTATGATGCGGACAGTTCATCGGCTTCATCACAAATTCAGTATCGCCCTTGCCCTTCACGTGGAAGAGATCATCTTTAAATTTTGCCCAGTGCCCGGAAGTTTCATAGAGATCCTTCTTGGTGATGTGCGGAATCCAGACATTTTCGTAGCCGTATTGCGCTTGAATCTTTTGGATCGTCTCCGCGATTTTATTTCGTAAAAAAGCGCCTTTCGGCGTGAAAAGCGGCAAGCCCGCGCCAACTTTTTCTGAAAAGCAAAAGAGCCCGAGCTCGGCGCCGAGCTTGCGGTGGTCGCGGCGCTTTGCCTCTTCCAGCATCTCTTCATAATGTTTCAATTCCGCTTCATCGGCAAATGCCACGCCGTAGATGCGGGTCAGCATCGGACGGGTCTCATCGCCGCGCCAGTAGGAACCGGCGATCTTCGTGATCTTAAACACTCCGATCTCACCGGTAGAGTTTAGATGCGGACCGGCGCAGAGATCGCGGTAAAAAACTTTGCCGCTCGCATCGACAAAATCATAAAAGGAATAGACTTTTTCTCCGGCTTTTTTTAGGTCAGCGATGAGTTCCGCCTTATAGGGATCGCCCTGAAAGAGCTGCTCCGCCTCCGCAAAGTCCGTTTCGGAGCGCACGATCTTAAAATTCTTATTCGCGATCCAGCGCATTTTTTTCTCAATTTCTTTGAAGTTCGCATCCGAAACTTTTTCCGCGCCAAAATCAAAATCCTGATAAAAGCCGTCGTCGGTCCATGGTCCCACCCCGCGCTGGGCAGTCGGAAAGAGCATTTTCACCGCCGCGCTCATGATATGCGAAGCGGTATGGCGACGGCGGATTCCTTGTTCGGCGGGTGAGAGTTCTGAATTCATAAGGAGAAAAAATACCAGCGCGGAGATTGTAACTATTTTTGGGGCAAAATGAAAAATGACGAATGACGAATGAAAAAGCAGTCGGCAGTCAGCAATAAGCAATCAGCAATCAGAAATCATTTTAAGTTTTCTTGTTACTGACTGCTGATTGCTTACTCTTTACTACTCATAACAATTCTTCTCTTAAAATTATACGGAAATTATCTTTAAAAAATCCCCTGCCAGTCCCCCTTCTTTTCCCCCTATGAGGGGGAAATTTTCGCAGAAATGTATTTCTTCTTTCGGGGAACTTAAAAATCCTTTTGAAAGAAAATTGATGTGAATTATGCGCTGACTTGCCGATTGCTGACCGCTGATTGCTTACTGCTTGCTAAAAACTATTTCAAAAATGATTTGACAAGCGTGTCTATTTTGCCTAAGATCTGTTTCCTATGATCTGATCACAGAAAATTCTTGTGCACAAACCGTATTCTTTCTGCCCACAGAAAATCCTTGACACTCCGAGCATCCCTATCGTACATTAGCTCTTGCTATCCTTCGTTTTTTCTTTTGATCTTTGCCCCTATGATGTCTGCCACGAATGCCGGTACGGTTCCCCAAACGACTCCTTTAAACCTCTCCAAAGTCCTCGATGAACTCTTTTTGGTTCTTTCAGAGAAAGAAAAAGAAGTAATTGATAAGCGCTTCGCTCTCGACGGCAAGCACAAGCAAACGCTCGAAAAGATCGGGCGGCATTTTTCCGTAACGCGCGAGCGCATTCGCCAGATCGAGCACATCGCCCTGCAGAAGCTCCGCCGCAACATCGGCAATACCCAACTCCAGAGGATCAACAAACTCGCCAAAGAAATCCTGGAGGCCAATGGTGGCGTCATGAAAGAGGAAAAACTGCTCGCCGAAATTATCAATATGAGTCATATCGCCCATGATCCGGTGACCGGCAGCATCATCAAGCTCAGCATGACGATTGATAATGACTTGACCGCACTCACGACCTCTAAGGTCTTCTACCCCTTTTGGTCGCAAAAGAGTCTGCCGCTCAGCACGATTGAAAAGATCGCTGCCGTAAACTATAAAACGCTCAAGAAATTCGGCGACTTGACCACGCAGAAAAACCTGCTCGAAAAGATTCAGCAAAGCTTCGGTGCCGAGACCGTTTCTCCGGCGCAGATCCTCTCGATCCTGACGATCGATCGCCGCATGAGCAAGCTGCAGGATGAAAAATGGGGTCTCATGGAATGGCGCCACGTCAATCCGAAGAGCATCCGCGACAAGGCGCTCATCATCCTCAAGAAAACCGGCAAACCGCTGCACTTCGTGGAAATCGCCAATCAGATTTCCCAGACCGGTTTTGATAAAAAAGTAGTGACGGTGCAAGCGGTACACAACGAGCTCATTCGTTATCCGCACTTCGTATTGGTCGGTCGCGGCATGTATGCGCTCGCCGAATGGGGCTACCAAGCCGGCACCGTCTCCGATGTGCTGGCGCGCATCCTGAAAGAAAAGGGTCCGCTCAAGAAGAAAGATGTCGTGAAAGAACTCCTGAAGCAACGCGATGTGAAACTCGGCACAATCTCTCTAAATCTGCAGAAAAACCCGGCCTTCATCCGCGTAGGTCGTGCGGTCTATGATTTCGATGAAAGCGCCTGGAGACAACCCAAGCGCGGTCGCGGTCGCGCCAAGATGAATTTGGAGAGCTAAGCCATATTTTGACCATCAAAAAAGCCTCACGGGAATTCTCGGGAGGTTTTTTTAATTAATATCGAATTATCTTTAGAAAATTTCCATTTCAAAATTAACCCCCTAAATCCCCCTTCTCAGGGGGACTTTCCACTCACTTATATTTTTTCTTTCATCCAAATATAGCTCTTATCAAAAAGTAATTGGCCTACAACTTACTCCTTACAACTTATTGCTTACTACTTTTTTCTTCGTGCAAATGCAAAATCCGCGCTGCCGCCAGCGCCGCATTGCCCGGATCGAGCACCGTCATGACCGGAACATTGGACGGCATTTGCAGCGTGGAATGAATATTTACCATCATATCCACCTGGTCTTTAAATGGTGGACAGGCGATGATCGGCTGAGTCGTGTTGCCGGCGCAAAAACCGGAGAGCGCATTCGACCGACCGGCAATGGTGATATAGACCACGGGATCATTCTTATGCTTTTCCAGAATCGCGAGGACCTTATCGGGAGTTTTATGCGCCGAGGCGACCTGCGTCTCAAAATCAACAAAGAGTTCGGCGAGCTTGCCCTCGATCTTGGCGGCAAATTCGCGATCAAAATCGGAGCCGAGAATCAAAATAACTTTTTTCATAGCTGTGAGTTAAAAATAACACCGCCATTATGCCCGAAAATTTCTTTTGCTTCCAGGTATTTCCAAATTTTCTCCAGGGCAAATTCTTGCTAAGGCGCTCTCATAAACCGAACTTTTTGGTCCGCAAATAGAGGAGCAGCAGCGAGCAGACCAAAAAGCCGGCAAAGATGGAAAAAGCATAGCCGCCGACCTGAAAATATAAAATTCCCGCAATGGTCGGAGCGAAGATCGAAGCGAATGAATTCAACGCTTCGTCGATGCCCATGATTTCGCCCTGCTCGCTGCGGGACACATTGTTGGTAATCAAGGCTTTAAATGACGGCAAACTTAAAGAGAGTCCGAGATTTAAGGTGTAGTAGAGCAGGATGAATAGCCAGAGTTTGGTGGTGAGGTGGATCGTCAAGAGTCCAACCATCATGAACAGTTGTCCGAGCACGAGCGTTTTTTTATCGCCGAAAAATTGCACGAATTTTTTCACGAGCACGCCCTGATTAAAGATGACAAAAGTTCCCACGAACAGCAGAAATACCCCGAGTTCTTTTTCGCTGAGTCCGAAGACATCGATGATATAAAAAACAATAACGGAAGTATATGCGGTCATGGCCAGAGCGAAGAAGATGCGCAATTGCAAAATATTCATCACGAGCACCTTCTCCCGATATTTTCGTATTTTTCGCCAAATATTCAGGTGGCTCAGCCAGTTGGAAACCACCACCGCCACGCGGTGCTGCGGAGCGAGTGACTCTTTGAGATAGCGCTGCATGCAGATCAGCGTCAGCAGGGAAATCAAAAAGGCGACCACCGCCGTGCCGAAATAGCCGAAACGCGTCGCACTGGAAAAACTGCCCAAGGTCGGTCCGATGATCATGCCGAGTCCCAAAACCGCACCGATCGTACCAAAAGCTCGGGCTTTTTCGGGAGGCGTGGTGATATCCGAGAGATAGGCATTTGCCACCGACATATTGCCGCCGGTGATGCCGTCGACGATCCGCGCAAAGCCGATCACATAGAGCGGCAGAGCGATCCCGAAGAGTGACACTCCCGGTACAAAATAGGCCAGCCCAAAAATCCCCCAGCTGATCAATGTCCCAAAATGGCTGAGCATGAGGATCGGCTTGCGCCCGTAATGATCGCTGAGCGCGCCGAGAAACGGCGCTCCGAGAAATTGAAAAATAAAATAGATCGAGAGCAGAAAGCCATAGACGATCGAACTCGCATTATAATTTTTCACCACGAAGGGCAATACCGGGATCAGAATCGCAAATCCCAAAGTATTGATAAAGGTCAAAAAGATTACCGGCAAGATTTTTTTCGTCATAAAACCGCTTTTTTTAGGTTTGCATTATAGCGCTATTTTGCAGACATACCCAGGCTTGAAGTAGTCTGCTCTGAGCACTCATGCTATATTTTCCTTATGAATATTCGCATTGTCTTGGCGCTCGGCAAAAATCGCGAAATCGGAGTCCGAGGCAAACTTCCGTGGAACCTTCCTGCTGATCTCGCGCACTTTCGCCGTACGACGCTCGGCAAGCCGGTCATCATGGGACGTGAAACTTTTGCGAGCATCGGACATCCCCTCCCGCAGCGCACCAATATCGTCCTCACCCGTAACCTTGATTACAAAGCTTCTGGAGTACTCATAGCGCATTCTTTCTCCGAAGCACTGGAGCTCGCCGCCCGAGAAAATCCGGAAGAAATCTGCGTGATCGGCGGGGGAAAGATCGTAGCACTGGCGTTACCCGAGGCGACGCATCTGTCGCTCACGTTTGTCGCCGCCGAATTCCCGGAAGCCGATGCCTTCTTTCCAGCGGTCGATTGGTCGCAGTGGCGAGAGGTGAGTCGGGAAGAACACCAAAAGGATGCCGAAAATCCGTATGATTTTGCGTTTGTGGAATTTGAACGAAGCAGCAGTCGACAATCAGCGATCGGCAGTCAGTCTTAATCCGAAATTTAAGAACCTGCATTCATGAGGAGATATTCTTTACTTCTTCATAGCGCAACGAAAGGAACGCAGCTTGTAAGAATTGATATTCGCAAGACTCAACTTATTACTTCTCCATAGGATTTGGAGTCGGTGGTTTTGGCTTAGGGGCAAAAGCTTTGTCAACCGCATCAAAATATTCATTGACGCGTTCGGCGGATACAAATTCTGAGTTGTTTCCATCCTGTTCGGTGATAAACTTGGAATCTCCTTCATTAAAGGCAATAAAACCTTTTTCTCTAAGCTCTAATGTAAAAACAGGTTTGCTGTTTTTTTGTACAGAAATACTCGCCATGGTATTATCTTTTAAATTATCATAGTAACCGAGAGAATATCCGGTACGACCTCTAAAAAACTGTGCTAGTGCGGGAAAGTTACTTTTTATATCTTTTCCAATATCTGTGCGAATTTTCTTCGGCATTGCTTGCAAGCTCGTATAAATTTCTGGATTTCCGAGATAGTCTTTGTTTGCTTTCAAGAAGCCTACTAACTCATCTATGGTTTTAAATCCAAGTTGTTGTAAGAAGTCAGGATTTATGGCAGCAGTTATCGGCTTATCCCGAAAAGAGTCATCGATATTCATTTCAATAGTATTTCCAGAGACGTTAAAAATATCCTCCTCATCCCATTCGAATTTTACTCCCTCGGAAGAGAGTTTCTTGATACGAGCAGCCATTTTGTTCAAAAACCCTTGTCTCTGATTGAAAACTTCTCTCGTAAATCTTACCGGTTCTGGATTTTTAATTTGCGCTACTCTTGCTTTGATTTTCTCTTTATTCGCCATTAAGAAACTTACCATCTCAGAGCGATCGTTAAATCCATATTTTTCTTTAATTATTTCATAATTATTCTTTCCCATAAATGCAAATACCGGGAGGTCTGTAATATCGCCTTTTATATTGACCTCAATCGAAGGACCGCTGCTATTAAATAAATCTGGTGCCTCCCACTCCAGTTCTTTATCGAGTTTGACTATTTCTTGAGCGACGAGATCGAGCAGTCCTCCTCTCTCTCTTGGTTTTTCAGATCCTTCCCGGGCGTTTCCTTTCGCTTCTTTTTTCCCAAGTGCTGCTCCACCAGCACTTGCTGCGGCCTCCGGAGGCAGGCTTATACCATCAAAAGCCTGATCTATCGCATCAAGGCATTTCCGTACAGCAAGTTCATTAACGAGTTTGCCATTGGCGATACGGCCAGGGACAAAATCTTTGCCAGGGGCATTATATAATCTATAGCTTGCCCCCAAATTTTCCACATCCAGAATTAATTCGCCGTTTTTATATACTGAAATGCGTGAATATCCTTCATTGACTTGGGGAGAAGAGACATCATAACCTTTGCGTTTGGCGAAAAAGCTTAAGAAATATGAGAAATTTGTTTGAGATTTTCTTTCTTTAAATATGGGGTTAACAGAAATGTCGTTCATTATTTTCGGCATCTTTTCCAGTCTTTTTTTGATGACGAGGAAGTTCAGATCTTGGAGATGGTCTTTTAAGTATTTCTCCATTGCTTCATGAGAATTAAAACCATATTTTCTGCTTAGATCTGAAAGCTCATCGACATATACAGATATTTTATCTTTTCCCGGACCTTGCTCTCTCCAATCCGTGTGTCCTGGAGGGGTAACAGATGCATCAAGCCAGTTTCCTGCAACATTTATTTTTATCCCACTGCCCGTAACGGAAATGATATCATCTTCATCCCATTCAAATTGTTTGTCGATTTTCACTATTTTTGCAGCGATAAGACCGAGAAACTCGGCTTTGCTTCCTGGTTTTTCAGTTCCTTCCGGGGCAGCTTGCTTTTCTTTTGCAGCTGCCAGGGCGCCACTGGCAGCGCCGGCTACTTCAGCCTTGCTCCCGGTTGCTGCCCCCTTATTTTCACCCTCCGCATTTGGCTTTACATTTCTATCAAAAGCGCGCAAATCCTTTTTATGTGCCTTGAGAAAATCCAGCATTGCTTGGATATCTTTAAATCCACCTTCCGCTTGCCAGACTGCTACTTCCTGAGAATTAAGTAAGGGTTGATCAATCGGCCAAGAGTTCACATTTACTTCAATAATTTGCTTTGGGCGACTAGGATTATCTGGGTCTGTGGATTCATATCCGATATTGAAAAGATCATCAGCTTCCCACTCAAACCCTTTTTTCGCCTCGGAGACTTGGAGGTCAGTAAGTTTCTTTCCCACGAAGGATAAAAATTCTGCTTTCCGATCTTCGCCCTCCTTTGTTTCTTGAGCCTTTTTCAACGCTGCTATGAGGGGCGAAGGGAGCTCGGCACTTAAATCGCGAGGAGCAGAATCCTGCGCGCCTTTTTTTGCCCAAAGTCTAAACTTCATGATATTTCCATTCGCAGTAGAAATATATTTACGCTCAGCCAGTTGACGGATGCTCATCCCACTCCGATCTACTTGCTTAAAGGTACCCCACTTATCATTTTGGTAATTATACATTGCCAGTTTTAACGTTGCTCCGGAAGGGACTTGTGCCTTAATGTCAAAGGTAAGTTCGTCCTCTATGCTGGGAGGAAAAATAGTGGTGGCACTTATGAAGTTCCACGGGAGTCTTTCCGGTACAGTTTCCGCCGGAGTTTTTTCCTTCTGCTCATCCTGAGCCTTAGAGGAAGCAACTGCTTCTGCTTGAGCTAATTTACTTTCTCCTGGAGCAGCTGGTTTCTGCGCAGCTTTTTTTGGAGATTCTGAGCTTCCTGAAGTAGCGTTTGAAGTTTCAGCAGTTGGAGTTGGAGTAATAGGAGTCGCGCTGACGTTTGCCGCATCCCCACTGGGAGTTGCCAAGTCCAGATGCGCTCGATCTTCTTCTCCTGTTGTTACGGCCTCTGGCTGAGGCGTAGCATCTCCTCCAGCTGCTGGAGTCGCAGGAGGGGTTTCTGAAGAAGGAGTTTCTGCAGCAGGCGCGGTGGCCAAGTCATACATTTCATACATTGCCGGTTCTTCACCGGTTCTTTGGATAACGCATTTGCCTTCAATAATTTGTACAGTTCCACCATTTTCAAATTTATCCACATTGAATTCCTTTTTGCTGAGGACATTCAACAACCAAAATACCTGTTTTGCTTCGAGCGAATTTCTTGCTTTTGGATTGCCACCGATGCCGCGCATCAGGGCACCATAGAGCCAGTCCGGGCTTTTTATTTCCTGTTGCCCACCGGTCCAAGCTTTGCTGAATTCGACGGCTTTTTTGAAATCTGCTCTTTTATTATAGAATTCACTGCGGATGGGCTGTTTTTCATCAGAAATGGAATTGACTTCCTTGGTCCAATCCTTCCCTTCAATACCAGGGTTGAGAAAGAGTCGACGGGACTCGTAAAAAGACAGAGGAGACATGGCAATAAATGAAAGTTTTTAAAAAATCTGATCATTCTACCATGTCCTAGACATATTTACAATATCAATTTTTCAAAGCAGCTATTTTCTCACTGCTAAAAAAACTGCAGCTTCGATTTGTGCTCCAGGGGAAGAAGCTTTTTAGCACAGCCAATTTTTGAGGAGGAATATAGATTTTTCTTTAATAGCCGAGCAATCCGAGATACCAATTGAGAATTTGTTCGCCCCAAAAAAGACTGATCATAGTCCCCAGTGCCAAGAAAGGACCAAACGGCAGCAGGGAGTGGAGAGATTTTCGTTTGGAAAGGAGCAAGGGAATGCTCCACACCGCACCGCAGACGTACGCCAAAAAAAGAGCGAGAAGTATTTGTTGCCATCCGAGCAAGAGTCCCATGAGCACGCCCAGGCGCAGATCGCCACCACCCATAAAGCGTCCCTGGGAAAGTACGATTTGTCCGCCGAAAAAAAGGAGGGGAATTGCCGCGCCCAAGAGAGCACTCTGCCATGAGGCGAAAAGATTGAGTGGTAAAAATAGGACGAGCAGGATGATCGTCGGGAGCGAAACCTGATCGGGAATTTCCAAATATTTAAGGTCATACACCGTTAGCACCAACAGACTAAAAAGGCTCGTAAATACCAGGCTTAAACGCAGCCAATCCTGCCAGGTACTGCTGAGATCAACGGGAAAATAGATAGCCGCAAGTCCCCAGAGAATTCCGAGCGCAATTTCCACCAGCGGATACTGCAGTGAGATCGATTTTTGACAGTGGGCACATTTTCCTCTCAAAAAAAGCCAGGAAATGACCGGAACAAGCTCCCACCAGCGGAGGCGGGTTTTGCATTTTGGGCACTCGGAATGTCCCAAAAGAATGCCTTTTTTCTTTGATTTCAAACGCAAAATCACCACATTTGCAAAGGAACCAAAAATAAGACCAAAAAGAAAAGATAGGGAAACCGCGATCATGGCAAACATTTTTTTTCATGATAAATACCGCAAGTATAGAAATAAGTTCACGCGAATGACAGTAATTCCTTGAATTTTCCTCGTATTTCGTGGTAAAATACCCTGATTATATCCAAAAATATTGCAGTGAAGAATTATATCACCCTCGGTTTCCGGCAGTTTCTCACTCCTTCCAGCGCTCATGGCTGGAAGCACAACCGGCTACTATGCCTGCAACTAAATCAAACTTTTGAGGGTCGATTCGAGGGATCGCGTCAAGCAAGGTCTGAGGCTCTTGGGCACTCTTCCGAGAATCTCGATGCTGCTCTGATAGAGACCCCTGCCGAGAAAGCGCTGCGCCGGGCCTATGAACTTGCTGGCGATAATCCGCTCCATGCCGATCACCAGAAGCAAACAATTGATAACCCTGCACTGCTTGCAGCGGAGTCTTTTCGCAGGGAAAAAGAACAACTCAAAGGCGGAACTTCTTTCGGAGAGCACTGGCGCCTGACCAAATTACAATTTCGACAGGAGGCAGAAACCAAGCGCTCGAAAAAAGTGCAAGAAATGGAAGCCCAACAAACCCAACTGTTTGAAGCTTTGAAGCCAAAAATACCAGAATTTACCCATATCATTTCCCGCTTGCGGAACTTCCTGATCCAAAAATTTCAAGCCGGCACCGCCCAAGCGCTCTTTCCAACAGTGTTTTCCTTCCACCCGTCTTACTCCGGGATAGCCCGCCGAACCGAGCTGCGCAAAGCGCTGATCGAGCTCGAAGTTTTCACCGGTACCCAGATCGACAATACAGATTATATCCCGGGAGTTCCTGATCGGGCTGGGCAATATGAACATGACATTGCTTTCTTACAAAAGTACTTAGACGATTCTTTGCAATATGAAAAACTCGCCACGCAAGTGCAACTTCTGAAAAACAATACTTTCACCGAAGACCAATTCAATATAGCACTTCCCGGTCCCACTCAACTGCAACGACCGAAAAACGAGACGGAATACGCCCAAGCGGTAGCGCAAAAAATTACCGAACTTCATGCCGCCCAGGAAGCTCTTAGACAAGCAAAAGAAGATCTCGCCATCATAAAAAAAGAACTCCCGAATGTGCAAATGAAATTGCGCCAGTCCGTAGGCGACCAAGACCCTTTGAGTCAAGCAGTGCTGGAGCATCAGGATGCAGCTCAACAGATCCAGGCCTATCGCCAGATCATCGCCCAGTATATCGAGGCATATGAAGCCGTTACCAAGCAAGAGGTAGAAGTGAGCCAGCTAAAATACGCCCTGGAACACACCCGTACGGTCGAACTCATCGGCGTTTCGGCTCTACATAGCGAAATTGGCTATACGCTCTACCATGAGATTTATAATGCTCAAGGGAAAAAGAAGGACTGGAAGGGAGCGAGCCAGACCGAATTTAAATACTTTGCCGAAGCAGCAGAATGGAATATACATGTACTTTTCTGGGGTGACGGAAAACACATCGACGCCGCCAGCAGCAGTCCGCTCGAACCACAAGACCCTCTGGTAAAGCAATTTTTGATCGAAGCGCTGCTCGTGGATGGCGTGAGCGCTCAGGAGCTCAATATTTTTCTCGAGCAGAAAAGAACAGAAAATTCGCTCCTGGATTTTTATAAAAGCCTTACCGCGCAGATCAAAAACGCCCGAGAAAATAAAACGACGACCCTGCCCGCGACCATTTCCGGACTTGCTGCGGTGCAAAATTTGCCATCAGGAATGTCACTCCTCGGACAAGGAACCTCCGGCTTTTTGGATATTCCTTTTCTCCACTTCCTGCAGCGCGAATTTTTGCCGCAAAACCTCGCCGGACTCAAACAACAGGTTATCGACGCCAAAGAGCGAAAAGAACAACAAGGTATGGGCTTCAACAAAATTTATGAAGCCTATAATATTTTGTATCGGGAGAATATTGAGGATTGGAATCAACATCATACCGAATATATCGCCGGACACTGGTTTAAAGATGGGACCTTACAACCAGGAGTCTTAACGGAAGTCATTCAAAAAATCCTCCCGGGAGAAAACGTCGTGCTCTTTGAGCGCGAGGGGCACAAGATTCGCAAAGCAGAGTTTCTCGCCGGTTTGGCAGGCGGTACCGATCAGGTATTGATGCTCAATATCACGCAAGAACTCGAAAAGTATATTGTGGATCATCGGGCGGTGGATAAGGTCTCGGCCGAACAATTGGAAGAGTGGAAAGATCGTATCCAAAAAGGAGATACAGATTTCATTGGAGAAATCGCGGCGGCGGTTCAAGAAAACATCCCTTTCTATCTCGGATTAGGAGGTTTGGCGGCATGGTTGGGAGGAAT
>Ga0134122_10001995_pt1 | contig 14914 bp, 16 predicted proteins | sample KB302_FD_96461 | JGI IMG/M metagenome (GOLD analysis project Ga0134122, IMG submission 96461) | Terrestrial soil microbial communities without Nitrogen fertilizer from Kellogg Biological Station, Michigan, USA - KB3-0-2 | ecosystem: Environmental > Terrestrial > Soil > Unclassified ... | reverse complement strand
GCGGCATGCCGGCAGCAAAGTCGGATTTTCGGACCTGGGTCCGGCGATCAGCATCGCCGCGCCGGCCGGCAACTGTGTCAACACGGCGCCTGGAACGCCGTGTTTGTATCCGATGCTGACCGCGGCCAATTCCGGGCTGACGACGCCGGTTTCCAATGCAGCCGGCGGCTCGATCTACACCGACAGCTTCAACATATCCGTCGGCACCAGTTTTTCGGCGCCGATGGTTACCGGCACCGTCGCGCTGATGCTCTCGGCCGATCCGACGCTGACGCCGGCCGCGGTACGCACGCTGCTGCAGTCGAGCGCGCGGCCCTTTCCGAGCTCGGGTCTCAGCAACACCGATGGCACGCCGCTGGCGCAATGCGTCGCACCGCAACCGATCGGAAGTCCGCAGATCGATCAGCTCGAATGCTATTGCACGACCACGACTTGTGGCGCGGGCATGCTCGACGCCGGCGCGACACTGGCCGCCGTGGTCAACCGGCGCAACTACGGCGGCTTGTGGTGGAACGCCCCCGGGGGCTCGGAAGCAGGGTGGGGCATCAATTTCGCGCACCAGGGCGGCACGATCTTCGCGTCATGGTTCACCTATGACCTGACCGGAAAAGCGTGGTGGCTGGTGATGAGCGCAAACCAGACCGCGGCGAACAGCTTTACCGGCACGCTGTTCCAGTCCACCGGCCCGGCGTTCGATGCGATGCCGTTCCCCCCGATCGGAAGCCCGGGCGGTGCAACCGGCTCCGCGGTCGGCACCGGTACGCTGACGTTCGGCGATGCGAACAACGGGACATTCGCCTACACGGTCAAGGGGGTTTCGCAGACCAAGGCGATCACGCGACAGACGTTCGGCCCGGTGCCGCTGTGCACGTTCGGTGTGCAAGTAAATCTGGCGCTGACCAACAACTATCAGGACCTGTGGTGGGCCGCGCCGGCAGGATCGGAAGCGGGCTGGGGGATCAATCTGACGCACGAGGGAGACACGATTTTCGTCACCTGGTTCACGTACGACGTCGACCACACGCCGATGTGGATGGTGGCGACGGTGACCAAGAGCGGTTTGAGCTCGTACACGGGCGACCTGATGCGGTTGATCTCGGGACCGCCGTTCAACGCCGTGCCTTTCCCGCCGCTCGGCAGCCCGGGCGGCGCGACTGGATCGACCGTCGGCAGCGTGCAGCTCGCTTTCTTCGACGGTAATTCGGGAATATTTACCTATACGGTCAACGGCGAAACGCAATCCAGGGACATCACGCGCGAAGTCTTCACACCTCCCGGCACCGTGTGCCACTAGATGTCGGCGGCCGGGCGTCGCCTGACCCCGAGAATGCGCGCGATGCTAGAATTCGCGGCTGCGTGTACAGCCGAAGCGTGTGGCAAACGGAGAGGTGGATGAGCGGTTTAAGTCGCACGCCTGGACAACACGCCGCGCAGCGGCTTGTTGCGGCGTAGGCTAACTTGCGCAGCAAGTTAAGCCCGTAGGGCGGCCGTAGCCAAAGCGTGTGGTAAACGGAGAGGTGGATGAGCGGTTTAAGTCGCACGCCTGGAAAGCGTGTTTAGGTTAATAGCCTAACGCGGGTTCGAATCCCGCCCTCTCCGCCAGTTCAGTGTCGAACGGTGTCCAAGCAAGTCCTCACGACATTGGCTCCCACTCGCTCTCGCCAGTCAGCTCACGGATGCGCCGGTAGACGTAGTCGTACGTTTCGAACTTCAGGCCCTCATCGTTGAAGATCGTCGGCACTTCCCCGTAGCACAAATAAGATCTGCGCAGATCCTCGGCGCTCATGCCCGGTTCAAAAAACCCGGACAGCGAACGGTCAACAATTCCCTCGGCGCAACGAATCGCGTCGTCGGGACAATCGAAACCACCCTTGTCGATCCAGAATGGGTCTGGTATCTCCGAGTTTTCGTATGCGGAAACGATGTACTTCTTGACGCTCGCGTCTGTCATCTGTCCTCCGCTTCGATCGCCCGCAATCGGTGCCAAAACTCCACAACTGCGATGTTTGGCACTGGGGTTGTCCGCATTCCGGTCTGCGTGTCGCGGTCGTCGTCGTCCCAACCTACGATGATGGTCCACATGGTTGAATCCTTTCAGTCATGGCTTGTCGGCTCAAGTGCTGACAAAACTGCCTGCGCTTAGCTCGGGCTCGCTTTCCCAACGATAGGCGACCAGCGGACCGTTCCTGCCGGCGGAGTAGTCCACGCAGGCAGCGTTCGGTAGAAGCGGCTGGAGAAATCCCTCCAACCAATAATGACCGAAGAACACCGGCTTGGCCTCCTCGTAACCGACCAACGACGATTCCGGAATCGGTGTGTCGGGTAGTTTTTCCTGCGTCAGCGGGTCGATGATCGCGGCCCTGCGGTAGGTAGTAGCGGAGGAATCCCACCACCGGGTCCGGACGTTGTGGCGTGCGTGCCCATCCTTGTCGTGGAATTGGTGGCCGGCAGGCAACTCGATCTCCACTCCCTTGGTCAGCGTCTCAATGGCGCGAAATTCCATCGAGCCGCGCCGACTCGCCGCAACGACGAGAGCGGGATCGAGTCGCCGCCCCGGTTTCAGATGAGGTTCGATCTCCGCCATGTAGCCGGGATGCCAGCAGGCGTGGACGATCCTCAGGCCGGTAAGGTCCAGCCAGAGAGGCAGGGTAAGGAACCAGTTGACGAGCTCTCGGTGCAGGTCCGAGTCGTTTTCGGCTTCATCCAGGAATGCCTTGTGCTGCTTATGATTCTTCGGAATGCGGCGGCGCAGATGCTCACCGTCGGAAGCGGGATCGGGCGTGTACCAGGCAATGGCGTTGAACTCGTGATTCCCCATCACGGCCTGGGCTGTCCCGGCATCGAGCATTTCGCGGACGATTCGGATCGTCTCCAACTGCCCCGGCCCGCGATCGATGAAGTCGCCAACGAAGATCGCAGTCCTCTCAGGATGACGCCAGGCTCCCAGGCGGTGCCGGTAGCCCATCTTACGGAGCAGCGTGGTCAGCTTGTCCGCGTGACCGTGGATGTCGCCGATTACGTCGTAGCTCATATTGCCCTCTTAGTGGTAGTATGCCACTATCTTACCTGACATATTGACGTAAAGCAAATAAGTGAGCGAACCAAAGAAACGGTTGTTCCCCATCGTCACCGCCGACGTGGCTCTTTTCACGCTGGCGGACTACCGACTGCGGGTGCTGCTGATTCGGCGAGCAAACGATCCCACCCCGGGGGGATGGGCGCTGCCCGGCACCGTCCTCAAACCCGACGTCGACCGCAACGTGGACGACGCGGCACTTCGGGCGCTGGCGAGCAAGACGCGGGTAGTCCTGCCCCACCTTGAGCAGGTGACCACTAGCAGCGGGCAGGACCGCGATCCGCGGGGCTGGTCAGTGAGCGTGCTGTACTACGCGCTTCTGCCGAGCGACCAGGTCCAGGCCGTGGCGGGCGACAAGACCGAGGCCATCGAGTGGTGCGATCCCGAGCGTCCTGGGCATCGGCTGACCTTTGACCATTCGCAATTACTGGCAAGGGCATTGGCGACGCTGCAAGACAAGGTGGAGCGGGGCGCGCTGCCGTTGCACTTGCTTCCCGCCAAGTTCACCCTGACGGACCTGCAACGTGCGTGCGAGGCTATCCTCGGACGGGAGCTCGACAAAGGCGCGTTTCGGCGCAAGATCGCCGACGAGCCAACTCTGGTTCTGGTACCCGGAGAGTATGTGCGAGGGCCGCAGCGACCGGCACAGTTGTATCGAGCCGCCGCTGATTTCAGCTTCTGAACGGTTCAGGTTGAGTTGCGCTATCCTATGCGCTGCGTAGCAGGGGCACCATAAGCACGACCACATCGTGAGACTTCGATGAAGGAGGTTCTATGAGTGACTCATTGGGGGGCGGCAAACGCAAGCAGGGTCGCATAGCATCCGCATGGAAGGCGCTCACATCGCCAAGTGCGAGATGGTCGGTGCTTACGCTATTGCTTATCGGCCTCGTCGTCGGCGCATGCAGCGTCATCGGCACTCAGGTCATGGTCGCCGCGACTGGCACCAACAAATTCTGCAGCGGCGCATGCCACTCGATGCAATGGGTCGCGGCCGAATATCGGCAGAGCAGCCACGCGGTCAATTCAAAGGGTGTCGGCGCCGGTTGTCACGATTGCCACATTCCGCACGACTACCCGCAACTGCTTTGGTACAAGGCGAAGGCCGGGGTGAAGGATGCTATCGGCGAGATGCGCGGCGTTATCAGCACCGAGGAGAAATTCAACCACGAGCGACCCCGAATGGCTGAGCACGTGTGGGCGGAGTTCAAGCAAACGAATTCGGCCAATTGCCGGACTTGCCACGCGTTCACGCCCGAGGTGATCGCCAAGCAGCAGGAATTCCTGCAGCCGATGCATAAGCAGACGCTGACGGGCGAAGCGACCTGTATCGACTGTCACAAGGGCATTGCCCACAAGGCACCGGGGTGAATCCGTTGGCGCGCCGCAGCACGACTGCCGGTCCGACACTGTAAAAATAGTGGCAAACCGCCCCGCGCGATACGTCGCCCGGGGCACAGCGATGTGCTATCGTAATGTCGCCTTCGCTGGTCCCGCGGTCTCTCGCGCGGACCTGTCGTGGCATCAACCGAAGAGGATACTCGTGAAGCAAACCTCGATTGTATTGATGACCCTAATTTCCCTCGCGTGCTCGGGGCCGGTCCTGGCGTCCGAAGCGATGGCCAAGGCCGACGGTTGCCTGAACTGCCACGCGGTCGACAGCAAGAAGGTCGGCCCCGCCTTCAAGGATGTCGCCGCCAAGTACAAGGGGAAGGCCGACGCCGAGCAAATGCTGGTAGCGAAGCTCACCAGCGGCAAAGGGCATCCGGCGACCAAGGCGAGCGCCGCCGACGTAAAAAGCATCGTGCAGTGGGTGCTGGCGCAGTAGGACGTTGACGGCGCGCGCGCGGCAGCAGCCCGCGCCGCGATGCCCGCGATGCAGCTCCGTAGGTCAGCGCTCGTCGGCTTCCCTGCGGCGGCCATGTTCGATTTGATCGAGGCTGCGGAGCACTACCCCGCTTTTCTCCCATGGTGCGCGGGCACGACCATTCTCGCGCGCGACGACACGGTCGTCGCGGCCGAGATCCGGGTCGACTATCGCGGGGTCCGCTTCAGCTTCACGACGCGCAATCCCAAGCGGCGTCCCGAATGGCTTGGCGTCCGTCTGGAGCGGGGCCCGTTCCGCCGCTTCGAGGGCGACTGGCACATTACTTCCCTGGCACCGGCAGCATGCAAGATCGAGTTCGTTTTCCAGTACGAACCCGGCGGCGGCCTCGGCTCACGGCTTGCGCGGCCCGTCTTTGATCACATTGCGACGACGCTGGTCGATGCCTTTGTGACGCGCGCAGAGCACGTGCACCGTTCGGCCGACGGCAGTAATGTTGCCCCGATCACCCGCTGAGGGCGCGGGGGCCGCGCCTGGCGCCCCCGATCCGGTGGCGCGCGACGCTCAGAAAGCGTACGTCGTCGTCAGGTAAAAGATGTTGGCGTTGTACGGGATGTTGGCGTTCCATCCGTTGAGGTAGCTCTGCGACGTGTTGGTCGTCACCCCAGGGAACGGAATCGTGTTCGTGTACCCGTTGAACTGATCGTCGGAATAGCTGTATCGCTGATAGGCATACCCCGCGGTGGCCGACCAGTGCTTGTTGAACGCATAGATGCCCCTCACGTCGACCGACGTGATCCTTGTGCTGGGGTAGTTCGAGAGCGGCAGAGGGTTGCCGAAATTGTTCTGCGACGTCATATCCGATGTGCCGCTCGCCTCCTCGTATATGATCGACCCGCTGAGCTTGAATTTTTCATTCACTGGCAGGTCGCCCCCGACCCCGATCATCCAGTTGTTGTTCTTCACCGATGCGGTCCAGTTGTAGGACGACGACGACGGCGGCGCACTGGGATCGAAGCAGTTCGGGCCGGTAACGGCGTCGCACGAACCGACGCCGACGTTGCGATGGGACGAATCGTAACTGATCGCTTCATAGTCGCCGAACACCGTCACGCGCCACGACGACGGCAGTCCGTAGGTGACGTTCAGGTACACTTCGTTGCGCGTGTCCCCGTTGCGGCCGAGCGTCGTCGTTTTGTAGTTGTTGTCCTTGTACAGGTACTCGAAACCTACGCCGAGGCTGTCCGCGGCCGCCCAATCCAGGTCGACCTTCACGCGGTTTTGCGTCAACGGGGCGAGATCGAACGTCCGCACGAAGCGCTGCAGGAACAGTGGATCGTTGCCATCCACGCCGGCATTGCCCTGAAGGAAGTTGGAGCGGCGATCGAGATAGCTGTAGCGCACCTTCGCCGTCAGATCGTCGACCGACGTGTTCTGCCATTCCGCCCAAAGCGTGTTCGAGGTGGTGTCGTCGAAATCGTGCCGGTTTTGCGTGATATTGTTGTAGTCGTAGCCGCCGGTGAGCCGATTGCCCCGGTTGACCCGATAGCGGGCCTCGACGCCGGCGTTTTGCTTGTCGTAGTCCCAGAGCTGGTTCTGTGAGATACCGCCGCAGGACGAGGCGTCGGAAGCGCAGAACATGATCTGCGTTCCCTTGTTGCGCATCTGCTGCCAGTTGTAATACAGGCGCGTTTCGAGCTTGTTGTTCGGGTACGCGGTCCAGCCCGCGGTGAACGTCTGTCGCTGTTCGTTACCATGGAAGGTGTCGGCGCTCGGCAGTACCGGGAGAAAAGCTGCCGAGCCCGTGCCGTTCAGGACGCTCTGGCCGATCGGCGAATCGCTCTTGGTCTGGTCCCACGTATAGCGCACCGCCAGCGAGGAATTCCACGGAAGCTGACGCCACGTCCCGTTGAGCGAGAGGCGCTGGTAGTGGTTGCTGGGTGCCAGGTAGGTCGTGTCGATGCCGTTTGCCCAGAACGGATTGTTCCAGGTCACCGTGCTGTTGTCGTTGCTGAAGCGGCTGTACAGATAGTTTGCGGACAGCGTCATCGACGATGTCGCATAGCCGAATTCGCCACTGACGTTGTCGGTGGTGTATTGGACCGGAAGCACGAGGTCGGTGAAGCCATTGCCAGGGCTCGTGCCGTTGGAGGCGGACCCGACCTTGGTGCCGCTGGTCTCGACGTGATTGCCGTCGACACGGAAGTACCAAGGCGACTGCGCTTTCCATTCGAACGCGCCGCCGGTGTCCTTGCGCTCGTAACCCAGGTTGAGCGGAAGCCAGGTCGCCGGGTCCGGAGACGGAAACGTCGCCCGCAGGTTCGATGTGCCGGCACCCGTGAACGGAGTCAATCCGTTGAACATCAGATTGTGCGGAATCCAGTTGCTGTAGAACCGCGCGCTGAAGAGGTCGTAGATTCCGCCCCGGATGTTGAGGTACATGTCGTCGCGGCCGAAGTTCTCGCCGTACCCGTCGATCCAGCGCTTGTTGTCGCGGCCGACGATCCCGATGTTCGACAGCACGCCGTTGGACAGGTCGCGATACTCCATGAACTTGGACAGGTCGCTGCCGCTGGTGTCGGTGGCGATGCCGCCGACGGTGACCTGGCCGGCCGTGACGAATGGCTCGTCGACCGGCTGCGCGAAGGCGGGTACCGCGACCATCAGGGCGGCGCAAAGCGGATGCAGGCTGCGGCGTCTCACGATGTTACCGTTTCAGCGGATGAGGAACTGACCGCGGCTGGCTGGCGCATTGGAGCCGTGGATCGCGTTATGGCAGTTCACGCAGGCCCGCGCGATGAAGCGCGTGTTGGCCGACGTGTTGAACGAGCCGGGGGCCTTGCCGAAGCAGGCGCTGTTCTTGGGGTCGGCCGTTGCCGCCGGTGTGCATTGGAAACCGGCCGCACCTCCGTAGATCGTTCCGGGGTGGCGCGCGACGTCGTGGCAATCCTGGCAGAGGTTGGGCACCTTTTCGTTCAGAAGCCGGGGATAGATGGACCCGTGCGGGTTGTGGCAGGACAGGCAGTTCTGCTCCACGGCGGGGTGCGCAAACACGAAGGGACCGCGCTTGTCGGTGTGGCACGAGTAGCACTGCTGGTTGACCGTCTCGGCGCGCAGCATTACCGGCGTCAGCGCGCCGTGCGGATTGTGGCAATCCGAGCACTTGATCTTGTTCTCGATGATCGGGTGATGCGACGGCTTCAGAATGGCGTTGCGGATTTGTTGATGGCACTTGCCACAAATGTCCGCCTCGTTGGCCCGAAACGAGGTCGTGAAGGGCGCCACAGTCACCGGTCCCGCCGAATTGTGGATGTTGTGGCAATTCACGCAGCTGATATCGTTTCTCGCGTGCGCCCCGACGTCCCAGAACGCCAGGTGGCGGTTGCTCGAGTGGCACATCAGGCAGACGGCGGTTTTCTCGGCCCCGGTCGCCGTCTTGCTCGTCAGCGGTCCCTGCGGCTTGGCCTTAGTCGGATCCTTGAGGTGCTCGCTCGCGTCGCCATGGCAGGCCTGGCACATCGAGCCCTGCGCATCGTTCTTGGCGCCATGCGCCGTCAAGAAAATCGATTGGTGGGACTTCTCATGGCAGCCCGCGCAAACGGGGACTGTGGACTGAGGCGCTTGCGGCTTGGGCTGCGCAGGCGCTGGGGCCTGCGCATACGGAGCGCCGGACAGGATCGCCGCGGCCACGAGCGCAAGGACGCTCGTCACACGACGAATCGGTCGGCCGGCTCGGCGGAGTTCGGAGGTGCTCTGCGTGACGCTCGGCCATCCAGGCGCATCACCGCGGCTGCAGTCCACTTCTGCCATACTGCACCTCCTAAGGCCACTCTAGCGCGCCTTTGCCGCTTCCCGCAAGCGCATGAGCCACGATTATCCTTGTGCACGGCGCAGGCGTTGCGTTGACGCAACGCGCCGTGATCGACCCCCGCTTTCGCCATCGCGTGAACGCGCTCACCGCCGTATTCGGAGAGGCAGGAAATGAAGCTTTCGAAGTATGTGAAGTTCAGGGAGGAGAAATTCGGCGGCGTGCTGTTCGAGACCCAGTCGGAAAAGGTCTTCACGCTGAACCCGACGGCCGCCGCCGTCGTGCGCGAAATCGCGGCAGGCGGCGACGAGGACCAGATCGCGGTGCGTGTCGTTGAGCGCTGCAGCGGGGACGCCGGGACCATCCAGCACGAAGTGCGCTCGTTCCTGAGTGACCTTCGCAGCAAGGGTCTTGTCGAGGATTGAAGCCGTGGCGATCCCGGGTGCCGAGGCTGGGCAAGCGACTCGCGACGAAGCGTCCACCGCGGCCTCCGAGCGGCTGAGCGCACCCCTGTACGTGGCCTGGCAGATCACCAACGAATGCAACTTCGCGTGCATGCACTGCATCGAGGAGAGCGGCCCGGGGAAGCGCTTCCGCGACGAGCTCGACGAGACGCAGGTGTTCGCTGCGCTCGAGCAGATGATGGCGCTCGGCGTTCCGTATTTGTCGTTCTCCGGCGGCGAGCCGATGACGCATCCGCTGTTCTTCGCGATGGTCGAATACGCCTGCGAGCGCGGCGCCCAGCTCAAGATCGAAACCAACGGGCACTACCTGACCGAGTCAGCCTGCGCACGCATGCGCGACCTTGGCGTGAAGGCGGTGCAAGTGAGCCTGGACGGCGCGTCCCGCGCCGCGTTTAACCGCATCCGGGTCCTGGGCGAGTTCGACACGGTGGTCGCCGGCATTCGGCGCCTGCGCGACGCCGGCGTTCCTGTCGAAATCAATTTCTCGCCGACACGATTCAACGTCGGCGAGATCGGTTCCGCCGTCGACCTCGCCTACGAACTCGGCGCGTACAGCTTCTACACCGGGCGCACGATGTACACCGGCAATGCGGTCAAGGCGTGGCGTCATCTCGAGGTCGCCGAAGATGACTATGCCACCTTCTTCGACGTGCTGCGTGCCAAGTCGCTCGAATACCGAGGTCGTATGCGGGTTTACTTCCACGAGGCGGGGTTGCTCGAGGAGCTGCGCTATCGGCTGCGCGAGCCTGCCGCGCTGCTTATCGTGCTGCCCAACGGCCTGGTCAAGCTCATCAACGCCCTCCCGTTTGTGTGTGGCGATCTTCGGCGCGACCGGCTCGAGGACGTCTGGGCGCGCTTCCAGTCGGCTTGGCGCGATCCGCGAGTCGCGAACTTCGTCGACGAGCTCTCGCGCGACCCCGGGAAGACCCGCGTGCTGCACCAATGGATTCATCTCTGACGCCGCCCTCGACCGGCGCGCCCATCGCTGCTGCGCCTATGCGCCGCCTGCTGCGCGTCGTCACGCTGATCCGCTATCGGTTCTTCCTCTATGCCGGGCTGCTGCCGTATCTGCTCGGCGCGGCCTGGGCCTATGCTTCCGCGGGTGTCGATGCCACGATGTTCTGGAGCGGCCTGGGCGGCGTCGTGCTGGCAGTGATCGGCGTCGAGGCGTTCAACGAGTACTTCGATGCGCGCATGGGCACTGACCGCGTATTCAATCCGGTCGACCTTCCGGCGATCTCCGACGCGGTCTTCTGGTGTGGCGTGCTGGCGTTCGCCGGCGCGTTGGCGGTCGGCATTTACATATCCGTTCGAATCGGCTGGCCTATCCTCGCCTTCGCGCTGCTCGGCGGATTGGCCGGGATCTTCTACGAGGCGCCGCCGATCCGCTGGTCGTACCGGGGTCTGGGCGAGCTCGTCATCGGACTCGCATACGGCCCGTGGATGGTGCTCGGCAGCCTCTATCTCAATACCCGTGCCCTTACATGGGAAGCATTCGCGGCGTCGCTGGTGCCTGGCTTGTCGATCATGTCGCTCGCGGTCGTCAACGCGATTCCCGACTATCACCAGGACTTGCTGGTCGGCAAGCGCAACCTCGTCGTCCGCCTCGGTCGCGCCAAAGCCGTCGTACTGTATCTCGCGCTCGCCGGCGCTGCGCTCGCCGTCGTCGCCGCAGGGATCGTGACCGGCATCTTCCCGGCCGACTGCGGCCTCGCGCTCCTTGCATTGTTGCCGCTCGTCGCGAGCGGGAGACGCGCGCGCTCGACGTTCACGACGCCGCGAAGCTTTCTGCCTGCAGTGCGCAGCCTGGTCGCGTACTACATGCTGGCGACGGGGCTGTTCGCCGCAGGCATCGTGCTGCACGCGTGGCGAATCGCATCGTGACGTACGCGATCGACAGCCTGAGCGCACCGCTGCTCGTGACGTGGCAGCTAACGCGCGACTGCGACCTCTGCTGCCTGCACTGCTGCACCGACTCCGCTCCGGGCAAAAGGTTGCGCGACGAGCTCGACGCGGACGAGGCGATGCGCGTCGTCCGCGATATTGCGGATGTCGGCGTCCCGTACGTGATGCTGTGCGGCGGCGAGCCGCTGGTAGTGCCGCACTTCATGGATGTGGCTGAAGCACTGGGAAGCGCCGGCATCCAGCTAAAGATCGAGACCAACGGCCAGCGTCTCGACGCGCGCTTGGTCGAGCGCCTCGCTCGGCTGCCTATCCGGTCGATCCAGGTCAGTCTCGACGGCGACACGCAGGCAGTCTACGAGCGACAGCGGCCCGGGGCATCGCTCGCCAAGGCGCATGCGGCATGCCGCGCGGTCCGCGACGCGCAGCTGCCGCTGGAAATCACGTTCGCGCCGTCGAAGCTCAACCTGCACGAGGCGAGCGCCGTCATCGAGCGGGCGCGCTCGCTGGGTGCGTTTCGTTTCAATACCGGCAGGCTGATGCGCGTGGGCACCGCCGCGCGTACCTGGGGCAAACTCGCCCCGAGCGAAGAGCAGTACCGGGCTTTTCGCGCCGAGCTCGCGCTGCAGGAGCGAATTCTTGAACCCGCCATGCAGTTCTGCTATCTTCCCTTCAGTATCGAGGACGGATTGCGCGCGGCGCTGGAACAGCCGCCCGCCACCTTGCTGGTGCTGCCCAACGGTTGGGTCAAGGTGGCTGCGGCGATTCCGGCGATATGCGCCAGTCTGCGTGACGAAACGCTGGTTGATGCCTGGCGAGCGTACCGCGAGGCTTGGCGGCGAATCGAGGTCAGGACGGCGATCCGTGCCGCGATCGAGGATGAATCCCTTCAAGGCAGGGCGAATGCTTGGCAGCGTTTGCAGGTAACCCACGTATGAGCGCATCGGAGGCATCATGAGCGAATCCAAGACGTCCGTTGAGGTAGAAAGCGCCGATTTGACGGCCACGCCGCCGCCGAAACTGGTGTGGGAGACGCCCAAGATCGAGGACGTCTCCGAGCAGGTAATGGCGCAGCCGTATATCCGCTTCACCTGATTCCGCATTCGCCGCCGCAGGGCCGCTCGGTCGACGAGTACCGGGCGCCCCTGTTCATCGCCTGGCAGCTCACGAATCGCTGCGCCGGGCGCTGCATTGCCTGCTGCGAAGCGTCCGGGCCGGGCAATGGGTGGCCCGACGAGCTCGAGCGCGGGGAGGCCTTGGACCTCGCCCGGCGCATCGCCCAATCGGGCATTCCCTACGTAGCCTTCGGCGGCGGTGAGCCGCTCTCGGTCGCTCACTGCTGGGAAATCTTCGACCGGCTGACTGCGGCGGGCATCTCCCTCAAGATCGAGACCGACGGTACGCGCATCGACGACGCAGCCGCAGATCGGCTCGCGGCGCTTGCGGTGCAGTGCGTGCAGATCTCGGTGGACGGCGCGAACCGCTCTACCCACGAGCGGGTACGGCCCGGCATAAGCTTCGACGCGGCGACTGGCGCCATCCGCCGCCTGGTCGCCCGCGGCCTCGCACCCCAATGCGTGTTCGTGCCGACGCGCGTCAACCTCGGCGAAATGCAGAGCGTCTACGACCTGGCCGCTTCACTGGGCTGCAGCGGCTTCGTCACCGGACCACTGATGCGGCTCGGGCGTGCCGCCGACCGCTGGGACGATATCGCCTGCAGCGCCGAGGAATGGGCTCGCGCCGTGGCAGCGCTGCGCGCGCACGCGCATGCGCGCCCCGCAGCCATGGCGCTATCGATCTATCCATGGGACATCGTCACGGAAATCGAACGGCGCTGCGAAAGCCCCCAGGCGATGCTGCTGATCGTCCCGAACGGCAAGGTGAAACTGCTCAACGCGCTCCCGTTCGCACCGGCGGACCTGCGCCGGGATAGCCTGGACGAGGCGTGGCGCGCGTACTGCGCTGCGTGGCGCTCGGCCGCGGTGCGCGACTTCGCGATACGCTGCCGCGCGGAACCCGCGCTGCTGCGCCATGCCAACGAAACCTGGCCGATATCGTAGCGCCGCACGACGGCGCACCGCGCAAGGGGCTTACCCCAGTCGAGTGTCGCGTTCGATCCACGGCCGGCTTCCGTAGCCGAGCGCGGCTTCAAGGCCTTCCGGCCGTTCGCGATCGTCGAGCCTCCGCTCGGCGACGGCGCGCCCGGGCCGTCGCCGTCGTCCTACGACGAAATCAGAGGGCGTCTGATGGCGTCAATTCCTCCGGCAACCGATATTACCGGCACAAACGCGATGGGTGCCTCATTGGACTTTTCCTCGCGTACTCTTAAAAAGGAAATGCCATGGATCACACCAACCCGACAGCAGGCAGCCTCACCTCCTCCGGAACCCGTCCCAATCTGGGGAACACCCCGAACGCAAATGCAGTAGGCGCCAAGGTTGAAAGTGGAGCGCAAACAGCACATCAGGCCACCGACAAGATTGCAGACAAGGCGACAGCCCAGGTCGACCGTCTGAGCGGAACGGCACATCGCGCCGTCGACACTGCCGCCAATGCGGCGTCTTCCGCCGCCGACTGGGCGTCGAACATTCCGGAACAGGCGAAACAGGTTCAGGCGCAGCTCACCGAAGCCGCGAGCGCCTCGATACGCGCCCGTCCGATTGTCACCGTCGCCGGCGCGCTCTTCGTCGGGTATCTGCTCGGCCGTCTTGCGCGTCTGTAGCCGGAAATGCCCTGAGCGCGTTCGCATTGGCTGAAGGCTCCCATGCCCGTAGCTAGAGCAATTGAGCGTTGCCTCGAAACTCGCCGCTTGCGCGGCGAATCGACAGTGCGACACAAGATTGTGCTTACCGTGCTCGCCGCTTGGGTTGCCTCGCTGGCGATGGCAGCCTCGGCTCAAACCACCGATCCCGGGCAAGACGGAAGCGTGTACCCCGCGCGGACAAGCCGCTCGATTGCAACGGCTGCGGCGCAAGATCCGGCCGCAGCAAGAGGGACGACTGCTTCCGTCGAGCCGGCCAATGTGCTCGAGGATGCTCCCCGTGATCCAGGGAGCGGGCTGGGTAGTACATGCGCATACGATCCTCTAAAGAAACAACTTTCGGCAACGTGCCGGCGCCAGTTGGAGATAGCACGATCGCTGTAAAGCCTCGAGTCGACGCATAGGTATCAGGGTAAGCTGGAAACACGACCAATAACAGCTTTTAGCTTTCACTTCGCGGCGCCTGCGGGCGCCGCTTTTTCAAACCGCTACCGGCAAGAGGGGTGGCCAAATAATCACAGGAGAGGTCATGAATAGACTTATTTATATTGTCGGTCTGGTCGTCATAGTCTTGGCCGTCCTCTGGTTTTTTGGCCTCCGCTAGGCAACCGGCTAAGGGAAACAAGATGAAACGAGGCGTCAATCGGTATTGGAATCCCATCCTTGCTTGGTCCGACGTCGCATGGAAAATGGCCGAAATGTCGGTTGCGTCTGTGTCGGTTATTGGTCATCGGACGAATCGACTGGCAAAAACGGCGCCGGTACCCGATGCGCGCGACCGCCGCGAGTTTGCGCAAATGGGCAGCGAGAAGATCGCAGCGAGCTTGGAGTCGGCCGTCGCCTTGGGCCGGCACAGTATGGGCCGCCACGTCAACCATTCCGCACGCACATTGGCGCTAATGATGGAAAGCGCGACGGCGCTGATGTCGCTCTACGGCAGTCAAAACGGTCGCCAGTTGTTTGCACGGCAGGCAAAGCTGACGAAGACGCTAATGCAGCTCAATGGAGCTGCTGCTGACCTTTCCGGTTCAACTGCCCGGCTCGCGGCGCGAGGGCTCGGGCCCATTCATTCGCGCGC
>Ga0134122_10001994_pt1 | contig 14915 bp, 10 predicted proteins | sample KB302_FD_96461 | JGI IMG/M metagenome (GOLD analysis project Ga0134122, IMG submission 96461) | Terrestrial soil microbial communities without Nitrogen fertilizer from Kellogg Biological Station, Michigan, USA - KB3-0-2 | ecosystem: Environmental > Terrestrial > Soil > Unclassified ... | reverse complement strand
GATGCGCGCCCGCGTGGCCGGCCTGCTGCCGCTTCGGGACGACGAAGTCCGCGTCCGAGTCCGATTCCTTCGAGTGGCCCGCCTGCCGCTCATGCCGGGGGGCGACGTGGGTGGTGTGGATCTTGGTGGCCATGGGAGAAGTGGCTCCATTTCGGGATTGACCGCGCTGCGCGATCGAGACCGGGGTCGGGGGCCCTCCAGGTTGGCCCCCGACGAGCCGATCTCGATCGATGACTCAGAGGAGGATCAGAGGATCCCGCCCAGGCCGCCGAGGCCGCCCAGCGCGCCGCCGATGTCGCCGAGCCCGCCCAGCCCTCCCAGCGCGTCGCCGATCCCGCCGCCACCGCCGCCGAGCAGGTCCTTGCCGATCTCGCCGATGCCGCCGAGGCCGCCGCCGCCCTCACCGCCGCCGCCGAGCAACCCCTCCGCGAGCCCGCCCAGGCCGCCTTCACCGCCGCCGCCCTTCCCGCCGCCGAACAGGCCGGTGATGCCCTTCAGGATCCCGTCGAGGCCGCCGCCGCCCTTCCCGCCCTCCTTGCCGCCGCCGGTAAAGAGCTTGAGGAACGACTCGATGATCTTCGGGAGGTCCTTGAGGAAGTCGAACCCCTTGTCCTCCTTCTTGGGCGCATCCGCCTTCGGCGCGGCGGCGGGCGCCTTCGCGGCGGGTGCGGCCGCCTGGAAGGTGTCCTGCGTGCCGAAGCCGGTCTTCGCGGCCGGGGCCGCCTGGCCTCCCGCGTTCAGCGTGTTGACGGCCTTCTCCAGGCCCTGCACTGCGTTGGTGAGCTTCTGAATGTTCATTCCGACTGCCATGGGTGGTCGCCTCCAGTTGCGACGTGCGCCGCACCAGTGAGCAAAGGTCGGACCACGACACACGGTGGCTCCAACCGTCGCGATCTCGCGGCCCTGGCCGATCCCTGCGTCCCCGCGGCCCTCCGCTTGCGCGCAAGGCGTTGCGTAGTTGCGCAGCGAGTAGGATGGGCCCGTGCCCACCGAGGAGAAGGCGCCGGACCCCAGCGCCGCCGCCGAGGTCACCGCGCCCTGGCTGTCCGCGCTCCCCGACCTCGAGGTGGCCGAGGCCCGCATCGGCCGGTACCAGCTCCTCCAGCACGTCGCCTCGGGCGGGATGGGCTCCGTCTACGCCGCGTACGACCCGGAGCTCGACCGGCGCGTGGCGCTCAAGCTCCTGCACCGCTCCGGCGACGCGCGCGGCGAGTACGAGCTCCGCCTCCAGCGCGAGGCCAAGGCCATGGCCCGCCTGGCGCACCCCAACGTGGTGACCGTCCACGACGTGGGCATCTACGAGGGCCGCGTCTTCCTCGCGATGGAGTACGTGGACGGCGGCAGCCTCAAGGACTGGCTCAAGCGGGGCCGCCGCACGTGGCAGGAGATCCGCGACCAGTTCGTCGAGGCGGCGCGCGGGCTCGCCGCGGCGCACCAGGTGGGGCTGGTCCACCGCGACTTCAAACCCGACAACGTCCTCCTCGGCGCCGGGGGCCGCGTGAAGGTGGCCGACTTCGGCCTCGCGCGCGGCGTGGGCGACGCCACCTCGACCGCCTCGCCCTCGCCGGCCGCCCTCTCCGCCGCCAGCGCCGACTCCCTCGACTCCACCCTCACGGCGGACGGGGTGGTGATGGGGACGCCCTGGTACATGGCCCCCGAGCAGCTCCTCTCCCAGCCCACCGACGGCCGCACGGACCAGTTCGCCTTCGGGGTGTCGCTCTACGAGGCGCTCTACGGGGTCCGGCCGTTCCAGGACAAGAACCCGCTCGCGCGGCTGGAGGCCATCGAGCGCGGCGTCACCAGCGAGCCGCTCCCGGACCACGGCGTGCCGGAGTGGCTGGGCCAGGTGGTGCGCCGGCTGATCCGGCCCAACCCGGCCGACCGCTACGCCTCCATGGACGAGGTGGTGTCCGGGCTCCAGCGCGACCTCCGGCGCAAGCGGCTCGGCCCGTGGACGGTGGCGGCGATCTCCGTGGCGGCGCTGGCGGCGGTGACCATCCCCGCGGTGGCGATCCACAACCAGTCGCAGTGCCGCGGCGCCGAGCACCAGCTGGAAGGGGCCTGGGACGCGAAGGCCAGGGACCAGGTGCGAGCGGCGCTCGGGGCGAACGAGGAGACGTTCCAGCGCACCGCCGCGGTGCTGGACCGCTACGCCCAGGACTGGGCCAGGGAGCGCGAGGACGCCTGCGCCGCCACCCGCATCCGCCGCGACCAGACCGAGGCGGTGCTCGCGCTGCGCACCGGATGCCTCGACCTCCGGCTCAAGGAGCTGCGCCACCTGGTCGCCTTGCTCAGCACCGCGGACGCCGCCCTCGCGCGCCAGGCGGTGGACGCCGCGCTGGGGCTCTCCAGCGTGCGCTCCTGCGCCGACACCGCCGCCCTCACCTCCGCCGTCCCGCCGCCGGAAGACCCCGTCCTGCGCGCCGCCGTGGACCTTCGCTTCGACCAGATCGCCGAAGGCAACGCGCTCCGCCTCGCCGGCAAGTACCCCGAGGCGCTGGAGCGCGCCACCGCCGCGGCCACCTCGCCCGAGGCACAGAAGCACCTCCCGCTCCTGGCCGAGGCCAAGTACCTGGAGGGCGGCGTCCAGGAGCGCATGGGCCGGACCGTGGAATCCGAGGCCGCGCTGGTGGCGGCGATGGCGGCGGCGGACGCGGGGCGGCTGGACGTGCTGCGCGCGCGCGCCGCTTCGCTGCTGGTCTTCCAGGCGGGGACCTCCTCCCGCTTCCAGGAGGGCCGGCGGTGGGCGCAGCTGGCGGCGGCGGCGCTGCGGCGCACCGGCGGGAGCTCCGAGTACGAGGGCGAGCTGTCCAGCAACCTGGGGACGCTCGCCCGCGTGGAAGGAAAGCTGGAGGAGGCGCGCGACGACTACGAGCGCGCGGTGAAGCTCCTGGAGCACGAGCTGGGCCCGGACCACCCGGCGCCGCTGATCGCCCGCGCGAACCTGGCCGGCATCCACGTCGACCTGCACCAGGCGGAGCAGGCGGTGCCCTTGGTGGAGGAAGCGATCGCCGGACTGAGCCGGCTGCGCGGCGCCTCGAACCCGATGCTGTTGGGGCCGATCACCACGCTCACCCGCGCCCATCTCCAGGCCGGCGCACCGGAGCGCGCGCTCGCCCCGGCGGACCGCGCGCTGGCGATCGCCCGCGCCGCCTACGGGGACCGGCACCTCCGGGTGGCGGGCATGCTGGAGTGGAAGGCCACGGCGCTCCAGGCGCTCCACCGCGACGCGGAGGCGCTGGCGCTCTACCGCGAGTCGCTGGCGATCAAGCTGCAGCTCCTCCCGGCCACCGACTCCCGGCTCTCCTTCGCGCGCGACGGCATCGGCCAGTCACTGCTGGGGATGGGGAAGGCGGCGGAGGCCGTCCCGGAGCTCGAGGCGGCGCTCGCGCTCCGAGGCCCGTTGCCCGAGGACCGCGCCGACACCGAGCTCGGCCTGGCGAAGGCGCTGTGGGCGGTGGGCCAGGACCGCAAGCGAGCGCTGGAGATGGCGAGCCGCGCGCGCGACGACTACGCCGCCGCGCACCGGCAGGACCGGGTCGACGAGGTGGAGCGCTGGCGGCAGCAGCCGCGGTGAGCCGGCGTCAGTTCCGGGAGCGGCCCGAGGTGGGCTGCAGGCTCTCCGCGCCGTCGCCGCCGATGCCGGGCTTGTCGAACCGCCGGTACCGCATGTCCGCCGGGACGCCGGAGATCGCGTTGTCGAAGACGAAGCCCTGGAGCTTGTTCCGGAGCTCGCGCACGGGGATGTCGCGGCCTTGCCCGGAGCCGTCGGCGACGTGGATCAGCGAGGCGCCGCGCGGACCGGAGGAGCCGGTGGCCACCATCCAGTGGTTATCGACGTTGAGGGCGATGGGCGCGCCCACCTTGAGGTGCTGGGCCAGCGCGGTGAGCGCCTCGTTGACGGCGGCGTTGTGCACCACCATGTTCGACTCGCCCGCCGCGGGGACCGCCGCCGACTGGTAGTTCCGCCCGGTGAGCTTGCGCAGGCCGGTGGCCATCTCCTTGCCGTACTCGCCGTTGAGCAGGCCCCTCATCTGCGCGTCGGTGGTGGCCGGAATGGAAGGGTCGTTCGTCTGCTGCACGAAGGTGGCGGCGAACAGGCGCTGCGAGAGCGAACGGTCGCCACCCGGCGTCTGGTTCGGCACCGCCGAGGCCGTCCACACCTGGTCGCCCACCCGGGCCGCGCCCTTCGTCCCCAACTCGGTGACGATGCGGGCGTACTCGGCGGGCTTGGTCTTGGAGAGGATGACCGCCGCCGCGGTGCCGCCGCAGTCGTGGTTGTTGGGGCCCTGCTTGATGCGCTCCGGGTGCGCGAGGTCGAGGACCGTGTCCGCGAGCAGCGCGTGGGAGTCCAGGCCGGTGGCGGTGCGCGGCGCCGCCGCCAGCACGCCGAGCTGCTCGACCGCGTTCTGCGTGAACGCCGTCTTGCCGGACGTCAGCTTCCCGTTGAAGAGGAGCTGCCGCAGCGCTCCCTGCGCATCGCCGCGGCCGGCGAGGGCCTTGTCGACCAGGTCGTAGTGCTTGAAGTCGCCGGCCGGCCCCAGCAGGCCCTGCACCTGCTTGAGCGCCTTGGCCGGGTGCGCGTCCCCGCGCGCCGCGCCGACGAGCTGGTCGAGGCTCGCGCGTTGATCGGGCGCGAGGGTGTCGTAGGCGCGCTTCTGGCGCGGGCCGAGCGCGGCGCCGGCGTCGAACGCATCGCCTTGCACCCGTGTGCGCTGATCTCGCACCTTCGTGGGATCGAACCCGTCCTGGAGAGCTGGAGCACGCGGCGCAGGCGCGGTCGGTGCCGCTGCCGGCGTCGGGCGAGCGGCGGCAGCGCCCGGAGGCGCCGCGCCGTTCTGGATGTGCCCCGGCCTATGAGGGTTTTCCTGCCTGACCGGCGCCATGTGGGGACCTCCAAAACTCTCCAGATCCCTATTTACGGCAGTTTGGTGCAGAAAGTTTCTCCCTTGAGTCCGGACGCTTTGCAATGCCCCGCAGCATCTTGCGCCGTCGTCGGGGACCGCGCTTTCCTGGCGATTCAGGAAAAGCCACGACATGAGCGGCCCCGTCCTGCTGACCTGGTTGGGAACGAAGAGCGACCCGTACGAGCGCGACAAGAACTTCGGGCCGTATCGAGACGGGCGCGTCCCGGGCCCGACCCTGACGCTGCTCACCGACCCCGCGTCGCCCTACGCGAACCAGATCGCGGATGTCGTGCTGCTCCGGCAGGGCGGCGCCGAGGCGGCGAAGCACGACCGCGTCTACCGCGATCTGGTGGACGCGCTCGCGGAGCGCACCCCCACCGTCCAGCTCCACTCGCGCGTCTGGGCGCACGACGACCCGACCGACCACGCCGCCATCTTCGAATGGCTCCGCACGGTGCTTCCCCCGGTCCGGCGCCAGTTCGTGGGCCGGGAGCTGGTCATCCACCTCTCTCCCGGCACGTCGGCGATGCACACCGTGTGGGTGCTGATGGCGGAGACCGGCTTCATCGAGACGCCGTTCACGGCCGTCCAGTCGTTCCGCGCCGAGGACCGGAGATCGAAGCCGGCGGTGAAGCCGCTCTCGCTCGGCGTCGACACGTTCTTCAAGCGCTGGCAGCAGAGTCGCCCGGCGGCCTCGGGCGCCGGCGTGGACCAGCAGCTGTGGGACCCACGGCAATTCCGGTCGACCCGGTTGCGCGCGCTGTACGACGACGCGCGGCGCGCGGCCCGGCTCAAGGTGCCGGTGCTGATCCTCGGCGAACGCGGCACCGGCAAGACGACGCTTGCCTCGTGGATCCGGTTCCAGAGCCCCTTTCGCCGTCCGGAGTTGGACGCCGGCTGGTTCGCGGTCCCCTGTGGCCAGTACACGCCCGAGACCATGCGCTCCGAGCTGTTCGGCCACGTCGCGGGCGCGTTCACCGACGCGAAGAAGCCGCACAAGGGGCTCCTCAGCCGCGCCGACGGCGACACCCTGTTCCTGGACGAGATCGGCGACGTCTCCCGCGATCTCCAGCGCCTGCTGATCAAGGTGCTGGAGGAAGGTACCTTCCAGGAGCTGGGGAGCACCAAGGTACAGCGGACCGACGTGCGGCTGCTGGCGGCCACCAACCTTCCTCCTGACGCGCTGGCCCAGCACCTGGACGCCGACTTCCTGGATCGCATCCGCGCCCTCACGCTGACGGTCCCACCGCTGCGCGAGATCCCCGAAGAGCTGGGCTGGCTCTGGCCGGTGGTGCTGGAGCAGGCCGCGGCGCGCTCCGGCGCGGACCCACGCTACGCCCGCCTCGCCCCTGCCCAGCACGAGCAGGTCGTGGCCGCGCTCCGCGCCCACCCCTTGCCCGGCAACGTCCGGGACCTGCTCCGCGTCGCCTGGAGGTTCCTCGCCGCGCGCGCCGACGACCACGCCCCCATGACCGTCCGCGAGGCGCTGGAGTACGCGCTCCAGGCGCTGGACGCGGCCGCTCCAGCGGCGGCCGCGGATTCGCTCGCCCACGCCTTCGCGGATCGCCGGACCATCCCGCCCGCGCTCACCGCCGCCGGACCGCTGGACCCGGAGCGCCTCGTCGCCGAGTTCAAGGCCTGGTTCGGCGAGGAGGTGCGGGCCCTCGCCGCCCGGACCGGCCGGCCCGAGGCGGAGCTCGTCCGGGTGCAGGACCGGACGCTGCGCAAGTGGCGCCGGAACAGGCGTGCCGGGAAGCCGGAATGAGCGTTCCGCCCCAGGCCCACGCGCGTCCCTCCCGCGCGCCAATCCCGCGAGAGGACGGCGCGTTCCCCGAGGCGCCGGGCGGCACGGGACTTGGAATGGGTCCCGGCATGCATCTTCTCCCCACGCTTTCGCGCCACGCCGCGTACCGCTCGCGCACCCGCGACATTCCGCTGGAGGCCATCGAGGTCGTCCTCGATCTGGGCCGCCACCGCGCGACCCGCGGGGCGGACGTCTACACGTTGGGCTGGCGTGAGGTGCGGTTCCACGCCGAGCGCGGCCTGGACCTCTCCCGCTGGGAAGGCATCGAGGTGGTCTGCTCCCACGAGGGCGAGGTCATCACCGTCTACCGCAACAAGAACCCCAGGGCCCTGCGGGACCGCTCCTTTCGCCGCCGCGCCGCCTGAGCCAGGAGATCCGCGAACCATGAGCCGACTGAAGGAATTCACCGTCCCCTCCGCTCGCCCGCTCCCGGTGGTCCTGCTGGCCGACGTCTCCGGCAGCATGGCCACGGAGGGGAAGATCCAGGCCCTCAACCACGCCGTGCGCGAGATGATGGAGGCGTTCCGGGACGAGTCGGACCTGCGCGCCGAGGTCCACGTCGCGGTCATCACCTTCGGCGACACGGCGAAGCTGCACCTGCGAATGGGCCCGGCGAAGGCCGCCTCGTGGACCGACCTGGGCGCCGGAGGCGGCACGCCCATGGGCGCCGCGTTCACCCTCGCGCGCGAGCTGATCGAGGACAAGGGCGCCGTCCCCGGCCGCGCCTACCGCCCGACCGTGGTGCTGGTCTCCGACGGGCAGCCCACGGACGCCTGGCAGGTCCCGCTCCAGGCGCTCCAGGGCAGCGAGCGCAGCGGCAAGGCGTTCCGGATGGCGCTCGGCATCGGCGCGGACGCGGACCAGGCGGTGCTCCAGGCGTTCCTCGGCGACCCGAAGGCGCGGGTGTTCCGCGCGGAGGACGCGCGGGAGATCCGGCAGTTCTTCCAGCTGGTCACCATGAGCGTGTCCAGCCGCTCGCGCAGCGCCAACCCGAACAGCGCGCCCGCCCTCCCGGAGCGCGGCTGGGACCTGTGATGGTGCGCGTCGTCGCCAGCTCCACCCGCGGACCGGCGCACGCGCGCGCCGGACAGCCCTGCCAGGACGCCTGGCTGGCGGTGGCCGTCCCGGACGCCGCGCTCGCCGTGGTGTGCGACGGGATGGGGAGCCGCGCCCATGCCCGCCAGGGCGCGAGGGCGGCGACGCTGGCGGCGCGCGACGCCTGGCGGCTCTGGCAGCGCTCGCCGGTGGCGCCGGCCGAGGACCTGGTCCGGCTCCTCGAGGTGGCGTGGCGGGTGCGGCTGCGATCGCTGGCGCCGAACGAGGCGGCGACGACTTGCCTGCTGTACGCGGAGGACGGCCACGGGCGCGCGGCATTCGCCCAACTCGGGGACGGGCTGGTCGCGCGGCGGGGCGCCGACGGCGCGGTGGCCGTCCACCCGTCGCGCGCGGAGGACTTCGGCGCCACGCACGCGCTGGGCACGCCGCACACGCCGGACAGCTGGTCGCTCGCCCTCGCGGCGCCGCTCGGCAAGGGAGAGGCCCTGGTGCTGGCCACCGACGGCGTCTCCGAGGACCTGGACCGCGCCCGCATCGGGGACCTCGCCGCCTGGGTGATCGACGAGTTGGCCCGGAGACAGAGCCCCGGTCGACTCCTCGCCGCCGAGCTCCGGCGCTGGCCGGTCCCCCATCACCGCGACGACAAGACCCTCCTCATCATGTGGAAGCCATGGACCCCGGACAGATCCTGATCGACGAGTCCGGCGGCAGGCACCTGGTGACCCAGTGCATCGGGCGCGGCGGTCAGGGCGAGGCCTGGCTGACCAAGGGCGGCCGGCGGATCGTCAAGCTCTTCGCCCGCGCCCGCGACGCGGAGGCCGTGCGCCGCCAGCTCACCTTCGTGAAGCGGCTGGACCTCTCCGGGCTGCACGTCGCGCGTCCCCTGGCGATCCTCAAGCCGCCGCTCGTGGGGTACGTGGCGGAGTTCCTGGACGACATGGCGCCGCTCAAGTCGCTCCTGGAGGCGCCCGCCTCCGGCCTGCTGCGCTGGCACCTCGACGGCGGCGGGCTGCGGCGGCGGCTGCGGCTGCTGGCGCACGCGGGCGAGGCGCTGCGGGGGCTGCACGGCCAGGGCGTGGTCTACGCGGACGTGTCGCACCACAACGTCTTCGTCTCGCGGCCAGCCGGCGAGGTCGAGGCATGGCTCATCGACCTGGACAACCTCACCCACGAGTCGGACCCGTCCCGCGCCATCCACACGCCCGGCTACGGCGCGCCCGAGGTGGTCGCCGGCGCCTCCGGCTGTACCACGCTGTCAGACGCGTGGTCGTTCGCGGTGCTCACCTGGCAGACGCTGACCCTCACCCACCCGTTCGTGGGCGACCTGGTGAACGACGGCGACCCTGATCTGGAGGTGAAGGCGTTCGCCGGGGAGCTGCCGTGGACCGGCCACTCCACCGACCGGAGCAACGCGTGCGCGGCCGGGCTGCCGCCGGAGCACGTGCTGGCCACCCGGCTGATGGAGCTGGCCCGCAAGACCTTCGAGGACGGCCTTTGGGACCCCAAGCGCCGCCCCGGCGTCTCGGCCTGGGTGGAGCGGCTGCACACCGCGGCCGACCTCACCGTGGCGTGCGCCGGCACCGGCTGCAGCGGCACGTACTTCGTCACCGAACCGTCCTGCCCCTGGTGCGGCGACCCCCTCCCGCCCATCGAGGTGGTGCAGTTCCAGCGCTGGGCGCCGGACCAGGGGCTGGTCGAGGGGCTGGACAGGCTCCCGCACCTTCCGCTGACGGCCGAGGGCCTCCGGCTGTCGGCGCGGCTGACGCAGGCGCGCTCCGGGCTGGAAGGGCGCGCGGTCCACGTGGAGCTGCGGCGCGTGGAGAAGGGCATCAAGGTCCAGGCGCGGCCCGGGTTCGAGGCGTGGGTCGCACCAGTGGGCCGGGCCCTGGAGGAGCGCCATCCGGTGACCGAGCGCGGCCGCGTCGTTCCGGCCCGCGGCTGGATGGTGTTGTTCGAGGACCCGCACCAGCCCCAGCGCGTGGCCGTCCTCGGGAGGCGCCCATGAAGGTCGCCGAGGTGATCGGCGGTGTCGCCGCCACGCTGCGCGTCCGCTCCACCGGCGAGCCGTTCCAGCCGCACCTGGAGCGCGAGCAGGAGGTCTCCCTCGTCCGCTCCGGAGAGCAGACGTTGCTGTCGACCGGAGAAGGGGCCTGGGTGGTGGAGGGCGCCACGCCTCGCGACGAGGCCGCGCTGATGGACGCGGTGGTGGGCGGCCTGCCGCTCCTGGCCTTCGTCGCCCAGCCCGGCGACCGCGAGCTGGTGATCGAGACGCGGCGATTCACCCAGGCGTTCGCCTTCACCGAGCCGATGCAGCTGGGCCTGGACGAGAAGGTGATCGAGGACGTGCGCCGGGGTCACGGCGTGGGCGGCACTCCGGCCGACGTGGCGGCGTGGCTGGAGGATCGCTTGCTCCTGCCGACCGAGCTCGGGGCGGCGGCGGAGCTCCGGCGGTTGGTCATCTCCGGGGACGCGCGCGGGCGGCTGAACGCCTTTCGTATCCACGGCGACCGTGTCGCCGCGGACGTGCGCCGCCTCGACGACCGGCTGCGCCTGGAGCGCGTGGTGCGGGGCGGCGGCGGGAGCCGGTATCGGCTGCGGCTGCTGCAGGCGCCGGTCTCCATCGTCGACGCCACGGTGGCAGGCGCGCTGAACGCGACGGTCCGGACCGAGCTGTCCCAGGTGGTGGCGGGAGACGGCAGCTACCTCCGGATCTGGCAGGAGTACGTGCAGCGCGAGCGCGATCAGGTGCTCCGCCGCGCGCGAGCCTTCGGCGTGGTCGCGTACCGCAGCTGTTCGCAGCGGCGGGACGGCGGATGGAGCTTCCACCTGGCGCCGGTGGAGGACCTCCTGGGCCGCCTGGAGCCGTTGGGGGAGTGGGACCGCTTCGAGCTGGAGGCGGGCGAACGACCCCCCACCCTGGGCGAGGAGGGGTCCGCCGGGGCGGCTCGCAAGCCGCGCGGCCGCCAGGAACCGCTGAGCGCTCCCATCGTCGCCATCGACGACCGGCGCGGCCGGATCGACCTCGCCCCGCCGGATGACGACGACCAGCCGCCCCGGCCCCCCGCCACCGGCTTCCTCTTCCTGTCGCTCGCCGGGGACGAGGCCAGGCTCCGGCGCCGGCAGGAGGCGGAGCTGTCGCTGCGGACCGGCAACTGCGGGCTCCCGCAGCTGGGCCTGCTGCTGGAGGGCCGCCCCGCGCCGGCCGCGCGACGCGGCAAGATCAGCGTGGCCGGCCCGACGCTGAAGCCGGTGATCCACGACGTGTTCAAGCCCTCCGGCCCCACGCAGCGGCAGCTGGAGGCCATCGAGCTGGCGATCAACACGCCCGACGTCTGCCTGATCCAGGGGCCGCCGGGGACCGGCAAGACCAAGGTCATCACCGCCATCGAGCGGTGCCTGGCGGCGCTGGCGGACGAAGGCGTGGAGCCATCGCACCGCATCCTGGTCTCCGCCGCGCAGCACGAAGCGGTGAAGAACGTGGTGCAGCGGACCGAGGTGTTCGGCATCCAGGCGGTCAAGATCGGCAAGCAGCGCGGAGACCTGGACGCGGACGTGGATCCGGCCCGCGCGTTCGTCGAGCGCCGGCTGGAGGAGCTCCGCGCCCGCGTCCGCACGCCGCCCGAGGCGGAGCGGCTCAACCAGGCCCGCGACCTGGTGCTCGCCTGCACCGGCACCCGGTCGCTCCCCGCGGACCAGGCGAGGCGCCTGCGCGACCTGCTGGCGCTGCTGGACGACCTGGTGCCGCCCGCGCTCCGCGACCGGGCCCTGATGCGCGCCGCCACCCTGGACCGACCGGCGAGCGCGGCCGGCGATCCGGAGGAGGCCGAGCTGCGCCTCAAGGCCGCGCGCGGCATCCACGTCGAGCCCGCCCCCTTCGAGGACGACGGCCCCATCAAGGCGCGCAAGGCGCTGCTCCGCCTCCGCGAGGTCCTCACCCCGGCCGAGCGCGACTTCCTGGAGCGGTGCGCCCCGCTGGAGCCAGGGGTCGTCCCGCCCTGGCTGGCCGAGGGTCGCGCCCTCCGCGACGCGCTGATCGACCGGCTGACGCCCCGGCCAGCCGCGCCCGGGGCCGCGCTGGACGAGGAGACTCACCAACTCCTGCTGGAGATCCTGGACACCGTGGACCGGCGCCTGGCGTCCACCCGCGCCACCGATGGCGCGGCGATGGCCGCGTACATGCGCGACCTGGAGACCGACCCGGAGGGCGTGCGCCAGGCGCTGGAGCACTACACCGTCGTGCTGGGCGCCACCCTCCAGCAAGCGGCCGGCGGCGCCATGCGGCGCGCTCGCGGGATCGACCGGGGGCGCGCGGAGTTCGAGACGGTGATCGTCGACGAGGCGGCCCGCGCCCACCCGCTGGACCTGTTCATCCCCTTCAGCATGGCGAAGCGGCGGGCGGTGCTGGTCGGCGATCACCGGCAGCTACCGCACATGCTGGAGCCGGACGTGGAGCGGCAGATCGCCGAAGGCGTGGAGCAGGGCACCGTCGACGCCCAGACGCTGGACGCCGTCCGGGCCAGCCTGTTCGAACGCCTCTGGGTACAGCTGCGCGCGCTGGAGCAGCGGGACACCATCCGGCGCACCATCACCCTGGACGCGCAGCACCGCATGCACCCGACGCTGGGCGCGTTCGTCAGCCGGGAGTTCTACGAGGCCCGGAACGACGGGAAGATCGACAGCCCGCGCCCCGCCTCGGAGTTCGCGCATGCCCTGCCCGGCTACCTGAAGGACGGCGCCCCGCGCGCTGCGGCGTGGCTGGACGTCCCGGCTCGCGCCGGCCGCGAGGTGCGCGGCGCCAGCAAGTGTCGCCCGGCCGAGGCCGGCGCCATCGCCCGTGAAGTCCGCCGCCTCATCGACGCGGACCCGGGCGGCGACCTCACCTTCGGCGTGATCGCCTTCTACTCGGCGCAGGTGGACGAGATCGGCCGGGCGATGCTCCAGGTGGGCCTCACCGAGGAAGCCAACAACGCGCGGGGCTGGCGCGTGGCGGACGAGTGGACCGCGCGCGGCGAGCGCCTCCGCGTCGGCACGGTGGACGCCTTCCAGGGCCGCGAGTTCGACGTGGTCTTCCTCTCCGTGACGCGGTCGAACGACCTGCCCGGAGAGACGGACGCGCAGCGGCGCCGCAAGTACGGGCACCTGATGCTGGAGAACCGCCTGTGCGTGGCGATGAGCCGCCAGAAGCGGTTGCTGGTGGCGGCCGGCGACCTGGCGTTCGTGAAGGCCGACGCGGCGGCGGCGCCCTTGCGCCCGCTGCGCGCGTTCGCGGAGCTGTGTGGAGGCGCGCATGGCGTCGTCGTTCCATAGCGGCACGCCGGCCTTCGCGCCGACCACGCCGATCCTCCGCCTCACCCGCGGCAAGGACCCGGGCGCCCGGTGGGTGCTCTGGCCGCTGTACGCCTGGCGGGTGGTGGCGCCCGTCCCGAGGGAGCGGCGGCTCAACCTGTTCCAGCGGGCCGTGCTCGCGATGGCGCGGGCAGGCCTCTCGGCGGTGGATGAGGTCGCCGAACGCCTGCTCATCGCCTCCGACCTCGCCGCGCTGGTGGTCGTCGAGTTGCAGAACATGCGGCTGCTCGACTCCGCCGGGCGCCCGACGCAGAGGGGCCTGGCGGCGCTGGCGGACGTGGACGAGGAGCCACCGCACGAGGTGCACGTGGGGCACGTCCTGTCGGACGCGTTCACCGGCAAGCTCTGGCCGCGCTTCCTGACCGGCAACCTGCCGCTCGCCGAGGTGGAGTTGGGCCCGCGCGGCTGGCCGGTGATGGTGGTCGACCGGCCCACGCCCGGAGACCCGTCGAAGGGGTGGACGGACGACGGCTACTGCGTCCTCCCGGCCCCCGGGGAATGCGTGATCGACCGGCCCGGCCCCCGCGACATCCTGCGCGCCGCGAAGCGCCACGGACGCCAGCAAGAGCTCGACCCGGTGGAGGACGACCGCGGCGTCCCCCACCTCGAGGCGGTCTCGTTCGTGGACGACGCACCCCGGCCCTATCTGCTGGCCCTGCGCGTGCGTCGCCACGAGTCGGGGGACTGGATGGTGGATGACCCGTTCGGCCACGGCGAGTCGGCGGAGCTGCGGACCAGGCTGGAGAGCCGGCTGGACCAGGACCGGAAGCTGCGCGCCTGGCTGGGGCCGCTGGTCCAGGCGGACCCGGAGTCGCCTCGGCTGGAGGAGCTCCGGGAGCAGGCGAAGTGGGAGGTCGAGGAGCGGTTGACGCTGGGCATCCGCCGGCACGCGGCCGTGCACGAGCGCCTCGTCGCCATGCAGCGCGCGCTGCTGGAGGCGTCCGCGCCCGATGCCCCGGACGACAAGTGGGACGACGTGCTGGTCAAGGCCCAGCGCGCGGTGGAGCGCACGCTCCACGTCTCCCACGGCCCCTACCGGGGCGCGCGGCCGCCGCTGTTCAGCAAGCTGGCGGCGGACGACAAGAGGTTCAACGTCAAGCAGCTCGACGCCATCGCCGCGGGCCTGGGCTTCCAGACGCCGCTCCTGGAGACGCTCTCCTGCGTCCGCCGGGGCAAGGTCCAGCACGCGGAGCGGGCCATGATGGGCAGCTTGCGGCCGCTGCTGGTGCTGGCGCTGCTCGGCGCCGACCGCGACGAGCATCACCCGCTGCGCCGCGCCGCCGCCGCGCGCCCGGACCTGCTCCACCGCCTGGACGGCCTGGCGAGCGCCCGCGACGGCGCGGCGCATGAGGGGCCGGCGAGCCGGTCACAGGGCGTCCGGCATCACGTGGAGTCCGCCCTCGCCGCGGCCGAAGCCCTCCTCCCCCTCTCCCGGTGAACGAGAACATGGCCAAGGAAAAGCAAGAGCTCACGCCCACGCAGGCCACGCAGCAACTGGAGGCGCTGGGCAACAAGGTGAATGCGCTGGAGGCCGGGCCCGCTGGACCGCCGGCGCCGAAGGAGCTGACGTTTCCGGAGATCATGAACCGGGCCAACGGGCTGCTGAGCACGGTGGACGGCCACCTCACCCGCGCCAAGGAGAGGGAGGCCCGGGCGGAGCAGGAGCTGAAGCGGCTGCAGGACCAGCGGCGGGACCAGGAGGAGAAGCTGAAGGAGCAGCAGCGGCAGACCGACGCCGACCTGGCGAGCCGCAAGAAGGACCTCGACTGGACGGCGCAGGAGCAGAAGCGGCGCGAGGACGT
>Ga0134122_10001992_pt1 | contig 14922 bp, 13 predicted proteins | sample KB302_FD_96461 | JGI IMG/M metagenome (GOLD analysis project Ga0134122, IMG submission 96461) | Terrestrial soil microbial communities without Nitrogen fertilizer from Kellogg Biological Station, Michigan, USA - KB3-0-2 | ecosystem: Environmental > Terrestrial > Soil > Unclassified ... | reverse complement strand
TTCAACACCGTAGGCCCGCGGCAGACGGGAGCCTACGGCATGGTCATCCCGCGCCTGGTCGACTGGGCGCTGGCCGGCCAGCCGCTGCAGGTGTACGGCGACGGCGGCCAGGTGCGTGTCTTCACCCACGTGCGCGACGCGGTGCGCGCGGTGTGGGCCCTGATGAACGAGCCGCGCGCCGAGGGCGAGGTCGTCAACATCGGCGGCGTGGAGCCGGTGACGATGCTCGAGCTGGCTCGCCGGATCAAGCGGCTGACCGGCAGCGCATCCGAGATCACGCTCGTGCCCTACGAGAAGGTCTACGGCGCGGGCTTCGAGGACATCCGCACGCGCGTGCCGGACCTGAGCAAGATCCGGGACCTCGTCGGTTATCGCCCGGAGGTCCCGCTGGAGGCGATCCTGCGCGACATGGTCGAGGATGGACGCCGGCGTCTTCAGCGCTGACACGCTGATCCTCGTCAACGGCGACGAGCGCAGCGCCCTCGGCGAGCGGGCCCGGTGGATCGCCCGCGCGGTCCCCGGCAAAGCCGCGGTCGTCCATCGCACGGGCGGTCGCGGCGTGGCGATCGCGCGCTTCGTGCGACGCCTCCGGGCGGACCGGCCACGCGTCGTGTACCTCGTCGATGCCGCCGTGGCGACGGTGACCGCCGGCGCGTGGGCGCGGCGGCATGGAGCGCGGGTCGTGCTCGACACGGGTGACGCGATCGGCGCGCTCACGCGGTCGACCGGTCAGCTCGGTGCGGTGGGCGCGGCCGGCGCGCCGTGGCTCGAGCGGCTCGCCTACGCCACTGCCGACACGATCGTGGTGCGGTCCGTGGGGCTGGCCCAGCACGTGCGCTCGATGTCCGATCGTCCCGTGCTGGTCGTGCCCGACGGCTACGACCCGGAGGCGGCCCACGCGATCGACGGCGGGGCGGAGCGACGGCGGTGGACCTTCGCGGAAGACGAGACCGTCGTGGGTGTCGTGGGCTCGGCCCACTGGAACGCGCGCCTGCGCTGGTGCTACGGGCGTGACGTCGTGGAGGCCGTGGCGGCGGCCCGGCGCCACGACGTGCGCGGGCTCGTCCTGGTCCGTGGCGACGGTCTGCCGCACTTGCAGGTGCTGGCACGCGAGCGCGGCGTGAGCGATCGGGTCGTGTTCGACGATCCGGGATCGCCGGCCGAGACGTGGCATCGGCTGGCGGCCATGGACGTGACGCTGTCCACGCAGACCAACGACCTGGTCGGCCGGTCGCGGACCACCGGCAAGCTGGTCCAGTACATGGCGGCCGGGCGGTACGTGCTGGCCAGTCGGGTCGGGGCGGCCGCCTCACTGCTGCCGCCTCCGATGCTCGTGGACTATCATGGGGCGTGGGATGAGGGCTACTTCGGCCGCCTGGCAGAGCGCGTGACGGCGTTGCCGGATCGGCGCACGCTGGCCGAGCAGGGCGGGCGGCTGCGCGACCTCGCCGAGCCGTTCGCCTATCCCAACCTGGTCGAGACGCTCCGCGCGTCGGTCTTCGGAGCGCGCTGACGTGGGATCCTGGCTCGACACGTCCTACGGCATCACCTACGACTCCTGGACGCTCGCACTCGGTCTCGGGCTCACGCTGGCGTGGCTGCTCTCGGCGCGCGTGCTGCCGGGCGCGGGCGCCGGCTGGCGGGCGGTGCCGACGTCGCTGTTCGGCTGGTCGTGGGTCGGCTTCGGCCTGGCCTTCGTGGCCCGATTCTGGGTCCTGTCCGTCGACGCCGTCACCTACGGCGACCTCTCCGAGCGCCTCATCGCCGTGCCGGCGAGCACCATCAACGAGGCGCTGAGGCTGGCCGGTCTCTACTGGATCACGGTGACGGTCGCCTTCGCGCTCGTCCGACCACGCGTGCCTCGCCTCAATCCGCTGGAGGACATCGGGCGCGTCGTCGCCCACGCCGGCGCGGCGGCCTACGACGTCACCGTCGTCGTCGCGGTGGTGGCCATGCTGCTGCAGACGGCGACCGAGTGGGTGCCGACGGTCCTGACCCGACCGCTCGGGCTGATTACCTCGCTGTGGGCGTTCGCGGCCACGGCGGCGTGGGCGATCGCGCTCCGGACCGGCGGCGAGCGGTTCGGCTTCCGCCGCTGGATCTACCTCCTGCCGGGCCTGGTGGCCTTCTTCATCGAGCCATTTCGCGAGCGGCTGCTCCTGATGCTGCTGGTCCCGCTGGTCGCGGCGCTCTTCGCGGGGCGACGACTCCGCCTGGCGGTCGTGTTCGGCGTGTTCGTGACCTTCGGCGTGGCCAGCACGATCGCGGTGGGCTGGTATCGGCAGATCACCTGGGAAGGGCAGACCGTGCGCGAGTCGGTCGAGGTGCTCGATCCCGAGCTCTGGGTGAAGGAGCCGTACTACGCGCCGTGGACGGCCGTGCTTCGCCGGTTCCACTCGTTCGACTCCCTCGTGCTGTACGCGAATCTGGTGCCGGACGTCGTCGGCTTCGAGACCGATCGGAACCCGCTCCTCGACGTCGCCCTCGAGGGCTTCGTGCCGCGCGCGCTCTACCCCGAGAAGCCCGAGTCGCGTCGCGCCATGCTCTTCTCCACGACTCTCTGGGGCTACAGCGACCTGGGCCGCGCGGAGTCGAACATCGCGCCGTCGATGGCCGGTGACCTGTACGGGGCGGGGGGCTGGCAGTGGGTGCTCATCGGGGCGGCCTGCTGGGGACTCCTGCTCGGTCTGCTCGACGGCTGGTCCTGGAAGCTGACGCCCAGCGCGCGCGCCGTGCTCATCGCCGGGCTGGCGTTGCTCGCCGCCGGCGGCATCGAGCGCGACTTTCCGCGCGCGGTGGCGACGCTCCTGCAAAATGCCGTGGTGCTCGTGGGCTTCGCCATGCTGCTGGCCCGCGCGCTGGGGCTGGGGCCGGCGCGGCGCGACCCCGCGCGCGCCGTCGCGGTCGGCGCCGACCTCACTCGCCAGCCGGCGTCGTCGCCCTAGCGACCATGTGCGGCATCGTCGGCATCGCCGGACTCGAGCACCCGAGGCTGATCCGCCGCATGGCCGACGCGGTGGCCCATCGGGGCCCGGACGGCGAGGGGTACTTCGTCGGCGACGGCATCTCACTCGGCATGCGGCGGCTCAGCATCATCGACGTGGCCGGCAGCAATCAGCCGATCTGGAGCGAGGACCGGCGCGTCCTCACCGTGTTCAACGGCGAGATCTACAACTACCGGACGCTCCGGCCCTTCCTGGAAAAGCACGGCCACAGCTTTCGCACCGCCGGCGACACGGAGACGGTCGTGCACCTCTACGAGGAGTACGGCGACGCCGGCGTGCACCTGCTGCGCGGGATGTTCGCCTACGCGCTCTGGGACTCGAGCCGGCGTCGCCTCGTGCTGGCCCGTGACCGCCTGGGGATCAAGCCGCTCTACTACGCGCAGTGCGGTGCGCGACTGGTGTTCGGCTCGGAGATCCGCGCGCTGCTGGCCGTGCCCGAGGTGTCGCGCGAGCTCGATCCCGAGGCGCTGCAGCTCTACCTGACGCTGTCGTACGTGCCGGGCCCGGCCACCATCCTCAAGTCGGTACGAAAGGTACCGCCGGGCCACCTGCTGGTGTGGCAGGACGGGCAGGTGACCGTGAAGCGGTACTGGGACGTGGTGCTCGAGGACGGCGAGCGCCACATGAGCGCGGACACGGCGGCCGAGGAGTTTCGCGGGCTCTTCGAGGAGTCGATCGCGCTCCATCGGATCAGCGACGTGCCGCTCGGCGTCCTGCTGTCCGGCGGCATCGACTCGGCGGCCGTGACCGGGATGCTGGCGCGGCTGTCGGGCCGGGTGAAGACGTTCACCGTCGGCTTCGACACCGGCGTGATGGAAGGCGAGCTGCGCGAGGCCCGCGCCGTCGCCCGCCACTTCGGGACCGATCACCACGAGATCGTCATGGACCTTGCGCTGGCCGACGCGCTGCCCGGCATCGTGGCGATGCAGGACGAGCCGCTGGCCGACCCGGCCGCCATCCCGACGTTCTTCATTTGCCGGCTGGCCGCCCGCTTCGTGAAGGTCGTCCTCACCGGCGAGGGCGGCGACGAGCTGCTCGGCGGCTATCCGCGCTACGGCTGGCTTCGCCTCGGCGAGCGCCTGCGACGCTGGCCGGGCGGGACGGCGGCGGCCGCCGCGCTGCTGCGCGCGTTGCCCCGCGACGTGCGCACGGGACGGATCGCCCGGCGGATGAGCGCGCTCGTCGGCGAGGCGTCGCTGCTGCAGCGGCACCTCGACTGGGTGGCGGTCATGAGTGACGACGTCCAGCGTGCGCTGGCCGGGCCGCCCGGCTGGAGCGCCGCCGACGCGGCGCTGGGCGAGCTGCTCCGCCACGGGCGCGGCAACCCGGTTCACGCGCTGATGTACCTGGACTTCAAGACCTGGCTGCCCGACGACGTGCTGACCAAGACGGATCGCATGAGCATGGCCGTGTCGGTGGAGGCGCGGGTGCCGTATCTCGATCATCGATTGGTGGAGTTCGCCGCCAGCCTGCCCGCGAGCGTGAAGGTCACGAGCCTGGGCACCAAGGCCCTGCTGCGCCGGGCGCTGCGGCACGATCTTCCCGCCGGCACGCTGCGCCGGCGCAAGCGCGCCTTCCTGGTCCCACTCGGGCGCTGGCTCGACGGCGACCTGCGCGAGATGCTCGTCGACACGCTCACCACGTCGGCCGCGCGGTCGCGCGGCCTGTTCTCGCCGGCGGCGACGGCCGGCCTGCTGCAGGCGCACCGGCAGGGCCGACACGATCACGCGCGTGCGCTGTGGACGCTGCTCACACTGGAGCTGTGGCTCCGGAACGTGCTCGATGCGCCTGCTGCTGCTCACGATTGACTTCCCGCCCGCGCGGGGCGGTGTGCAGAATCTCCTGGCCCGCCTCGCCGCGGGGCTGGCGGCAAGCGGCGAGGTGACCGTGGTCACTCCCGCGACGACGGGCGATGGTGACTGGGACGCGACGCAATCCTTCCGCGTGATTCGCTCCTGGCCGCACGGTGGGGGCCGGCTGGCCGTCGCCGCACTCTACGCGCGCGCGCTCGTCGAGATCCTCCGGCGCCGGCCGCGGGTCATCGTCTGCGGTCACGTGCTGCTCGGCCCGCTGTGCCGGGCGATTCGCGCGGTGTTCGGCGTCCCGTACGTGGCGATGGCGTACGCCTACGAGATCCGGGCGCCGCGGATGCGGTCGATCGCCGGGCTGGCGCTGCGAGGCGCCAGTCGCGTCGTGACGATCAGCGAGTTCAGCCGTCGGGCAGTCGAGGCCCACGGGGTCGCCGCACCGGCGATCACCGTGATCCGGCCCGGCGCGGTCGTGGTCGGCGCGGCGGAGCCCGTGTCGCGACCGTCGACGAGCGGAGGCCGACGGGTTCTCCTGTCGGTGGGGCGCCTGGTCGACACCTACAAGGGACACGACATGGTCATCCGGGCGCTGCCCCTGGTCCTGGCCAAGGCGCCGGACACCGAGTACGTGATCGTCGGCGATGGTCCGCTGCGCCAGTACCTGGCGCGCCTGGCCGAGTCGCTGGGCGTGGCGAGCGCGGTGCGCTTCGTCGGCCAGGCCGACGACGACGAGGTGGACGCCTGGTATCGCGCCTGCGACGTCTTCGTGCTGGCCAGTCGGGAGAGCGGCGTGAGCGGCGGCGCCGAGGGCTACGGCATCGTGTTCATCGAGGCCGGCCTCCGCGGCAAGCCCGTGGTGGGCGGCCGCTCGGGCGGCGTCCCCGACGCGGTGATCGACGGCGAGACCGGCCTGCTGGTGGATCCGGGCGATCCCGCCGACATCGCGGAAGCGATCACGCGGCTGCTCACGGAGCCCGAGCTCGCCGACCGACTCGGGCGCGGCGGACGGCGCCGGGTGGTCGAGGATCTCTCCTGGCCGGAGTACACGGAGCGCTTCAGCCGCGTGCTCGCCGAGGCGGCTGCCGGGTGAGCGGCCCGCGTGGCGTCGTCTACCTGAGCCCCACCGGCGAGATCGGCGGCGCGGAGCGAAGCCTTCTCGATCTCGCCGCCGGACTGGACCGCCAGCGCTGGGCGCCGCGGATCGTCTGCCTGGGGCTGGGGCCGCTGCTGGCGGAGGGTGCCGGTCTGGGCCTGCCGACCGAGTCCCTCTCCATGCCCGACGCCTTCCAGCGGATGAGCCTTCGTGGCACGCGCACCAGCGCGCTCGGGCTCGTCGCCGGCGTGGTACGCGCGGCGCCGACGCTGCTGGCCATCCGGCGCGCGGCGGCGGGCTCGGCGCCCGCGATCGTGCACAGCAACGGCAACAAGACGCACCTTCTCGCGGTCTCGCTCCGGCGCCGACGAACACGGGTCGTCTGGCACGTGCGCGACTTCCTGCCCGACCGTGCGCCGGAACGATGGCTCCTCCGCCTCGCTCGGTTGTCGACCGACGCGGTGATCGCCAACTCGTCCGCCGTGGCCGCGCACCTGCGACGTCTCGGCGCCGGCCCGAGGCTCGTCCACCCGATCGCCAACGGCATCGATCTCGTCCGGTTCGCTCCGGAGGGACCGCAGGCCGAGCTGCGCGCCGAGGCCGGCTGGCCCAAGCACGCTCGGCTGGTCGGCATGGTGGGGATGCTCGCGCGCTGGAAGGGCCAGGAGGTCTTCCTGCGGGCGGCGGCGGCCCTCGCCAAGCGTCACCCCGACGTCCGCTTCGTGGTCGTGGGCGCCGAGATCTACCGCACGGCGGGACACGCCGGATTTGCATCCGCGCTCGAGCGACAGGCCCGGGAGCTCGGACTGAGCGAGGTGCTCGCGTTCACCGGCTATCGCCGCGACATCCCCGAGGTGCTGCGGGCGCTCGACGTCGTCGTGCACGCCTCGATCGAGCCCGAGCCGTTCGGGCGGGTGATCGCCGAGGCCATGGCGTGCGCCCGCCCGGTGGTCTGGGCCCGCGGCGGCGGCGCCGACGAGGCCGTCGGCGACACGGCGCTGAGCGCGCTGGGCGTCCCCGGCGGCGACCCCGTGGCGCTGGCGGCGGCAATCGAGCGGGTGCTGAGCGACCCGGAGGGGGCGCGCGCCTGGGCTGCCGAGGGCCGCACCCGGGTCGCCACGCACTTCGATCTAGGCACCCACGTCGGACGGGTGCAGGATCTCTACGAGATGCTGGCACGCGCCTGATGAGGATCCTGCACGCCGGAAAGTTCTACGCGCCGGTGACCGGCGGGATCGAGACGGTGCTCGCGGCGCTCTGCGAGGGCACGGCGGACCGGTGGGACGTCTGCGCCGTCGTCGCCAACGACGGCCGGCAGACGGTGCGCGAGCGTCGCCACGGCGTCGACGTGGTGCGGGTGGGGACGCTGGCGCGCGCGCTCTCCGTGTCGCTGAGTCCCGGCCTGGCGCGCGAGCTCTGGGGGGCGCGAGCCGATTGCCTCGTGCTCCACGAGCCGAACCCGTTCGTCGGCACGCTGCTCGCGATCCATCGGCCCGCCGGACGCTTCGTCGTCTGGCACCACAGCGACATCGTGCGGCCGGCCTGGGCCAACCCCACGTACGGCCGGGTGCAGCGGGCGATGTACCGTCGCGCCGATTGCGTCATCGTGGCCGCGCCGCCGCTGGCCGAGCACTCGGCCAGCGTGCGGGCGGCTCGCCGCGTCGAGATCATCCCGTACGGAGTGGCCGACCCGGGCCTGTCCGGGCCGACGCTCGATCCGGCCGGGGAAGTCGCCCGCGCGCTGGCGCGGCTACCCGAGCCGCGCGTGCTGTACGTCGGGCGACTGGTGTACTACAAGGGCCTCGACGTGCTGCTGCAGGCCATGGCGCAGACGGGCGGCGGGCTGGCGATCGTCGGCGAGGGCCCACTGGAGATGGCGCTGCGGGGACAGATCGCGCGGCTCGGGCTCGGTGAGCGCGTGACCCTGCTGGGCCGTCGCACCGACGCGGAGGTGCGTGGGCTCTATCAGGCGTGCGATGTGTTCGTCCTGCCCTCCACGGCCCGGACCGAGGCGTTCGGACTCGTGCAGGTCGAGGCGATGCTCCACGGCTTGCCCGTGATCAGCACCGACTTGCCGACGGGCGTGCCCTGGGTCAACGAGCACGGCGTCACCGGCCTGGTCGTGCCCCCGGCCGACGTCGCGGCGCTGGCGGCGGCGTTGAAGCGGCTGCTCGACGATCCGCCGCTGCGCGCCAAGCTGGGCGATGCCGCCCGCGAGCGGGCGCGCGTGCGCTTCGGGCAGCAGCGCATGGTGGAGCGCTTCGTGGAGGTCGTGGAGTCCGTCGTGCATGCTTAAGCGCGCGTTCGACGTCACGGTGGCGGCCGCCGGTCTGGTCGTGTCGGCGCCGTTCTGGCTCGTCATCGCCGCGCTCATCAAGCTGAACGACGGCGGTCCGGTCTTTTACGGGCAGCCGCGGGTGGGGCGGGGCGGGGTGCGCTTCCGGAGCTGGAAGTTCCGCTCGATGGTGCCCGACGCCGACGCGCGGTTCGGCCCGCGCCAGGCGGTGGCGGCGGATGCGCGCATCACGCGGGTGGGCCGCGTGCTGCGGGCCACCGCGATGGACGAGCTGCCGCAGCTGTGGAACGTGCTGCGCGGCGACATGAGCGTCGTCGGGCCGCGCGCGCTGATGCCCGAGGAGATCGAGGTGAGCGGGGACGGCGTGAGCGTGCCGCTGGAGAAGATTCCCGGCTTCGACGCCCGCCACCGCGTACGGCCCGGCCTCACCGGCATCGCGCAGATCTACGCCGACCGCGACATCCCGCGGCACCAGAAGTTCCGCTACGACCTGCTCTACATCCGCAAGCAGACCCTGTGGCTCGATCTCCGGCTGGTGCTCCTGTCGTTCTGGATCACGCTGCGCGGCCGCTGGGACGTGCGCGGCGTGCGGGCCTGAGCGCGCCGGAAAAGTTGGGACGCGCTCAGGGCCTCCGTATACTCGCAGCGTGACCGACGTGGCGATTGTCGGGGGCGGGCCCGCGGGGCTCCTCGCTGCCGGTCATCTCGCCCAGGCTGGCTTCGACGTCACCGTCCTCGAAGAGCACACCACGATCGGCGAACCCGTGCACTGCACCGGCATCATCTCGCTCGAGACCGCCGAGCTGGCCAAGATCGGCGACGACGTGGTCCTGGGGCGGCTCACGCGGGCGCGGCTCGTCGGGCCGCGCGGCGCCGTCGTCGAGCAGGACTGGCCGGCGCTGCGCAGCGAGCCGATCATGGTGATCGACCGCGCGCGGTTCGACGAGGGGCTCGCCCGGCAGGCGCGCGCAGCGGGCGCCGAGATCCGCACCGGCGTGCGCGTCCTGGACGTCGAGACGTCCGGCGACGCGGTGACGCTGCACACGGAGACCCAGCGGCTGCGGGCGCGGGCCTGCGTGCTGGCCTGCGGGGTGTCCTACCGCCTGCAACGCCGGCTGGGGTTGGGACTGCCCGGCGAGGCCATCCACACCGCCCAGATCGAGCTCGACGCGCAGCCTGACGACACGGTGGAGGTCCGGTTCGGGCGCGACGTGGCGCCCCGGGGCTTCGTGTGGACGGTCCCGGTGACGCGTGGCGGCCAGGCCCGGCTGAAGGTCGGCGCCATGGCCCACGGCAACGCCGGCGCCTGCCTAGACGGCTTCCTCGCGCGACCGGAGGTCCGCGCGCGGCTGGTCGGCGAGCCGACCCGCCCGGTCCGGCGCCTGCTCCCGCTCAAGCCCATCGCACGCACCGTGGCCGATCGCGTCCTGGTCGTCGGCGACGCCGGCGGGTTCACCAAGCCGACGACGGGTGGGGGGATCTTCTACAGCCTGCTGACCGCATCCCTGGCCGCCGCCACCCTGGTCGAGGGCTTCGGCCAGGGCCGCCTCGACGAGGCCTTCCTGGCGCGCTACGAACGCCGCTGGCAGGATCGGCTCGGCGCTGATCTGCGGACAGGGGACTGGCTCCGCCAGCTCGTGACCCGCTGCTCAGATCCCGAGATCGATCTGCTGGTGCGAGCCCTGGGCGGCGACGAGGTCCAGGCCCTCATCCGTCGCTCCGGCCGCTTCAACTGGCACCGGGATCTGATCCTCGCGCTCGTGCGCCAGCCGCGGGTCTCCGCGCTCCTGTTCAGGACGCTCTTCCGCTAAAAACCGCGCAAGAACCGCGTGGTTGCGCCGTCGGTCGGCGTTCGACTTCCCGTCACGGCGACAGACAGACTGTCAATCGGCTGTCACCGAAGACCAAGCGCATTAATTCCACCACGTTGCACTTCGCAGGCTTCCATCACGTCTGAAGGTGGTCCGGTGTTTGCCAGAGTGGCCACCGGGGGTCACACCAGTGATAGAAGAAACCACGGTCGGAGGCATCGAGGACTCGGTCAGGGTTTACCTGCGCCAAATGGGCGCGGTGCCGTTGCTGACGCCGGCGCGCGAGGTGGAACTCGCCCGGCGAATGGAGCAGGCGCGGGAGCAGGTGATCCTGGCGGTCCTCGGTACGGATACCGGCCGCCGTGGTTTGCAGGAGATCTCTGCCCGCCTTTCCAAGAAGGAGATCGACGTCGATTCGGTCGTTGACCTGACGGATCCCGAGACCACGGATGAGCAGCGGGCGGCCATCGCCAAGCAGGTGGTCCGGGGCTTTTCGACCGTGCTGCGTCGCCTCGAGCGACGGGACCTGCTCCGCAAGCAGGCCGGCACGCGTGGGGCCAATCGCGCCCGGCTGGAGGCCGAGGTCCGGAAGTACGAAGAGAAGATCCTGACGACGCTGCGCGAGCAGCGGACCCTCTTCGAGGTGTTCGACCGGGAGGGCGACCGGCCGGGCCTCGCCCAGGCGCTGGCGGCGGCGGCAACCAACGGGCACGCCGCGGCCCTGCGACCGGTCATCGAGCGGATCCGGAAGGCCCGGGCGGATGCGGCCGAGGCCAAGAACAAGATGGCCGAGGCCAACCTCCGACTGGTCGTCTCGATCGCCAAGCGGCACAACAACCGGGGCCTGCCGCTGCTCGATCTGATCCAGGAAGGCAACATCGGGCTGCTGCGGGCCGTGGACAAGTTCGAGTACCGCCGCGGCTACAAGTTCTCCACCTACGCCACGTGGTGGATCCGGCAGTCGCTCAGCCGCGCGCTGGCCGACCAGGCCCGCACGATCCGGCTGCCCGTGCACATGATCGAGCGCATCAACCGCCTGCTCAAGGCTTCCCGCTCGCTGGTCCAGGAGCTCGGCCGCGAGCCCACGCCGCAGGAGATCGCCGCACGGGTGTCGCTGCCGGTCGACATGGTGCGGGCCGCGCTGAGCGCCGTCCCCGAGCCGGTGTCGCTGGAAACGCCGGTCGGCGAGGACGAGGACAGTGCGATCGGTGACTTCATCGAGGATCACGACGCGATGTCACCGGTGGAGTCGGCCCTGGGCGCCGAGCGTCGCGCGCGGACCCTGGCCCTGCTCGACACGCTCAAGCCCCGCGAGGCTCGCGTGCTGCGCCTGCGCTACGGCCTGACCGACGGCTACGACTGGACGCTCGAGGAGGTGGGGCAGGAGTTCCGCGTCACTCGCGAGCGCATCAGACAGATCGAGGCCAAGGCGCTGAAGCGGATGCGCCATCCCTCGCGCACCGAGAAGCTGAAGACCTTCGCCGAGCCCTGATCCAACACGCGCACGGCGCTGCCCGGCTCCCACGCGGAGTCGGGCGGCGCCGGACGCGGATTGCCGCCCGCGCGTCCCGCGCTTGAAGTCCACGCCCCGCTAGGTTAGACCTGACCCTCGTGCCTGCCGCGCTCGCCGGCCTCACCGTGCTGGATCTCGCGACCTTCGTGGCGGCGCCGTTCTGCTGCACGCTGCTGGGCGAGTTCGGGGCCGAGGTCATCAAGATCGAGCAGCCCGGGCGCGGTGACGACCTGCGTCGTCTCGGCACGCCCGCGCGCGAGGGGCTCTCGTACTGGTGGCTCGTCGAGTCGCGCAACAAGAAGTCGATCACGTGCAACCTGCGCGACCCCGATGGCCAGGCTCTGATCAAGCGCCTCGCCGCCCGCGCCGACGTGCTGGCGGAGAACTTCCGGCCGGGCACGATGGAGCGCTGGGATCTCGCCTGGGACGATCTGCGGGCCGTCAACGCCGGGCTGGTGATGGTCCGCATCTCGGCATTCGGGCAGACGGGGCCGTACCGGGAACGACCCGGCTTCGGCCGCATCGCCGCCGCGATGGGCGGAATCTCCTACCTGTCCGGCTATCCGGATCGCCCGCCGGTGACGCCCGGGACCCCCACGATCCCCGACTATCTCGCGGGGGCCCTGGCGGCCTTCGGGACGCTGGCCGCGCTCGAGGCGCGGCGGCGAACAGGCGAGGGCCAGGTCGTGGACGTCGGGCTCTACGAGCCCATGCTGCGGATGCTGGACGAGCTGATCCCCGTGTACGGAGCATCCGGCTACGTTCGCGAGCGGATCGGCTCGGGGACCGAGTACGTGGTGCCGCACAACCACTATCGCGCGCGTGACGGGCGCTGGCTGGCGATCGCCTGCACGAACGACCGGATGTTCGACCGCCTGGCCTCGGCCATGGGCCGGCCGGCGCTGGCGCGGGAATTCTCGACGATGGCCGTGCGGTTGGCGCGCCGCGTGGAGCTGGACGGCATCGTGCAGGAGTGGGTCGGGGCCGCCGACGGCAAGGACGTCCTGGCGCGGCTCGATGCCGCCGAGGTGCCGTGCGGGCCGGTCGCGAGCGTGCGCGACCTGTTCGAGGATCCCCAGGTGCGCGCGCGCGAGAACATCGTCGAGATGGCCAATCCGCTCGGCGGCCTGCTCGCGATGGTCGGGGTCGTGCCGCGCCTGGCCGCGACTCCCGGCCGCATCGACACCGCGGGCCCCGTCGAGGTCGGCGCCCACAACCAGGAGATCTACTGCGGCCGGCTCGGCCTCAGTCTCGACGAGGTCCAGGCGCTCGGGCGCCGCGGCGTGATCTGACGCCGGCGTTCAGCCGGCGACCAGCTTGCGGCGCGCGGCGGCGACGGCGAGGGGACGACCGAAGGTGTCCGCGACGCTGTCCTCGAGCACGGCCCACGCCTCGTCGGTGAGCGTCTGCTGGCCGTCGAGCAGCGTGAGCAGCGCGGTGAAGGGCGTCAGCGCTCCCGTCCAGATGGAGCGCTCGCTGTCGGAGGAGCCGGCGATCGTGGAGTGAAGATCGCGCGCCTGCGCCTGGCAGGCCGCCAGCGGAGCGAACCGCGGATCGTCCCGATGCGTGAGAGTCGCCACCCGGTCGAGCAGGGCGAGAGCGTCGTGGCGCGCGCGCTCGGCGACGGCGCGTCGCGCTTGCTGCTCCAGCTCGTCGACGAGCGCGCGCAGCAGCGCATCGAGCTCGCGAGTCGAGCCGATGTCCTCGGGCGAGGGAACCGCCAGCGAGGTGTGCGCGGCGACCGCCAGGACCTGATCGCGCAGGCTGGCGAACTCACGCCGCGCATCGGCCAGCTCTTCCAGGTAGTCACCGGGTGGGGGCACGCCCGGCCGCGCCAGCGCGCGGGCCGCCTCCGCGCTACGCGTCCCCAGATCGGCAAGCCAGGTGGCGAGGTCGGCGTTCCGCCGCAGCAGGTCGCGCGCGGTGTCGGCCGTCGGCGATGGGGTCGAAGCCATGAGTGTGACAGCAACCAGAATGCCAGATGGCTCAGGAGCGCGCGAAGAATTGCGGCGGCGTGCGTAAATAACGCGGGGCCGAGCGGCGTCCAACGCGCAGAGGAGGCTCACTGCGTGTCACAACGCTGGAAGCTCGCGGTGATCGGGATCCTGGCCGTGGGGGCGACGTCACTGGCCTCCACGCTGACCACCGCATACCTGATGCGCCCGCCTGCGCCGGCCGCCTCCGCGCTCGAGCCGGTGGAGCCGCCTGCCGCCGAGCCCCAGCCGCGTCCGCCGATCGTACGGGTCGCTCCGCCGCGGCATCACGCGGGCGCGGCACACAAGCCGGCGCCGAGCCGGCCGCATGCTGACGGGGTCGTTTCGGCGCCCTGACGGCGTATCCTGACGGGCGGCGATGCCGTCCCCGACGAGCCTTCACCACACGCGACGCGGTCACGCGGGTCCCATGGTGGCGCTGCTGCACGGCCTGGGCTCGTCGTGTCGTGACTGGGAGTTCCAGGAAGTCGCGCTCGAGGACCGGTATCGCGTGGTGGCCGTCGATCTGCCGGGGCACGGCAGCTCCGCGCAGCCGCGACGGACGGTGACGATCGAGAGCATGGCCGACGACGTGGCGGCCCTGCTCGCCGAGATCGACGGCGAGCCGGCCCACGTGGTGGGGCTGTCGCTGGGCGCCTGCGTGGCGCTGCGGCTGGCGCTGCAGGCGCCCGCGCGGGTGCGCTCGCTGACGCTCGTGAATCCGTTCGCGCGCGTGCAGCCCACCGGTCCGCGCGACGTCGCGCGGCTGCTGCTGCGCCTGACCATGCTCGGCGTGGCACCCATGCGGATGGTGGGCGCCCACGTGGCGCGCGGCCTGTTCCCGTGGCCCGAGCAGCGCGCGCTCTACGAGTCGGCGGTCAGCAGTCTGGGCGCGACGTCACGCAGCGGCTACGCGGCGGCTCTTCGCGCGCTGGCGCAGTTCGACGCGCGCGGCCAGGTGGCGGCGATCCGTCGCCCCACGCTCGTGGTGGCCGGCGACCGCGACGGCATGGTGCCGCTGGCGCCCAAGCTTCGTCTGGCCGCGGCCATTCCGGGCGCGCGCATCGTCGTCGTCCCCGCCTCGGGCCACGCCACGCCCTACGATCAGCCGGCGACGTTCAACCGCGTGCTGCTGGAGTTCCTGGCCGCGCACTGAGCCCGCGGTACAATCGCAGGCCCCATGTGGATCGCCCTGGCGGTGGCGGCGGCGCTGTTCCAGGTGCTGCGCAACACCGCCATGAAGCGCCTCGGTCACGCGCTCGACGAGTACATCAACGTCTGGGGCCGCTTCACGTTCTTGCTGCCGTTCGCGCTGCTCGGCTGCGCGCTCGGCGGCTTCCCCACGCTGAAGCCGGGCTTCATCGGCTGGTGCGTGCTCTTCGGCGTGTGCCAGACGCTGTCCACGCTGGCGCTGTCCAAGGCG
>Ga0134122_10001990_pt1 | contig 14928 bp, 16 predicted proteins | sample KB302_FD_96461 | JGI IMG/M metagenome (GOLD analysis project Ga0134122, IMG submission 96461) | Terrestrial soil microbial communities without Nitrogen fertilizer from Kellogg Biological Station, Michigan, USA - KB3-0-2 | ecosystem: Environmental > Terrestrial > Soil > Unclassified ... | reverse complement strand
GCGATGAACAGCGGAGACATGAAGCGATCGTTGCGCGTGATGTACATTCGCATGAACTCGCCAACGGATTGAAGATCACCCTGAACGCCGTTCATTCTCCGGGCGACTTCCGTGGTCTTCGCTCGACTATAGCCGGTCCCGACCGGATCGATGAACACGAGGTCGGTTCGATCGAGCCAGGTGTTCTCGTTGTCGACGAGGTTGTAAGGCGGCGGCGGCATGTCTCCGTTGTCGAGAAGCTTCGCTTTGCGAGGTCCCATCGCGCCCATGTGAACCCAGATCGAAGCGGAGCCGGGGCCGCCGTTGAACGCAAAGGTCAACGGGCGGGTTGACGCGTCGGCGCCGTCCGCGGTGTACGCCATATAGAAGATATGCGCCTCGGTTTCGCCCGCGGCGTTCTTCAAGGGCATCTGCCCGACCGTGGCGGTATAACTCAGGGCTTTGCCTCCAACTCGAATCTCGTGATGAGTGACCATCGGTGTTTCATCGACAGTCTCGGCGACTGCGCCTTCGCCGGGTTGAGGGTGCGCGGCGTCGGGATTTCGCTGGCGGCCTTGCGGCTGCGCCGGAGCCTGTTGTTGCAGCGTCTGTGGCCGCTCGGATGGCCGAGCTTGAGATTGTTGGGCCGGAGGCTGCTGGGGCTGCCCGCCTAAAGTAAGCTGAGCGAGCAGCGAGATCATAAGCAGAGCTTTCATCGAGTCACCTCTCGTGTTGAACTGAATGTTCTGATTTGAGCAAGCAACCTTGTACGCCTTGGAAGGGACTTCGTCAAACCGCTCTGCGCGGGGTTCGACAATCAGCGGTTCCGAATATTTCAGATTTCAGATAATTTCAGATTTCAGATTCAGACTCCGGATTGACTCTCGAATTGATCTGCCCTGTTTGCATCACGCTGGAAAAGTTTTTGGCAGAGACTGATGGTTGGGTGCATGGTAACGAGCCATCTTTTTTGTTGGGTGCCTGCGATTAGGGCGTCGGGATCTCAAATCTCAAATATCTCAAATTTGAAATTTGAGATTAACTGAGATTTGAGATTTGAGATTGTTCCGAATCTCTAATTCCCTCGAACCTTCGCGACTATCAAGGTGATGTCATCGTGTTGCTCGCGTGGACTAAACTTCTGAACGTCATCCACTATCGCGCCAAGCATCTCTTGCGAAGTCAAGTCGCGGTGTTGCCGCAACGCTTCGGTCAATCGCTGCTCGCCATACTCTTCCTCCGCATCGTTGAATGATTCGGTTATTCCGTCCGTGTACAGCGCAACGGTGTCTCCAGCCAGTAACTGTCGTTCGGAAATCGAGCAATCCCATTCCTTGAACAATCCCAACACAGTGGATGTCGAATCCAGCCTTTCAACAGAGTCATCACTTCGAAGCAGAAGCGCGCAGAGGTGTCCGCAATTCGCGTAGCGCAAACGGCCGGCGCGGTCGTCATATTCGCCAAAGAACAGAGTGGCGTAGGCTCCGTCGGTTGTGTTCTCAAAAAAGAGTTGATTCACTGAGCGAAGAAACTGTTCGGGTTGATCCAACGCGATCGCACACTGGCTTCGCAGATTCGCTTGCAGATTGGCCATCAAAAGAGCGGCCGCGATTCCCTTCCCTGCGATGTCGCCGATTACGATTCCGAGCCGCTGTCCACCCAGGTCCAGAAAATCGTAGTAATCACCACCCACCGCTCGAGCCTGAATGCAAACGCCCGCGTAGTCCAGAGTCGATATGACGGGTAAGGTTTGAGGAAAGAGCCGGGCTTGCACTTGCTTCGCGATCCCGAGTTCCTGTTCGGCGCGGCGTTCCAGCTCCAGCTTCTCAGCCGTCGCGCGGCGTTGCTCATCCAGCGCCTGGCTCACTTCGTCAAAGCTCACAAGCGAAAAGGAATTTCCGTCGATGTCTTCAAAGCGCGTGAACACACCGCCCCAAACCGGCGAACGTTCCCCGAGTAACATCGACTGCTGAGCCGGCGCCGCCGCCTGTCCGCCGGAGGTTGTCATGGTTGGGGGCGGCTCATATTTAATGCGCTTCAAGCGCGGGACGCGGCTGAACTTGACGCCACGCTGGGACCACTCGTGATACTTGGCAAGAACATTGTCGGTAACGAAAGCAACCTGCGTAGCCCGGCCGATGAGCTTGTACTCTCTGGACGCGGGGTTCGGCTCGACAAGCGCGAGTATCGCAGTCCCATCAGGCGGCGCCACCGCGACCCAGCGTTCACCGGACTGAAGATGGGTATCGTAGACCAGACTGAATCCGAGCTGCTCGACGTAAAATTTCAGGCTTCGATCCTGATCTCGAACGAAAATCTTGATCGCGTGAAAGCGGAGATAGGGATCCTTGCGATCCGGGCGAGACGTTGGCTCTTCCAGCCATTTCGGTGAAGCGGAGCTGTCGTCCATGGCCGATGATTATAGAATTAGCAACCGGTTTCGGGATAGTCCCGTTATTTGCTCCTCTCGGTTCCACGCTGCTTTGAGTTGAACACGTGGGATGAAGTCGCTACTATTTCCGCGCGATTGGTGCTGATTGAATCTGACCCGCGTTCCAACGTAAGCAGCGCAGACCCATTGCTCAAGAAAGGAGTTAAGACGGCGTTGACTGATGCCCACAACAGCGACGATCGGCAAGCTGACCTCCTCAAAGTGCAATTGAGCATTTACATTGACCTATACAAGAGTCATTTCGATTTGTTCTTAAAAGCCTCCACAATTTATCTGGCTGTGGTTGCTGGGCTCGCCGTTTCCAGCAACAAGGCTGATGATCTGCCAATAAGATGCGCTCTATCAGTGATGGTTTCGATAGCATCTATCGTTGGATTCCTGGGAGGGCAGTTATACAAAGAGTGGCTAATCAGTGTAGAAGAATCTATAGGCTTACTTTCGAATAAGCTCGGTGTCCCACCGATAGGATTCATTCAAACAAAGAAAATGATACGTATTGAACAATTCGTGTCAGTGCTCATTCTCGTCGCTAGCTTAACCAATACCATCGCTCTTTTGATAAGAGGATAGAATACTCTCCACGGACAGGAATCGTTTGAAGCAACCTGGGCTCTTCATCGAGCCGCCTTCGATCTCCGCTGAAGGTTACCCCAACTAGTTCTCATCCCTTAGGAGCCCAGTAGCCTTTGCGGGTGCGGGTCGTCAACGCCGGCCGCGTTACGCCTACTGCGAGCCGGCGCCAGCGGCCATCTCGTTTTGAGTTAGTCGGATAATAGGTAAGCGTGTATTGATTCCTGAGTTCATCAACAACGTTTGTGAATTCTTCTTCGAGTTTGTCTCCCTGCGGCGAATGAATGTATCGCCCGCCGGTCTTGTCCGCGAATTCTTTTAACTCGGCCATGCCGCGGCGCAGCTCTAAAATCCCGCTGCCGCTCCCCATTCGCGCGTTATCTTCGATCAAATCGACTGAGTAAATCGTGACGCCATTCGCCAGCGCTTTTTTCATCACTGCATCAAATGTCGCCTTGTGACTCGTTGTATCGCAGCCGTCCGAAATCACCAGCATAGCTTTGCGTTTTTCGGATCGCTTTTCCAAAGCCGTCAGCGCCTCGAACAGGCAATCATACATTCGAGTCATGTTCTCGGCCTTGGCGTCCCAGATGTATTCCGATATGTCGCGAATGTCGCTGAAATCCTGAAACAGCTTGATCTCATTGTTGAATCCGTAGACCGCCACTTGATCGTTGTCGCGAATATGATCGACGAATGACGCCGCGGCCGCGCGCGCGAGGCTGAATTTGTAATCCATGCTTCCGCTGGTGTCGATCAATATCGCGGCGGCAAACGGCGCCTCTTCAGAAAAGAAGGAATTGATCGGCTGGGCCCGGTCGTCTTCAAGCACGGTGAAGTCCTTTTCGCCGAGCCCGTGCGCGTACTGTCCTTTCGCGTCGGTAACGATCAGGTTCACCACTACAAGATCCGAATGCAATCGCACCGCGTCATCGTCGCTCTTCGGTTGCTGGTCAGGTTTGTGCTTTTTATCTTGTGCCGCCGGCGGCATTCCCATTGCCGCGGAAAGAAATGCAAACACAACCGCGATACTTGCCGCTCGGATCAGGAGCTTCGCAGTCTGATGGCTGAAGGCGCGAATCTGCATAACTTCAATTGGACTTGCGGGAACGTTTGATGAAGCGCGCCAGGCGGATTACTTCGTTCGACTTCGCGATGACGCTTGCTGAAACCACAAACCGAGTCTCTGTTTTCATGTCTTTTTTTATTTCGCCTGCGCTGGCGCTGAGCTTATCGACCGCCTCGGCCAATGTGAGCGGCTCGCTCGGGCCTGCATTGTCGTCCACTTCATCACCGCCGGCGTTCTTGAGCACGCGTTTCGCAAGCTTCTCAATCGTACCCAACTTTTTCTCATCTTCCGGCGCAAGTTTCTTGTGATCGTCAAAACTCTTCGCGACTTCGTCAGACAGGTTGCTGAGCTTTTCGACGTCCTCGATAACCTTCTTGTGCTCTTCTTCAGCACGCGCGATCTCCATCCGGATTCGCATCTCGTCCGGAAAATTCGAGTCCCCGGTGTCATTCTTTTGTATCTTGTCCGGAATCTTCGACTCATCAGGCTTGATCGGTGGGCGGGCCGGCTGAGGAGATTGCGCAGGAACGGAAGGAAGGATGAGTAGTGCGGCCAACGCGAGACTTCTAAACATGCCCCTTCTCCCTGATTGAATTGCGTGTATTTAGTTTCTAGCATAATCAACAATGGCAACACAATCGAACAATCGCTGAAGCCCGACCGTCAAAGAGTTTTGACGATTTCATACCAGCACGCCGGCCCTTGGCTCCGAGTTTGGACACGCCCTCGCGTTCTGGAGTAGTATCGACCGCGATGCGTTTACGCGAATTCGGCTCGCGTCGTTGAGTTTATGCCGCAAAACATGTTCGAAAAGATATGGGATCGTCACGTGGTTCACAGCGAACCGGGTAAGCCGTCCATCCTGTACATTGACTGTCATCTTGTTCACGAGGTCACATCGCCACAGGCATTCGAGGGCCTTCGAATGGCGGGCCGCCAAGTGCGCAGGCCGGATCTGACCTTCGCCACGATGGACCATAACGTGCCGACATCGAGCCGCTCGCTTCCCATCATCGATGAGATTTCCAAAATCCAAATCGACACCCTCGAGCTGAATTGCCGGGAGTTTGGCATCGAGCTGGCCGGACTCGACAGCCCGGAGCAGGGAATCGTTCACGTCATCGGGCCGGAACTCGGCCTCACGCAACCAGGTGCGACGATCGTCTGCGGTGACAGTCACACATCGACGCACGGCGCGTTTGGAGCCCTCGCATTTGGCATAGGCACAAGCGAAGTCGAGCACGTGCTTGCAGCTCAGTGCTTGCCTCAATCAAAGCCGAAGACTCTTCTCATTCGCGTCGATGGAAAACTTGCTCGAGGTGTGACCGCCAAGGATGTCATCCTTTATATCATTCGTTCGATCGGCACGGACGGCGCAGCCGGTCACGTGATCGAATACGCGGGCGAGGCGATTCGCGCCTTCTCGATGGAAGAGCGAATGACTGTTTGCAACATGTCCATCGAAGCCGGCGCGCGCGCGGGAATGATTGCTCCTGACAAGACGACATTTGACTATCTCGAGGGCCGCCGCTTTGCTCCAAAAGGCGAAGCCTTCGACGCGGCGGTCGAATACTGGACGACCCTCGGTTCCGATGAAGGAGCCGCGTTCGATCGCGAACTCACATTCGATGTTTCGACGCTCGCGCCACAAGTGAGCTGGGGAACAAATCCAGCGATGGTGACGGATGTAACGGGATCGATCCCCGACCCGGAGTCTTGCGCGGACGATAACTCTCGCAAGGCTGCGCGCCGGGCGCTTGAATACATGGCGCTCAAACCGGGCACTCCCATCGAGGAAATAAAACTCGATCGAGTGTTCATCGGCTCGTGCACCAACTCGCGCATCGAAGATCTGCGTGCGGCTGCCGGCGTGATCACCGGACAGAAAGTCGCATCGGGTGTTCACGCGATGGTCGTGCCGGGTTCACAGAAGATCAAGCAGCAAGCCGAACGAGAGGGCCTGGACGCGATCTTCAAACTAGCGGGGTTTGATTGGCGCGAGTCGGGTTGCAGCATGTGTCTCGGCATGAATCCTGATGTGCTCGAGCCCGGCGAGCGTTGCGCGTCGACTTCGAATCGCAACTTCGAAGGCCGCCAGGGCCGCGGAGGCCGCACGCATCTGGTAAGTCCGCAGATGGCGGCAGCCGCGGCAATAGCCGGCCACTTCGTAGACGTGCGCGATTGGAGATCAGGAGAAGATTGCAACCACAGATGAACACAGATGAACACAGATAGGACAGAGAACCATCTGTGTTTATCTGTGTTCATCTGTGGTTCCAAAGAGCAAGCAAGAGATGAGTCCATTCTCAAAACACACCGGGTTGGTCGCGACGCTTGATCGAGTCAACGTCGATACCGATCAGATAATCCCAAAACAATTCCTGAAGCGAATAGAGCGCAGCGGCTTCGGCGAGTTTCTCTTCTATGACTGGCGATTCAATCCTGACGGTTCGCTCAAATCGGACTTCGAGTTGAATCAGCCTCGCTTCAAAGGCGCGACGATACTCGTGGCTCGCGCGAACTTCGGATGCGGGTCCTCGCGCGAGCACGCGCCCTGGGCGTTGCTCGATTATGGATTCCGTTCCATCATCGCCCCGTCATTCGCGGACATCTTTTACAACAACTGTTTCAAGAATGGCATGCTCCCGGTCGCGCTTTCGGAACAACAAGTCGATGAACTGTTCAAGCGAGCCGCCGCTAGTCCCGGTTACGAATTGACTGTTGATTTGACACGACAGTGGGTGACTGACGATGAGAGATTGAGGTTCAGCTTTGAGGTCGATCCATTTCGCCGCGAGTGTTTGCTGAAGGGACTCGACGACATCGGTCTGACGCTACTGCACGAAGACAAGATCAAAGAATACGAAGCGCGGCGTGTGATGTTGGGATCGGACTTATGATGAACCGCAGATCGGCGCAGCCTTCGGTTCGCTGATCAGCGCCGATCAGCGTAAGGTAGTCAGCGAAATCAGCGGTTAATTCCATGCCTGGCTATTATTTCAATCAAGGACCAATCTACGAAGAACTATGAGCATCACGTTTCCTGAGCGATTCAACATGGCGACCTACTTCCTCGACGATCGAATCGAGGAAGGCTTTGGCGATAAGATCGCCGTCTATTGCGGCGACAAACAGTACAGCTACCGGGAAGTTCAGCAAATGTCGAACGAGGTGGGCAACGCGCTCTCGCATCTCGGAGTCGAGATGGAAGATCGCGTCTTGTTAGTCCTGCCCGACTCGATCGAGTTCGTCGCTTCGTGGTTCGGCATCGCAAAAATCGGCGCGGTAATCACGATGGTCAACACGATTCTCCCTTCCGCGGATTACGAATACTATCTCGACTACACACGCGCGAAAGTCGCGATCGTCCACGCGGACGTCATGGAACGATTCGCGCCGGCTGCTTCGACGTCGCTTCATCTCAAGCACACGGTCGTCGTCGGGACAAAAGTGTCGGGTAGCCTCGAGGGGCTCGAGGGCCGCTCGACCATCAAATCGTATGGCCGAATCACAATGGAAGCGTCGGACACGCTTGAAACCTCGCCGACCACTCGCGATGACATAGCGATTTGGTTGTTCACCTCGGGCTCAACCGGACATCCCAAAGCCGCGGTTCATCTTCATCATGATTTGCCGTTCAACACCGAGTGTTACGCCAAACAGGTTCTCGGGATCAACAAAGACGACATCACGCTGTCGGTGCCGAAGCTGTTCTTCGGTTACGCGACCGGCACGAATCTGCTATTCCCGTTTGCGGTCGGAGGAGCGACCGCGCTGTTCCCCGGGCGCTCAACGGCCGAGACTATGTTCGAGATGATCGACAAGCACCGGCCGACGATTCTTACGAGCGTTCCGACGATGATCAACGCGATGCTTCAGGTGCAAGGGGCGAGTTCGCTCTACGATCTTTCATCGCTGCGATTCTGTCTGTCCGCGGGCGAAGCGTTGCCGCCCGAGCTTTACAATCGATGGATGGAAACATTCGGCATCGAGATACTCGACGGCATCGGCTCGGCTGAGATGTTTCACATATACATCACGAACTATCCGGGCGATGTTGTTCTCGGGAGTCTCGGAAGAATCGTCCCCGGCTACGAAGGTCAGATTGTCGACGCCGAGGGCCGCGAGGTTGCGACCGGTGAGATGGGCACGCTTCGGGTGAAAGGTGATTCGGCGGCGTTGTGTTACTGGAACTCGCACGAAAAATCGAAGGAGACTTTTGCGGGCGACTGGTGCACGACAGGCGATCAGTTTAGCGTCGATGAACGCGGCTACTACTGGTACCGAGGACGCACGGATGAGATGTTAAAGGTCGGGGGCATATTCGTGTCGCCGACCGAGATCGAGAACTGTTTGCAGGAACACGAAGCAGTCCGCGAATGCGCGGTGATTGGATCATGCGACGAAGACAAGCTCATCAAGCCTAAGGCATTCGTGGTATTGGCGGAAGGCTTCGCCTCGAGCGGAGAGCTTGAGCGAGAGTTGAAAGAGTATGTGAAGTCAACGCTCGCGGTTTACAAGTATCCTCGGTGGATTGAGTTCAGGGATGATCTCCCGAAGAATGATCGAGGCAAGATCGATCGACGCGCTCTCAAGGAAGGCTAGCCTGCGTTGTCATTGGAACGGTTTGTTTGGTGTTAACCTTGCAGCCAGATGCCAACTCTGGCATTCTCTGCTTCGGTGGCGGCGGGAAGAGGAACAGTCAGACCTTTAGTTTGGATGGGTGCGAGTCGAGAAGACCTAAAGCAATTCCCGGATGTTGTTCAAGACGAGATGGGCTACGGACTCTTTCTGGCGCAGAGGGGAGAGAAACACCACAAGGCCAAGCCGCTAAAGGGGTTCGCAGGAGCGGGAACTTTAGAGATGATCTCGGATTATCGCGGCAACACCTATCGCGCGATTTACATTGTTCGGCTCGCTCATGCCGTTTATCTCCTCCATGCTTTCCAGAAGAAGTCCAAGCGGGGCTTATCCACGCCAAGAAGGGAATTGGATCTGATTCGTCGAAGACTGAAGGAAGCCGAAGCTGTTGACGCTGCCGTTGATACGGGAGGCTAGCGATGAAGACTAGAATTAGAATGACTCGTGGCACAGGGAACGTCTTTGCCGATCTAGGCTTGCCGCGTCCCGAAGAGCGTTTGGCCAAAGCCAGTCTTGCACTGGAGATCGAGCGGGCTATTCAGAAGCGCGGCCTGAGTCAAGCAGCAGCCGCACAAGCTCTAGGCATCGACCAACCTAAAGTTTCGGCACTGAGGAACGGACGGTTGAATGGATTTTCAGTTGAACGTCTCATCCGGTTTCTTAACGCGCTCGACCGAGATGTCGAGATTGTGATCAAAGCCAAGCCCCGTTCGCGCCGGCGTGGTCAACTTCGCGTCAAAGCTGCTTGATCTGCTACAAGACATTCAACAGGAACCACCATTGTACCAACGCGATAATACTTGCTCAATTAGCACGAAGACTACGACACCAAGACGAATTAGAAGCGCCTGTTGGTCATGTCCTGTGATCCGTGCGTGAGCGAGAAGGAGAGATCGCGGGGAATTAGCCAACTGAATAGCGACTCAGTAACAAACCTATGGGCTCCACCTGAAGTTGACCTCTGATTCCGCGCTTCCTACAATTCCCCGCATTGGATACGCTGAAGGACAATCGACTACAACGTGACTTTTACGTAGCCGTTCTGAAGTCATCGAGTCATGCTGCTGGCTGTGCAATTCTGCCCCTACTGGTCATCGTCGGTTACACAATCGTGCAAATGGTCCGCTCTGAATTCAGCGTTTCAGACTACGTTGCTCTCTTGGTCAACTGCGCAATTGTTATCGTCTTCAAGCTAACTAGAGCGGCGTTCGTATCGTTTAGAGCGGGCGGCCTCCGACGAAGATTTTGGATGACCATGCTAGATTGGCTCGACTTGATTGTTTGTACGTCGTCGTATATGTACATCATTCTGTTTTGGGGACTGGGAGCTCTGTTCGCCCTTGCTAGTGGATTTAGCTTCACGCCAATTGTGCGAGCCGTATTTTTTGTCGGCCTTGGACTGGTTTCCTATCGACAGCACCGCAACCTCGGCAAGATAGACTTTCTGGTTGAACGGTCTGTGGCCAAGGACGGCAGGCTCATTTTGCCTGAACCCAGCTGATAGATAAAACAATGATGAAATACAAAGTGGGCCAGCTAGTCCAAGTACAGATTGGCGAAGGGTCCCACAGCGGTCGACAGGGCATCGTGCTTGAGATTAAGAAGTCGATCACCGGACTTCTCGTTACCGACTATCCGATTGATAGCTATCCTTCCGGTGAAGATGCCGAAGCGTATCAAGTTGGGTTTCCCGCAACCATAGACAGCTATAAGGACTGGGGATGGTACAGAGAAGATCAACTGGAAGGACCAGTTCGGACCGAATGCGATCGTATATCGATCACGGAGAAGTAGTGATGGATCTGCGGCATCCAATAGGACGTTTCAAGCTTGAGGGTGCCCCGACCGGCGAAGAAGTGCAACGCGCGATTGGCGAAATCTCAGAAGCGCCAGCGAAGCTTCGCGCCGCCGTCGAAGGCTTATCCGCGGAACAACTCGACACGCCATATCGGCTCGGCGGCTGGACCGTTCGCCAGGTAGTCCATCACGTGCCCGACAGTCACTTGAACAGCTATTGCCGGTTCAAGCTCGCGCTCACCGAAGAAGAACCGACGATCAAGCCTTATCACGAAGACCGCTGGGCTGAGCTTGAAGATTCGCGCGCGACGCCGATCGAAGTTTCGCTCGCGTTGCTCGAATCGCTTCACGCGCGCTGGGTCGCCCTGCTGAGGTCGCTTGCGCCTGATGACTTCGAGCGAACGTTTCGGCATCCCGAGCTTGGAGTGGTTACGCTTGCGAAGAACGTTTGTTTGTACGGTTGGCACGGGCGTCATCACGTCGCACACATAACGTCACTGCGCGAACGAATGGGTTGGGATTGATCTATTAAACACCGTGCTTGTAGTCCGGCCTTCAGGCGGAAGTTTGTATCTTTGCTGGTTTCGGGAGGCCTTACAAACTTCCGCCTGAAGGCCGGACTACAAACGCGCATAATGACGCTTAGTGCTCCTTCGTGTCTTCGTGACTTGGTGGCGAGATCCGCATGACTTCATTTCAAAATCACACCTGGAAAGAAGCTCGCGAAGCGATGACCCGCGGCGTAGTGGTGATACTCCCCGTCGGCTCGACCGAAGCTCACGGGCCGCACTTGCCGCTCGCGACCGACGTGATCATCTCCGAAGAGATGTCCTTGCGCGCGGCGGATAAACTTACCGCGCAAGGCATCGAGACCCGAGTCCTGCCGGCAATCGCGTACAGCGTGACTGATTTCAGCAATGATTTCGCGGGCACGATCTCGATCAGAAAAGAAACGGCCGCGGCTGTGATTCGCGACATATGTGACTCCCTCTACAAACAAGGAGCACAGCTCATTGCGATAGCGAACTCGCACCTCGAGCCCGAGCACATTGCTTCAATTAACGACGCGATCGAAAAGGTGAAAGAGGAAACCGGCTGCGTAGTTGCGTTTCCCGATAAGCGGCGCAGACGTTGGGCCGAGAAACTGAGCGAAGAATTTCGGCGTGGAGATTGTCACGCGGGGTCGTATGAAACTTCGCTTGTCATGGCCGCGCGACCCGAGCTTGTGCGCGATGAAATTCGGCAACAACTCGAGCGAGTGCCGATCTCGATCGCTGAAAAGATAAAGGAAGGCGCCCGCACTTTCAGCGAAGCCGGCGGAACCCAGGCCTACTTCGGAGATCCGCGCGCAGCTTCGCGAGAGGAAGGCGAGGCGATGTACGAGGCGCTTTCCGATATGATCGTCACCGCGGTGACCGAAGCACTTGCGCCTTAGCGGTTTCTGCGTCCTCCGCGCCCTCTGCGGTTTAATTACTCGGATTCAACCGCAGAGGAAGCAGAGGAACGCAGGACAACAGATCAAAGCGTGAAAGAAACTCTCTTCGACAACATTGCAGCCGGGCCGTCGAGCTACGGATCTCTGCATTTGAACAAAGATGAGTTCGTTGCGGCACTCGATGAGCTGACCTCGCTCGATGAAATCACCTCGCTTAGAAAGAAGACCGGCGAACTCAAGCGGCTGATCTCTTCAAGCGGCTCGCCTCTTTCAATCAACGAGGAATCAAACGGTCACTACCTCGTTCTGCGTAGCGATGTCCTGACCTCCGAACTCGATCAAATCCTCGAAGCTCGAACGATCGAACGCGCGCGCTACTACGTCAAACGCCTCGCGCGTGGAGTCAAGAAGGTCAAAACATCTCAAGTCAACGACATCAATCTGAATCGTTGGAAAGAGCACACCGACATAATCACCGACAGCCTCTGGGTGTTGTCCAAACGCGACACAACTGGCGCGCATCTGGGCTGGTACTGGGGTAATTTCATCCCGCAGATTCCACATCAGCTCATGCTTCGTTACACCAAGAAGAACGATTGGGTGCTCGACCCTTTTGCGGGAAGCGGTACGACGCTGATCGAATGCAGAAGACTCGGGCGCAACGGAATCGGGATTGATCTGAACGCGGACGTGGCGAAACGAGCAGAGGAACTTGTATCTGACGAAAAGAATCGCCACAAGATCAAAACCGAAATCGTCACCGGCGATGCAGCGAACCTAGACGTCCGAAAGATGCTCGACGGCCTCAGCGTGAAGCACGTTCAGCTTCTTGTGATGCACCCTCCTTATCACGACATCATCAGCTTCTCGGATAACGACAAAGACCTCTCGAATGCCGCGAGCACCGAGCAGTTCTTAACGATGTTCGGTGAAGCGCTCGACAACATCGGACCGGCGCTCGAGCGAGGAAGGTATTTCGCCCTTGTGATCGGGGACAAGTACTCGAAGGGCGAGTGGGTGCCGCTGGGGTTCTATTGCATGAATGAGGTGCTCAAACGTGATTACTCGCTCAAGAGCATCGTCGTGAAAAATTTCGAGGAGACTCGGGCGAAGCGAGATCAGAAGCAGTTGTGGCGATATCGCGCGCTGGTGGGTGGGTTCTACATTTTCAAGCACGAATACATATTCATCTTCAAGAAGCGATGAGCTTCAATAATCACCGTTCTTCAAACGTTTCCTCAACTTTCTTACAAGCTTCTTTTTCGCCGGATCATCAACCAGATTGTTCAACTGATAAGGGTCGGCATCCATATCATACAACTCGGACTTGTCGCGATCGCTTTCGACGTAAAGATATCTGGTCGTGCGTAGAGCCTGATAATGCGGGCCCGGAACTCCGTCGGGAGCATAGGCCGTTGCGCGTTCCTCGTCATCATTGCCTGGCCAGCCTTCAAGCAGCATCGCGTCTCGCCAATCACTGGCGCCGCGAAGAAGCGAAACCAGCGAGCGGCCGTCCGCCCCATCGGGAGTGGAAACACCCGCAAGTTCGCAAATCGTCGGCGCAAGGTCGATCACTCCAACCAGCGCGTCTTCGATTCGAGGGCTGGATACGAGCGGCGGATATCGCAACGCAAAGGGCACTCGGCTGGCTTCTTCGTAAACGTGATCCTTGCCGGTGAGGCGGTGCTCGCCCCAGAAGTATCCGTTGTCCGAGTAGAACACGATGAAAGTGTTGTCGAGCTTGCCCTGCTCTCGAAGCTTGTTCAGGATGTCGCGCACGCTCTCGTCGACCGACTTCAACGATCGCAGTTGCTTCAATCGAAATTCATCGATGGCCTCGACATCCGATTGAGTCATTTGCGGGACGGCTTGTAACCACGCGGGCTCTCCGGGCGTCGCCGCCGGATTGAAATTCGGAGGCCGTGCCGGAGCAAGGCCGGAATAAAGTTTCTCGTCACCCGGCGCCGGGGTCGCGGGGCGGTGCGGCGCGTGCGGCGCGTACAACAAGAAGAACGGCTTGTCCTCAGGAACCCGATCGAGGAAATCAACCGCATAGTCACGCATAACGTAGGTCAGGTAGCCAGGAACTGATTGCTCCGTGCCGAAGACATTCATTGTTGGATTGTTGTAGCCGTGAAGCCAGCAACTCCAAAAGTCGTACTCGGGCCGCGCATCGCCGGGCCACGAGTTCAGATACTTGCCGATCATGCCTGTGAAGTAGCCACTCTGTTTTAGCGCTTCGGCAAAGGTCGGATCTTTCAGTTCATCGGGGTTGTTATGAACGCCGTGATGGCGCGCGTATTTGCCAGTCAGAAAACTCGCGCGGCTGGGGCAGCAGATCGCCGTTGAAATATAGCCGCGCGTAAAGATGATCCCCTGATCGGCGATCATTGATTTCGTGAAAGGCATGAACTGACTTGTGAGCGTGTCGTGACCCTGATCGTCGGTCATGATAACGAGGATGTTCGGGCGCGACTCCGAGGCAGGCTTCAGCGACGCGCTGGTTCGAAATCCCAACGCGCTAAGTCCGATCACCAGTGCGGCGGCTGTGAGGAGCACCGCGCTATGCTTGACGGCTCGCGTGCCGCCCGAGGGCAAAGTTTTCATCTATCGAAAGGATCAGCTATCGCCGTGAACTTTCTTCCACAACGCTTTGGTACACTGAAATCGCCAATCGAGGAAATCGAGCCTGATGGTGCGCGATCAGTTGTTTAACTACAACGAGCGGGGTCACGAACTGCGGAGAAAACTTAGACGATGCTCCGGCCTTTCGCAAGTGCCATTTGAATCGAGGGCTGTTACTGGGTGTGATCAACAGCGGGACTTGGTGTCTTGATTCACCGCTGATTCGCGCTGCCTCGGTCCGCGGATGGCCGCTGATCTGAGAAAATCAGCGGACCGAAGGCTGCGTAAATCAGCGGTGAATTCGTTGTGCTCGTCCCCCTGTTACTTGCTGATCGAATACTCGTAAAGCGGCTTTGAATC
>Ga0134122_10001988_pt1 | contig 14932 bp, 27 predicted proteins | sample KB302_FD_96461 | JGI IMG/M metagenome (GOLD analysis project Ga0134122, IMG submission 96461) | Terrestrial soil microbial communities without Nitrogen fertilizer from Kellogg Biological Station, Michigan, USA - KB3-0-2 | ecosystem: Environmental > Terrestrial > Soil > Unclassified ... | reverse complement strand
TACTGGATAGTTGGGACGTCATGGGAGACGCTTGCTATGTTATTTACGTGGACGGCTTGGGCCTCGGGGAAGATGAAAACTCTCTCTACGGCTACGCTTATTCCGGCAGTTCGCTTGAGCCTCTCGTCCCACCAAAAGACGAAGCATGGGAAGCCTTCAAAACGCTTGTCTGTACCCCTGACCCTACTTTGGTCTTGGCAAGTGAGAAAGTCTAAAAACGAGAATCAACGCGCTATACGCGCAAGAGTAGCGAGGATGAAATATCTATTCGCTAAATGGTGGTTTATGAAATATCTATGAAAGGCTTATATGGCCGGTGACAAACTCGAATCGACGCCTGACCTTCACGTATCGCCCTCGCGTGAGCGCCGCGCTGCCAGCCTCCATGCTGCGATTGACTTCGTTGAAGATGCGGTTGGAATGGGTCACGGCGCTTGGGATTGTGTGCAACCCGAAGAACTTGCCCGCGCATTTCAAACCTATTGGCAAAATCACGGATGCCAGCATGAAATAGCTGACCTGTCGAACAAGGTAATTTCTTCCGGCTATATGTGCGTCAAGTGCGGCGATCTATTCAAGGCGGCTGGCAAATGAGCAAAATGCTACGCATGACGGAAGAGCAATTCCGCACCGCATCCTCGAAACCATTTTCTGCAAACGAGAAGAAAAAACTCGCACGTCGCGGAATCAAGGCCGTCGAATTGGTTCCTACCGAACATCAGGAACAATGCCGCGTGATTGCTTGGTGCGATGCCCATCCGATTGCCAAGACAATCTTCTCGATACCGAACGGCTCTCATAAAAGCCCCGCTATGGCAGCTAAGTTCAAGCGTGAGGGGTTGAGGCCCGGTGTCCCTGATTTGTTCCTCCCAGTGGCCATTAAACCAAACCACGGGCTGTTTATTGAGATGAAGCGAGTCAAGGGTTCCCGCGCAACTCTGGAACAAGTGCAATGGGCGTCATTGCTGGTAATTCGTGGATATGACTATCAGCTTTGTTATGGGGCAGATGATGCGATTGACGCAATTAAGAAATACTTGGGGGAAGCATGAGGTATTTGATTTATCAAAACGGCGCTCTCGCTGACACAGCCGATACTGAATCTGAGGCCATGCATGCGGCTGACCAGTTACATGGAACGGTTGAGATATTTGTTTGTATTGCTACGCTGTACGGGCGATGAGCCAAGAATCCTTGCTGGAAGGATGGCTTTTATATTTTTATTCAACCCAAAACACTTTCCATCGTGAACGCCAGCTAGAACGCATCAAGCAAGATAATCCCCGACTTCACAGTCAATTACTAAAGCGTCTTAAGGAGAAAAGTCATGAGAGTAAGCCAGAATAAAGCCATCCTCGCCTATCTTCGCAAGGGCAATTCCATAACACCGTTGACCGCATTGAATCGCTTTTCATGCTTTCGTTTGAGCGCAAGGATCGGAGTTGTATACTTACCAAAAGCGGAGTATCGTCCATGAGTGACAGGCCGGTATTCACTTTGACGGAGGAGATGATTGCTGCGGGGCTTTCCGCTTTGGACTCTTTTGACGAGTCTTTTGATAGTCCCGCACTGCGGCTGCAAGCATGTTTCGCTGCAGTTCTGGAGTCGGCTTCGTCAGCCAAGCGTGCAGAGCTTTGTCTGCATCTGCAATCTGTTTAGCAATATTGCGCATTTGGAGCGCAGTATATGAGATGCCTATGACCGACTTGCGTCCGCGCTTTGGCATTCCCAACCCGATTGCGGTTTTATCTTCTGCGGGCGGTAGCCATGTGCCATGAACAATTTTGTTTCGCTCGGTGTTTACCAACTTAAGTTGATTACGAACGGCTTTGAAGTCGGCCAGTCTAAAATTGTGTTTGTCGGATAACTCCGTTACGCGCTCAAGTATGTCGAGCCATGCTGCGAAATTGTTGGGTGAAACCAAGGCGATTATTTTGCCCGTTTCAATTTCGGCTATCCACCCGATAGTGTGGATGACGCTAAACTCTAGATCGGCCCATGTAGCAGCGACTTCACCAATGCCTTTTAGGTGAGCCGGAGTCAGTGCTTTTAGAATGTCTCTCTTAGGTCTAGCCATGAAAACTTCTCCCCCGAATCAGATTGAAGAATTGCCGGACGGCGCACAGCGACGGGACAATGCATTAGCCCGCGCGTTGAGGATGGCCCCTGCGCCGTTCACACCTAAACCCGTTCCGAAGGTTGCACCGAAGAAAAAGAAGAAGTCCTAATCGGTGATTGCGTAATACAAATGCCAAAAAGAGCTTGTGCGAGTTTGTACTTTCTTTAGGCACTCCGGCTCTTGAATATGGGTCTTGTCATCATGACAAAGCCCCACATACAACGCATAGCGTTGATTCTCCACTCTGATGATTACCGCGCATAGGTAAACGACTAGCAACGTGAGTGCGCAGATTGCTATGTTTTTCTTCATTGCTCAAATATAGCTGAGACCTACGCGTCAGGGTTAAACCCTGACGCGATCATATTCGCCCGCGCTTTGTGCGAGAACAGGCCAAAGTCTTGGCGTTTCCGTTCCGGCTCTGTTGGCATATCCGCGCCAGGTTCACGCTCGTAACTGTGGCAAGCCTCACCGGAAATAGCCTGAGTGCTGCGCGAACACTTCAGCCGCCATCCGCCTATGTCCGCAGAATAGCGACACGTCCAGCACATGTGTTCGTGAATCCATTTCGCGTCCATGCGCCATGATAATGCGCCCTGTTCATCCATACAGCTTATGTTCCACGGAGTATAAAATGACGAAAAATCTCTATGAAATGGTCTTCAAAAATAAATTGCGGAAATGTAGTTCGTCTATGAGTAAATGATGTAGAATCAGAAATATTAAGGAGGTGCCCGACGATGATTACTCGAAAGCCGGACGGGACCATGCTTTTTGATTCCAGTGAGGAGGCCATTGATTATGAAATTGGCCTTCAAATGCGAGTGAAGAAGCTTGGCCCGAATGTGACGATCTACAAAGGCAAGCCAAAGCCAGAATCGGCAGAAGCCGATGAAGTTGATGATTGGGAGCACATCAAGGCAACAATGGTGGCGTATGACGGAAGGGTGGTAGACACGGCGACAATGGCGCAAATACTGAGAATTTCAAACTTGCAGGGAGTAGGGACAAAACTACGTCACTTACACAACCGAATGATGGAATCGGGAGTTGATATTCACAAATATTTAATTAAGCAGCGCGCGTCAGATGGAACCCCATCATGGCTGGTAGACGCATCAGGCTCAGGCATGATGTGAACGTGAAAAGGGCCGAATCCCGCGAAGGTTCAGCCCTTTTTGAAGCAACTAATTTTTACGTCCTGTCGAGGGACACTACGCTGGAGTAAGGACCAGCGGGAAAGGCAAAAGGCCATGAAATTCCACAAGGTGATGCACTTGGAAACCCCTAACACGGGCGTTGTAACGCTGTACGTATCCGTGCTGCGGTAGGCTATCTACGATTCCCACACCATGAGCATTCCGGCCCGTGGTGTGGGTCTAGTATCGCAAAAATTCCTAAGAAAATCAAGCCGTCACGTTTGTTCGTGCGGCTATTGGCATTTACGCCTCTACAAATTTAGTTATTTGTACTTTAGTACTGGAATTTTCCATTTCGGGTAAGATTCTCCCTATGTTCTGTTAAACAGGGGGGATGCCATGGCAACCAAAAAGACGCGGCCCGCAAAAAGCAAACCAGCAACAATGACGGTCGTGAAAAATCCGGCTGAATATCAGGCGTTGATTGCGCCATCTTTTACAGCCAGTTCCGTATCAGCACAGGAAAATGGCACGGAATTTGTGCTCATATTCGCGGCCGGAAAGCCGATGACGAATATTAAGACCGGTATTACGGATGGAATGAAGAACGAAGCGGTTTGCACCATTACGGCCAGCCCTCAAAGTGTGAAGGACTTTGCAATGTTCTTGGCGTTGCAAATTAAGAAATACGAAGAGGCGTACGGGGTTATTGATACTCCGTACCTGCGCCGCATAGGTTCAGCCCATGGCAACCAAGCCAAGAAAACTGGTTAAAACGGTTCCGTCGCGTCTGCAGGATATATACCCAGACGTACAGGTTTACCAAGATGAACTTGATCACAGCCTACGTGATCAAAGGGATTTGCTCATTCAGGCGGAACAGATATTCTCAACAATCGAGAATCCAACGGCTGTGCACCGTAGCAAGACGCACCCTGCTGGAATGCTTCTTGTTAACAGTGATATTGTGAGCACGGCTGGGGACCCTTTGCGGGTCGCTATTAAGGTTCTCCGCGACGGAAATACGGCAGACGCCTTCTTGAGTACGGCTCATTTCGCCTCATCTAAAAATCACGGCGAGCTGTTGTGGAAAAAAGATGAAGAGTAGGGAAGCGAAAATCAGGGTTTCTTACGATGACCATGCAGATGTGCTGTATCTGTCGTCAGGGAAAGCCGTGCCCACTAAGAGCATCGAAGAAGAAGATGGTCTTGTCCTGCGCTGGGACATGGAGACACATCGTCCTGTTGCAGCGACTGTTATGGACTTTAAGTACTATTGGGAGCCTAAGAGTACGCAACTAGTCAAAAGGTTGGCATCCTTCTTTGATATAACCATTGAAGAAGCACGCAAAGCTATAAAGCCGACGACTACTTAGATAGCAGTCAGTCGGCTTTATATCTCTTGAACTTGCGGTAATCCAGAAACTGCGGGATTACATAGCGGCTCATCGCTACAGGCTTAACAGGCGGCTTGCGCGCTAGCAGTCCGCCGATAGGTCAAGCGCTTGCCGCTGATGCCTTTAAGGGCCAATTCCGCGCGTTGTGCATCGGTATAACCCAATGCTGTGCGGGTGTTGTAGCGGAAATTGAATTCCGTGCAATAGCGATCAAGATGCTTCGGCGCTACGTGATGGAACGTACCGACCAGACCACGCTTCAAAATCGAGAAGAAACCTTCAACGGTATTTGTGTGGGCGTTGCCGCGTGCATATTCACCAGCAGAATGATTCACGGACTGATGCGATGCGAACTTACGACCGACAGCACGGTATCCGCGATAGTCATCGGTCATGAGGTTAGCAGTCGGGCAGATATTGCCGGTCAATACATCCTTCAATGTGCGGCCTGTCACTGTAGCCACATGGAAAGAACGCACAGAGCCATTACGCTCTACTAAGGCGACAATCTTTTGTTTGTCCTGACCGTTGAAATGGCCCAATGCTTTCTTGGTGGCTTTGCCAGCTTTAGAGCGGTTGCTATTGCCCCAGTATGTTTCATCCGCTTCAACGATGCCGCCACCTTCACCCATTGGGCCTGTTGCTTCGGTGATCATGGATTCACGGATACGATGGCACATGAACCAAGCGGTTTTGTAGGTAACACCCAACATGCGATGCAACTGGTGCGCGCTCATGCCTTTCTTAGAGGCACAGACCAAGTGATAAGCCAGCACCCATTTATTCAATGGTACTTTAGACTTTTCAAACACGGTCCCGACCGTAACCGTAAACTGACCTTCACAATCATTGCAGTAGTAAAGGCCATCACGCACCCCTTTGCCCGTCAGAGGTTTAATCTGTTCCGTACCACCACAATGCACACAGACAACACCCTGCGGCCAGCGAATGGCTTCAAGGTGTTCGCGGGCTTTGGCTTCGTCGGTAAAGATAGGATTGGTCAGGTCGCACATGATGTTTCTCCGTTGTTGGGAGAATAATGCGCCTACCTCAAGCTTTTGTCAAGTATATAACTCCGATGGATTCAATCTCTGTTCTTTCGATTTGGACCGTGTAAGCCCGCAGGAGCCTGAAATTGTCTGCGACGCATGTAACCTCGCACTGAGCGAATCGAAGTCCCTAGCGCCACATTTCCGCACGTATGAGCGCATTATTGACGGCCTTCTCCAAACGCTGATGGGTGCGAAATACCTGGCATCTACGGAACGCACTGAAAAGTGGGAAGTTGCCATTCCAATGCTGGACGACGCCATAGAATTGGCTCAGGCCGAAATGGTGTCAATCAGGGTTTCACCTATTTTGAAACTGCAACCCGTTGATTTAACTAAGGCTGCGTAATTGCCCCCCTAGACGCGTTGAAACTGGCTTTATGCTTCTAATCAGGCCTTTTATTCGCTTTGCTGCTAACCGGCGATGAATTGGGGCTTCATCCCAACCGCCCCAAACCCCGTCACCAAGCCAATGCTGAGGAAACCATGATTAACCGAGATTTGAAGCCGGGAAAGTTCTTGATGCGTGAGTCTGTGTGGCGCGATGGCTTTGTGCGCTCATACGGGATTGTGACCAAGGTCGCCAAGAGCCGCATCTATTACCAAGACGACGGCCATGAGAGTTTCTGTAATGACTTCAAACTCGTTTGCGATACGGAAGCCGAGCGCGATGCGCTGATTGCATTTGATAAGAAAGCCCGAGACGATTTGCACCGTTACAAGCAGGCACAGAAGGCTGAATTTGAGGCGCTGGTGGCTCGGCACTCAAACGCGGAAACAGGTAGCGAACAACAGTCGGCACAAAACGAAGTACAGGCCGGATAACAAGGAGCCCAAATGAGTGAACTCCCAAAATATCAAGCATGCCCCGATCCTGGCAAAGGAATTGAATGTGAGATTTGCGGTGCTAAGTGGATTTGCTGTGAATCCTGGCGCAAGAAGCCAACGTGGCAGGCGAGAAAAGCTGAATTTGAGCGTCAGCAAAGCTATGAAGCCGCAAGAAAGGCTGCCAAATGAGTGAACATTCAAAACTGATTGACGAACTCGCTTCAAATCTCGCTAAGGCCCGGGACAAACGAGAAAGCTATCGCATGCGCAACGTTTACGGCATTACCGAAACTGAGCGCGCTATTCTGTATGCGGACAGTCGCATTGCTGAAAATGAATTCTGGCAGGCGAAGAACGCCCTTGATGACGCAGTAAACCGTGAATATCCAAGAGGTTACGCCAAATGACCCCAATAGAAGAAGCCAAGACATGAACACTATTCGATATATTTTTACGCTCTTCGCCGTTACCAACCTTATGCAATTAATTATGGGAGGTGGCACCTTCAAATCGTGGCCGGAATGGCTATTGGGTATTGTGGGATTTTGTTCTATTGTAGTGATAATTTGTGATGTTATCCGGGTAATGGCTGCGGACCTAGAATGACTATCCTAACCGAAGCAAAAGAAGTATTAGACCCTCTCTGCCATACCAGCCCGGATGAATTCAGGAGGATTATTAAAGAACTGATTGGCGAGCAGGATTTTGTAATTACGGCTGTCGATGTTGTCACAATCGAAGATCACAACGACTGGCATCAGGCATGCTGCGCTTTGCAACGATTAGTGGAACGCAGGATGGGTAAAGATTGGGAATTTCTGGAGAGTCGAAAGCCGGACTTAAAGTATAAGGGTTTGTCCATTCTTGGTGGAAACGTTGATTTTCCTTACCTGAACATGCCACATGAAGTTAGTGATGACTCTCGCTATAAACAAGGCGTTCCATGGGACTTACAAACGAGGTAAGGAATGAATATTGAAGAACTATCAAACGATCTAACCAAAAAGCGAGATATTTATGAATCGCTCGGAATGGTGAACACGCATGGAAAGACGGAAGTGGAGCGAATCCTTCTATCGCAAGCCTACAACGACGCTTTGAATAACTATATGCAGGCCAAGGTTGCGCTTGAAGATGCTTTGAGGCCGCAATTTATGGTCTGCTCTCGGGAGCAAATGATTATCATGCGGAAAAAATGCAAGTTGGATACCTGGTTCATGTAATTTCCCCTTGATTTATCCCCCTAAACCCGCGCACAAGGATAAGACATGAAATACAGGTCATATCACATTTTTACAGACTATCACCCTTGGACCGGGGCGGTTTTGGAACACAGCACAGTCGAATTGCATATCAACGACACGTTGACCGACCCTGCCCTAATTGCCATCGCCGAAGAAAACGCAAAGCAACGTCTACATTCAATGGTAAAGCGCATGCCGCCTCGTTATTGGAATACTCGCTAGTGGGCATAAAGGTCACATACGAATACATTTGTGATTGCTGCAAAGGTGAAGCGTGGCCGATTGAAGTCAATGAATACACTGCTCACGTCGCAGAAAGCGCAAGCACACTCAAGCCCCGCACCATGAAGCACATCGAAGGCCACGTACTTTGTCCCATGTGTTACGAAACAGTACGCGAGGCATATGTGAAGCTATTCCAAGAACGCAATCCTGTTGAGCCATGAGCATTGGTCTTGATTCTGGATAAATTTCCGCGCACAATAACCACACCGAAGCGCACGGGAATTAAGCTCAGTATGCGTAACCGGGAGTGACCCGCTCCTAAGCGATCAGGCCCGCGCCTACGCTGATATACAAGGATGGCGAAAGCTAACTTGGTAAACGGTACGCGATTGACACACAGGGGTTGACTCTTTTATCCTCCTTACATGACTGAAGATCAAGCAAAGCTTCCCCAATTCACCAAAGGCATTGCCGTAATGAATGCCGGTAAGGCCTTAGCGGAGTTCAATGGCGATGCGTCAATTATCCTGGCAAGGCTTCAAACCGAATCCGCTAGACAGATTGCAGCCGATCTCGGTATCTCACACGTCAGCCTCTACGCTTGGCTGCTTCGCAACTGCCCTGAAGAGTGGCGATCACTCAGTACAGCGGTTCAACTTGCCAAACTCCACGATGCCCAGTCCAGCTTGGACGATAACCAAGTAGTTATGGACAGTACTACCGTGTCTCGTGTGCGTGAATCAGCACGCATAGCTATGTGGAACATGTCCAAAACGAGCGGCATCTACGCTGACAAACAAGAGGCCGCAGGCATGAATGTCCAGGTGATTATCAACCGTGACGAACCCGCAGAAGTCCGAGTAGTAGCGAATGATGATACTCATTTAACATAATGGATATTACACGCAATCCCCACATTGTCTCATAGTATCAATAGCTTACGCTGTCTATCCGTACATACATGGTAGGATGTACAGTAGCAATTTACGTCACGTGAGTGTGCGCTAGCCAACGAGAGGCCGGGGTATATTCCCGGTGATGGGGTGGCAAGTTAGGGCACCCGTCGCTAGGCGCTCCACACACCAAATTTTCACGAAACGTACAGAATTCGCTCTAAATCACCCTGAAATTGACAAAAAGGGGTGGGGGTGTGAAGATTTGGGAATTATGTCAAATCGGGTGGTCAAAAATGGCACAGACAGCGGCAGCGGTGCAGGCGCAATTGGGGGCGAATCCCATGAATGCGACGATTCTGAGGAACAATGAGGTCAATGGAATTGACGCAACCACGCAGAGTTGGTATGTGGATGGGAGGGCGGATGCTCCTGGTCGTGAAAGGTGGTGCGTGACCACTTCGAGTCAAACGGCAGCCCAGCAGGCGGCGGACATACTTGTGCAACTGCGCACCTAGTGGCGGTTAAACAGATACAGCTTCCAAATGGCTGGCGACCCCGGCCTTATCAGAAGCCGTTGTGGAAGTATCTGAGTGACGGGGGGAAAAGAGCCGTTCTGAGGTGGCACCGCCGCTCCGGGAAAGATGATGTTTTGTTACATCACACCGCTTGTGCCGCCCATGAGCGGAAAGCGTCATACTGGTACATGTTGCCGGAGTACGCCCAGGCTCGGAAGTCGATGTGGGATGCGATAAACCCGCATACAGGTCTGCGCCGAATAGATGAGGCATTCCCTCACGAGATACGGAAAAGCACCAAAGAGCAGGAAATGATTATTCATTTCCACTGCGGCAGCACATTTCAACTTGTTGGCTCGGACAACTTCAATTCTCTCGTAGGCTCTCCGCCTGCGGGTCTCGTTTTCTCCGAATACGCCCTTTCTAACCCCTCGGCCTGGTCGTATCTGAGACCGATTCTCCTTGAAAACGGGGGTTGGGCGGCGTTTAACTCGACGCCTCGCGGGAAGAACCACTTTAAGAGCATCTGTGAACTCGCGGAAACCGAGCCGGGATGGTTCTACTCGGCTTTAACGGCGACGCAGACAGGTGTTTTTACGGACGAACAACTTCAGTCAGAACTTCGTCAGATGCAAAGTGAGCATGGGGACGATTTTGGACGGGCTTTGTGGCTTCAGGAATACTTCGTCTCTTTCGATGCCGCGATTATGGGGTCGATTTGGGGCGATTGTGTTGCAAAACTCGAAATGGCGGGGAGGATCGGAGACTTTCCTTTCGACCCTCGTTACTACGTCTATACCGCGTGGGATTTAGGCTACGACGACGCCACCGCCATCTGGTTCTATCAGGTCATCAACGGGGATTTGGTCGTCATAGATCACCACGAGTCCAACCATAAGGACATCCCTTTTTACGCACAAATGCTGCGGGATAAATCGAAAAATCTCGGATATAAGTACGACAAACACTGGATTCCTCACGATGCGAGACCCCGGACCTTAGCTGCTGGGGGTAAATCCATGCTCCAGCAGTTCCAGAATGAGAAAGTCGGCCAGTTCTGCATCGTGAAGAGGCTGGACACGCAAGAAGGCATTCAAGCCGCTCGTAAGACCTTCCCTTACTGCAAATTCAACTTGCAAACGACGGAGGACGGATTAGAAAAACTCCGCTCTTATCACCATCAGTGGGACGACGAAAAGAAGGTCTTTTCGGTCGCTCCCGAACATGATTCGAGTAGTCATAGTGCCGATGCCTTTAGGTATTTAAGTCTTTCGTGGCAGATTCCAGCGAAAACACCTGAAAAAATAGGCTTGATTGAAGGATTACAGAAAGGTAGTATCCAAAACATCAATTTTGGCGCACTAAAGAACCAGTATTTTGCAAAATTAAGGCGTCAACGCGCCGGTTTGAACTGAAAAGGACGCAAAATGATCGCAAATCCGTCAGCAACCGCATCAAATATCACCGCCACAACCACGCTCGCTAAAGGTTCTCTACAATTGCTGGGGTTTTATGTCAATAGCACCTCTTCAGGGACTATCGTTTTTGCCGACTCGGATGGGACGAATTCCACCACGCTTTCGGGAACGATTACCCCCGCTATCGGCTGGCACTGGTTCCCCGCTTCTTTGAGTCGTGGTTTGGTGGTGACGATTGCCGCTACATTGAACGTAACGGTCTTCTGGACCTATGCATGATTATTCGTAATCCCCTCATATTTGGGGAGCTGGATAAGTCTGTGGTCTCCCCCGCCTCCGCGATGGTCAACGGGCAAATCGTCTTCACGATTTACGGAGGACCTATCCTGATTTTGGCGCTGCTCTCTATTTGTGTAACTGCGAATAGTGCCGCTGCAAATACAATGTTTTGGACTGCGAGTCCTACGATTGGAACTCCGAAACAGATCACCGCTGCGACCGGGGCCTTAGCTTCCGCTACCGCAGGAACGACCATTCTATTGAACCCGACCAGTCTGGTGACTGCTCCGGATATCGTGACTGCTGCGGCGGGAGGTGTTCAAATTGGTGCGAATGTCTCGAATCGAATCATGGTCCCTGCGGGGTCGTTGACCCTAGGTTGTAGTGGGGTGAACCCTGGAACCTGGCAACATTATCTTCGATACTCTCCTCTCTCCCCTGACGTGGTGGTGAACGTATGAATAAATTCTGGCCGGTCAATGGCGACTCTCAATTGGCGACAACGAGTAATGTCAGAAACACTATCCCCTTGGGAGGCCCAGTCCTCCGAATCGCCCGAGAGACCAATTCGACTCGGGTATGGATCAAGATTGGCGATATCTCCGTCACCGCCACCGATTCTGGAATGGAACTGGTTTCCGGTATTGTCGAAGAACTGGAAAACCCCAATCCGGCCATATATACCTACTATGCCGTTATCACGGGGGGTGGGACTTGTGGCGTCAATATCACGGCTGGCCCTCGCTATAGCATCGCATGAAGCCCTCCGATACGGTCATCACTCGTTGGTTAAACGAGATTGACCTCGCCAAAAAAAGAGAAAAGGTCTACCGCAAGGAAGGACAGAAGGTCATCGACATTTACGGCGGAAAGAAGATCGAAGACACGCCGTTCAATATTCTCTATTCCAACACCGAAACCCTTCTCCCCGCCTGCTACTCTCTCGTTCCGATTCCGGTCGTCCAGAGACGTTTTAAAGACGACGACCCCCTAGGGAAAAACGCCGCTCAAGCCGGGGAGCGGATGCTGAAGTTTTTGCTCGATACCAACGTTGATGGGTATGAGACCTTTGACGATGGGATGAAGGCGGCTGTTTTAGACGCCCTTCTCCCTGGAAGAGGGGTCACGGCAGTTAAGTACGACGCCGATTTGGAGGAAATGGGCCAAGGTGAGACCCAAGCCGACCCCGCTACGGAAGATGAAGAAGGCGAAACCATCGCCCCACCAAAGGAAGCGGAAGCGGGCGAACCAACAGACCCCGAAGAGCCAGAAATGTACAAATCTTCAGAACTCGTGTGTCTGGAGACGAAGGTTTGGAACAAGGTCTATTTTGGCTACGCGACGAAGTGGTCTAAAGTCCCGTGGATCGCCTATGAAATGGAGATCGACAAGGAAGAGGCGGTACGCCTTGAGATTCCCGACAATATTCTCTCGAAAATCAAATTCACGAAGGCTGAGTTTGATCGTGAAAACGACGAACCGACGAACGAAGATGACCGCAATAAAGGAGACCGTAGGGTCGCCACGATTTACCAGATTTGGGACAAAGATGGTGGCAAGAAAATCCGCTACGTCTGTTCTCAATATAAGGATGGTTATCTCAAGGAAACCGACGACCCTCTCCAACTGACGGGCTTTTTCAACTGCCCGAAACCCCTCCGGTTTTTGGAGAAGAACGACCAACTACCTGTCGCTCTTTATGCCCTGTACGAAAATCAGGCGAAGGAACTCAACGACCTCACCCGAAGAATTAACCTCACCATTCACGCGATTAAAGCGAAGGCGTTGTACGACCGCGCCTTGGGTGACGATGTAAAAGCACTTTTAGAAGCTGAAGACAATGACGTGGTTCCGGCCACAAACGAGTCTTCTCTAGCGGCGGATAAGGGTTTTCAAAATGCCATCTGGTTCTGGCCGATTGAAAACCTCGCTGCGGTTCTACAGATTCTCGTTGCGACTCGTGACCAATGTAAACAGGTTATTTATGAAGTCACGGGGATTTCGGACATCCTCCGTGGGGCCTCGGTTGCTTCTGAAACCGCGACGGCTCAGAAAATTAAAAGCCAGTGGGGGAGCCTTCGCTTAAAACGTCTTCAGAAGGAGGTTCAACGGTACTCCAGAGACCTCCTCCGCATGATGCTGGAAGTCGCTGCCACTAAATTCAGTGAAGAGACATGGGCCAAGATGACGGGCCTTCCCTTCCTTTTGGATGCCCAGTTTAATACCCTGACCTCGATTTCTCAGGCATTGCAACAGCAGATTCAGGCGCAGATGCAAATCCAGCCTTTGCCTCCAGGGTCTCCGCCTCCGCCGATTGCTCAGGAACTGCAAAAAGTACAGCAGCAACTTCAGACGCCGAAATGGTCCGATGTGCTGAATATGCTCCGGGATGACATCCAGAGAGCATATCGTATCGACATCGAAACGAATTCGACTATCGAAGCGGAGGCCACAGAAGACAAGGAGCAGATGGCCGAAGTCATGGCCGCTGTCGGTCAGGCTTTGAATGGCCTCACGCCTCTAGTCACCGCAGGAACCCTTCCCTTTGAAGCGGCCCAAGCTATGTTGTTGACTATTGTGCGTCGTTTCCGTTTCGGTCCGGAAGTCGAAGACATGATTAAAGCGATGAAACAACCCACACCTCCGGATCAAGGGCAGAAACAGGCCGAAGCACAGATGCAGCAAATGCAGGCTCAACTGACTAAACAACAGCAAGAATTCGCGACTGGAAAGGCTCAATCCGAGACCGCTGCTGCGCAGATGCAGGCCCAATTAGACGCGGCGAATGTCTTGAACCAGCAGCAGAAGCGCGAGTTTGACATTGCCAAACGTGAGATTCAGCTAAAAGCAGAAGAGGACGTTTTCAAGCTGACGAAACAAGTCGCAGACCAGATGTTGGCGCAAAAAGAAAAGTCTCAAAACGACAGCCTCGCCGGTAAGCAGAAAATCGCCCAGTTAGAACAGGGCAAGATGAAGACCGAAAACGTAGTGAACAAAAAAGCCGATGAAACGATTGGTAAGGGTGTCGAGGGATTGAAGGCTATCGTCTCGGAAATGGGCGCAATGCAAAAGCAACTGATGGAAGTAGTTGCCCAACAAGCCGCCGACCATAACCAGACCGTACAAACCCTGACCAAAGCAATAACGGCCCCGCGTAAAAAGACAGCAAAGCGCGGAAAAGACGGAAAAATCGAAAGCGTGATTGAAGAGGTTGCTTGATGCCCCTTCTCGTCACCCAGCGAGTTTTCCCCTCCATTGTGCCGAACGCGCCGGTGCGTTTTGATGCGACTGTCACTTCTATTGATTTATTGAGTTCCTTGAATTCAGTGCGTATTACTATCCAGACCGCCCCTGACGTAAACGGGCAATCAGATGCTAGCGCCGCATGGAAAGATGAATCCGAATCTATTTGGGTGGGATGTGCCACGAGACCAGGGATGCTTAACGGCAACCCCCGCTTAGGCGTCCCTGCTGCTTCGGGTTTTCGAGTGAGGACTATTCTGACAAACTTAGGACCGCCGATCACGATTGACGGAACGCACACCGTAGAATCCGCACAGGCGCAGCCAGCATGAGCATCACTGCGGTAGTAGGACAGGCCACAGGGGCGAAGGCAGATAATACGACCTCCGTCTCGAAAGCCTATGCAGGTAACGTTACGAACGGAAACCTCTTATTGGTGATGGCGTGGAAGTGGTCCCCTACTACTGACGCTTTTGTGGTCGGGGATTGTACGAAAAGCGCAGGTACTGCGACGGTTGGAAGCGTGAGCATGGATGTTTCGAGAAACTTTGTGTACAACGGCACGAACGGCCTTTCCGTG
>Ga0134122_10001987_pt1 | contig 14932 bp, 24 predicted proteins | sample KB302_FD_96461 | JGI IMG/M metagenome (GOLD analysis project Ga0134122, IMG submission 96461) | Terrestrial soil microbial communities without Nitrogen fertilizer from Kellogg Biological Station, Michigan, USA - KB3-0-2 | ecosystem: Environmental > Terrestrial > Soil > Unclassified ... | reverse complement strand
CCGTAAAGAAAGATCGGCCTGACCATCCCTGCCCAAAGCCGATCGGGTTAATGCGCGAGCTCGTTTTCCTATTCAGCGATCCCGATGAAGTAATCCTCGATCCGTTTGCGGGCAGCGGGACAACCCTGGTGGCCGCAAAAGCGCTCGGACGCCGCGGAATCGGGATCGAGATCGACGAGAAGTTTTGCGAAGTAGCCACCGATCGCCTTGAAAGACAATCACGACAAGGCTCAATCGACTTCAAGGCAACACAGGAAAGCATGGTCTTCGGATGAGTTTCGCTAAAACATTTCAAGAAGCCAAAGCGCGCTACAAGCCAATGCGCCGCACACCGATGCGCTCGCGATCGCGCTCCAGCGCCAAGCCGGCACGCTCGAGGATGAAACGCACCAGGCGCAGCCCGGAGGACGACCAGTGGCGCGACGCGGTGCTCGAGCGCGACGGACGCCAATGTCGCTGGATCGACCCACGCACGAAACAGCGCTGCCGGCGCCGCGGGAAGAAGATGCACGCGCACCACATCCGCGAGCGCACCCAACGACCGGACCTGATTCACGACGTCGACAACGGCGCCACGATTTGCCCGCCGCACCACGACTACGCACACCACGACCCGCAGGGCCGCAAGGAAGCCACCGAACAGGGACTCCTGGGCGGTGAAACCTACGAAGCAGCACAGAAGCGAAGGAGAGACACAGCGTGACCAAGAAACCACCAGTGGAAAACGCCGTCGACGAGCTGAAGGAACTCTCGGCATATTGCCGAGGCATGGGAGACGCATTAAACAACCCAACACTCAACAAAGCTGGAGAATGGCTAGACGACGCAGCAGGCAACGTCTGCGGCCAGGGCATCTTCGGCTGCGAGGGCGGCAGAGAGTGCGGCTCGGACCACAAGTGAGCAAACCAATCATCTGGAACTACGGAGGCGGGAAGCAGTCGGTCGCGATTGCCGTGCTCATCACCCAGGGCAAACTGCCAGTGCCAGAGCGCGCCGTGATCGCCGACACCGGCCGCGAAGTCTCGTCCACGTGGCGCTACTTGAAGGAACACGCCCAACCGCTGCTCGACCGCGTTGGCCTGCGCGTCGAAATCGTGCCGCATTCTTACGCGCTGCACGATCTCTACAGCACCGAAGGCAAGCCCCTCATGCCGATGTTCACCGGAGACGGCGGCCAGCTCGGCGCCTTTTGTTCCGGCGAGTGGAAGCGTGACGCGGTCCTACGCTGGCTGCGCGAGCCTGAGCGCGGATACGGCCCAAAGAACCCGGTCGTGCAGTGGATCGGCTACAGCCGTGACGAAATCGGCCGATGCAAGCCCTCGAGGCGAAAATGGGCCGACGTTCAGTGGCCGCTGCTGATGGGCTACGGCCTGACGCTCAGCCGGCAGGACTGCGTGAACGTCATCCTTGACGCCGGTCTGCCAGAGCCCAGGAAATCACGCTGCAAAATGTGCCCGTTCACCAGGAACGAGGAATGGCTGGACCAGAAGGAAAGCGACCCGGCTGACCACATCGAGGCGATTACGATCGACCGAGAGATCCGAGCCCTGGACAGAGACAACGCGGTCTACCTGCACGAATCGAGAGTGCCGCTCGAGCTCGTGGACCTGCGCCGCCAGGACAAGCCGGAACACCCGTTATTCGGCCGAGGCGAGAATTGCGACTCGGCGGGCTGCTTCACATGAGTAGAAACGAACGCTGGACCCAACAAGACGTCGACCTGGTGAAAGCGAGACGCCAGCTCGCGACCGCAGTAAAGACGCCACCGATCGAAGCGAGCGTCGGCCGGACCTACAGCTTCACGGTACCAGGACTCGCCCAACCGGGCGGCAGCAAGCAAGCGTTTGCCCTCTACGACAAAAAGCGCATCTGCCGCTGCGGCACGCGCCCCGGCTACGTGCCACTGAGACGAGAAAACGGCAGCATCATCATCAACGTCACGGCCGACAACGACGCGAGGCACAAGAAGTGGAGAAAGCACGTCGACCGCATCGCCCGCTAAGAATACGCCGGCCCGCTCTTCGACGGCTTCCTTCGGGTGACGTTCATCTTTTACCAGCCGCGACCACAGAGCCACTACACCAGCACCGGGAAACTGAGCAAGCAGGGAATCGAGACGCCGTGGCCAAACGTGAAGCCCGACACGACCAAGTTTGTGCGCGCAGTGGAAGACGCTCTTACGGGCATCGTGTGGGTCGATGACGCGATCATCGTTCAGCAAAGCGCGAGGAAGGAATACGGTATCCCGCCACGAGTCGAAATAACAATCGAAGAGTTACTGCCGCCCGCACAGCAGGATCAGAATTCATTGTTTGCTGATTTGGAACCGCCACCACCGTGGGAGATGACAAAGAAACGAACGTGAGTCTGTGGTAAAATACGAATCGCCTTGAATGTGACGCACTCAAGGCGACTCTAACCGATTCCACTTTCGAGGTGACGAAAGCAGCATGGCTAATCAAAGATTACCACACGATCCGCATTGTATAGTTTCAGGCTGTGAATCTCACCCACGCGCCAAAGGCCTTTGCATGCGGCACTATCTGCGCTGGCATCGGTATGGCGATGAATCTATCAATCACCCGTTGGGCAACGGCAGGCTGATGCAAAGCAACTCCACGAGGCCGGAATACACGGTATGGGAGAAGATGATTGACCGATGCGAAAACCCGAAGGCCAAAGACTTTATGCGTTATGGTGGTCGGGGAATCGTAGTTTGCGCCAAGTGGCGAAATTCGTTTACCGCGTTCTTTGAAGACATGGGCGCTAGACCCTCCCCTCAACACAGCATCGAACGCGGAGACAACAACGGGAACTATGAGCCAGAAAACTGCCGATGGGCCACGCGTCGCGAGCAGGGCAGAAACACCTCCCGTAACCGACTGTTGGAATACAATGGACGCACCGCGTGTCTGGCTGAGTGGGCGGAAACCACTGGCCTACCTGCATACGTAATCAGAGGCCGACTAAAAGCCGACTGGTCAGTGGCAAGGACGCTGACCACGCCAAAGGAGTCACGACAGCCACGACAGCGAGGTCAGCAATGATCAAAGTTGAACCGAAAGACCCAACCAATCCAGAGCAGATCAAAGCCGCCGAGTTGGTAACAAAGATTCTCAATGCCAAAGTCCAGAGAGAAGTTGTGCGGCAGCTATTTCACGGCCTGCCACCGAGCGAAGGGATGCCAGACGTCCGATTCCCGCTGGTGCGTTGGCAACCACGAGGTAAACCATGAGTTATCTGTTTCGATGGAAAATCCGAAGCGTGCGAAACCCTTACAACCCGCGCCACACCTACACGCGAGCCATGCAATACACTTTGATTTGCAATGGTTGTGATGAGGCGATTGCGCGAGCGACGCCGGGCAATTTCAACGGGCTACGTTATTTTCTCTTTATGGCAGAGCGCGATGCGCGGAGCCATTTGGAGCACTGCCGCGCTCAGGAAACAAAAGCCAGCGCTGCGCGTCGCCAGCCACCCAAGCCCGACAATCAGGCCCGAGCGAATGACGGAGCGACTCATCCCGAGACATCCGGCGCCGGCAGCGACCGCAGCGACCGTAGCCAAAATCGAGAGGACGATCCGCCGCCGTTTTAGTGGGCTCAAGACCGGGCAACACCGGAGATGAAAGGGCAGATTTCACACGACAGGTAATAGCGTAAAACGACGCAACTAACAAGCTAAATTCTTGCAGTTCTGACCAGATTTAGGAAGCAACTATCATGAACGAAACAGTCCGCATCCTAACCGCGATTCCTGCCGAGGCGCCGATTAAAATCACCGCACTACTCAGCAGACTTGGAATAGATTCACTAGAACTGGCACACCCGATATTTACCATGCTAAATACGCTCGAAGAGACAGAGTTAATTACAGTAATCCGACCGGGCAATGGCAGAGTAGCAAGTGTTCAGTTAACCGCCCTCGGTGCAGAGCGAGCGCGTGAGGCACAGGAGACAATACGATGAGTCAGGTAAACCACAACGAATGCTGGATACCCGTCCGCGACTTACCAAACACAGAACGTGGCGTCATCATCTGGACTAAGAGGTTATGGGGAGAGGCACATTCAACCGTTGTGTCGCGCCATCTGGACTTCGGGGCGTGGTACGACGCCAAAGAAAAGCGCTGGCTCCACAGCGATGGCTCGCTGGTCGAAGAAGGCGTTACGCACTGGATGGAAATGCCAGTGAGGCCGTCATGATCGCCATCACCACGGAGCGCGGCACGCTTCGCATCGCCGCCGAGCTCCCGATTCCCAACGGGCAGCATTGGAACGCCACCCGGATTACACGCCTGATGGCGCACATAGAGCAGTTTGTATTCGCAGCCGAGCTCGCGGACGCTGTGCCGCGGAAGCACAACATCAAAAGCGGGCTCGTAATCGACGACCACGGAGCAATTCGATGACCCAATTCATCTGCGAGAGCAAACCGGCCTGCCTTTGCGTCCCGGAAGGCAGCGACAACGCCTGGGACGAGTGTGACTGCTTCGAGGACGATCAGCGCGGACTGTTCAGAACGTGCGCTGGCTGCGGAGCGCAACTCGTGGAGATTGACATCAATACCGGAGAGGCGATCGCGGCATGAAAACGCTCCGACAGAGACTCTTGAGTTATATTCAAAGCACCAGACGCGCAGCCAAAGGCAACATGGAGATGTCCGTGACGCGAAAGGGGGAACTATGCAGCGAGCGCCATAAGGTGATTTTGCGCAACATTTCGATGGAACAGACGCGCACGGCAGATGAATTAGAACGCATCCTCAGACCGAAACCCCGAAAGGAGCAACCGTGACAACCAAATCAGGCGGCACGGAAAAGCCGCCCACAAAATACTTTGACTGTTGTGATCGTAGACTTCCAGCCGCGCCCTGCAACGACTTCGTAGCGCAATCCCTCAACCCATTCAACTGCGTGAGGTGTAACCACGACTACCCGTGTCACGAAGAATCGAGAATGGAGCCATGACCACTAAAAAGCCCCGCCGCAGACGTGACAGCCACGCCAAACAAGATCGCTCAAAGAAGGCCGCAGACACTTTTGTTGACCATCTGAGCACACACCCAGGCAAAGGCGCCGTCACCAACGCAGCCAAAGCCGCCTACCCGAACCAGAAAACCATCAGTGCAGCCAACACCGGGAGCAAGCTGCTTAAAGACCCTTACGTGCAGGAACAAATCCGCGTGAGGCAGCAAACGGTGCGACAACTCGCCAACGTGACGCGCGAGGACATCGTGGGAAACCTGATGTTTATCATCTTCGGCTCGCTCGATGACGTGATGAGCAGCGAGGGAAAAATCGATTGGGAGCGCGCCCGCGATCGCGGCATTGCCCACCTCATCCAGGAAGTGGAAGTCACCGACCGGCACAGCAAGGACGGCAGCTCGAGGACGACCACAAAGTACAAACTCCCGAGCAAGTTGCACGCGATGGACCTGCTGGCCGAAATGACCGGCTGGAAGCGGGAGCCGCAGAAAAACCCCATCGACCTGGCGCGCCAGACTTACGCAATCATGCGGCAGAACGCGCGCTACACCGACGTGCCGGACGCCGAGCTGGCAAGATTCCCGGCGCAAAAATTCAACGTCAGTGTTGCTGACATCCTGGAGGGACAACCAAAATGACCAAAGACGCATCGACCCGATCGAATTCAACCAGCCCGAGGACGGCATTTTGCACGACTGAAAAAAGTTTGAAACGTTTTGGCGCCCCGCGCCATACAGTCTGGAAGGGCCGAACCTGAAACCCGAAAACGTCAGACCCTGGCGCGCATGCTGACCGAGCATGAATGCTCAACGAGCCCAAAGACGCCCAGGCGAGAACATACATAACCCGAGGTTGAGTCCTTCGCCCTTCCATCCACCTGACAATACAACGCGCATCCGGTTGACAGAATCCTGACAACGGCATAAAGTGCGCGCCCATGACCATCCCGCGCATCGACCCCAACGTGAAGTACAAAGGCACCAGCTACCTGCGCGAGCTGAACGCCGAGACGCTGCGCGCACTCGAAGGTGCCATCGTGATCCAGGGCACAGACCTCGAGCCCCTGGCCGTGATCGTGCCGATGGAAACGTACCTCGCCATGCAGGCAGCCGCGACCATGCCACCGCTGCACGCCGGCATCTTCGACAACGCCAACCCGGACATGAAGCACTCGACCGAGGGCTACAGCGAACTCGACGCCGTGGGACCGCCCGCCGCTGGAGGCAAAGGCAAGGCGACGAAGGCCAGAGTGCGCGAGCTGGCGACCAGCCACACAGAGCAAGGCGAGCGCGGACATCGACTCAAAGGCCCGATACTCAAACCGAAGGAGCGCCCGAAGTGAGCGCACCAGGACCGCCAACGATCGTCGATCGCGCGGACGGCCAGCGCGATGACCACTTCGCCATCGGCCGCAAACTCGACGGCAGCGCCCGCGTCTCGTGTTGGGAGTGGTGGAATGCCGGCGAATGGAAGCCGGCCGGCGAGATCTTCATCGGCAGACAGGCAGCCGAGCAGGCGCTCGAGCTCGCCAGAGGGACAGCCTGATGGGATTCATGGGAGCGCGCAATCCCGCAACGCATCGACCGCGCGATCGCGAAGGCCAAAGAGAAGGGACAGATCCTGCCGTGGCTCGACGCATACCGACTCGTCAAGAGCCGGCTGCGACCGAAGCGACGGCACCAGCAAGCTAACAGCACGTAAACCAACGAAGGAGAACAAATGCCAGAGAACACACCAACCCAGGGCGCAATCGCCATCGATGACAACCTGACCAACACGAAAGTTGTGCTCGCCGAGATGATCAAGGCCCATCAAAAGAGCGGCCAGAAGTCGCGCGAGCGCAGCCTGCTCATCACCAAGCTGCAGGAGGCCCGGATGTGGGCCGACGAGGCGATGGCGCAGGAGGATTAACGAGATTACCCCGCATCGGACTGTGCGAAGTCTTCTGACCTGCGAAGGTTCAAGCCAACCGCGACCGGCGAAAGCGCCCGGCCGGACAGAGCCGACACCGAGAGGCAGCGTCGTGGTAATGGATGCCGTAGCCCGAGCGCGCGAAGCAAAGGCGCACGCGAATCGGCAGTGCGGGCAGGGGAAGGGGCAGAGAGCCGGGAGTAGACGTCGCCCGATTTTAGCGGCCTTCCCCACATCAACCAACCGGAGAACACAATGAAGGAAATCCCACGCTACAAATGCCACAAGGTGGTTCAGGCACTGAAAATCACCCTCGTCACGCCGACCGGCTGCAACGCGCACTTCATCGTGCCCCAGGAGGAAGGATTCGAACCGATCGAAGTCAGCTCCGAGTGGGTGAGGCAGCACAACCCGAAGCCGGGCGGCTATTACGTGGTCTACGAGGACGGATACACGAGCTACTCGCCGGCGCAGGCATTTGAGCGCGGTTACACGCTCATCACCGGCGAGACGGCTGTCGGAACCGTGACCGCCCTCCAAACGTTGCAGGAAGCGCTGGCGGCCGATGACGAATTCGCGTGGAGCTGGCACTGCAACATAGCGATGGCGAGCGTCGACGAGGGCATGCCACACCCGGACGCGAACCGAGCCGCCGCGCGCTTCATGCAAACATGTTTCGGGATCGACATCACCAAGTCGAAGCAGTGGGCCAGCCTGAACCTGCCACCGAAGGGAGCCGACTGATGGGCGCACGAGGATACGACCGATATGGCCTGACCCGAAACGAGCCACCACCACGCCTGCGATTCCCGAGCGCCTTTAGCCAGCTCAAGTGGCAGATTCAGCATGACAGCGACTACGCGTGGACCTGGCAACACGACCTCGCGGCAGCCTCGATCGATGAAGGCCGGACCCACTTCCAGGCAAACCGCGCCGCGGCTCGCTTCATGAAAAGCTGCTTCGACGTCGACGTGACGAAGTTTCCACAGTGGGCCGGCCTGAATTTGCCAGTCGAAGTGAGCATCGATGACCGGACGCCGAACGTGAAGCGCGAGAGCCTGCCGCCCGCGGAGAGGGAACTGACCCTGTACGCCTACGACTCGCCAGCACGACCCGGCAACACACCGCAGCCAAGCGATCAGGACTGGACGCTGAAAATCCCGCTGGACGACGGCACGCGCCTGAACCTGCACATGGGACGCGCATCACACGCGAACTTCACGGCGATGCTGGCAGCCGAAGCCGTCGACGACGCCGAGGACCAACTATGAGCCAACAACAGCCACCATACCCGGACAACGACTGCCCGGCCTGCACCCGCGGCGAGGAAGCCGTGACACCGCCACACTCGAGCGTCGTGGGCTCGAAGCCGGTCCACCGACCGAGCGGTAACGTGTGCATGAAGTACGTGGAACCCGCGATGATCGCAGCCCTGCAGGAGACGGCCCGAGCGCGAGAGCTGAGCCCGGCCGAACAGCGCCTCGATGACCAGGCCCAGGACGCGCAGGCATGGGCAGCAGGCCCATCACTGACGGCGCTCTTCCCGGACGGAATCGAAGTGACCACGAGAGGCGACCAAGTCGAGCGCGTGACTGGCCCGGACGGTGCCGCGGCAAACATCGCCGAGCTGCGCGACCTCATCGCGTCGGCCCGCGACAACGCCCGGATGGAGATCTACGCCCTGCGCCTGCCCCTAGTGGCTGAAAACCCGCGTCAAGAGGCGCTGGCCGCCAGAAGTGGCACGCCGCGCGAGTTTGCGGACGGCCTGGTGCAGGTGATCGGCGAGATTTCGCTCTCCGAGGCACTCGACGCGATCGACCGCTACGTGACTGAGTGGAACGACGTCAGTGGCATCGGGCAGGAATGGTTCGACGTGCTCACCGAACTCTCGGCACAGTTCAACGAGAGCTTCCAGGGCATGTGCACCATCTGCGGAGGCAACCGACCGACAGACGGAGCCTGCGAGAATGCGACATGTCTGTCGCACCGCATCACAAAACTGCTGACTGGAAAGGAAGCCAAACACGAGACGCAGATTCACTGATACACTCGCCTCCCCCAATGCTCACCGCACTCGAAGAACTCGAAATGATGGCTGACTGCGACGCCACCGGCGACGCCGTGGAGCAGGGCATCATCACCGCCCGCGCATCCACCAACGAACGCCTGCTCGAGGCGATCGACCGCTGCATCGCCGTTGAGGACCACATCGAGGCGATTGTCGCCACCGTTCCTGAAGCCGAAGATCCCGAGAACGAAATCGAAGTCGACGCGCTGCAGTGGAAGCGCGAAATGATCGAGCACCAGATCCGGCGAGCCGTCCGCGCCGGCAAGGAGCGCAAAGCCCACATCGAGAACCTGCGCACAGCCGAGGATTGGGAGCAGGAACGCGCCCGCTGCGGCCTCATCCGGGAGAACGGCAAGACCATCTACCGCGTCACCACGGAGACGCTGAAGCACTGGTTCAGATATTGGGCCTGGGCGCTCGACCCGCGCGCCGACTACCTGCCAGTGCAGCCGTTCGTGCCCTTTGGCGTTTACGAGGACGACGAGAGCGACTTCCAACTGCGCTACATCGTTTGGTTGCAGGAGACGACCTTCAAGCGGCGCAAATCCGGCGTCGTGAAGAAGGCGCGCGACATGGGCGCCACGCTCGGCTGGCTTTTGTGGGCCACCTGCAACTGGCTCTTCGCCGACAACTTCACCGCCCTGCTTTCCAGTGCCAACGAGGATCTCGTCGACAGCAAAAAAGACCCGGACACGCTCTTCGAGAAGGTGCGCTTTGCCCTGAAATTGCAGCCGCCGCAGCTCCTGCCCGAGGGCTTCAACATCGACCGGGACATGCCCTACATGAACATCGCCAACCCGGCGAATGGGAGCGTGCTCTCCGGGCAGCCACCGACCGCGAACGCCGGACGACAGAAACGTCGCACCGCCGTGTTGAAGGACGAATCGGCGGCGTGGCCTTACGGCGGCGTGCCCCAGGCGACAGCACTGTCGGCGGTTTCCAACTCGTGCTTTGACGTCTCGTCGGTCCAGGGCAAATACAACCAATTCCACGTCACCGCGACGCAGCCGCGCTGCAACATGTTCGTGATGAACTGGCGCGAGCATCCGTGGAAAGACGAGCGCTGGTACGCCTCACTCCCACACGGCTACGTGACGCCCATCATGACGGCGCAGACGATCGCGCAGGAAGTCGACATGGACTTCGACGCCTCGCAGCCCGGAAAAGTGTTCACCGATTGGGAGGAAACGCGGACCTGCATCGAGTGGCCCGAGCTGCTCGCGTTTTACGAGGCAGCCGGCTACGGCGAACACTTCCGCCACGTCGACGGCAGCCTGAAGATCCCGGACAGCTTCAATTGGGCCAGAATGCAGGACAAGGGCGAGACGAGGGACCACCCGCGCATGACGCTCTACTGTGCCGTGCCACCGCAGGGCTGGCCGCTCAGTGACTCGATCTTCTTCTTCATCGAGCACATGGCGCCGACCGCCGCCGACCTGCAGACCGTGGTCAACCAACTGACGCAGCGACAGAACGAATTCAACCTCGGCCCACCGCGACGCCCGAGTTTGAGCCTGATCAGCCACGAGGCGAAGAAAGACCGGGAGATTTACCAGACGCTGAAATGGGACTGGCAGGCGTGGGACACCGACTACGACGCCGGCATCGGCAACATTCGCATCTGGATCAGCCCCACGGACATGCACCTGCCGAACCCGATCCGGCCGAGGCTGAACGGCCGCTCCCGGATTTACCTGGTGTGCCAGAAAGGGCAGGCGACGCTCATCTTCAACGCGCAGGAGAAGAAGTACGAAGTGACGCCGGCCAAAAACGAGCGCGGCTTTCACCGCCTGCGCCAGGAAATGCCGGTCTATCACTACCCGCCCGAGGAAGCCGGCAAACCAGTGAAGGACCAGCGCCCGGAGCGCTTCTTTGACGACGCGATCGTGTGCGTCCGCGGCGTGGCCGTGCTTTGGGGGCCAAAACCGAAGCGGAAAACCGAGGAAGAAAAGATGCTCGACCGTCTCGCCGCTGAGCTGCGACCGGGCGAGTCACCCTACGCACCAGGCACGCCCGAGCACGACAGCGTTCTGATGAGCCGCAAGATCTGGATGGACGAAATGAAGCAGGAGAAAACTGCGGGACTGCGCGGCATTGGTCCCGTCAAAGTGATCCGCAAAACCCCGAACCTGCGCTAAGATTCTGAGCCCATGAATCGAGCCACCGAGAACAGCAATCGCCTGAAAGCCTGCGGCATGGTGTACCACGAGCGCGTCAGCGACAACTCCCGCTGGATCGGACCAGCCGAGCGACGCCTCGACGGCGCGCCGATCGTCAAAATCCTGACGTTGGACCGCGTGGCGCCGAGGCCCAACATGGAAATCCGGGCGCACGGTGAAATCTACCTGCTGCCGCCCGACTTCGCCGGAACGTGGTTCGACGTTGCCGGCCCAACCGGAAAGCCACTAATCCAATGAAAGCTCGCGACGTTTATCTCGGCAGCGACGGAGACGTCACCAAAGCCTACTACGCAGAACTGAGCAAACGCGGCCTGATGGGCCAGATCGCCGTCAACCTCTTCCGGGCTTCGAAGTGCTCGGCTCGAGCGAAAGTCTACCGAGGCGGCGTTCGCGGCCGTGGCTCATACAAATCGATGGCCTACGACCGGAAGAACTGGTCCATCGAGCAGTTGAGCACCATCCTGAGCGAGCACGCCGCGACGGTCGGCATCACCTGGGGCTGGAAGCAAGACCCGAGGCAGGAATACCACCAGTGGGTGATGTACGTGGACCTGCCACAGGGCCAGGTGAGCTTTCACTCGGCCAGCAAACGCCAGGGACCAATCTACGCCGGCCAGTGGGACGGCAGCCACCAGAGCGCCGAGCGCATAATCGAGTTTTGCGATCAGGTGTTTAAAACCGTGCTATCATCCGCACCCGAAGCGACACGGATGCCAGAAACGACCGAAACAGTCACACTTTGACAAATCTTTGAACAGGAGCACATAGAAGCTATGGCAACTAAAAAAGGTGGAAAGAAAGCGCCGGCAGCAGGGCGGAACCAAGAAGGCCGCGAAGAAGGGTAGACCGGAGCACAGCAGGTTACAGACGTACCTTCCACAGCACTCCAGGCACGCGTCGCTTCAAACGCTCCAGCCGAAACTCAACCCAGGGACAACTGAAGAATGCATCGCCGAAAATTTATCGGACTGTTGACCGGAGCCGCAGCCACACTCGCACTCCCGAGAACGCCAGCAGCCGAGCCGACAAACGCAATTCAGAATCCCGACATGGTCCACTCGATGGGCGCCTACAGCCACATCGACAACACCGGCGACTATCGCGGATTGAGCCGGCAGTGGATTCTTGATCCAACGTGCCCGCGAGACACGATCTACGGCTTCAAACTCAGTGACTTTCCGCCACAGCACGACGCGCAGATGTACCAGGCGTTTGCACGGCTCGAGTTTGAACAACGCGACATGTGGCCGCGCAGCTCCCGGATCACCAACATCGCCGCGGAGGTGGACGATGCCCGTTAAGAGCATGAAGCAGAACAACTACTTCTTTGCACACCCGGACAAACTCGGCGGCATCGAGAAGGTGATGGAATACGCCCACAAAACCGACTACAGCAAAATCCCGGAGCGTGTGAAGCCGTCCCGCCGCAGCGTCACCGAGCACATGGGACCACCACAACGCCGAAAGCGAGCCAAATGACACCAGCCGTGTGGGCCATACTGGCCGTTCTGATCGTTTTTGCCACCCTCGTCGCCTACAACTACATCCGCGACCTGCGCCGCGAGCGAGACGCAGCCCGCGAGAACGCCGACACCGCGTGGAGACTTTACGAGCAGACAGACCGTGAGTTGTGCGCCTTGCTCGGCAGGTCGGTACCCACGCAGACGCTCGCTGACGCGAAACAGCCACCGCGCCAATCGCGCGGATTCAGACCGACCGCCATCGGACCAACGGCCATCCGCGATCGCGAGCTGCGACGCGAGCTCGAGGAAGAAGGCGAGGGCCGCGCACCCATCGACGGTATCCACCCGAGCGACGCCCATGACGCTGCGCGCGAAGCGATGGCAAACTCCTGAAGGGAGCCCGACTAGTTGAGCACCGACGCCACCCACCTGATCCAAAACCAACCGGGCATGGTGCCCGTCGACCCTGAATTCAGCCCCAAAGACCGGGAGCAGGAAGAAAGGGACCGGCAGGCCAATTGCCCCGAGCTGCTGACCTACATCAAGCGCACCTGCGACTCGATAAAAGCCCGCGACCTGACCGCGTGGGAGCGCATCATCAACGACCAGGTGCGCTGCATCGCCTACTACGACGATCGCCAGTACGGCACCGTGCGAGACGGAGAATTCCGGGACTTTCGCATCGAGCCCGGCGACGTCCGGCCCATCGACAACCGATACAAGGTCCAGATCGACAAGCTGGCAATGGAAATCGTGCGCAGCTCGCCGCGCATTGAAGTCACCGCCACCGACCCGAACGACACCCGGAAGGCCGAGGCCGCCAAATTCGCGCAGACACGCATCGACGCGGCCCGGAAGCGGATGCTGAAAGCCAACGAGCGCCAGCGTGAGGCCCAGGCACTGCTGTTGAAGAAAATCACCTTCCGCTACGTCTACTTCGACACCAATTCGAAGCACAGCCCGAAGGAGCGCCGGCCGCAGAAGCAGACGCGCGACTACGGCTCGACCCGGTCGATCGTTTCCTGCGCCGCCTGTGGTGGACCAATGAAGCGCACCGTGGCCTCGATCGCACAGGACGCGGAGCAGGACCAGTACAAATGCGCGAGCTGTGGCAGCGAACAGTCGAAAGTGGTCCAACTCGGCGGCCGGAAGATGGAAGTGGCGAGCGGCTACGAGGAAGTGCGCGGCGGCAACGTGGAGAGCCAGCACATCGACCCGATGATGGTGCGGATCTCGCTCTCGTCCCGCCAGGGCGTGGCCGATTCCCCGTTTCTCTGGTACCACCAGCGCATCGCGCGCTGCATCCTCGAGGATTCGTACCCGAACCGGCGCATCAAGAACTCATCCGGCGAGCTGAACATCGCCGACCGGCACAAGGTCGAAGCGCAAAACACCCCGTCGAACTCACCCGAGTATGCCGTCGTCAACGCCACCCCGGAGGCGATGGACCCGCAGGGCGGCGACCAACTCGAGGAATGCCCCTACGACCTCTTCTGGCTCGATCCGGTCATGTACCGGCGCGTGAAGTTTTCCCGCCCGCAGCGCCTGCTCGGCGGACGCGAGCTGCCAGCCGGCGTGGATCTCGGGAAACTCTTTCCAAACGGCATGTGCGTCGCGATGAACGCCGACCAGGTGCTGAACATGTACCCGGAGGACAAAAACCGGAAGTGGCTGTTTTGCGTTTATGGCATCCGCGAGCACGCGCTGCACGGCTCGGGCACCAGCAACCTGTTAGGCCCGCAGGACACGCGTAACGACCTGAAAGCGCTCCTGATCGCCAACGCGCACTACAACGGCACCCCGCGCGAATTCATCCGGGAAGGAGCCATCACCGGCGATCGCCTGCCAGCCGTGAACGAAGTCGCGATCGTGTCCGGCGTACCAAACGACAAACCGATCGAGGGATGGGGCTACACCAAAGCCGCCCCATCACCACTCCCGGAGCAGATCGTCGGCCTCTACGAGAGCGAGAACGGCGCCATGCAGGAAGGAGCCGGCACCAGCAGCCTCTCGGGCGAGGGCGCTGCCGCCGACGTCAAGGCGCTCGGAACCGCCACTGGTGTCGCAGCGATGCGCGACCAGGCCGTGGGCCGGATGGGACCGAATCTCCAGCTCATCACCTCGATGGAGGAAGAGTGGGGCTACATGGTGCTCGAGCACGAACTCGAGTATTTCTCGCCGGCGCGTTTCATGAGCATGGCGAACCAAGCCATCACCGCGCAGCAGACAGACGGCTCGATCACGTTCAGCGCCGATGGAATCAAAGCGTTCATGGAGTGCGACCCACGCTGCGACCTGAACGTCGCCGCGTCGCCGGGCTCGTG
>Ga0134122_10001985_pt1 | contig 14939 bp, 14 predicted proteins | sample KB302_FD_96461 | JGI IMG/M metagenome (GOLD analysis project Ga0134122, IMG submission 96461) | Terrestrial soil microbial communities without Nitrogen fertilizer from Kellogg Biological Station, Michigan, USA - KB3-0-2 | ecosystem: Environmental > Terrestrial > Soil > Unclassified ... | reverse complement strand
CGATGCGGTATTTGTCCCGCAGGCTTTTTGGCTGTTTTGACATTTTGCACCCTCTCCGGAGCGAATTCCTCGTGCTTCTTTTCAGTTTGCGGTGGCCGGCGCTCGGCTGGCCGATTGAGCGCCCGCCAAAACCGGGTGGCTCATCTCGGCCGGGCCGTCACGCGGAGCATCCTGCCTGCGCTGCATTTCGCACCTACGGCGCGGTCGAGGTCGCGGAAGTTCTGCTCCACAGCGCGGAAGTCGGAGAGCAAGACGCGCGCCGCGTCGGTGATGTGCAGGAATCGTTCGCGCACCCCGCTGGCGTCGATGAGCGAGAGCGCCCCGCCGCGGATGCGCTCGATTTCGGCATGGATCTCCGCTCGCCGCCGCTCCAGCTCCGCCATTCGCGTCGCGGGGTTGGCATCGGTGCCATCAGCAAGCTGACGCAGCAGCTCGAACAGCGTGAGGAGGCGCGATTGGGTGCCGATGAACGGCCGGTTCGTGAGGCCAGCCAGCCAGTCGAGTGCCCGCTCGGTCGCCGGCGATGTCGAAGACCGGTTCGTCGCTATCCTCGGTGTAGTACTTGCGCAGCCAGCCGTGGCGGTCGGAGGCCCAGTCCTCAAGATAGGCGCAGGCGTCGCGTGGGAAGGTGTCCTCGCCGAGGTCGCGGCGCAGGTGGAACAGGTGGTCCTCCAGCTTCAGCGCGAGCTCGGACTCCGGCAGGGAGCGGATATTCGGCTTTATGTATGTGCGGTGGAGAAAGCTCGCGATCAGGGGAGCGTGATCCGCTCTGAGCAGGCGCCACGCTGGATGGCCGTGGCGCAAGCGATCGAGCGTCTCGAAATCCATGGCGACGGCCTGAATGGCGTGGTCAGGGTGAAGCTAATGGCGATTCGTTTTGAGAACATAGCATGAACTTTCCCGTGCGGGTCAAATTGCCGGTCCGCCCATAAGTCAGTCGGCAACCAGCAACCGGCGCGCCGCCGTCCCGTGAATTCGATCGGCAGGCACCCCTCGAGGTAGGTTCCCCCACAAGGAAAGTCGGAGCGCCGAAAGGCTTCTCGGCACCCGCCGAAGTTGTAGCGTCAGGATTTGCCAAGGCTGCACGGATCATCGCCGCCACAGAAACTCTCACCAGTCCGCATTGGTTGATGGAACCGTGGAGTGGAGAGCGCCGAAGAGTCCGGGGTGGGAGTAGATCCCACCTAACCAGGGCAGCGCTCGGCGGCGCACAGGGCTCGAATACCAGCTCGGCTCTCCCAGGATAAGTTTCCGGGGGTGAACATCGAAGATATCGGCGTTGGGCCAATGAACGATGGCGAGCTTGTGGTCTCGGTGCGCGGTGCCGGAGCAGTTGGGGCGAATTGAAGTGTGTCGGTGGCACCAAACCGCCGCAGCCTCGCCGGGGCCTCGTGAAGGCGCTGACCTCGGGGTGGTCGGACCCCAGCGCCTTTGTCGCGGATCGCCCGGCTGCGCTTTTAGAGCGGCTCGGCCTCGGCGTAGCGTCCCTACGCCTGATACAGCAAGGCCAGGTTGTTGAGCGATAGGCCAACATCGCGGTGGTGGGCCCCAGCGCTTTCTCGCGGATCGCCAGGGCGCGTTGCGCCAGCACGAGACCAGCTCACAATATTCCGGCTTCCTGCACGCCTGGCTTCTTCTTGGAGCGCTTCCAGAACACGCCGGGATAGCCCTTGAGCGGCACAAGCGGCTCGCCGGCATAGGCCCAGTCCTGCATCTCCTCGAGGGCGATGTGATAGATCGGTTGGCGGCCAGTGCGGCTCTGAAAGAGGGCGCGCGGAATGTTGATCATGTGCCGTGAGCGCCTGCGCTCGTAGATCAGCGGCGTGCCGCAACGCCGGCAGAAACTTCGCACGTCGCCCGTCGTCTTCGCCTCGAAACGGCTAATTTCGCTTTCGCCAGCCGTGATGCAAAAGCGCTTTCGCCAGGTGCCGACGTAGGTAGCGTAAACGGCGCCATGCGCCAGCCGGCTGGCGCGGCTGTGATCGTGCCAGGCCCAGAACGCGGGGTACTCCATCTCGAACTGCACGGTTCCGCACAGGCATTGGCCGGTGACTACACGGCCGCCGGAGAGTTTGCGGGATTTCATCGGATGCGCACCTCGATGGTATTGATTTGCCCCCGTCGACTCGGACCACTCAACGGGACCGATCAACCAAAGGACCTGCCGGGTAAAACTGGTTGCCGGCCTCACATCAATGCAGCGTCCGCCGATCATCGACTTTTATGCTGCTGGCTTGGCGACGTACGGGCTCCAGTCCTAGCGTCCAGCCTCTATCGTCTCGGCGACAAGCGCGCCGAGCCGCGCGATGCCACGCTCCATCCGGTCGTCCCATGAATGGCCGCAGCTCAAGCGTAGGCAATTGGCAAATCGGCCGCTGGCCGAGAACACTTCGCCCGGCGCAAAGCAAATGCCTTCCTCGAGCGCGCGCTGAAACAACGGCCGGGTTTTCACCTGCAGTGGCAGTTCGAGCCACAGCACAAAGCCGCCAGCCGGGCGGCTCACCCGTGTGGCGATGGGAAAGCTGCGGTCGATGGCGCGAGTCATCGTCTCAATGTTGTGGGCGAATACGCGGCGAATGCGGCGGAGATGACTGTCGTAGCCGCCCGATGCCAGGAACTCCGCAAACGCCGCCTGCGGCAGCACCGAACCGCAGAGTGTGAAAGCCGCCTTGGCGTCCAGGATGCGCGAGAGGTGCCGGCCGGCTGCGACCCAACCGATGCGATAGCCGGGAGCGACCGTCTTGGAGAATGAGCTGCAGTAGATTGTGTTGCCGCGGCGATCGAGGGCGATGAACGGTTTGGGCCGTTCTGGCGCGAAACAGATATCGCCATAAATGTCGTCCTCGATCAGCGGCACGTCGTGGCGCGCCAACAGGTCGAGGACCGCGAGCTTCTTCGTATCGGGCATCGTGCAACCGAGCGGATTGTTGAAGCTCGACGCGAAAAGGCAGGCAGCAACTTGATTGCCCGCAAGCGCTTCTTGCAGGGCGGCGAGCTTGATCCCTTCCGTCGCATCGGTCGGTAGCTCGAGCGCCCTCAACCCCATTGCTTCCAGCGCATGCAGCAGGCCAAAGTATGTGGGAGACTCTATCGCAATCGTGTCTCCCGGGCGCGCGACGGCACGGAGCGACAGGATCAGCGCCTCGGTGCAGCCGACGGTAACCACGACGTCGTCCGGCGACAGCGCCCGGCCCCAGCGCACCGCGCGCCGCGCGATCTCGCGCCGAAGCTGCGCGTGACCCTGTGGGCCGGTATAGATGTTGTAGTCGCGGCCATGCTCCCGCGCAGCACGCGCGAGATGGCGGTCGAGTCGGCTTGCGTTCAGCAGATCGGAGCTCGGGATCGCACAACCGAGCGGTACGAGGTTTGGATCGGACGCGTGCTCCAGGAGCTTGATGATTACGCCGGAGACGCTGACCGAAGTCGGGCGGGCCGGCGGTCGCGAAGTTTTCGGCGGCTGCCGCGCAGGCTGGCGGCGCGCGACGTAGAAGCCGGATTGCGGTCGCGCTTCGAGGACGCCGCGATCTTCCAGCAGGCGATAAGCCTGCACAGCGGTCGCCATGCTGACCTTGCGCTCGCGACTGATCGAGCGCAGTGACGGCGCCCGGGTCCCAGGCATCAGTGTGCCGACATCCACCAGCGTGGTGACGAAACGGGCGAGCTCTTCGTAGCGGTAGACGTCTTCGGGCATGAGGAGAGCCTAACTGTACTGGTCGAAATTGTCATCTGCTGTGACTGTCCTGGTCGCACCAGGCTTGCTAAGCAAGGCCGCACGCAACGACAAGGGGCGACTGATGAGGCGTTTTGTTCACAACGACATCATCGCGCTGACTGGACGCGCGCCGCGGTTTGATCTTGCCGAGAGCGTTGGGCCAGACCTTCGACTCGGCGAGCTCTTGGGGCCGGCTACGGCGGACGAGCTACGTCTCGGCTACGCCACCGCCGCGGGCGACCCGGCCCTTCGTGCCGCGATCGCCGCCCAGCACGGCGTCGAAGCCGATGACGTTGTCGTCACTATCGGCGGCATGCATGCGCTGTTTCTGACCGGCTACATCCTGTGCGGCCGTGGCGAGGAGGCGATCATCGCCACACCCGTGTTTCCACCGGCACGCGACACGCTGCTCAGCGTCGGCGCCACGCTGCGGCAGCTGCCGCTCGAATTCAACGAAGGCTATCGCCTTGATCCCAGCCGGCTCGCCGTCTTGCTCTCGGCGGCCACGCGGCTGGTGTCCCTCGCGTCGCCACAAAATCCGTCTGGCGTCGGTTTGCCCCGCGAGGTCTTGTGCACGCTCCTGTCGGAGATGGCGGCGCGGTGCCCAGACGCGTTTCTGCTGGTGGACGAGACCTATCGCCAGGCGGCCTACAATGATGATGAGATTGCACAGAGCGCTGCAACCCTCAGTTCGCGGGTGATAGTTACCGGTTCGCTTTCCAAATGCCATGGTGCGCCAGGCCTACGCATTGGCTGGGCAATCGTCCGCCACAAAACCTTGCGCGAGCAGATGGTCCTGGGGAAATTCAACACGGTAATCGCCAATTCGACCATCGACGAAATGCTGGGGTTTCGCGTCCTCATCCAGGCGGGCGCGATTCTCGCCGCTCGTCGAAAACATCTCGGCGAAGGTCTTGCGCGCACCGCGGCGTGGGTTGCGCGCAACTCGGCGCTGGTCGAATGGGTCAAGCCCGATGCGGGCGCGCTCTGTTGCGTACGCCTGCGGTCGGACCAGTTCGACCAGGCTGCCGTCGCCCGCTTTCATGCGGCACTCACCGCCTTCGATGCTCGTGTCGGCGATGGCACATGGTTCGGCGAAGAGCCGCGCGTGTTCCGTCTCGGCTTCGGCCTGCTGTCGATTCCGGAACTTGAGCTTGCGCTTGCTGCGCTGGGCACAGCCTTGCAACAGGCGAAGCGGAGAGCCGCCTGATCTCAGTCAACCATCAGGAGAAGCGACCGCGATGAGCAAATTCTCGTTTCAACAGGTGGATGTCTTCACGGACCAGCCGCTAAAGGGCAATCCGCTGGCCGTGGTTGTCGGTGCCGACGGATTGTCCGATACCACAATGGCATTACTTGGCAACTGGACCAACCTGAGCGAGACCACCTTCCTGCTGAAACCCTCGGAGCCCACGGCCGACTATCGCGTGCGCATCTTCACGCCCGAACGCGAACTGCCATTCGCCGGCCACCCGACGCTGGGCAGCTGCCAGGTGTGGCTGAGCAGCGGCGGCGCACCTAAGCAGTCTTACGTCGTGCAGGAATGCGCAGCCGGCCTGATCAAGATCAAGCGTGACGGTAACCGCCTCGCCTTTGCCGCCCCGCCGCTGCGCCGCACGGGCCCGGTCGAACCAGACTTGCTCGGGAAGATCGCGCACGGCCTGCGCATAAAGCCCGAAGCGATCAAGGCCTCGCAATGGGTCGACAACGGTCCCGGCTGGGTCGCGGTGATGCTGGGGGGCCGGGCGGAAGTTCTCGCACTGAAGCCGAACTATCCGAGCCTGCTCGGCGTAAATCTTGGCGTGGTTGGCCCGTGGACCGCGGCCGACGGGGAGGGTGCTGATTTCGAAGTACGCGCCTTCATCCCGAGCCGCGCCAGCGAGGATCCCGTGACCGGAAGCTTGAACGCCGGCCTTGCCCAATGGCTAATCGGCGGGGGCCTTGCGCCGAACGCTTACGTCGCAAGCCAGGGCAACGCGCTGGGCCGCGCCGGCCGCGTGCATATCCAGCGCGACGGTGACGAAATCTGGATCGGCGGCAACACCGTCACGGTTGTCAAAGGGACGATCGAGCTCACCGACCTCGGTTGAGCCGACCAACAGTGGGTTTGTGAACTATGCGGAGGCCAACCAGACTTCGGCAGCGAAGATGACACCGACGATCTGCGAGGCCACACGGTACACCGGATTGGCCGAGCGACATCCAAGCGGATGAGGTTCCCTGCGAAAAGACGAGCTTCGCTTTCACGCTGGAACGGTGGAGGCTGCCGGCATAGGGTTCAAAGCCAGAAACACCCTCCGGTTCGCTCAACTTGCGCCCTTCAACTCTCGGTCGCTTTTCAATGGCTTACACCTAACCTGCTTTTCAAGATCGGCTCGGATAGCATTTGGGTAGCAAATCTAGGCGTTGCGCATTGCCCGCGAGCAACGCCGGAGCTTCAGAATCGTAGAGACCCGTGAGGCAACCGGACTGTGATGGGCATTTGGAACCCAACTCGGTCACGCTGATCCGCGCGATGTAGCGCTCGACCGACGCCGCGACCACCTGTTTGCCATTTGCGTCGATCTGCCCCCGGCCAGAGAACGCGCCGTAGACGGCGTCGAATGCGAATGGCTCTAGGATCTCTGCCATGCGCTGAACGTTGGCGGCCGAGAGCGGAATTAGGTTCGGGTATGACCACATGAAGCTGACGTGCCCGCTCGGGACCACCTGCAGGATGTCGCCCGACAGCAGTACGCCGCGACCTTCGCCCCAATCGACCCAGTGCAAGACGGTACCCCCGTCAAAGTGTCCTCCCAGCCGAACCAACGTGAGGCCTTGCCCGATTGGCTTGATGTCTCCCTCCCAGAACTGCACCGCGGGGTCCGCCCGCATTACCCACTCGCGATCGGCCGTGTGCAGATAGATCGGCACTCCCTCGAGGGCGCGGCTCCACTCCACCATCGTGGTGTAGTAGTGGGGGTGGGAGATCGCGATCGCCGTGACGCCGCCCAGGCCCTTCAGCAGATCGACTGTGGCGTCGTCGATCAGGGCGATACAATCCCACAGCACATTGCCGGCCGTCGTGCGCGCTAGGATGGCGCGCTGCCCGATCCCGAACACAGGGGTGGTTTCGATGGTCGTAAGACCCGTCGCGAGGCGGCGGAACTTGTTGCTGTGCGCATTCCGTAGCCGCTCCAGTGTGGTCCAGGACTGACCCAAGGCCGGCACGAACTGCCGCTCATCGGTGCAGATCAGACAAGCACCGGGCGGAGCCCGGGAGGGCGGATACTGCGTACCGCAGGTACTACAGATGAAGGCTTGCATGAGGGAAGCTTATACCAGCCCCGCGGCGGCCTCTATCGGCTTAAACAACAGTGGAGACGTAGTTCGGATACGAACATGCCGAGGAAACAAATTGATGCGGGAGCGCGGCGCGGTGCGGTCCTCGCCGCCGCTACCATCCTGAGCCTGCCGCTTGGCTCGATCTATGCCTTCAGCGTCCTTCTGGCACCACTGGAGCAGCTCGTTCATGCGAGTCGCGCTGATCTTGCGTCTGTGTTCGGCATATCGGCTGTGTTCTTTACAATTGGCGCCAATTTGGGCCCCTTGCTGTTCGGCCGGCTTCCCGCACCACATCTTGTAGCCATAACAGGAGCACTTTCTGCAGTTGGCGTAACCCTTGCGGCTATCGCCCCCTCGCTTGGTTGGCTCATCCTCGGCTATGGGTTCCTGTTCGCGACTGGCGGCGGCATGGCCTATGTCGTGGTGCAGCAGTGCGTCAATGCGGTTCCGCTCGCCCGACCTGGCCTCGTCAACGGTTATCTCGTCAGCCTTTTCCCTCTCGGCGCCATGCTGGCTGCACCAGCTTATGGCCTCGGGCTTCACTGGCTCGGAATTCGTCAAACGCTTGCCGCCCTCGCGGCCGTGGTCGCGGCGACGGCACTTGCTGCAGCCCTGCTCGTCGCTCATGCCGGGGTGGCTCTGGTAAAGAACCCGACTGCTTCGGAAACGACGGGCGTCCAAGACAGCCTGCGGGCTGCCTTCTGGAAGCTCTTTGCGGTATTCTTTTTGGCGGCGTCTGCAGGTCTGATGGTGTTAAGTCAAGCGGCCGGTATGGTGGTTGCTTTTGCTGCCACCAATTCGATAGCGGTCCTGGCCACGACCGGCATCACAGCCGGGATTGCCGCAGCGCGTCTGTTGGGAGGTTGGCTGACCGATCGGCTGCCGGTGCCTCTTGTCGCGGCCTCAGCGCAGGCCATCGCGCTGTTTGGTGCAATCATGTTGACCGTCATGCCATCGCCAGAAGTAGCAATTTCAAGCTTGGGGTTGATCGGCGTTGGCTATGGCCTCATCTCGGGCGTGACTGTCGCTGCCGTGGCATCCTATTGGCCGCAGTCGGAATTTGGTCGCATCGCAGGCCGCATGTACATTGCATGGTGTCTTGCCGCGATCGCGCTCCCTGTCTTCGCAGGACGTCTCTACGATCTCACGGCTGGCTATGAAATGGCAGTAATCGTAGCCGGCGGCGCCAATCTGCTGGCGATCCTGGTAGCGCTGACCTTGCCACGCCAAAAGCGCGTATCGGCATAGCACTCGCGCCAAAGTGCTGCGGTCGATTTCGTGGCTGAGAACATTGCCAGGAGCAGCCGTTCCTGCAGGTTGTTGGACGGCGCCGCTGCAAACCTGATTGAAGCTTTCCAATCGACTCTCAAAATGAATCGGCGAAAACCTTTTGAGATCAGTGGCGCTCCGCTGGGGCGGTGAAAACCCGAAGCTGGCGAACAATCAGCATAGGCATTTCAACTCTCGGTCAAATCGAGCCCAGCAAGCAACTTTTACCTGTCAGGCCCGGAGACATGGGTGACAAAACGTACCCACGACCATGGGTGGCAACCTGGGCCCGAACGTGTTGAAGTCGGCGACCATCGATCTTGTCCTCCCCGTTCAAAGCAGAAGAGGGCATGAGGCGATCATGACTATTTCGAGTTGTTTCAACGCCAGCCGCGCGCCCTCGGCCATCGCTTTGAACTTGGCCCAGGCGATCTCCGGCTCGACCTGGTGAACCGATCGCGCGAAGGTCGCGAAGCCGCAGTGGTACCTGCTATCACACGCTCGCGCCCGACGATCTCGGCATAGCGCACGAGACGCTGGGCGACCAGCTCCGGATGCTCGATGAAGTTGGTCGTGGAGTCGAGTACTCCCGGGATGATCACGCGGTCGTCCGGCAGGCGAATCTCGCGGAACACGACCCATTCGTGCTCATGGCGCGGGTTCGCGCCCTCGAAGGACATCGCCTGAGGCTTCGCCTTCAGCGCAACCGGCAGGAGTTCGCGCAGCGGGATGTCGCGATGGTGCGCCCCTTCGTAGTTGCCCCAGCAGAGGTGCAGGCACATGCGGTCGGCCGGGATGTCGCGCAGGACGTAATTCAAGGCCTCGATGTTGGCCCGCGGCGATCTTCAGGAACTCCGCGTTGCTGACCTCGAGGAACGCGAGGTGCCGCCCCATCGCGAGGTCCGGACAGTCGATCTGGAGCACGAATCCGGCCCGGTGGATCGAATCGTACTCCTCTGTCATGAAGTCGGCGAGGCGCGACAGATACGCGTCACGGCTCGGGTAGTGTTGGTTCTTCAGGAAGTGCGCGATGACGCCGGGCGACGCCGCCGTCATGAACGCGTCGGCTGGCTTGGCCGACTCCAGCGCTGTCTTGAAGTTCGCTATGTCCTTCTGGATCGCCGTGCGGTCCTTCCACTCGATCGGCCCGTTGCACGCCGGCCGCATGATCGTCGAGCGCCGCTCACTGCGCGCGGCCGCCTCGGGGAAGTCGGCCCAGTCCGCCCGCATGGCACGGCGGCCTCCCCGTCGAAGCCGGTGAGGCGATGGCGCACGTAGGTCGAGTAGCCGACCTTGCCCTGCTCGCCGTCGTTGACGATGTCCAGGCCGGCCTCGATCTGCTGGCGGACGATGTCGGCGACGGCGCGGCGCACGCGCGCGTCGAACGCCCCGGCATCCGGCATGGGCCCCGAGTCGAGCGCCTCCAGGGTAGTTGTCAGGTCCTGGGCCCGCGGAAGGCTACCAGTGTGTGTCGTCAGGATGCGGTCGGTGCTGAGCTTCATCGCCGTGAGCCTCCCGGAGAGCTAGCGTCGCCCTAAGATACGCGGCTAGCAATGGCTGTATCAGTGAGCGGTGCCAGCAGTCCGAATCCCAGCCGCTGAGATCCGTGTGACGCCCATGCATCCACGAATACACTCGCCTATCTTGAATGGGTCACCACCAGGGATGGCGGCTGCAAAGCAGGCGTGGCTGAGTTACCCCAATAGTCTGCCGCATGGGGCCTGCGGCGAGGACTCACCATCCGTGCCAATTCCAGAACCGCAACAAATTGCGTCTTTCGATTTCTACACGTGAAAGGCTCGCCACCCTAGTGCGCAGAGTGGCAGCATGGCTGCACTCCAGAATGCGAGTTGCCAACTTCGGAGTTAGCCCATGAAGCGTCTTTGCCTCGCCGTCTCGCTATGGCCCCGTAGCCCCTAATTCTTGAGCTCTATGTCCTCGTAGGAGGGGAACGGGCTCATCCAGATGTCGGTGATGGTGTGCTTGGCGACGCGCGGGCCGATGCCCATCAGCACGCGCAGATCCATCACCGGCGCGTACATCACCCGATCGATGGTCAGCTGCTGGATCTTGTAGAGCAACTCCTCGCGCTTCTTGGGATCGCGCTCGTCCGCCTGCTGCTTGAAGAGCTCGTCGATGTCCGGATAACCGCCGTAAGCATAGGCGCCCTTCGACTGGATGAAGCTTTCCACCCGGCTGGCGGCGTTACCCGAGTTACCGACCGCCGTCATGAACAGTCCGCGCAGCTTCTTCTCCCTCCACTCCGCATAGAACGCGGCGCGTTCCATCGGCCGCATCCTGAGGCTAATGCCGACTGCCTTGAGGTCGTTCACCACTGCCTCGGCCACGGTCGGAAAACCCGGGATTGCCGCAAACTCGCCGCCATCGATGCCGTTGGGATAGCCTGCTTCGGCCAGAAGCTGCTTCGCCTTCTGCTTGTCGTATAGTGGCGACTCGACCTGAAGCGCATAATCCATGACGCGAGGGACGATCACGCCCGCTGGCGGGCAAAAGCCCAGGCACGCCGCCTCGTTGATGCGCTTGCGGTCGAGCGCCAGGTTCACTGCAAGCCGCAGGCGTTGGTCGTGCCACGGCGACTTGGTGTCCCACTGCTCGGTGAACTCGATCCAGAAGATGGAGGCGTGCTTGGAGGCGACAATCTGCAGGCGCGGGTCCTTCTGGATCGCCTCGGCGTCGGGGCCGTCGAGGACATAGGCGATGTCAGCCTCACCGGTCTTGAGCGTCACCGCACGCGTGGTCGACTCCGGCACACTTCTCAGCACCAGCGTCTTCACACTCGGCACGCGGCGCCAGTAGTCGGGGACGGCCTCGAGCTCTACCTCCAGGCCCGGCTTCTGGCTGACGAAGCGGTAGGGCCCGGCGCCGATCGGCGCCTTCCTGAAATCGTCCTCGCCGACCCTGGTGAGGTATTTCTTCGGCACGATGATGCCCGCGGCACTGGCAGTGGTGCCGTAGATCGTCATGAAGTCGGGCCAGGGCGCCTTGAGATGGAAGCGCACGATTTGGCTGTCGACGATCTCGATCGCGGCGATGTGCTCCTGCAGTACCTTCGCGGACGCACCCTTGTAGCGCTCGAAGCTGAACTTCACGTCATCCGTCGTCACCGCATCGCCGTTGTGGAACTTGAGGCCTGGGCGCAGCTTGAACTCGTAGGTCATGCCGTCGGGGCTCTCCGTCCACGATTCGGCGAGGCTTGGGCCCATCTTGTGGCCGGGATAGGGGCGGACCAGTGCGTCGTGGATGGCATAGAGCACCCCGAACGGAGTGATCTGCGGCGGAGCAGTGGAGGGATCAAACCAGCTCGGCGAGATCGTCACGTGAAACGCCATGACCGCACGGCCTGAGGGCGCCGCGGCGGGGGCCGCGACAGCGGTCGCGTTGAGGGCGACGGCGGCGACGAGAAGCTTGCGGGCAAAGGTGCGAGGGAAGACCTGTATCGAGGTCATAGGACCCTCCGAGCGGAATGGGCATCGCGACTGGAGCGGTTGGCCGACTATGGATTGGAGCCGTGCCAGCGTCAACCAACTACGATCCGAGTTCATCCTGATGGGCTGGTCATCCTGGCGCTCCCGGTGCTATCTCCTGCGGCGAGCGTCGGGAAGGTCGGATCGTCATGCCGCGCGAGCGAGGTGAGACCCCACAGAGCATTCCCGTGCTCATTGTCGGCGGTGGCCCCGTCGGTCTGACCGCCTCGATCCTCCTGTCACGGCACGGCGTGCGCTCGCTGCTCGCCGAACGCCACCCTGGCACCGCCGTCCATCCCAAGGCCCGCGCCATCAATGCGCGGAGCATGGAGATTTACCGCCAGTGCGGGGTCGAGGCTACCATCCGCAAGGCCGGCCTGGGGCCGGAGCACACCGGCCTCGTCGTCTGGACGCGGACGCTGGCCGGCGAGGAGATCGAGCGCCGCGTTCCCTGGCGCGCGGGGCCGGAGAGCTTGGCCGTCAGCCCGGTACGCAATTGCCTCTGCGCGCAAGACGACCTCGAGCCCGTGCTGCGCGCCTTCGCCGAGCGCCAGGGACCTGGCGAGCTGCGCTTCAACACCGAGGTTGGCACCTGCGTCGAGGACGAGGGCGGCGTCACCGCGACCCTGACGGATCACGCTCGCGGCAGCGAGACACGCGTGCGTGCCCAGTACGTGATCGCCGCCGATGGCGCCCAGAGCGCGATCCGCCGCGGGCTTGGCATTAACATGATCGGGCGTGAGCGGGTGTACGAGAGCGTCAACGTCTTGCTCAATGCCGACCTGCGGCCGTGGACCGCACACCGCCCGGCGGCCCTCTATTTCGTCGAGCACCCGCAGATCAAGGCCACCTTCCTCACCATAAATGCCCGCGACCGCTGGGGCTTCCTGGTCAACAGCCTCTCCGCCTACGGCTACACGGCCTCCGATTTCACGCTGGAGCGCTCGCTCGAGCTCATCCGCCTGGCGGCCGGCGTGCCCGACCTGGCAGTCAAGATCTTGGGCATCGCCCCCTGGACGGCCTCGGCCCTCGTGGCGGAGCGCTATGGCCACAGCCGCATTTTCCTCGCCGGCGACGCCGCCCACGAGATGCCTCCGACCGGCGGCTTCGGCCTCAACACAGGGGTCCAGGATGTTCACAATCTCGCCTGGAAGCTGGTAGGCGTGTTGCGTGGTGTGGCCGGACCCGGCCTGCTCGGCACCTATAACGACGAGCGCCAGCCCGTCGGCCGCGCCATCACCGAGCAGAGCCTCAACAACTCCCTTTCGATGGGACGATTCAGCGGACGCAGCTCGGGTACCGCCATCGCCCGGCCGGAATACTTGAACGAGCAGGGCCTGATCTTTGGGGCTGCCTACACGTCGAGCGCGGTCGTGCCCGACGGCGCCCCCGCACCGGCGCTCGCCAATCCCGTCACCGACTATGTTCCCTCGGCTCGGCCCGGTGCGCGCGCGCCTCACGTCTGGCTTGAGCGCAACGGGGTGCGCATCTCCACCATCGACCTTGTTGGCTTCGTGATCCTGGCGGGCCGCAGAGGCGCAGCCTGGGTGCGGGCCGCGCGGCAGCTGGCACCCGACATGGGGCTCACGCTCGGCGCACACAATATCGGCGACGGCGAGATCGAGAACGCCAATGGGCAGTGGCATGCGGCCTATGGCGTGGATGAGGATGGCGCCGTCCTCCTCCGGCCCGACGGCCACGTGGCCTGGCGCAGCCGGTCCCTGACGAGGGAGCCCGCGGCAACGTTGCGCGCTGCTCTGGCCGCAATCTTGGCTCCGCCGAGAACCATCAGTGCTCCACAACGACGATGGCGCTGACGAGGTCGTCGGATGCTTTTGCAAGCGCCCGCAACGGGCGACTGCGCTATCGAAATTGATCCGTCAGCGCTATCTTACGCCACCATCCGGGGACCAACCCTACCGCGAAGAGAGCAGTGCGCCTGGCAGGACAGCTAGTCAGAGCTTGACACCAAGTCCCGGAATTGGAGAACAACACGCTCATCCGTGACTCGCCGCCGAAGGGCAATGGCCGAGGCGCGCCGATAGCCGACCGGTCGGCAACGCACCAGGGATCGGATTACCCCGCCATTTGATCTTGTTGCAGCAAAGAGAGTTCTTGCCGGCGGCCCGTCATTTGGCCGTTGGCCGAAGGCGTCCAGCGCAGCCTCAACATTCTTCTGGCGGCTTGCCTCGACCGACGATCTGGCATCTGGAGAGAAATGTAGTAGTTCGGTAAAGGTGGCTGCGAGCCCCCGCAACCAGAGCCGAGATGGTGCCGTTATTGGGTTCAGCTCATGGCCTAAGATTGCCGGCATCAAGCAGCCTCGGCGACCTGCAATCGCAAAGATTGCCCTGTTACTTTGCGCCCAGGCGTAGCAATCGCCGGTCCGCGTCATTTGCGCCAAGCGCACGCGCCCGCTCGTACCAGCGCTTGGCTTCCGTGGTATCCGGCTGAACGTTTCGCAAATTTGGCCCTATCAGCTCGGCGGCGTCGTAGGTGGCTGCTAGCGCCATGGCGGCTTGGGCAAGGCCCATCTCCACCGCACGCTCGTAGAGCTGCCGCGCCGCCGCAACCCGGCCCTCGGCTAGTTCTCCGTCGCCCCTCTTCAAGAACCTGAGCGCCCGCTCGCGGTTCACCGGGAGCATCACGGGTGCTGCGGTCTTGGAGGTGTCGTGCGCCGGCGGTTCGACGGGGGGCGGTGGACCTTCGGCGCCAGATTTGGTGATAGGAGCAGCAGCTGCCACGGCAACAGCCGGTATGTCCGCTGGAGCTTGCCACCGACCCTTGAGATGCTTCTGGACGATGGCTGTGTACGCCTTGCTCTGCCTCAGCTGCTCGAGGCCACGATTCAGGGCACTTAGAAGCTCCGGGCCTCGGGCGTGCTCGCTTGAAACCACGGCGTGCAGGCTGAGCGTGGCGAGCGGGCGCTCTCTCATGGCGAAGAGCTCCAGCAATCCCAGTCGCCCGAGCAAGTGCCGTCCCTCTAGATCCGTGGCCGCAAAGGCATCGGCCTTGCGCCCCTGTACCGCGGCGATGCAATCGAGCAGCGTCGGCGGGCGAAGCACCACCACCCGTTGGTCCGACGCCCAGTTGCGCCCTTGGCCGTTGAGGGAAGACAGATCATAATCCTGCGGAAGGCAGATGCGCTT
>Ga0134122_10001984_pt1 | contig 14945 bp, 11 predicted proteins | sample KB302_FD_96461 | JGI IMG/M metagenome (GOLD analysis project Ga0134122, IMG submission 96461) | Terrestrial soil microbial communities without Nitrogen fertilizer from Kellogg Biological Station, Michigan, USA - KB3-0-2 | ecosystem: Environmental > Terrestrial > Soil > Unclassified ... | reverse complement strand
GGAGGAGACGCCGTCCGGGACGAACAGGTCGTACCAGCCGTCGTCGTCGAAATCGACCGCGGTGATCCCGGCCGGGCCGTAGCGCAGCATCGCGAAGCGCAGCGGCAGCTCGAGGAACGGCGGATAGTAGCGGTTGGTGAAGTCGACGCCCGCCGCGTGCGCGACGTTCGTAAACTGCGGCCGGTCGCCGATCGTCCGGTCGCCCGAGACCAGCGACGCCTCGCGAATCCGGAAGCCCGAGGCGGCGCGCTCGAAGCGCATGCGGAAGATCGCGCGATCGATGCCGGAGAAGGGCGCGCCGCGCGGCGTGCCGATCAGCTCGTAGCGGACGGTCGCGACGACGTCGCCGCCGCTCCATTCCTCGAGCAGGTGGACGTGCAGCGCGACCTCGTCGATCGACTGGAACGATGCGAGATAACGCCGCCATGCGGCGACGAACGCATCGCGATCCGGGAGCGCGCCCCGGGCGACGAACGGCGCGATGTGGACGCCGTCCTTGACGCTCCCCGGGCCGAGCGCGCCGAGGCCGAGCGAGCGGCCGGCGAAGCTTTTCGAGACCCGCGCCGCGATCCCTGCGGCGTCGCGCGCCTTGACCGCCTTCGCGAGACCGTCCAAACAGGCGACGGCCCCCTTGCCGGAGTCGAGGAAACGTCGCGCCGAGCTGTCGATCCAGCGCACGGTGAGCCAGAGCCCGGCGGCGGCCAGGGCGAACGCTGCAGCCGCGAGCTTCAGTCCGCGCCGCGACCGCCGCGGAGCGATCGCCGCCGCGCGCCCTTCCGGCTCGGCCGCCTCCGTTTCGGCCACCGGCGCGACCCCCTCTCGCAACACGATCGATCCGGTGCCGTTCTTCATCGCGGACCTCGCTCCGAATCCTTGGGCTGACGTTGTACGGAACCGTGACCGAGCTTGTGAGCGAGAGCTTTTCGATGCAAGACCGCCGGCAGAGCCAAAAGAGATCTACCGCGCCGATCCTACCGCTCTCGCAAGGGCGGCGCCGAGGCGGCGCGGAATGTGGCCCGCGGCGTTGAACCCTTTTTGGCCCCCACGGCCCATGGCCCCTTGCCTGCTCAATCTCTAAGGTGAAACCTGGAAAAGACCATGCAAAACGTACAGCAGAGAGCCGCGCGGGCCGCCTCCGAACCCCTCGCGGTGGCGGAGCCGGCGGGCCGGCTCCGGGCCGAGCCGCCGCCTCGCCCGGCCGCCGGCTTCGGGCGGCGGCTCGCGATCACCCTCGCCCGCTTCGCCTGGATCGTCCGGGTCTTCGCCCGCCACGCTCTCGCCCTCGCCACCGAGCTCGGGCGCTCTCCGGAGCGGCGCGAGCGCCTCCCCGGGGCGGTCCGCCTCCTCTGCCGCGGGGCGGCCAGGCTCCGGCGCGGCGCGGCGCTCTCGGGCCCCGAGCGCCTGCGCCTGCTGTTCGAGGACTTGGGCGGCACCTTCGTCAAGTTCGGGCAGATGCTCGCGCTCCAGCCCGACATCCTGCCGCTCCCCTACTGCAACGCGCTGTGGAAGCTGCTCGACCGCATCGAGCCGTTCCCGTCGGACGTCGCGGAGCGCATCGTCGAGGCGGAGCTCGGGCGCCGGCCCGACGAGATCTTCGAGGGCTTCGAGCGGACCCCGATCGCTACGGCGTCGGTCGGGCAGGTCCACGTCGCGTGGAGGGACGGCGCGAAGGTCGCGGTCAAAGTGCAGCGGCCCGGCGTCGAGCTCGACTTCGCGAGCGACGTCCGCCTGATGGTGGCCTGTATCGGCGCCATCCGCCGGTTGCGCATCCGGCCCCTCTACTGGCTGATCGAGCCGACGACCGAGTTCGTCGCCTGGAGCCACGAGGAGCTCGACTACCGCCACGAGGCCCGCCATTCGGAGCGCCTGCGCCGGTACGCCGAGGACAACCCGATCCAATACGTGCCGCGGGTCTTCACCGAGCTGACGACGCGCCGCGTCCTGGTCGTCGAGTTCCTGGCGGGCGGCACCCTCCTCGAGCTGCTGCGCGCCCGCGACGCCGGCGACGAGGTCCGGCTGCGCCGCTTCGCCGCGGCCGGTTTCGACCAGGACCGCTTCGCGGCGAACGTCATCGCGAACTTCCTGGGCGACGCCTTCCGCCACGGCATCTACCACGCCGACCTCCACCCGGCGAACCTGATGGTGCTGCCGGGCAACGTCGTCGGCTACATCGACTTCGGCATCACCGGCATGATGAGCCGCTATTCGCGCCGCCATCTCGTCGCGATGACGCTCGCGCTCGCCCGCGGCGACGTCGAGACGATGGCGGCGGAGTACCTGCGCATCACGGTCCACGACCGCAGCTCGGACCTGCCCGGTTTCCGCGCCGGCATCGCGCGGCTCGCCGCCGGTTGGTACGAGCGCGACCCGGCTTCCGGGCGCACTCGCCTGCGCGAGAAGATCACCCGCATCTTCGGCGAGATGCTCGCGCTGTCGCGCCGGACGAACGTCATGCCCGAGCGCGACATCGTCAAGTACATCCGCTCGGCGATCGCGATCGACGGCCTGCTCTCGCGCTTCGCGCCCGGCTTCGACATCGGAGCCCACCTCGAAAGCTCGTGCGCCGAGTACCTCACCTGGGAGGCGCGGCGCGGCCTGGTCGACCCCGACCGCTTCCTCGACTGGGCGAGCGCCTCGGGCCGCCTGCTGGCGGACGGTCCCGCGCGCGTTTCCGCGGCGCTCGACCGGGCCGGCCGTCGCGGCGAGCCGGGCGACGGCGCCGCCGGCCGCGAGGAGGAGGCCGCCGGCCGCCGCCGCACCCTCCTCGCCGCCGGCGCGGTCTGCACCGCGGCGCTTCTCCTCGCCGCCGCACCGCCCTCGGCCGGCGCGCGCGCCTTCCGTCTCGACCTCCACACCGCCGAGCTGCTCTTCTCGGGCGCCGCGTTCGCCACCTTGCTCGCCAACCTGTTCGCCCTCCGGAGGCCGCGATGAGCCGAACCGATGGGGACCGCGGCACCCGGGACGCCGCATTCGACCCCCGCGACCGGGCGCCGTTCGCGGCGGAGAGCCACCCGATCGTCGATCTCGCGCGCTCGACGATCGGCCTGGGCTGGTCGCTCGCGATGCTCGGCGCCGACGCCGCGGCCCGGCTGCTCGCCGGCCGGGGAGGCTCGCCGGCCGCCGGCCTCGACGCCGTCCGCCACGCCGCGGAAGGGGAGCTCGACGAGACCTTCCGCGGCATCTACCGCGCCGGCGATCGCCTGCAGCAGCGAGCGCTCGACGCCGTCGTCGACGTCGCCCGCGGCCTGCCGCCGGACGGGCTCGATCCCCGCTCGGCGGACGATTGAGAAGGTGCTTCGAGGGATGGACGTGACCGACCTCGCCGCCTCGGCGTCCGACCCGTTCGCGCGCGCGATCCAGCTCGCGGAGATCGGCGTCGAGACCGCGGCGCAGCTCGCGCGCCTGGCGCTCTGCCCGGACCGCTACACGCCTGCGGCGCTCGTCGCCCAAGGGGCGGGCCTCGCCCTGCGGGCCGGCGAATGCGCCCGCCAGGCGCTCTCCGCCCCCGACCTGCTCTGGGCCGCGCTCGAGCTCGCGAACAAGGCCGAGGTCTTCGCGCTGGTCAAAGGGGTTGCGCTCTTGATCGGCGAGCCGCTCGCCGGACCCCTGCCGATCCTGCCGCTGATCGAGCGCGCCTACGCGCTCGGCGACTTCCCCGCGCTCTGGGCGGTCGAGGGGCTCGGCCACGACTACGCCGAGAGCGTCTGGCGGGAGAGCGGCCCGCCCCGCGGCCTGCTCGCCGACCGGGGCGTCGCGGCCGAGCTGCCGGAGGCGAGCCTCCTGATGCTCCACGCCGGCATGGGGCTCGCCTTCGCCGACCGCCTGCTCCCCGGCTCGGCCGCGGCTCCGGCCAGGGAGATCCGCCGCGCGGTCGCCGAGATCGTCGCGCTCGACCGCGCCAACTCGCGCCCCGGCTACCTCGGCCCGGCGCTCGAATCGCTCGGCCTGATCGCGCGCCTGTTCCGCTGCGCCGCGATGGTGCCCGCGGTCGACCGCGCGCTCGCCGCGGTGGCGCCCGAGGCGCGCGGCTACTTCTGGCACGGCGCCGGCCGTGCTCTGTACTTCCTGCCCGAGAGCTTCCTCCCCGGCTCGACCTGGCTGATCTTCCAGATGGCCGAGCAAATGGCCGGCCAGGCGGCGCCCGGAGGGCGCGACCTCGCGCGCGCCAACGCGCTCGCCGGCGCCGCGTGGGCCGAGCTGCTGGTCAACCAGCGCCGGCCGGAGATCCTCTGGCAGCTGATCGTGCGCCCGCACGGCGAGCGGCTGCTCGACTCCGGCGCGGGCTTTGCGAACGGCGTCGCCTCGGCCCTCGTCATGCGCCGCGACACCACGCCGGGCGCCGCCTTCGAGCGCGCGTTCCTCGACTTCCGGCCGAGCGACGGCACGGCGAGAGAGCGCGCCGCGTGGGAGCGGCTGGTCGGCGTGCCGGGGCGGCGCGCGGTCGAGGTCGCCTACCCGATCCTCCGCGCCGAGAACCGGCTCGGCGAGATCTTCCACGTCGCGCCGCTCCCCGGCGCGGCCGGAGGCGCGGCGTGAAGCCCCGGTTGGTGCGTTCGCCCGGGTCGCCGGGAGCCCCCGGCGCGCGCGAGCGCAGCCGCGAGGTCGAGCGCAGCTTGGAGGCGCACGGGCTCGGCCCGCGCGAGCTGCTCTCGGGCGGCGAGCCGCCCGAAGGGTTCGGCGCGCGCCTCGCCCTTGCCCTACCGCCGCTCGGTCCGGCGTTCGCCGCCTTCGCCGCCTGGCTCGGCGGCCGGATCGATCTCCTCGGCGTCGCCGAGTGCGCGCCGCTCGCCGACCTCGCGGACGAGCTCGCGCCCGAGCGGGAAGCCGATCCGCTCGCCGGCGCGGCGGATCTCGACCGCGACCTCGAAATCGACGTCGGAAACGACCTCGAGGTCGACGCGCGCCCGGTCGCGGCCTCGCCGTTCTTCCTCCTCCACCGCGCCGCCGGCCGCGACGGCCGACCGCTGCTCCTCCGCAGGGTCCGCCCCGGGCTCCTCTCGGCGGTCGAGCGCGATCTCCCGGCTCTTCGCGAGCTGGTCGAACGGCTGGCGCCGGCGCTGCCGCGGGGCGCTTCGGCCGTCGAGATCGCCGCCGACTTCGAGTCCGATCTGTGCCACCGGCTCGACCTCGGCCGCGCCGCCGAGGCGCTCGCCGCGCTGCCGGAGACGCCCGGCGTCGAAATCGCGCGCGTCGTCCCCGAGATCTCGTCGCCGCGGCTCCTCGCGGTCGAGGCGCCGCCGCGGCCGTCCGACCTCGCGGCGCTCAAGCCGGTGTCGCGCGACGCCCTCGCGCGGCGGCTCGCGCGCCTCGCCCTCGGCGAGATGTTCGCCGGCCGCCTGCCGCTCGAGGCGGCGGTCGCGGCGACGCCCGGCGGCGCGCTCTCGATCTCCTACCTCCGCGCCGCCGCGATGCCGGTCGCGGCCCGCGACGGGCTTCGCGAGATCGTCGAGGCGACCGCCGCGCACGACCCCGAGCGCGCCGCCGCGGCTCTCCTCTGCGAGCTGGCCGCCGCGCCCGACGCCCGCGCCGACGCCGCGCACGACTTCGCAAAGCGCCTGCGCCAGCTCGTGCCGCGCCACGAGCCGTCGCTCTCGCCGGCCGGCGAGAGCCTCGCCGAGCACCTGCTCGCGGCGGCGCCGCTCGCCCGGCGCTGCCGGCTCCGGCCGTCGCCGCCGCTCGCCTCTTTCTGGCGCGGCCTCGCCTTCGCCGCCCGCGCGGCGCGGCGGCTCTCGGGGTCTTGCGACCCGCTCCGCGATCCGCTCCGCGAGGCGCTCGAGGACCTCCGCTGGCAGGGGGGCTTCGACCGGATGCGCCAGCTCGCCGACCCCGAACGGCTGGGCGCCGCGCTCGAGACCTACCTCTCGGCGATGGCGGCGCTGCCGCAGCGGATCGAGCGCGCGCTCGACGCCGCGGCGCATCCCGCGGAGACGGCGCCGCGCGAGAGCCGGAGCGCCAACGACTCGGCGGCGGCGATCGCGCTCGGCCTCGCGATGGTCGCCGTCGCGATCGCCGGCGGCGCGCTCGGGCCCGCTGCCGCCGCGCCGTTGCCCGAGCCCTTCTGCGCCGCCGCCTTCCTGCTCCTCGGCGGCTGGCTGCTGCGCATCCTCTGGAGCCGGCGATGAGCGGCCGGCGCGCGCCCCGTTCGAAATGGCCGCCGGAGGCGGGCCGCTTTAGAATCCGACCCACGTACCCCCCTTCGGAGCCCGCGCGGCTCCGGTCGACAACCGAGAAGGAGACGGCACGATGAGCTCGATGGATCAAGCGATGCAGACGTTCGGGCAGATGATCTGCCTTCCGATGACCCTGTTCTCCGAGGCGGTGTCGCGCACGATGCGCGACTTCCAGCCCGCCGGGTTCCTGCCCGCGGTCTGCGCGCCCTGCGAGGCGAAGACGGCCGCCTGCGCGCCGATCCAGCCGGAGGTCTGCACCTCCGATTGGAGCTGCGCGCCGCGCCCGACCGGTTGGGGCAGCTGCGGCACCTGCGGCGCCGCCGCCGGCGAATGCCGCTGCAACCGGGGCGGCGGCTGCAACCGCTGCGGGCGCGCGGCCGGCGAATGCTGCTGCAACCGCGGCAGCGACCGGGTCAAGCTGATCGAGTTCTCGCTCGTCACGGTGCGGCGCAACGCCAAATGCGGCGTCCTGTGGTCCGGCCAGCGGCTGGTGAGCGACTGCACGACCCCCGACGAATTCCAGAATCAGATCGTCGTCGAGTACGTCCAGAGCCATTGCGACCGGCCGGTCGACGGCAAGAACCTGCGCGTCTACACCCGCGTGCTCGACAGCTGGTGCAAGTCGGACTTCGACTGGGAGGAGGAGCAGATCGACGCCCTCCAGGAAATCCGCGACGCGATCCTGGTGAAGAAGCAGGCCGCGTAGGGCCGAGGCTCGCGGCCGGCCGGGCGGGCCGCCCGCGAGGTCTCGGATCGGGGGCCGTGTGCCGGCCCCGGAGGAGGAGGATTCCGTGCTCGATTCGCTCGAGCTGAGGAAGGGTTGCTCCGGCGCGCCGCCGGAGCGCGGGGCTCCGGCCCTCGCACCGGCCGCGGTCGATCTCTGCGAGCTCGGCAACAAGCTCGCCGTCTTCGCCCGCTTCCAGAGAGCGGGCGCGTTCGCCGGCCGCGGCGCTCTGCCCGCGCTCGCGGCGCGCGCTAGGTCGCTCCCCGCCTGGGAATCGGTCTGGGTCGTCGAGGGCGTCGCGCACGCCTGGACGCTCTCGGCGCTCGCCGCCGGCGTCCCCGCCGCTCGCCTCCTCGGGCCGGCGCTCGACGCGATCCCGCGCTCTTGCTGGCTGCCGCTCCACACCGGCCTCGGGCTCGCGCTCGGCGGCCGCGCCCTCGACCGCGCGGCGGCTGGCGCCGACCTCGGAAGCGTCCTCAACACCTTCTCCGCCGACTGCCGGGCCGCCGCGCGGCCGGGCTACGCCCGCGCCGCGTTCGAGGGGCTCGGCTTCGCGGCGCGCACCCTCCGCTCCGGCCTCGTGCCCGCAATCGACCGCGCGCTTCTGCGGCAGGCGCCGCACCTCGCCGGCGCTTTCTGGCACGGCGCCGGCCGCGGCCTCTACTTCGTGCCCGCCCACGCCCTCGCGGGCGCCCTGCCGCGCGCTTTCGCCGCGGCGCAGCGCGAGCCGCCGCACGAGCTGGGGCGCGCGAACGCGATCACGGGCCTCGCCTGGGCTCTCGCCCTGGTCAACCTTCGCCACCCGGCGGTGCTCGAGCGGGCGCTCGGGACGATCGCCACGTTCGAAACGCTCGCAAACGCGCCCGGCGCGCGCGCCGCGTTCGCCGCGGGCGTCTCGGGCGCGGCGGCGGTCTGGATCGACGTCCGCGGGCGCGAGGCGACCTTCGACGAGCTCCTCGCCCACCGGCCCACCGCCGCGGCCGCAGTCGCCTGGCGCGAGCTGGTCCGCGATCCGGCGCGCGCGGCGCTCGCGCGCCAGCGACAGCTCGCCCGCGAGGGGAAACTCGACGCCCTCTTCGCCGTTGCGGCGGCGCCGAGGCGCGCGTCGTGAGCCGCGAGACCTGGCAGGCCCCGCCGCCGAGCGCGCCGCTCGGCCTCGAAGACCGCCTGATCTGCGAGCAGGTCGACACCTATCTCTCCCGCGGCCTCGCGCTCAAGCGCTGGTGGCAGCGCGACGGCGCCGCCGGGCCCGACAGCCGGCGCTTCGAGCTCGCTTTCACCCACAACCGGCCCGACGTCTCGTTCGGCTTTTTCTCGCGCACTCCGGTCGACGGCCGGACGCTGCCGATCCTCGGCAACTTCCAGACCCAGTTCTACGACCAACCGAAGTCGCCGAGCGCCGACCGCGACGCCGCCGCTCGCTTCTTGAACGCGGAGCTCCGCGAATTCGTCCTGCGCTACTTCCTGCGCGTCTCGGACTTCGCCAATCCCCAGCCCTATACCGCGGACGATCCGCATCCGCCCTTCTTCCTGCGCCCGTTCTCCCTGTGCAACGGCCGCGAGATCCCGCGCCAGGGGTTCGGGTTCTCGCAGCTCTACTTCAAGCGGGCCGACACCGGCGAGATCGGCCGCTTCCCCGCCTCGATGCGCCGCAGGATCGTCGACCTGCGGACTCTCGGGCCGGTCTTCGAGTGGATCGTGGCCCGGGTCCAGATCTTCAATTTCGCCTTTCAGGCCAAGCCGTTCGGCGACTCGGGCCCGTCCATGACCCTGCCGCTCGACGAGCGGAGCCTGCTCGTCCTGACCAGCGACTTCGTCTCCGACGAGACCACGGCAGCGAGCCTCCACGCGGGCGAGATCGGCCACTACGGCTTCGGCTACGCGTTCGTCAAGGATCCCGTGCCGGGGCTCCTCGCCTGGGGGCCGGGGCGCTTCGACGCGGCGTTTCAGACCATCGACTTCCGCGTCCTCGACGACGGCCGCATCCGCGTCGACATGGTGTTCACCGCCAACCGGCCGACAGGGGTCCTCGCGATCCCGGCGAGCCCGCCGCTCGCCGCTCTCGAGATGGCCGACATCGCCTCGCTCGGCCTGCTCGCGCCGGTGACGGCGCCGCTGCGCACGCTCGCGGGTCTCCTGCCGCTCGGCCAGGTCGCTTTCGACCCGGTGTTCCCCGCCCTGGCGCTTCTCAACGCGGCGACCGCCGGCTACGCCGCGCGCGAGCTGTGCATCTCGCGCGAGCAGGTGGAAAAGGACCTCCTGCTGCTCCATTTCGAGCGCCACTACGCGACCTTGGCCGGGTCGCTCCAGACCTGGCGCCAGATCCGCGACTGGCGCGACGAGGCGTCGCTGCCGCGCTGGGTGGTCACCGGGGAGGCCGCGTGATGCCGAGCCCCTCCTCGAGCCGGCTCGGCCTGGACGCGCGGACCGCGGTGGTCCTCTCGAGCGGCGGCGCCAAGGGAGCCTACGGCCTCGGCGTCATGCGCGCCCTCTTCTCGGGCGCCGCGGCGTCGACCGGCGGCCAGCCGATCGATCCCGGCATCCTGACCGGCACCTCGATCGGCGCCTACAACGCCTCGTATCTCACGAGCCGCGACGGGTCCGCGGCGGCGGCGCTCGAGAGCCTGATCCAGATCTGGCGGCAGCGGATCGCCCAGACTCCCCTCTCGTGCGGCAACGGCTTCGCGCGCATCCGCGGCCTGCCGTTCCAGGGGCTCGACCTTGGCTGCATGATGCGCCCGTGGCAGGTCGCGGCCAACATGGCGGAGGACGCCATGGCGTTCTCGCGCGACGCCGCCGATTGGGCCGTCGCCTTCGCCCGCGCCTCCGGACCGGTGGAAACGCGCCTGATCGACACCTTCGACCTGTCCAACTTCGTCGATCCCTCGCCGCTCTATCGGCTCGTCGCATCGACCCTCGACCGCAACGGTCTCGCGCGCTCGCACCGCAAGCTCGGGATCATCGCCTCGCGCTGGCGCGACGGCACGCCGCGGCTGTTCGACCGCGCCGAGCTCGCCGCGCGCGGCGACTTCAAGCCGGTGCTCGCGTCGATGGCCATCCCGGGCGTCCTCCCCGAGGTCTCCGTTGACGGCGAGTGGTACGTCGACGGCGCGCTCACGGTCCCGACGCCGCTCAAGCCGGCGATCCAGGATGGCGCCGACGTCCTGCACGTCGTCTACGTCGATCCGCTGCTCGTCGAGACCCGGGTCAGCCCCAACGCCGGCACGTTCGAGACCATGATGCGGGTCTTCAACATCCTCTCCGCCGAGCGCGTGAAGAGCGACATCGAGTTCGCCGCCCTGGTCAACCGCGGCATCGAGCTGCTCGACGGCCTGTTCGTCGACGGGGCGAGCGACACCGAGCTGCTGGCCGCCGTCGGCCGCCTGCCGGAGATCTTCTCTCGCCTGCGCTCGGGCGCTCCGCGCCGGCTGCTGACGATCCACCGCTACCGGCCCGGGCCCGAGATGGGACAGGCCTCGGACTACCTCAACTTCACCCTCTCGAGCATCGACCGGATGATCGAGCTCGGCTATCGCGACGCGGTCGGCCACGACTGCGACGAGAACGAATGCATCCTCGCCGGCGGGGCTTCCGCCGCGCGCCTCGACGGTCGCGGCGCGCGGGCGCGAGCGCCCCTGGCGAGGGGATGGAGCGTCCAATGACCACTTCGTGCTGCGACGTCCGCCGTCTCGTCAAATGGAGCATCGTGTTCGTCAAGCGGGGCCTCGAGGCCGCCTTCCCCGAGCGCGAGGAGCTGATCGACTGCGAGCTGTCCGAGTCGGACTTCGCGACCTGGAAGATCGCGGAGTTCACCCAAGGGCTGCCGAGGATGCCGGAAAGCGAGCTGCCGCCGTCGTGGCGCGTGAAAAACTATCCCCCGGTGGTCGACGGCCGGCGTGTGCTCCCTCCGGGCGACGGCCAATACCTGCGCGTCTACTCGACGGTGCTCGACTGCTTCGAGGTCGACGGCTTCGATTTCCAGGAGGAGCAGGTCAAGATCCTGCGCGAGATCCGCGACGCCTTGGCCGGCGAGCGCCCGCCGCACCCGCACCGAGTCAAGCTGCCGAAGACCGGCCGTCTCTCGACCGCTCTCGATTCCCGGGTCAGCGAGTTCGGCGACGAGTTCCTCAACTTCCCCCCCTTCATGGGCCAGAGCCCGGAGCCGGGCCACACGTACCTTTCGGGCTGGCTCGGCGTCGACTTCGCCGAGCCTCAGGGCGACCGGGTCGAGTTCTCGCTCAGCTGGTACGCGCTCGGCACTCCGGTCACGATCACCTTCGGCGCCGGCCAGCAGTTCGTGTTCGCCAACACCCGCACCTTCCCGCTGCCGTTCCTGCCCGACTTCTCTCCGGTCTTCAGTCGCGGCACCCTCGACCTCGCGACCGGCAAGGTCGTCGCGTTCGAGATCAACGCCACCTTCCAGGGCACGACGATCGCGCGCACCGACCGGGTCAACCGGATCGCCTACGCCTTCCCCTACATCTACCCGCCGCTGCCGCCCCCTCCCGGTTTCGTGCCACCGCCCGGCTACCAGCCACCGACGCCGCCACCGCCGCCACCCTTCGGCAACTTCGACTTCAGCTACGACTGGGACGGCAACATCACCGGCTTCGAGCTGCACAGCGTGACGGTCGCACCGGTCGGCCTCTTCCCGTTCATCGCGGGGCTGTTCCCGCCGTTCACCTTCGGCCCGAACGGCGAATTCCACTTCGCGAGCGCCGACATGTGCCTGCCCGGCACGCCGCCCGGCGATTGCCCGACCCAGGCGACCGATCCCGACGGCATCCTGACCTCGGTCTCGGTCTACTTCCACCCGCACATCGATCTCGTCAGCCAGGGGGTCCACGAGGTCCCGGCCGTCCCGCCGCCGCCTCCCGCGCGCTCTCCGGTCGCGGCGGAAGGGGCCGCGGTGGTCGGCGTCTCGGACCTCGTCTATCGGATCGGCGGCCGGGGCGACGGCGGCGTCCTCGCCCGGGTGGACGTCTTCGATCCGGCGCAGAACGCCTGGACCGCGGGGTCCGCCCTGCCCAAGGCGGTCGCGGGCGCCGCCGCCGCGGTCTCCGGCGACCGGATCTACCTCTTCGGCGGCTGGACCGACGCCGCTTCGAAGACTCCCACCGACGCCGTGCAGGTGTTCGATACCGGGACGCGCTCCTGGAGCCAGCCGACCAAGCTGCCCCAGGCGGTCGCGGGCGCGACCGCCGCCGCGGCCGGCGGCAAGATCTACGTCATCGCGGGCGCGACCGGGCCGGCGATCACCGGCGCGGTGCGGATCTACGACCCGGCGAGCCACGCCTGGAGCGACGGCATCGCCGCCGCCGTCCCCACGGCCGGCGCGAGCGCCGTGGCGGTCGGGGACCGCATCTACGTCGCGGGCGGCCGGCTCGCGAGCGGCCAGGCGACGAACCGGACCGCGATCCTCGAGACGGCGACGAGCCTCTGGGCGCTCGGCCCCGACCTGCTCTACCCGGCGGTCGACGCCTCGGCGGTCGTGCTCGAAGAGCGCATCCTGCTCCTGGGCGGCCGGCCCGGCGCCGGCCTGCCGAGCCTGCCGTTCCTCCAGGAGCTGCCGCTCGACGCCGCGGCGTGGCGGCCGGCGCTGCCGGCCGGCGTTCCGGTCGCGGGGGGAGGCACCGCCGTCGCCGGGGGTGCCCTGTGGGCCGTCGGCGGGCGGGTCCAGTCGCTGGTCGACGCCCCGCCGGGCGCGCTCTCGACGCTGGTCCAGGTCTACCGCCCCTTCCGCGGCTGGGACTGCTCGGGCGACGTGCCGGTGTTCACCTCCGCCAACGTGATGAACGCGGCCGGCCTCGGTGCCTTGCCCTCGGTCGTGGCGCCCGGCTCGATGGCCATGGTCTGGGGCTTCTACTTCGCCGGCCCGGGCGAGGCGCCAAGCCTCGAGATCCGCGTCGGCGGCAAGGTCGCGCCGCTCATCGCCGTCGTGCCGCCCTTCTTCTCCTACATCCCGGTCTGGCGCGCCTTCTTCCAGATCCCGGCCGACCTCGACGCGAGCAAGGGCAAGGCGACGTTCGAGGTGATCAAGCTCGGCGCCAAAAAGCAGGCGGCGCCGGTCGAGATCTCGGTCGCGCCGACGGCGCCCGGCCTCTTCCTCTTCAACTACGGCGAGTTCTTCGAGCCCGCCTACCTCGAGCACAACGGCGCGCTCGCGGTCAACGAGGACGGCACCCTCAACTCGGCGAACCAGCCGGTCGTCCCCGGCCAGACGGTGACGCTCTGGGCGACCGGGCTCGGCGCCGATCCGGACCTGGCCAAGAAGATCGACTTGAGGATCGGCGGCAAGAAGGCGAAGGTCCAAAGCGTCTCTCCGCCGCCTTCGCCACCCCCCGGCCTGCCGCCCTTCCTCGGCGCGCAACTGGTCGCCGCGACGGTGCCCGACGGCGCCGAGCTCGCGAGCTTCTCGCCGGTCGCGATCAAGGTCGACGGCAAGACCGGCAACCCGGTCGGCCTCGCGGTGCGCGACGCGGCCTACCGCTCGACGCCGCCGACGCCGTTCCCCTTCGGGCTGCCGGCGGTCTTCCCCTGGATCCCGGTGCCGGCGCCGCCCAAGCCCTAGGGAAGGACGGCCCCCCGGGCCGCGCTCCGGCGCGCGGCCCGGGGGGAGGGGAGGCTGTGCTAATTTTGTACAAGGTTTCACCGCCAACGCTTCCGCTCGGAGAGGCGCCATGAAGTGGACTCCTGCCCCGGATTGGCTGATCGCGGCGTTCGACCCGCTGGTGCCCGACGATCCGCGCGTCGAGCGGCGCAAGATGTTCGGCTACCCTTGCGCGTTCGCCTGCGACAACATGTTCATCGGCCTCCATCGCGACAACCTGGTGATGCGCCTCGGCGAAGCCGACCGCGAGCGCTTCCTGGCCGAGGAGAAGTCGGAGATCTTCTCCCCCTTCCCCGGCCGCCTGATGCGCGAGTACGTGGTCGTGCCCCACGCGCTGATCCGCAAGCGGACGGCGACGCTCGAGGAGTGGATCGGCCGCTCGCTCGAATACGCGGCGTCGCTGCCGGCTCGGTCCAAGAAGGCGAAGGCGGCAGCGCCCAAAGCGGCGGCGAAGAAGCCCCAGGCCGGCATCGCGAAGCCCGCCGCGAAGCCGGCGGCCAAACCGGTCAAGCCGGCCAAGAAAGCGCCCGCTCCCTCTGCGCCCCGGCGCGCGAAGAAGAGCTGATCCCCATGGCGATCCCCGGGCAGCTCGCGGTCTTCCGCGCGGCGCGGCACGCGACCCTCGGTGAGACGAGCGATCTCGCCCAGGCCCAGCTCGACTGGCGGCCGGCCGAGGACAAGTGGTCCGCCGGCGAGGTCCTCGACCACCTGCCGAAAGTGGACGCGACCTACCGCAGCGAGATCGCCGAGCTGATCCGCCGGGCCGAGGCCGGAGAGCCGGCGGTCCTCAGCCGCAGCTTCAAGGACATCGACGTCTCGATCTTCCACCTGCCGAAGTCTCTCCTGCCGCTTTTCGAGATCCCGTTCACCATCACCTCGCGCCTCCTGCCGCGGGCGGTCGGCGCCTGGATGGCGAGCTCGCGCGCGATCCCGATCCAGAATCCGGAGAACGCGGCGCCGCGCCGCGGCCAGCCGAAAACCGAGCTGCGCGCCGCGCTCGAGGCGTCGCTCCAGGGGTTCGAGGCGCTCTTCGCCGCCCATCCCGGAATCGACTACACCCGGCTGATCCACAAGCATCCGCTGTTCGGGATCAACGACGTGACCCAGATGCTCGAGATCCTGATCGCGCACGAGGGGCGCCACCAGGCGCAGATCCGCGAAGTGATCGCGAGCCCCGGATTTCCCGCGGCCACATGACGTCGGAATCGATCGAGGAGGCGACCATGAGCATCACCCGCTATGATCTCTCCCGCTGGAGCGGCCTCGCCAACGCCCTGGCCGGCGCGGCCACCGCGGTCTACTGGTTCATCCACCCGGGGCTCGACGACCCGCAGAAGGCGCTGCTCGGCCGCTGGGAGGCGATGAACGTCGCGTTCATCGTGCTCCTGCTCCTCTTCCTCTGGGGGCTGACCGGACTCTATCTCGCGCAGGTCGAGAAGGC
>Ga0134122_10001983_pt1 | contig 14949 bp, 12 predicted proteins | sample KB302_FD_96461 | JGI IMG/M metagenome (GOLD analysis project Ga0134122, IMG submission 96461) | Terrestrial soil microbial communities without Nitrogen fertilizer from Kellogg Biological Station, Michigan, USA - KB3-0-2 | ecosystem: Environmental > Terrestrial > Soil > Unclassified ... | reverse complement strand
TGCCAGCTGGCGGTGCCGCTGATGCGCGGGCGGAAGGGGAGCATCGTGATGGTGTCCGGGATGGACTCGCGGATGCCCCTGCCGTTCCACGGGATGCTGGGGGCGATGAAGGGGGCGATGGAGATCCTCGTCCGCTACCTGGCCTGCGAGCTGGCGCCGGAGCAGATCCGCGTCAACGCGGTGAACCCCGGGCACATCGACACGGACTCCTCCCGCTTCTACATGGGCGACGCGTGGAAGGACGTGGAGGCGCACGTGCAGGAGAGCATCCCTTCGGCGCACGTCGCCTCGCCGGACGAGATCGCCGCGCCCATCGAGTGGCTGTGCGGCGAGGGCGCCCGGTACGTCAACGGGCAGACCATGCTGGTCGACGGCGGATTGGACGCCAGCTACATGATGAACTTCGCGCAGCGGATGACGGCGCCGAGCAAGCGGTGACGTGAAGTACGTCGTCTCCGCGCTGTTCTGGCTGGTGTTCGGGCTGACCGCCCTGGCGGGGTTCGTGGTCGGCTTGCTGGTGGCCCTCTATAGCGCCGCCACCGACCCGGACCGCCGGTTGGTGCACGCCTTCATCTGCGCCTGGTCGACGACGTACCTGCGGCTGTGGCCAGGCTGGAAGGTAGAGGTCACCGGGCGGGAGAAGATCCCCGCCGGCGCCTGCGTGCTGGTGGCCAACCACCAGTCGATGGCGGACATCGTGGCGTGCATGTTCCTTCGCGCGCAGTTCAAGTTCGTCTCCAAGGCGTCGCTGTTCTCGCTCCCCCTGGTGGGCTGGATGATGCACCTGGCGAGGTACGTGAGCGTGGTGCGCGGGCGGCCGAGGTCGATGTGGCAGATGATGGAGGATTGCCGGACGTGGCTGGGGCGCGGGATGCCGGTGCTCATCTTCCCGGAAGGGACGTACGCGGAGGGTGGGGAGTTGCTGCCGTTCAAGCGGGGCGCGTTCGAGCTGGCCATCCAGTCGAAGGTGCCGCTGGTGCCGGTGCTGCTGACCGGGACCACCGGGCTGGTCGTGGGCGACGGGCCGTGGCTGAGCCCCCGCTGCCACGTCCGGGTGGCGGTGCAGGACCCGGTGCCGGTGGGCGAGCTGGGAGAGGACGCGGAGGCGCTGGGGCAGCGGGTGCGGGAGCGGTACCAGGCGCTGTTGAGGCGAGGCGCGGGAGGATGACGGGCCCATGTGCACGCTGATCGCCGCGGTCCGGCAGGACGAGGACGCGCCGCTGGTGGTGGCCGCCAACCGCGACGAGCGGCTGGACCGGGCGGCGCGCGCGCCGTTCCTGTGGACGGGGGGGCCCATTCCGTTCATCGCCGGTCGGGACGAGGCGGCCGGCGGGACGTGGCTCGGCCTCAACAAGGCCGGCCTGTTCGTGGGCGTCACCAACCGCTTCGGGGTGGAGAAGGACCCGAAGCGGGAGTCGCGCGGCGCGCTGGTGGTCGAGGCGCTGGGCGCCGGCAGCGCGCGCGAGCTGCACCGGAGGCTGTCCGCGCTGGGAGCGGGCCGCTTCAACGCCTTCCACCTGCTCTACGCGGACCGCAGCGAGGCGTTCGTCACCTGGTCGGACGGGTCGGCAATGCATCAGGAGGTGCTGGCGCCCGGGGTGCACGTCGTGACCGAGCGCAGCCTGGGCGGCGACGACCGGGCGCGGACGGAGACGGTGCGCACGCTGTGGAGCGGGCTGCGGCCGGGCCTGGTCCCGTCCTCCGAGGAGCTGTTCGCCATCCTCCGCCACCACCGGCCCGAGGACCCGCTGGGCAGCGTCTGCGTCCACCTGCCCGAGCTGGGCTACGGCACGCGCTCCTCCTGCGCCGTGCGCCTGGGCGCGGGCGCCGCGGACGTCGAGCTGTGGTGGGCGGAGGGACCGCCGTGCACCGCCGCGCCGGTCAGGCTCGAGGGGCTGGTGCAGGCGCTGCGGTCCGCGTAGCGCGGAAGACCAAGCTCAGGAGCCCTTCGACGTGGCCCCGCTTGAAGTAGTGCGGATTGGTGGCGCCCTCCAGCTCCAGCTTTCGACCTGACCGCAGGAGGTCTCTGCTCCGCGGGCCGATGAGCGCAGCGACGTCCACCATGGAATCGAGGATGGAGAAATGGCGCCGTTCCATCGGACCCATCCCGATCGTTGGAGCGTCGAAGAGGAGTCGACCCTTCTTGAAGTTACGCTCGCAGAGCTCGAGGCACGCATCGTTCAGGCCACCATACCGGAGCTCGACGGCGTCCTTGCGAAGCGTGAGGTAGACATGAAGATCCAATGGATCGAGATCGCCCAGGAAGATCGCCGGCCGCACCTTTGAGAGGCACGCGCCGATCTCCCTCCGATACGTCGCCGTCGGGAGGCCGTACTTGTGCAGGACAACCGTGCCATCCGGGAGGAGTTTCTCGGTCATACAGCGAATGAGGATCATGTACTTGGTCACGAACAACGTTCGCCGCGGACGCGCGCCGTCAGGAAGTAGCACTTGGAGCAGTGTCTGGGGCTCGGGAGCGATCCGCTCGTAATCCCCGGGTTCCGTCTCCAGCTCATCGATGAACCTCGCCAGCTCCGCCCTGGGGCTCAAGGCTTTCTTGGATAGCCTTTGATCTTTTTCCATTTGATCTCGTGGGTCGGGAAACCCGGGCAAAGCGCCACTCCCAAAGGAAGGACGATGATTATTTCCGTCCCGTTGCAATGGTACGTGCACGTTACCGGGCTGTCGGTCCCCGGTCCTCCGCCGCCGGAGCCGTCCAGATGGCAGGTCGTATCATCCGAGAGCACGATCGCACGCGAGGCGGCGGCCTTCTTCTCCGCCTCGACCTGGTGCGCCGCTTGAGCCAGTGCCTTGGCTCGCTCCTCCAGCTTCACCCTGGCCGCCCGCACTTCCGGCTTCTCTTCCTTGTAGCCCGGTGCATGGGCGGTCGAGGGCCAGACGAAGAGGAGCGCGGGAAGCAACTCGGCAAGGCCGCCCACCAATGCGCGACCGCCCGTGCTGATCGCGGTACTCACCGCACCACCCTCGGCCGCAACAGCTGCGGCTTCACCAGTAGCCTGGGTGACGGTCGTGAGCTCGACGTAGGCGGCCTCGGTCTCCGCCAGCCTGCTGCTCAGCAGCGCGTATTGCTGCGCGGTGAGCTCCACGCGAGACAGCTCCAGCAGAGACCGGGCTCGGGCCAACTCGCTCGCCGCCTGCTGCATCTGCGCGAACCCGGCATGAGGAAGAACGACCAGCGCACAGGCCGCCGCGATGCTGATGCGCATGATCCCAGAACCATACAGCCCCTACATCTGCGTGGGATCGGTCGCCGACGCCCGGAAGACGGTGATCTGGTAGTTGGCGCTGTCGAACAGCAGCAATTGGTCCCCGGTGGCCGTGAAGGTCCGCGTGCCGGTGAGGTTGCTCTGGTAGTCCCGCTCGAACTGGTCTTGCGCCGCGAACGTGGACCACTCGACGAGGAAGCGGATCTTCACGTCAGTGACGGGCGCCGCTCCCCCGAAGCGGTTGGTGGCGCCGCCGGAGGTGTACTGCCCGCCGGAGAACGTCATCCACTGCACCACCCCCTGCGGGAGGTTCGGCCGCTCCACCGTGTTGAAGGGCGTGTAGCTCTCGAGGACCCACCACACGCCCTCTACCGCCCCGCCCTCGCCCGGGCCGGTCCGCGGAGGGCCGCACGCGGACAGCGCCAGCGCCAAGGCCGCGGGGAGCGAACGCATCACCCCGGGTCAGAGTGCGAGGCTGGAAGATGTGACGGGGGCCTCCAGCGCCGCGGTCTGGACGCTCTCCATCGAGAACGCCAGGCCCACCACGTAGACGCCCCACGGCGACCCGCGCGGCTTGTAGTGGGTCACCGCGACGAAGACCGCCAGGTTCGGGCGGGTGAGCAGCTCCTCCGGGAAGCGGATCGCCTCCAGCGACCCGGTCTCCAGCACGCCCCCGCGCACGCCTCGCCGGGTGATCTGGCTCACGCGCTGGAGCACCGGGTTGATGATGTCGTCCATGGCCACGCCCGCGGCCAGCCCCTCATCCATCTCCGCCCGGACGTCCTCGGGCAGCGGCACCATGTCCGCCGGCCCCAGGCCGCGCTGGGCCCGGGCCTTGTTCAGCGCGGCGATCACCTGCTGCGCCTCGGCGAGGGGCGGCTGCTCCTCGAACGGGGCGTAGGTGGCGACCATGGCCGCCAGCACGTCGTGGCTGGCCATCCGGTACGACCCGAAGGCCAGCGACCGCACGCTGGGCTCGAAGAGCGTCCGCCGCGCCCCCGGCGAGTCGAGCATCTCCGCCAGCAGCACGCTCACGTCCCCGGTGCTCACCCAGTCCGAGAAGTAGGCCGCGCGGGTGACCTGGTCCACCTCCCAGCCGGCCATCATCCCCAGCGCCACCATGTCCGCCACGTGCTGGGGAGCCTTCCCGTACACGGACGCGAAGTAGTTGGGGGCGATCTTCTGCGCCAGGCGGCTCTCGCCCGCGGACACCACCACCGGCTTCAGCCCCAGCTCCGCCCGCAGGCCGTTGAGCAGGTAGGCGAAGCGCGCCGCGTCCTCCTCCGGAGCGCCCGAGCCCGGGCGCAGCACCGGCCGCGCGTAGGTGGTGGTCCCCTTCCCCTGCGGGAAGACGAGCAGGTCCACCCCCAGCGACCCCAGGACCTGCTCCGGCGCGAAGACGAACAGGTCGACCCACGCGCTGGCGTCGGCGCGGTTGGCCGGGCAGCGGAGCGAGAAGCGCGGCAGCTTCACCTCCGGGTCCGCGCGGCACACCGCGAAGTCGAGCCGGCCGCGGGTGATCAGCGCCTCCAGCCGATTCGCCGGCCGGGCCAGCGTCCCGCTCAGCACCACCGCCCCGTCCGGGCCCGGCGCGAACGAGATGGGGTCGAGGTCCACGTCCAGGTGCTCGGTGGCCACGGCCACCACCGCCTTCTTCCCGCTCCGGCCGAACCACACCCCGGCGGCGGTCTGCCCAGGGCCGGAGGGGACCTTCTTCAGCAGCTCCGCGAACCGGTCCTTCATGTGCGCCGCGAGCTGCTCCTCGGTGACCCCCGGAGGCACCTCGCCCGTGAGCGACAGCACGTCGTGCCGCACCCCAGGCGAGCCGCAGCGCCCGGCCATGTGCCGCTGCAGGCCGGACGGCGGCATCGACCCGCGGGCGAGGATGAACCGGCCGCTCTCCCGCGCGAAGCACGCCATGTCCGCGGAGACCGCCAGCTTCGGGCCGCGCTCGCGCGCATACGACACCAACTGGGCGCCGAAGCCGCCGCGGTACTCCGCCGGCACCAGGCCGATCCGCTCCGGGAAGGGACCGGCCAGCTCCCACTGCTCGACCAGGGGGATGTCCAGCTCCGGGAGCTTCTCCGCCGGGGGTGGCTGCTCCAGCGACGCCAGCGCCGCCCGCGTCGGGAACGGCCCCGGGTCCCGCGGCGTCGCCTGCCTCCGCACCCCCCGCCCCGTCGCCGCGCACCCGCTCACCAGCGCGCACACGGTCAGCATCCCCACCGCGAGCGCGGCGCCCCTCGAGCCCCAGGTCATGAGTTTGGTCCCCCTCCCGTCGATACCAGACGCGGACCGCGCCGGTTCTTTACCTGGGGGTGATCGCGCTTCCCCGGCGCGCCGGCGCGTTGCGCAGCCGGAGCACCGCCCGGACCGGGAGGTGGTCGGACCCGGTCGCCGACCCCACCGTGACCTCCATTGGCTGCACGCCGCCGCGCACCATCACGTAGTCGATGCGGACCAGCGCGCCCAGGGGGCCCACCGGGGCGACGGACGGGTTGGGGAAGGTCCGGTCGGGCAGCCAGGTGGTGGAGCCGGCCGCGTCCACGAGCTCCGCGCTGATCCGCCGGTAGAGCGGTTCGGAGTCGTTGGTGTTGAAGTCCCCGACCGCCAGCGCCGGCCCGCGGCCACCGCCCAGGTCCAGGAACGCCTTCACCCGCTCCCACTGCTCCGCCCGGAGCCGCGCGTTGGCCTCCAGCGCCTGGAGGTGGGTGGTCAACGGCGGAGGCATCAGGTGGACGTTGCACAGAGGCACCGGGCCGGAGGGCAGCTCCAGCCGCGCGCACTGGGCGAAGCCGTGGTGCCCCCGCGGCCGGAGCGTGGCCGGGCTGGTGAGCGGGTAGCGCGAGTAGAGGGCGTACCCCAGCGCCCCGGAGCGCGGCTCGAGCAGCGCGTACGGGTGGTCCCCGCGCAGCGCCCGCTCCAGCCGGGCCGCCCAGGCCGGCGTCACCTCCTGGAGCGCCACCACGTCCGCGTCCGCCGCCACCAGGGCCTCCACCGTGCGCGCCGGGTCGCCCCCGGAGAAGAGGACGTTGTGGGTGAGGACGCTCAGCTCGAGGGCGTCCTGGGCGGGGATGCGCTCGGGGGAGGCGCGCTCGGCGCGGGAGGCCGCCCACTCGCCGGAGAGCGCGAAGGCGGTGGCCAGCGCCGCCAGCGCCAGCGCCGGGTGCCCGCGCATCGCCTTGAAGGCCAGCAGCCCGGAGAGCGCGGTCAGGGGCCAGCGGAGGAGCCAGAGGGCGCTTCCGAAGAGCAGCGTCTCGCGGCCCAGCAGACACGCCGCGGTGACGGCGCCGCACGCGGCGACGCCCAGGATGAGGAGAAGGGGCCGGCGATCCACGATGCGCGGCCGGAGTGCAAGCGCCATGCTGCACCGTGTCCTGGGGGAACGTTTTCTTCGCTGTGGTGCCGGGCGCTGATCCGAGTAGGGTTGGCCCCCTTCGCGGCCCGGGACTGCCGCGGATCGGCCTTGGGGATGAGCGCCTCAGGAACAGCCGGCATACCGGCCGGCGTGCTGTTCGACCTGGACGGGGTCCTCCTGCGTTCGGAGGAGGTGTGGTTCCGCCTGGTGGAGGAGGCGGGCCGGCGGTTCCGCGGCACCCCCATCACCCGCAAGGAGTTCGGCCCCACCTTCGGCCAGGGCACCGAGGCGGACGTGAAGGGGTTCCGGCTGTCCTGCACCCCGGCGCAGCTGGACCGCTACTACGCGGAGAACTTCCAGCGCTTCGCCGGGGACGTGTGGGTGGACCCGGAGGCCCGCCCGACGCTGGAGGCGCTGGCGAAGCGGAAGGTGCGGCGGGCGGTGGTCACCAACACCACCACCTCGCTGGCGGGGTCGCTCCTCGCCCGCGCCGAGCTTTTGGACCTGGTGGAGATGGTGGCCTGCGCGGACCAGGTGCCGCGGGCCAAGCCCGAGCCGGACGTGGTCCTCCACGCCCTCAAGGGCCTCAACCTCCAGCCCGCGGACGCGTGGATGGTGGGCGACTCCCGGTTCGACCGGATGGCCGCGGAGGCCGCCGGGGTGCGGTACGTGGGCCTGCGGATGGATGGGTCCGCGCGGGTCGAGTCCCTGTCCCAGGTGCTGGGGCTGTTGGGACCGACCGCCTGAGGCGCGCATGAGGGCCGTGGCGATCGACCGCTACGGCGGCAACGAGCAGGTGAAGGTCCTGGACCTGCCATCCCCGGTTCCCGGCCCCACGCAGGTGCTGATCGACGTGCACGCGGCCGGGGTGAACCCGGTGGACTTCAAGATCCGCGGCGGGAAGCTGAAGGCGGTCCGGAAGGTGACCTTCCCGTTCATCCTGGGCAACGAGGTGTCCGGCGTGGTGCGCGCCGCCGGGGCCGGGGTGAAGCAATTCAAGGTGGGCGACGAGGTGTTCGTCCGGCTGTCCAAGCTGGACTGCGGCGGGTTCGCGGAGCAGGCGGTGGCGGACGAGTCGCTGGTGGCGGCGAAGCCTCCGACGCTCTCGCACGCCGAGGCGGCGGGGCTCCCGCTGGCGGGGCTCACGGCGTGGCAGGCGCTGACGGACTACGCGAAGTTGAAGGCGGGGGAGTCGGTGCTCATCCACGCGGGCGCGGGCGGCGTGGGGAGCCTGGCGATCCAGCTGGCGAAGCACCTGGGGGCGAAGGTCTTCACCACCGCCAGCGCGAGCAGCCGCCCACTGGTGGAGTCGCTGGGCGCGGACCGCGTCATCGACTACCGGAGCGAGCGCTTCGAGGAGGTCGCCCGGGCGGCCGGCGGGATGGACGTGGTGTTCGACACCATGGGCGGGGAGACGCTGGAGCGGAGCTTCCTGGCGGTGAAGCGGGGCGGGCGGGTGGTGGGCATCAACGGGCTGCCGGACGCGCCCACGGCGCGGAAGATGGGGATGGGCGGGGCCGCGGTGGCAGTGCTGGGGCTGCTGGGGTGGCCGCTCCAGCGGCGGGCGCGGAAGGCCGGCGCCACGTACCAGTACCTCTTCATGGAGCCGGTCGGCGCTCAGCTCCAGCTCCTCGCCGACCTGGTGGAGCAGGGGAAGCTGCGGGCGGTGATGGATCGGACCTTCCCGCTGGACCAGGCGGCGGACGCGCTCGCCTACGTGGAGGCGGGGAAGGCGCACGGCAAGGTGGTCCTGGCCGTGCGGTAAGGGGAAGCGGCCTCGGCCTAGTACGGCACGCCGAACACGGAGCGGGCGGCGGAGATGACGGAGCTCTCGGAGCCCCAGACCGCGCGGTTGAGCCCGGAGACCCCCGCGTACTTCAGGTAGTCGGTGGTGTCGTGCAGCGCGGTGGAGCGCTGCAGGCCGGTGCGCTCCGGCGCGAAGAGGACGGGAGTACCCGGAGAGCCGGTGACGCCCAGGCCGGGCGAGGCCTGCGAGAGCTGGCGCGGGTCCGCGCCGGTGATCGCCGACAGCAGGCCCACGGTGAACTGGTGCGACGCCAGGTTGCGCGAGCCCGGCACCCGGCGCTCGGTCTCCGCGCGGTCGGACGGCGTGTCCGCCAACTTCTCCAGCGGCACGCGGCTCATCCGCATCAGCATGTCGTTGGTGACGGCCGGGTTCTTGAGGAGGCCCTCGGTCAGCATGTGCTCGACGGACTCGCCGCCCAGCTTGGTGTCGAACTGGCGGGCCCGGTTCACCATCCCCTGGATGATCCGGCCGATCTCCGTGTCCGGCCCCCCGCGGAACGCCCACGGCACCTGCGGCGCGGCGGCCCGAGGCGTCGATGGAGCGGCCTGGCGAGGCGCGGCGGCGGCCCGAGGCTGCACGGCGGGCATTGGCTGGGTGGCGGGGAGGCGAGGAGCAGCGACGCGGATGGCAGGGTTGGACATGGTTTGTGTGTAGGTTGATGTAATTCTCTCGATCCGGCGGCGCGCCGTCGCCCCCGCCAGTGCCAAGGGAATTGCCACGAATTGTGCAGCCATATTCACGGGTTCGCGCATCCCTCGGCACAGGCCAGCAATCCCTCCCCTCTCGAGTCCTCCTCCGTACGGGGCTTGCAGGATCGGCCGGCCCTTTCACGGGGGGTACTACATGCGTCGAGCTGGATGGAGCGGTGTTCTCGCAGTGCTGGCTGTCCTCGGATCAGGCTGCCCGGGCCCGAAGGAAGGGCAGGTCCTCTCGCTGCAAGGCCAGATGTTGTCCCAGGCCGTGGTCACCCCGTCGCCCAGCCTCCGGCTCGCCATCGGCTGGTACCCGGGCTGGTTCGGCCAGTCGCCAGGCGCGCCCATCAAGGCGGTGGTCACCCAGTCCGCGCACTACGAAGGCTCCTTCCCGCTGGACTTCACCTTCCGGGTCGAAGGCCCTCCGCCCGCAGGCGCGCTGGTGGACATGGTGCAGGGCATCAACGACGGCAGCATCGCGCTGGGCACCGGGAAGATCGCCTACGGCTTCTTGATCGCCTACGAGGACCGCAACGGCAACGCCACCCTCGACACCGCCACCGCGACCACCGCATCGCCGGACCGCATCCTCGGCGTCTCCATGCCGGACCTGTCGCTGCCGCCGCCATTCCACACGTACTTCGTCGTCTACCTGGATGGGACGGTGGACAAGGACGACTACTTCGGCGCGTACACGATGGAGCAGGGCTACAACCTGTTCCAGCTCCACAGCGACTACGGCATCGACAAGGTGCCGATGGACACCGCGATCGCCATGCAGCTCACCAACACGGACTCGCTGGGCTACTACGCCTGCGAGGCGGTGGACTTCAGCGCCGGGAACCAGACGGCCTGCGGCATCGACCCGTTCAACGGCGGCTATCGCCTGCGGGGCAACGTCTACGGGAGCCACACGACCAACCAGGTGTGGGTAGAGGATGGAAGCGGCGCGCGGACGGACGCCACGTTGACCTTCAACGGGCAGAACATTGCCTTCGACCCCCAAGGCGGTTTCGTGCTCCCGACCATCCCCTCCGGCGCCAACACCTTCCAGGTCTCCGTCCCGGGTCACCCGCCCGAGACCATCAACCTGACGATGCCCGGCCCGGTGAACCTGACCTCGACCATCCCCTCCACCATCGCCTCGGGCACGCAGCTCACCCTCACCTGGGAGCGGGACCCGGCGGTGGAGCTGTACGACCTCTACGTCATCAGCGATGCCAACGGCGGCTACGAGTGGCTGGACCACCGCCTCACCACCGACACCACGCTGGTCACCAAGCCGCTCGTGGGTTCGGGCCCCGCCCACATCTACCTCCAGGGCCTGGCGCCGCTGGCGGTGGGGAACAACGGCTCCTTCATCACTCCCTTGAACACCGTCCGGGTCCAGTTCACCCTCTCACCCTGAGGGGGTGGACTCACTCCGCGGGCGGCGCCTCCACCCGGAAGACGGGATAGAGGTCGTAGTGCTCGTCCCAGGAGGGATGGCGCCGCTCGAAGAACTCCATCCGCTGGTCGGCGCTGGCGGCGAACCCGGGGTCCGCCTTCAGCGCGGCGTCGAAGTCGGCGCGGAGCTTCGGGTCCGCGGCGAGCATCTTCCGCGCCTCGGCCTCGATGACGTAGCGCTCCATCCCGTCCTTGCGCTCGAGCCAGGCGTTGAAGAGGCCCCAGGCAAGGAGCGAGTCCGGGGCCGCCGGCTCCAGCAGCTGCGCCACCAACGCCCGCCCCGGCTGCGAGGCGGGCACGAAGAGCGTCCCCGGCGGGAAGTCCCGGGTGGACTCCGCCCAGGCGCCCTTGAGCTGCGGCAGCGACCGGCCCTCGAAGGTGGAGGGCCCGTACTTCACCGAGGTGGCGCGGAACGCGGAGACCTTCACCCCGCGCAGCGCCTTCTCCAGCTTCGTGAACTTCATCCCGTGCGCCGCCAGGCGCTCCTGGACCACGCCGGCCGCGCCCGCCGGAACGAGGTACCCGGCGGTCGGCCCCAGCGTCACCGTCAGGGTCGGCTTCACCTCCGTGAGCAGCGGCACCTTCCAGACCTGCGGCTTCGTCTGGTCGTAGCGGATCCACGGCGCCCCGCTGATCTCCGACTTCGCCACGACGTACTCGTAGCCCTGGAAGTCGAACGTGGAAGGCGCCCCACCCGCGTCGTACGCCAATTCCACCGTCCCCTCGCCGCGCGCGTCCGCCTCGTCCGCGGCCCTGGCGGCGGCGAGCATCGCGGCGCCGTGCGCGGCCACGTGCTGGAGCGTGAGCAGCACCGCGTCGCGCGTCGCCTTCACCCGCGCCGGGTAGTCCTTCCACGAGTGCGTCTCCACCAGCACGGCGAAGCGGTTCCGGCTCGGCCAGTAGCCGTGGGAGAAGCGCGGCGGCGCGACGCCGGCGCTGAAGCCGGAGGCGGGGTCGTCCTCCTTGACGAACGACGGGTAGAAGTCGATCGGGAGGTGGCCGAGCGCGGTCATCCCCTTCTGGAGCGCCTCGTTGAACGGGGCGCCCTCGCGGCGGAGGAGCGGGCCGAAGGCACGGTAGGGCTCCACCAGCACCGCCACGTCGTGCTGGAACTGCGCCCCGTCCGTGACGTGGAGGTCCTCGTAGACGATGGGGTCGTACCGGTTCAGCAACCCCAGCATGGCGCGCATCTCCGGCGCGTCGGCCTTCACGTAGTCCCGGTTGAGGTTGAGGTTCTGGGCGGTGACCCGGTAGCCCATCTGCTCCGGGCCCACCTGGTTGGGGCGGTTGTTGGGGCCGAAGCGCTCGTGGCCGTCGATGTTGAAGACGGGGACGAACACCAGCGTCACCGACTGGAGCACGGACTTCCCGCCCTCGGCGCCCGCCTTCTTGTCCAGGAGATCGCGCAGCAGCCAGAAGCCGGCGTCCTTGCCGTCGATCTCCCCCGCGTGGATGCCGCCCTGCACCAGCACCACCGGCCGGTGCTTCGCCTTCGCCGCCGCCGGCTCCAGCACGCCGTCCAGCGACGCCGCCAGCGCCAGCATCGGCCGGCCCTCCGGCGTGGTCCCGAAGGTGAGGCACTTCACCTTGCCGCGGTAGGCGGACTCGAAGGCGGGGCAGAGCTTCTGGACCTCCTCGTAGCGGCCGGTGACCTTGAAGCCGGACTGCTCCGACACGGTGGTGAGGGGCGCGCCGGCCGCGAGCGTGAGGAGGAGGAGCTGGAACATGGGCCGCGGACCCTACCGCGCCGTCCCTGGCAGTGGATGGCAGTTGCAGCGAAGCTGCTCATGCGTTCAGGCCACGAAGTTGTTATGGATCGGCGTCCATGGAGCCGATCACCACCGCCGCTGCCGCCGCAGAGATCGATCCCCTCTCCGACTTCCACCCGATCATCCAGCGCTGGTTCCGATCGCGCCTGGGAGAAGCCACGGTGCCGCAGCAGCGCGGCTGGCCGCTGGTGCGCCAGGGGCGGGACGTGCTCATCGCCGCGCCCACCGGCTCCGGCAAGACGCTCTCCGCCTTCCTGGCCGCCATCGACCGGCTGTTCCGGCAGGCGCTGGAGGGGACGCTGGGGGACGAGACCAGCGTGCTCTACGTCTCGCCGCTGAAGGCGCTGGGGAACGACATCCAGAAGAACCTCCTCAAGCCGCTGGAGGAGATCTACGCGCTGGCCCGCGAGGAGGGGCTGGAGCCGCCGCCCATCCGGGTGATGGTGCGCTCCGGCGACACGCCGGCGAAGGACCGGCAGGGGATGGTGAAGCGGCCGCCGCACATCCTCATCACCACCCCGGAGTCGCTCTACCTCTACCTGACGGCGCAGCGGTCGCGGGAGACCATCCGGCGGGTGCGCTCGGTCATCGTGGACGAGATCCACGCCCTGGCCCGCGACAAGCGCGGCTCCCACTTCTCGCTCTCCATGGAGCGGCTGAAGGCGCTGACCGAGGAGCGCCCGCAGCTGATCGGCCTCTCCGCCACCCAGAAGCCGCTCCCCGCCATCGCCGCCTTCCTCACCGGGACGGAGCCGGCGAAGGACGGCATCTCGGTGGTGGAGGTGGGGCACCTGCGGCCGTGGGAGATCTCGGTGGAGACGCCGGACGAGGAGCTCTCCGCGGTGGCCACCCACGAGATGTGGGGCCACGTCTACGACCGGCTGGTCCAGCTCGCCGAGCAGTACCGGACCGTCCTCCTCTTCACCAACACCCGGCGCCTGGCGGAGCGCATCGCGCACGACCTGGGGGACCGGCTGGGGAAGGACAAGGTCTCCGCCCACCACGGGAGCATGTCGAAGACGCTCCGGCTGGCGGCGGAGGAGAAGCTGAAGTCCGGCCAGCTGCGGATGATGGTGGCCACCGCTTCGCTGGAGCTGGGCATCGACATCGGCTCCATCGACGTGGTCGCGCAGGTGGGCTCGTCCCGCTCCATCGCGGTGTGCCTGCAGCGCGTGGGGCGCGCCGGGCACTACAAGGGCGGCCTCTCCCGCGGCGTCATCTTCGCCATGACGCGGGACGAGCTGGTGGAGGTCACCGCGCTCGCCCGGGCCATCAAGGAGGGCGACCTGGACGCGGTGCGCATCCCGGAGAAGCCGCTGGACATCCTGGCCCAGCAGCTGGTCGCCGCCTGCGCCGCGCAGGACTGGGCGGAGGACGAGCTGTTCGCGCTCTGCCGCCGCGCCTACCCGTATCGGGACCTGACCCGCGCCGAGTTCGACCAGGTGGTGATCATGCTGGCGGAGGGCGTGGCCACCGCGCGCGGGCGGGTGCGGGCGCACGTGCACCGCGACCGGGTGAACGGCCAGGTGAAGGCGCGGAAGGGCGCGCGCATCACCGCGCTCACCAACGGCGGCGCCATCCCGGAGACGTTCAGCTACCCGGTCATCGCCGAGCCGGACGACAAGCAGGTGGGGACGCTGGACGAGGACTTCGCCGTGGAGAGCATGGCGGGGGACATCTTCGTGCTCGGGTCCACCTCGTGGCAGATCCAGAGCGTGCGGGCGGGACAGGTCCGGGTGGTGGACGCCCACGGTGCGCCGCCCACCGTGCCCTTCTGGGTGGGGGAGGCGCCCTCGCGCACGGACGAGCTGTCCTCGCAGGTGGCCCGGCTGCGCGAGGACGTGGTGCGGGATGGCGCGGCCGCCGTGCAGGGGCTGGGCCTGCAGGACGCGGCGGTGGACCAGCTCATCCGCTACCTGCGGGCGTCCGCCAAGGTGCTGGGCGGCGTCCCGTCCAAGACCACGCTGATCGCCGAGCGCTTCTTCGACGAGGCGGGCGGGATGCAGCTGGTCATCCACGCGCCGCTCGGCGGGCGCATCAACCGCGCCTGGGGCCTGGCGCTGCGCAAGTCGTTCTGCCGCACCTTCGACTTCGAGCTGCAGGCGGCGGCGACGGACGACGGCATCGTGCTGTCGCTGGGGGAGCAACACAGCTTCCCGCTGATGGACATCTTCGCCTTCGTCACCCCGAATTCGGTGGAGCGGGTGCTGACCCAGGCGGTGCTCCAGTCGCCGCTGTTCCCCACCCGGTTCCGCTGGGACGCGCAGCGGGCGCTCGCCCTGCCGCGCTACCGGGGCGGCAAAAAGATCCCCCCGCAGATCCAGCGCGCCCGCGCCGAGGACCTGATGGCCGCGGTGTTCCCCGCCCAGGTGGGCTGCCAGGACAACCACGGGGGCATGGAGGTGGAGCTGCCGGACCACCCGCTCACCAAGGAGGCGATGGACGACTGCCTCCACGAGGCGATGGATCTGGACGGGCTGAAGGAGGTGCTCCAGGGCATCAAGGACGGGAGCATCCGGTGCCTGGCGGTGGATTTGCCGGAGCCTTCCCCGCTCTCGCACCAGCTGTTGAACTCCGCGCCGTACACGTACCTGGACGACGCGCCGCTGGAGGAGCGGCGGGCTCGGGCGGTGGCGCTGCGGCGGACGCT
>Ga0134122_10001981_pt1 | contig 14952 bp, 15 predicted proteins | sample KB302_FD_96461 | JGI IMG/M metagenome (GOLD analysis project Ga0134122, IMG submission 96461) | Terrestrial soil microbial communities without Nitrogen fertilizer from Kellogg Biological Station, Michigan, USA - KB3-0-2 | ecosystem: Environmental > Terrestrial > Soil > Unclassified ... | reverse complement strand
TCATGACGTCGGCACCATGCTCGGCGAGCGTCCGCGCACACGTCGGACCAGCGAGGACGCGCGTCAGATCGAGCACGCGGACGTTCGAGAGTGGCCGGTCGCCAGCTGGCAGCGGCTCTGGGTCACTATCGCCGATGCGCGTGATCTCCAACAGCGGCAGCGCAGCGATCGCAACGGCTTGCGGGTGTTCCGCCCACTCCGTCTGAGTGCGAGCCATGCCGCCGGCACCATCTGCGGCAATGATGGCCTCCTCGAGGTCGGCGGCGTTCCAGGTGGCAACGGCACGCGCCACGGCGTCGCGATCCTCCGCCACACCAAGCACGGCAAGAGCCGCCGCGCGATGGTTGGGGAAATTGCAGTGCAGATAACTCCAGCGTCCGTCCCGCGTGGGATAGACACCCATGATGCTGTTTTGCGCGGATGGAACGCTGGCGCCGGCAAGTTTTAGATAACGCCCGCTGCGCAACGAGGCCGTTGCCTGGCGAAGATCGACCGTCACTTTCTGACGCCGGCCTGTATGAATCTCCCACAGTGCGGTGGCCGCGAGCCCTGTCGCAGCGAGAGCTGCAGCACCAGCCGCGCCGATGCGGAATGGCGTCGGTAGCACGGGATCGGCACCGCCGGCGAACACCACCTCCGCGACTCGGCGGTCGGACCAACCGGCGATCGGCAGAATGCTGCGCAGCGCTTCGTTCGACAGGGTCATGATTTCTTCCGTCTCTAGCCCAACGAGGAAACGATGCCCCGCAAGCCGGAAATGCCGCCACGCTTGTTGAAACACCCCGATGGGATTATTTTACGGCAACATCCGCTCGGAGTACCTGAAGATGGCAGGAGAGTCGGTGCACTTCGGCTTGCGGCAGAGGTCGCCGATGCCAGCGATCCGGCCATTCGATCTGATGCCCCGGCTGAGATCCATGCTCGATCAAGCCAATGCGGGGCTTGCCCAGCCGTTTCGTGGCGTAGGCAGTGGTGGGATCGTCTCGGGACTCTTCCCGCTCGCCCGAACCAGCATCTCGACAGCGTCGGTGGTGGGGGCGGCTCGATCCCTGCTCGCCAAGCTGACCCCGAAGCAACGCAAGGCGGCGTGCTTTGCGATCGACGACGCGGCATGGCGAAAATGGTCGAATATCCACCCTTGGCTGATGCGGCACGGCGTCTGCCTTGCGGATCTCGGGCATGATCAGCGCGAGGCCGCGCTCGGGCTCATGCAGGAGACCATGAGCGCGTCGGGATACCAGAGCGCGCGTGACGTCATGCGGCTCAACGCTCACGCCCTTGAAATCACCGGCAAACCCGAGGAATACGGGGAATGGTTCTATTGGGTCAGCATCTTTGGTGCCCCTTCGCCGAGCGAGCCGTGGGGCTGGCAGATCGACGGTCATCATCTCAACATCAACTGCTTCGTGCTCGGCGACCAGCTGGTGATGACGCCCACCTTCATGGGCTCCGAACCGGTGCTGGCGCGGTTCGGCAAATACGAGGGAACTCGGGTCTTTATCGCCGAAGAGGAGCAAGGCTATGCCCTCATGCGAGCGCTCTCCGGTGACGAGCGTCAGCAAGCGACTATTGGGATGGATCTCCCATCGGAACTGCTCTTGGGCGCGTTCCAAGACAACCGGCAGATAGACCCCGGGGGGATCCGCCATGACGACCTGTCGCCGGAGGGCCGCGAGCGTCTCGAGGCGCTGCTGGGCACGTATACCGGGCGTTTACGTCGGGGCCACTGCGAGATCTCCTACCAGGAGGCGAAGCGCCACCTGAGTAAGACGCATTTCGCTTGGATCGGCCCGTTCGATGACGCTAGCCCCTTTTACTATCGCATCGTCAATCCCGTGATCCTCGTCGAGTTCGACCACCAATCGGGCATCATCTACGACAACGATAAACCCTCCCGCGACCATATCCACACGGTTGTGCGCACGCCCAATGGCAATGACTATGGCAAGGACCTGCTGCGCCAGCACTATGCGCAGCATGATCACTCCCACAGAGCGCTGGCGCATCGTCACAGTGGCCACTGAAGCGGGCGCAGATTGCACCCTGCTGGACGGTGGCAACGGCGGCCGCGAACATTTGATCGGATCGTGCGTCCCGAGTTCGCTAGCCCCGAGGGATTGGACAAGGGCGTTTTGGCGACGGGAGATCATTCCTTCCACCGCGCCCCCGGGGCCGTGCCCTACCCTTTCAGGCCGCACATGCACTCCCCCCATGTCGAGTTGCGCATGGCACAAAAGTTCTTTTCCACCTTCCAGCCAGCATGTGTGAAGCCTAATACTGAGCCGGCAGCGTCCGGTGCGATCGTCTCAAACAAGTGTCCCGCCATTCCGGATGGTCGCCATACAGCTCCAGACGACCGCACTGCGGATGCACGGCAAACTCCTCAAGCTCGGCATCGATGTCGGGCCGACGAGTGTGACGAAGTATATGGCGCGTTTCAGCTTCGCAGCCTCACTTTGAGTTACCCTTTTGGGCTGAAGTTACCCAGACTCATGCGGGCAGCTGGCGATCAGGCGGCACGGCCCAAAGCGGTGAATTTGGGAGCGAGGCTCGCACGCGACGTCGCGATCGGTTCAGGTATTGTCTGGTCGACCAACCATGGACGGTCGAGGAGCTTTGACCATGCTAAAGATGGAAGATGGCGCGTTGCGGAAGCAGTTAGAATTCCTGATCGAGCTGGATCGCCTCAAGACAATCGTTCGACAATCGCGAATTGTGAGTCACTCCCGTCGAGAAAACTCTGCCGAGCACTCGTGGCATCTCGCAATATTTGCGCTTGTGCTGGCAGATCACGCGGCAGTGGAACTCGATGCATTGCATGCCGTGCGCCTCTTGCTTGTTCATGACATAGTCGAGATCGATGCTGGTGACGCGCCAATTCATTCTTCGACGGCCGACAAGGACGGCCTGCAGACGGCAGAGAGGAATGCGGCAAAGCGGATCTTCGGCTTGCTGCCTCAGGACCAAGGTGAGCGCATGGATGCATTTTGGCGCGAGTTTGAAGAGGCCAAGACACCCGCGGCTCGGTTCGCGAAGGCGCTGGATCGATTACAGCCACTCTTGCTTAATGTGATGACAGACGGCGGCACCTGGACCGAGAATGCGGTCACCGAGGAACAGGTGGTTGAGCGCTACGGGCCGACAATTGAAGCAGGTTCCCCGGCGCTTTGGACAGCAGCGCGCAAGCTCGTCGCACATCATTTCGCAGAACGGCGAAATCTCTAGTGCCGGCTCTTAGCCTTCGTCAGTTTCAGGTCATGCCGTGCGCGCGACCTCGCCGACCACCATTACCATTTGGCTCGTTCGGGCGTGCAGCTATGCGCATTAGGAAGAGATTGGCTTGGCCCCCATGTTTCACTGCGTTTGCAGCGGCGACAAATGCCCGATGCCTCGTTTGAGCACTACTCACTTCTGCCGTTTAACCCAATCCGCCTACGTTCGGCGATCCATTGCGAACTGATCCGAAGTCCGACAGTACCACTTTGCAGCGTGCATGGCACCGATCAGCTACGGGGCCGGAGTAGCGAAAAGATGCTTGGCCGCATTGAGCACGAACTCATCCACAACATGCGCATCTGGCAAAGCTACAACCCACCTTTGAGCGATCAGAAGACAGAAATTGCGTTCGAGCGCCACTAGGTGATTAATTGGTCGGCACGGCTAGATTTCGCCCTATTGAGCAAGATCATTTTAGCAGCACGTAACGCCGACGAGCGTACGTTTGCCGCATAAGATTAGCGCGCCTCATACGGCTTCGCATCATACAGCTTGGAGACGGGGGTTAATGACATACATGCTACGTCACATGATGAACAGAAAAGGCATCAGCACACACGGTGGCACGGGTGCGATTGCCACGCTACTGACGCTCTCCTTGACCACTGCAGAGGCCGCCGCACAGCAGCCGGACATCGCTCCCGAGCTTGTCGCTCGCATGGCCCAGGAAAAACAGGCGCGCCGCGCGTGCAAGGTTGAGATCTGCACGGCATTTGCCAAACCCGCTTCCGGCGCACCGATCACCTGCGACGTCACCCAGACATTGACCCAGCAGGAGATTGTCGCGCGGATCGTGGGCGGCAGCTATGTTTGGGGCTACGGGCACGTGCAGTGCAAGGTGAGGGTCTCACTAGACCGTAGCCTCATTGCCAAGGCGATGACGGAAGCTAAGACGATCATGAGCCCTCCGGAGCACGCCTTTATCTGCGATGTGGAGGATAAAGAACCGGCCAAGGGTAAAGCGTTCTCGGTCAAGGTCATGATCACACCCGTTGTGACTTTCGAGGACGGTAATGCAAAATCGGTGGCATACGAGCCCGTCAAGACCGAAGGATCGACTGTCGCGTCGGCAGCAGTTGCATCTCTCGTGACAGTGGACAAGGTGTCCGGATTTGTCTCGCGTGCTGTGGTTGCCGAGATCAATAAGTTCCTTTACGAAAAATGCAAAGAAGAAGGCGTGGAAATCGCACGTAGATAACCTGATGGGGCATGAAATTTGACGCCGCTAAACATTCCATGCCGACGGAGGCTACCCTGATTGTGCTGCCTCGATTACCCACTCGTGAACTTCGAGCTCACGGCGGCATTGGAATGGCACACTCGGGACGTGGCCTAGCGCATAACCTGAAATTCGCTTAGGTAGCAAATCCATTGCGAAGAGCAAAGACCGACCCAGATCCGAGTGTGCCGGCTCTAGCCAATGTTGCGCCGCAATGGGCGCGCACCGGGCGATCGCAGTTATGGGTCAAATTCGGCTGCCGACAGCATGGTCACGGACCCGTGCCGGAACTTCGGCTGTCGTTCAGAAAGCCGGCCATATTCTCGCTCTTGCGTTGGTCGTCAGCTGGGTGCCTCATGATAGCAAGGCCGTATCTTTGTGCCGAGAGAACGCACGACAGCAACTGATTGGGCGCTTCGCATCCATGTCATTGACCTTCTACGAACGGGTTGGCCATGAGGGGCGGCGCCCCAGTCCGTTTTCCTGGCGCATCAGGTATGCACTTGCGCATAAAGGCGTCCCCTTCGAGGTGCGCCCAGTGCGATTTGCCGATGTCGAGACTATTCGCAACCTGAGTGGGCAGCACCTTACGCCCATCCTTAAGCATGGCGACGACGTCGTCCATGAGACGTGGGATATCGCCTGCTACCTTGAGGAGCAGTTTCCTGACAGGCCATCTTTATTCGGTGGTGAAATTGGGCGAGGGATAGCGCATTTCATCAACGCGTGGTCGGAAACGCAACTCGGGCCACCGCTCCGGCGCGTCATTTATGCCGACTTTCCTGCCGTTCTTGACTCCGTCGACCGCGCCTATTTCCGGGCTTCACGCGAACGCGCACTTGGCATGTCGCTCGAAGATGCGTGCGCTGATCCGGAAAGCAAGCTTACGGCATTTCAAGAAGCATGCGTGCCACTGGCGCGAGTGCTGACAGCGCAGCCTTACATTTGCGGCGCCGCACCGGCGTATGGCGACTACATTGTATTTTCCCTGTTCCAGATGGCGCGGCTGGGGAGTCCAAAGGAAGTCATTGCAGAGGGGTCACCTATCGCTACTTGGCGCACGCACATGATTGCGCTGTTCGATGATCTTGGGAATCGATTTCCTGGTTATCCGAAGTGAAACGGCATTTGCGAGTAAGCGATCATCTCACTCGAGGCCTGTTCGGGATCATTTCAGCCCAATCCGATGGGTAATCGAGCCCTATCGTTGGTCCCTTGCTCCTTCAATTTCGGCCATGCTGGTGATCGACTGAGGCATGGCTCTTAATGCCAGTAGCTGCCGATACCAGATTATTGCGCTACGACCAGCCGGAAGCCAGCGTCATACTCATCAAGGGCGAGCAATTCCGCGTAGCGACGCTCCCACTCCCCCGTTTCAAGATCCCGCCTCAGATTTTGCAATCCTACTTCGAGGTTGCTGATAGCCCAAAAGGACGAACTGCCGGATCGGAGGTGTGAATCAAGATAGGCTGCAGGCCGACGCCAATAGGCATACAGAAATCCATCGCTGCAATCGTGTGGGACGAAAACCGGTGTGATCTGCACAGTGCCCAGCCATCGTTCGTAGTCGGACATCGTTGGCATCTGCGCCTCGTCCAACACCGCAAGTTCAGGAAGATAGTCCGTCAGCCATGGCCGGCGCGACGGATCGAACGTAAGCAAGACGATTCGACCGCGCGTTACGCGGCGCATCTCGCGCAAGCCTGCCTCCTTGTCAGGCCAGTGATGGATGGTCAGGATCGCCATGGAGGCGTCGAAACTATTGTCATCGAAGGGTAGATTCTCCGCGTTGGCTTGAACAGCCTCGGCTGCTGTCGGACTACGCTTTCGGATCATCTCACGCGAAGGCTCGACAGCGATCACGGATCGATTAGTCGGTTCGTAGGAACCGGTGCCTGCGCCAACGTTCAATACAGTTTGCGCCAGTCCGAGCGCGCTCTCGATGATCCGAGCTATCCGCCGATCGGGCTTGCGAAGCTCTGCATAATTGACTCCGATGACGTCATATTTCGCATTCATCACGCTGGCTCCCTAGCGTACCCGTTGTTTTATACCCCAACCGACGGCAAATGGATCGACGTAGAGACCGCCGAATCCACTCACCATGGTGAGCGAGCCGGGCGCTGAATTGGCGCGCTTGTTAAGTGAGCAAGCGGCATTTGTCCTCGATGAGAACGGGCTGGAGCTCGGGTGAGCGACTTCTGACTCTCGGACCTACCAATTTCCCAGTCCTGGCGCGCCTCTGAGCTTGGCCAGCGTCATTGCATCAGCGCATTAACACTTTCTTTACCAGTATAGTTGTGCTAGCAATTTTGTGCTAGCACTTGAAATGCGGATGCGAAGGATGGTCGGCATGAAAGTGTGGAGTATCGTCAGCCAGAAGGGCGGCAGCGGGAAAACAACGCTTGCGCTGCATCTGGCGATCGCGGCGGCTAAGGATAGGAAAGTTCTGGTAATCGACCTTGATCCCCAGCAATCGGCCGAGCGGTGGCACGCCATCAGGCAAAGGACCACTGGCGCCAAGGACGATCCGAGCATCGCCGCAGGGCCCTACCAGAAGCTTTCCGACATGCTGAGGACTGCGCACAAACTTGGCGCCGAGCTCGTGCTGATCGACACGCCCCCTAAGCTCGATAAGGCAATCATCCCATCACTCAAAGCCGCCACCATGGTGCTGGTGCCGTTGAAGAGCAGCGTGCTCGATCTGCAGGCGCTGGAGGACACCTCTGACCTCATCAATCTCGCGAAGGTCCGCGGTAGGTCTGCCGTCATCCTGAACGCCGTGCCGACCGCCCAAAACAGGGAAACAGCGGTCAAGGAAAGCTTGCGCACTGCCAGCCGTCTCAAATTGGAGGTTATGCCCCAGCGACTGAGCGAGTTGCTGGCGTTCAGTCACGGTCTGAAGGCTGGTCGCGGTGTTACGGAGGTCGAGAAAAATGGCTCGGCGGCAAAAGAAATCTCCACACTCTACGAAGCGCTCTGGGCGCGCGACAATGACGAAAAGGGGGGCGAATAACGTGGACCAGGTTGCGCTATCCATGACCGATGCTGTCAAGGCCTGCGCAGGCCGTCTCCCGCGTGCCGCAAGGAAACCCTCGGGGCCGCGCCCCGAGGCCTCTCTTAGCCAGTCCGTGAAGAAAGTGGCGAGCCACAAGCGCAACCCTCCGGCCACGCGGTCGGGCCGGAAAGGCATCGTTATTTACTTCGACCAACGCGTGGCTGCCGCGATTCGACGTTTGGCATCGGATTGCGACACGACCAACCAAGAGCTTGGCGAAATGGCGTTCAAATTCCTGTTTGAGAAATTCGGAGAGTCGTGGCCGACCTAGAACGAACCTCGCAGGCTTTGCTCGGCGGCAGTGTTGCTAGACAAACGAGTTCGCACATGAGTGAGGACATCTCTCTAACCGACGCCGTTAAGCTGACCGCTGGCATATCTCTCACCAAGGCCGTGAAAGACGTCGCTGGTTGTAGAGACTGGTTTTTCGATGAAGTGCTCGAGGCACAGGACGGTGCGACGCAGGGAGCCGTCACCCGGCGATGCCTTTTCCTAAGATGCGCCAGGCTTGCCGTATTCGCCGTTCTTACATTTACGTTTCTAAACACCACCTCGACATCGACTATCCTCGATGCGCAACGCGGATCGCTCGCCGCCGCGCCCAACGGCGTCGCGCTCGTCATCGGCAACTCTGCCTATCAGCACACGCCAAGGCTCGATAATCCCAAGAACGATGCCGCAGACATGAGCACCGCACTGAGAAAGCTCGGCTTTCAGGTAATCGAAGGGTTCGATCTCGACAAGGCGGCGTTTGACGCAATGGTCCGCGACTTCGGCACAGCTCTTAAGGCCACGGAGGTGGGCCTTTTCTTCTATGCCGGTCATGGAATGCAGGTCTCAGGCCATAACTATCTCGTTCCCGTCGACGCGAAGCTGACGACAGTCTCGGCGCTGGACGTCGAGATGGTGCGACTAGAGCTCGTGCTTCAAACTATGGAACGGGAGGCAAAGACCAATCTTCTCTTCTTCGATGCCTGCCGAAACAATCCCCTCGCCTATACGCTTGCCCGAGTCATGGGCGCGCGATCACTTCAAATTGGGCGTGGACTCGCGGCCGTCGAAAGCGGCGCGGGCACGCTAATCAGCTTCTCGACCCAGCCGGGAAACGCGGCCCTGGATGGGACTGGCCGCAATTCACCTTTTACCGGTGCGCTCGTACGGCAGCTCGGAACGTCGAACGAGGATCTCAATGCCATCCTGATTGCTGTGCGCAATGATGTCATGCGACAGACGGATCGCCAGCAGGTGCCGTGGGAACACTCGGCGTTGACTCGTCGATTTTACTTCGATCCCTCCGTTCGAGCGTCTGACCCAACACCAGCAACGCAACTAATATTGAGCGAAGGCCCAGAGGCGCGGAGCGCAACCAAGGACGACCCTGCGACCTTTGACACTTTCGTCGCGCTCGACCACCCAGGCGACGCAGGGTGGATTGCGCCGCCCGAGCCGCTTCGGTGACGTAACATGCTGGGCGGACGGACAACATCGGCACGCACGAAGTCCACCGCTCTTTGAGGTCTTCAGTGAGTGCTTAGGCTTGCAATAGAATTTCGGCTCCTTGCCCCACAATCGAAGGTACGAGAACAGGGACCCAAAATCTTGTCCAATACCCGCATGTGATCCGCAGGTGAGCAAGCCGAAGGCGGAGCAGACATAAGGCATCACCCGGGAATGCGTCGATCATATCGTGGTGTTCGGGGAACGGCACCTTCGTCACGCGTTGCTATCGTACATGAACTATTACAACCAAACCCGGACACATCTGTCGTTAGGCAAGGACGCTCCGGTATCACGTGTAGTTCACGCCGTTGGCCAGATTCTTCCGAGGCCGATTCTCGGTGGTCCCCACCACGAGTACGTCCGGATCTGATTTGCGGCAGGGACAGGGTTCAGCCGCGGCCGCCTGGGGCGGGAAACGAGGCGGTAAAGCGTGCTACTGTGGCGCCAGGCTAACGAACCAAGAAGACGAAGCCAGCAGATAGGACAGGAACAATAGCCGCGCCGCTGAGCGCAGTCCGACGGGAGGACATCAATGAGCGTCGACCATCAACCGACAGCCTTTGGCCGGATTTTCGCAGCGCGCGAAGATTGGCTCGCCCGCGCGCCGGTCGAGGAGATTCTCGAGCCTGAGCTCGCAATCGTCGACACTCACCATCACCTATGGAGTGAGCGGGGGCGCTATTTGGTCGAGGAGCTGTTGGCCGATACCGGAACGGGCCACAACGTCGAAGCAACCGTCTTCATTGAATGCCGTACCAACTATCGGACGGACGGGCCTATCGAGATGCGTTCCGTCGGTGAGGTCGAGTTCGTCGCCAATCTCGCTTCGCAGTGCGACGCCGAACATCGTGGCAAGACCCGCGTGGCCGCCGGCATTGTCGGTTTCGCCGATCTGACTCTCGGCGATCGCGTGGAGCCGATACTGGCCGCCTTGGCCGAGGCGGGTAGCGGCCGCTTTCGCGGCGTCCGCAATAACGCGGGTTGGCATGAGGACCCAGTCATCGGAAACAATCACCATGGCGCGGGTGCCGGCCACTACCTGCGGGCAGACTTCCGCACCGGACTTAACCGATCGGCTGCCATGGGCCTGTCGCTCGATGCACTTGTCTACCACCACCAGCATGCTGACTTAATTGACCTGGCTCGTGCCTGTCCCAGTGCGAATATCATCATGAACCACACCGGCATGCCGCTCGGCTACGGCCCCTTCGCGGGCAAACAGAAAGACGTCTTTGCCCAGTGGCGCGCGACGCTCCCGGCGATTGCCGCCTGCCCGAACGTCACCATGAAGCTGGGCGGCATGATGATGCGGCTCGCCGCCTACGACTACAACGCGTTGCCGGCGCCGCCGACCTCCGGGCAGCTGGCGGAGTTCTGGCGCCCGTATATCGAGCCTTGCATCGAGCTGTTGGGCGCCCAGCGTTGCACCTTCGAAAGCAATTTCCCGGTCGACAAGATGGGGATCGGTTACGCGGCCTTGTGGAATGCGTTCAAGCGCATCGCCGCCTCCGCATCGGCTGATGAAAAGACCGCACTGTTCAGCGGCACTGCGCGCCGCGCCTACCGTCTCGACTGACCAGACTTCGAATTTCACCGAGCGCGGGCTCTTTCGTGCCGCAATTATCGGGGGCGCTTAGGGTCTGAACCTCACGTCCTGCAACCGGATGATGCCGTCGGGATGCGGTGCGAAACCCTCGACCTTATCGGCGACACCCCAGAGCCATTTGTAGTTGTAGAGAAAGATGTGCGCCCGGTCGTCGAGGTAGATCCCCGCCGCAGCCGCGTATTCCGCTAAGCGGAGGGCAGCATCGGTCGTGCGACGAGCTGCCGCGAGGTGAGTGTCGAGCAGTCGATTGCAGCGTTTGCCCCAGTTGAGAAATCCATCGCACGCGAGCCAGATGCTGATATTTCCGTCGGGATCGGCGCGGCCGGACCAAATCACGAGGGCTGCCTCATAGTTGCCCTTGGTAGCATTGGCGGTCAGCGTGTTTGCCTCGAGGACCTCAATCTTCATGTCGAAGCCCGCCTCGCTGACCATTGACTGAATGACCTGCGCTACGTGGCTCTCCACCGGGCTGTTCGGCACCGAGAGCGTGAAGGAAGGGCGCGTCACTGCCACATCGGCGAGCAACTGCCTCGCACGCGCCAGGTCGCGCGCAGGAACCGGTCGGCCATTAATATACCAGGGACTGTCGACGGCGTGCGGCTGATTGGTGGCAATGAACTCACCGTCGAAGACCACCTGCATGAGCGCCTGCCGATCGAGTGAAAGTTCCAGCGCTTCCCTAACGCGTGCGTCCTTGGCGAGCATGGATTCGGACGCGCGCTGGCCATGGTTGATGTTGATGGAGATCGTGTTGTACGCGAGAGCTGTGCTAGCAACGATCTTGACGCGCTTGTTCTCCTTGAGTTGCCTGAGATCGGTCGGCTGTAGCCGCTCGACCAGTTCAAGTCCGCCGGCCAGCAGGTTTGCGGTCCGCACCGTGGTATCCGGCATCGGCTGGAACACGACCTGGTCGAAGTGGATGCGACCAGCGTCCCAGTACTGGTCGAAGCGCTGCAGCGTGATCTTCTGCTGCGCCACGCGCTCGACAAAGCGGAACGGCCCTGCGCAGATAGGCTGGTTGGCGATGTTCTCCCCGGCGCCAGAGAGCGCCTTCGGCGACAGCATCATGCCGGCGCGATCGGCAAGCACGCTGAGCAACGGCGCATCGGGTTCGAACAGTTCGATCCGTACGGTCGTCGGATCAACAACCGCCACATTGGCGATCGACTTTACCTCGCCCTTGCGCCGCGAATAGTCCGCCGTTCGATAGCGTTCCAAGTTGACCTTTACTGCCTCGCCGTCCAATGGCGTGCCGTCGTGAAAGAGGACACCTGGTCTCAGCTTCAAGGTCAGAGCCTTGCCGTCTTCGTTCCATGCCCATTCAGTTGCGAGCTGCGGTCGATAGTTCAGCTTTGCGTCGACGTCGATGAGCTTGTCACACAGCGCGGCAAAGACGATACGGCCGACGAACGTCCCTCCTTGAGCCGGATCGAGCCGATCCGGGTCCTCCTGCAGACCAATGCGCAACGTCTGCGCCGCAGCGGGTGCTTGCGCCGCCGCCAGGGCAACAGCGAAGGCGACTATGGAACGCAAGGCGATTTGCATGGCATTTCTCTCACCGACCAAAAGACACGAAGGAATTCTAGCGGAGGGATGAGCCTTCGGCGACTCTCAGCTGTGACAGTCGACCATTGCCGGCCCCAAATCGGCACGAGCCAAACGGCCCGAGAGCCAATTCACGTGAAAGCTGATGCGGCGCCAGAAGGCGCGCGCAATGCGCGCCTGGGCGCCATGTAGTGGGACGGACACTTGTGCTTGCGCAAAACTGCGAATTTCCGAGAAGTCTAGAGATTTTGGCGGCACTGCCGTATCGTCCTAGGCATGATTGCGATTTTGTCCCACTGTCATTTCCATCCTCGCCTTCGGGTTTCGCCGCCGCGCCTCCCTGGAGTTCGAGCTTATTGGCTTGCGGCATCAAGTGAGCATCCTGATTCGCGGAATTTACGTGGCAAATTTCCAGATCAAATCGGCCGATTCTGCTAATAGTTTTGATCCAGCAATTCCTTCGCGTGAGGTCCGCCTCCCCCACATCTGGGTTGGTCCAGCGTTTTCGGCTAAAGGTTTGTTGCGCTATCATCAGTAGACAGATCATAGCCAGCCGTCAGGACGCTCTTAGATTGGAGTGCCTATCTATACCCAGCTTGTACCCGTAAGATGCGCGGGCGACCGAGCCGAACAAGCTGGGAGAGTGAACGGCAACTCGAGGGGAGGTGAAACGATGTCTGAAGCGGAGCTGATGCAGGGCGTATTTTCTTCGATCCAAGTTGTGATCAGCCTCTTTTCGACGTTTTTGGCGATGGTCAGCGCCTACATCGCTGGTCTCTATTTCTTCCTCAACCGAGCGCCTCTAGCACTCAAGTTCCTGGCTTTCTTCCTCCTCTCCATTGGTCTGGTGTTCCTTGGTGGAGCAGCGGTAACCCAGCAAAGACTGCAAGTGGAATTGCTTGCCGCGTGGGGTAAAATATCGTCCGCCGCGATCGCTGTTGACACAGTGCTGCGCAACCCGCTCCCCATCTCACCACCGCTTGGCTGGTCGCTTTACGACGTGGGCCTCGCCATCGGATGGCTCACGAGCCTCTGTGTATATCTGGCGCTGGGTTACATGACCTTCTTCTATCGCTGGAGCGTCGGAGTGGACCAACCATGATCCCCCGCGCAGACGCAATAGCTCGATTGAGTTAGTGTGTACCCTTTGTAGGAGCTAGTTGGTCGAAGATTGCGACCGCAGGATGTTACGGGGCCCACGGGCGTAGAATTGAAAATATTGCGCTAGTGAGAACGGCTCGGTCTCCGCCAACCCGGTCGTCGCTCTCCAGAGGCCCAAGCTTACCGGCAAGCAACACGTCAGGGCGACCGCTCGCACCTGCTGCAACCGCACTCGCCGCGGCTACAAGAAATTCTCGCCTGCGCATGGAACTCCCCGCTTGCGCTCGAAGTGGCGTTCCTCCAAATCCAACGTAGTCGACGGCGCCATAATTGAGTAATCGTAATATTCGATGATCTGATAACCTCCTTGATGAGGGCGGACGCCATGGATTGGGACGCGCGACGCCTCGGCCGTCACCTCAAGCTTCGGGATTTGAACATCCTCATGACGGTGGCTCGGTGCGGGAGCATGGGAAGGGGCCGCCTCGGAACTCGCGGTGTCGCAGCCGGCTGTCTCGAAGGCGATCGCGGACATGGAGCACGCCCTCCGGGTACGACTGCTCGATCGCAGTCCACGAGGCGTCGAGCCGCCGGATGACCCAGCGTTATCCGCGCGTTACCTTTCAACTGACCGCGGACGAGTCCGGATCGATCTACCGAGCGCTGGAAGAGCGCAAGCTGGATTTGGCAATTGCGCGCATCTTCGAGCCCGTTCCCGATCATCTGACGTCAGAGCTTCTATATGACGACCGCCACGCCGTCGCTGCCGGCGCCCGTAGCCCGTGGAGCAGACGGCGGCGAGTTCGGCTCGCAGAACTGATGAATGTAGCATGGGTACTGCTCCCGCCAGATACTCTAACCGGCTCTCTCGTCCGCGAGGGCCTTCACGCTGCAGGGCTGGAGCTTCCGGTTGCAACGATCATCACCTCCTCGACTCCCGCCCGTATTGCGCTTGTCGCAAGCGGACAGTTTCTTTCCGTCCTCCCAATCACCACATTGCTACTTGCCAGCAAGATACCAGCGCCAAAAGCCTCGCCAATCAATTTAGCAACGCGCCGAAGGCCGATCGGAGTCGTCACCTTAAAGAGCCGCGTACTCAGCCCCGTAGCGCAGCGTTTCACCGACTGCGCGCGCGGCTTCGCTAAGTCGTTCGCCCGCCAAGCTAACGGGCGGACTTCAGCTGTAGGTCAATTGCAGCCAGAATCTGATGGGTAATCAAGTCTCTATCGTTGGTCTCTTGCTCCTTCAATTCCGACCATCAGGGGAGAAGCTCCATCCGTGGACGGGTTCCCGTCTTGCAACCACGAAGATCGTCGAACTTGGCCCGCGGAGAGAACGGGCGGGTACGGAGGACCGCTGCATCGGGTATAGAACTCGTCGAAGCTTTGGCGAGAGGCGGCCGGGTCTCTGCTCAGCAATCAATCTGGCGCGCGAGGTCAGGGGCGTCACCCTCCGACACAAGGGATCATCATGAAGACGACACTTCGCGCCATTGCAGCCGCTACGGGCTTTTTTGCGCTGGCGTTGCAGTTCTGGCTCGAAATTCACATTCCCCGCGCCCCAGGCCTGTTCAAATCCACCGTGAATTTTTTCAGCTATTTCACAATCCTGGCAAATTGCGCGGCGGCACTCGCCATGCTGGTGCCG
>Ga0134122_10001979_pt1 | contig 14961 bp, 7 predicted proteins | sample KB302_FD_96461 | JGI IMG/M metagenome (GOLD analysis project Ga0134122, IMG submission 96461) | Terrestrial soil microbial communities without Nitrogen fertilizer from Kellogg Biological Station, Michigan, USA - KB3-0-2 | ecosystem: Environmental > Terrestrial > Soil > Unclassified ... | reverse complement strand
GTGAAGTGCTCGACCGCCTGCTCGTAGCTGCCCACGCCGTAGAACGCCTGGCCCAGCTTGCGATCGAGCGCCGCCCGCTGCGGCGGCGTGAGCTGCCGGGCCGCGACCTTCGCGTATGCGGCCTCGGCCCGGCCATAGTGCTCGAGCGCCTCGGCATCGGCGGCCATGCGGCCCGCCTGATCGCCGGCCTTGAACAGATACTCCTGGGCCTTCTCCCAGTCCTCCGCCAGCGCATAGTGGTAGGCCAGCACGCTGGTGAACTCGTCGATGCGGTCGACGAACACCCGCTCCAGGGCCTGGGCGACACTCCGGTGGATGACACGGCGGCGTTCGGCCAGGATGCTGCCGTACGCCGCCTCCTGCACCAGCGCGTGCTTGAAGATGTACTCCAGCTCGGGCAGCCGCTGGCGCAGGCGAACCAGCTCGGCGTGCTCGAGCTGACCCAGCGCGCCCTCCACGGATTCGCCGGCGCCGGCGATGGCATCGAGGATGCGCAGGAAGAAGCTGCGTCCGATCACCGAGGCGAGCTTCAGGACGCTCTTCACCCCGTCCTCGAGGCGATCGATGCGCGCCGCGATCACGCCCTGCACGGTCTCGGGCAGGGCCAGCGCGGCGAGGGGCCGCGCCAGGCGCCACGCCCCGTCGGCGCCCTTGACCAGCGTGCCGTCGGCGATCAGCGCGCGCACCACCTCCTCGATGAAGAAGGGATTGCCCTCGGTCCGCCGCACGATCTGCCCGCGAACGCTCTCGGGGAGGTGGGCGACCAGGTGATCGACGAGCGCGCCACTCTGCGCGTCCCCGAGGGGGGCGAGGGCGATCTCGTGGAACGGCACGCCGCCGTCGTGCGACTGGGCGACCTGCCGGACGCGCGCCGCCGGCTCGCCGGGCTCGGTGCGCGTCGCGAACCAGAAAGCCACGGGGTGATTTCCCGCGAGCGGAACGAGGTGCTCAGAGAGGGCGATGGAGGATTGGTCCACCCAGTGCCAGTCCTCCATGACGAGCACGAGGGGCCGACGTTGCGCCAGCTGCTCGAAGAGCTGGCGCATGCTGAGGAACACCTGGCGTCCCAGAGCCGGCGCGTCGAGGAACTTCAGCCGCTGCTCGTGCTCGCCGGTCATTTCCAGGGCCAGCACGGTCGCGAGGTAGGGAACGATCTCGGGCGCGCGGGGCCCGAACAGGTCGCGCGCGGTGTTTTCGAGCTTCGTCCAGGCTTGGGCCTCGGTGTCGGTCTCCTCGATCGCGCAGCACGTCTTGAGGATCTCGATGAACGGCCAGTAGCTCAGATGCCGGCCAAAGGAGAGCGCACGGCCTTCGAGCCAGCGCACGCCCTCCGCGCCGGGACGGCGCCTCACCTCGGCGACCAGCCGCGACTTGCCAACCCCGGGCTCGCCGCGGAGCACGAGCACGCCTCCGCGCCCTTCTCGCAGCGCCCCGAGCGAGGCCTCGAGCGCAGCCTGCTCCTGCTCGCGGCCCACGAGCGGGGAGCTGGTGCTCACGCCGTCGCCGTCGGGACCACTCTTGTCGGCAAGCCGCGGGCCCTGCAGGTCGTAGATGAGCGTCGCCTCGGCGATGCCCTTTAGCTGTTGCTTGCCGAGCGGTGTGAACTCGAAGTACTGGAGCGCGGCACGCTGCGTGGTCTCGCTGATGCGAATCGCCCCCGGCTCGGCGTGCGATTGCAGCCGCGCGGCCAGGTTCGTGGTGTCGCCCACCGCCGTGTAGTCCATGCGGAGGTTGTCACCGATCTTCCCCACCACGACCGTCCCCGTGTTGAGCCCCATGCGAATCCCGAGCTGACGGAGGCGGTCGTCCGGGGTGTCGCGCAAGCGGTCCCGGACGCCGGACGCGGCCAGCAGGGCGCGTCGGGCATGATCCTCGTGCGCGACCGGCGCGCCGAACAGCGCCATGAATCCGTCGCCCAGGAACTGGTTGATCGTACCCTCGTAGCGATGCACCTCCATGAGCGCCAGCTCGAAGAAGCGGTTCAGGAGGGTGTGCATGGCCTCGGCCCCCACGCTCGCGGCGAGGGGCGTCGAATTGGCGATGTCGCAGAACATCACGGTCACCAGCTTCCGCTCGCCTTCGAGCGCGAAGCGCGAGGCCAGGATCTTCTCGGCGAGGTGTGGGGGCGTATAGGAGGCAGCGGGTGAGGGCAGGGTGTGCCCGGAGGCCGGCACGGTCAGCCGGGCACCGCATTCTCCGCAGAACTTTTGCGAATCGGAGTTCTCCGACGCGCAGGACGGGCAAGTCAGCATCAGCGCATCGGCCTCATGCACCGGCGATGATAGCAAACCGGCGCCGGCGAGGGGGTCGTGGTCGTGGCGTCTCCCGCGATCCCGGGCGGGTACCGTTCACGAGCTGATCATCATGCCTTGGGCTGGGCCAACCGTTGCGGCACGACCCAGACTTCACCCAGGAATTACCCACGAAGTTGCTCCCAACGAGAGCCAAAGAGACCCAAAGGCGACGATATGAGAAGCGCTAACCTACGAGGCGTTGTTTGTGGCCTGGTGGCTCGCGGTAGCCAGGAGTAAAAAGCTGCGCCGCTCGATCACTCGATCACCTGATCCGCCCGCTGCAGGAGCGACGGCGGGATCGTCACGCAATGCAACCGCACGCTTCATGTTTGGCGACGTTCAAGGAGCTGCGCGACGTCGGCGACAAAGTCGATCACGTTGATGGGCTTGCTCTGGTACCCGTCGAACCCGGCGGCCATGATCTTCCGCCGATCTTCGCTCATCACGGACGCGGTCATGGCCATGACGGGGATCCCCCGCGTGATCTCCTCGGCTCGGAGCCGTCGGAGCGCCTCCACCCCGTCAATCCCGGGCAGCCGAATGTCCATCAGGCCCAGGCTCGGGCGACGCTCTTGCGCCAGGCGAACGCCCTCCTCGCCCGTCTCGCTCTCGACGGTCTCATAACCCTTGAAGGTCAACACGTCGCGGACGAGCTTGCGGTTCTTGTCATTGTCCTCGACGATCAGGATGAGCGCGCCGGTCATGGCCGCACCGGGAGCCTGAAGGTGAAGGTCGAGCCGGTCCCCACCGCGCTCGTGACCCAGATCGTGCCGCCGTGCAGCTCGACGAACTTTCGGCAGAGGGCGAGCCCGAGCCCGGTTCCCTCCTGCTTCGCGGCGCTGGCACCCACCTGACGAAACTCCTCGAACACCGCCTCGTGATCCTTGAGAGCGATGCCAACCCCGGTATCGATGACCGAGACCTCAACGGAGCCGTCGACCGGCACTGCCCGGACCTCGATCCGACCTCCCTCCGGCGTGAACTTGATGGCATTCGACAACAAGTTCAGGACCACCTGCCGGACCTTGCGCTCGTCGGCCTGGACCGGCCCGACCCGCTCATCGAGGGCCTTCTCCAGCACGATGCCGCGCCGAGTGGCCCGCTCGCGGACGAGCGTCAGGGCACTGTCGATGGCCGTAGGCAGGTCGAAGTCCGTCAGTTCGAGCTCCATCCGTCCGGCCTCGATCTTCGAGAGATCGAGGATGTCGTTGATCAGGGACAGCAAGTGTCGTCCGGACTCGTAAATATCCTTCAGGTACTCGTCCTGCTTCGCGTTGAGCTCTCCGAACATGCGCTGCATCAGCACCTCGGAGAAGCCGATGATCGCGTTGAGGGGGGTGCGGAGCTCGTGGCTCATGTTGGCGAGGAACTCGGACTTGTGACGACTGGCGGCCTCGAGCTGGCGGCTCTTGTCCGCGATCTCCCGGAAGAGCCGCGCGTTCTGAATGGCCAGCGCTGACTGCGTCGCGAAGGTCTTCAGGACCTCCACGACCTCTGGAGGAAACTCACCCGGCGCCTTGCGGTTGAAGGAGAGGCTGCCGATGATCTGATCCTCGCGGAGCAGAGGCACGGAGAGCAGCGCCCGGTATCCGAACCGGATGAGCGTGTCCCGGACGCTACTCTCGTAAGTTTCGGGCTGGGTGATGTCGGGGATCTGTACGGGCTCGCGCATCTCGGCGGCGCGGCCCATGAGCCCCTCCCCCTTTCGGAGGGGCACCGCCCGGAGGGCCTCGACGAATGCGGTGTCGAAATTGTGGGTGGCCCGCAGCTCGAACCGCTCGCCGCCCTCGTCGTACTCGTAGATCGAGCAGCCGGCGGCACCGGCGAGCTGGCTGGCGCGAGAGACAATGGTGTTCAGCACCGCCTCGAGGTCGAGCGTCGAGCTGAGAGCTTGGCTGACCTCGCCTAGGGCAGTCAGCTCCCCGACCGACCGGGTCAGTTCGCCGGTCCGCGCCTCCAGTTCCTTGAGCAGGCGGACGTTCTCGATGGCGATGACCGCCTGGTCGGCGAAGGTCGTGACCAGCTCGATCTGCCTCTCGGTGAAGGGCTGGACTTCGAGCTTCCAGATGGTGAACGCTCCCAGGAGGTCGGCGCCCTTCATCATCGGCACGCCCAGCGCCGTCCGGATGGGCTCGACCTGATGCACCGCGAAGGTGTAGTCGGAGTCGGCGAGAATATCGGGAATGTGCTGCGTACGCCGCTCGAGGGCGACTCGCGCCGCCATGCTGTACCGTCCGGGGGCGATCGGGTTCCGGTCGAAGAAGTCGGAGGTCTCTCGCGAGACATTGAAGGAAGTCGCGTGACGGAGGACCTGTCCGTCGAAGCGGTAGATAGAGCCTCGGCTTGCGCCACAGAGCCTCACCGCATTCTCGATCAGGGTCTCGAGGACCGGCTCGAGATCGAAGGCCGAGCGGCTGATCACCTTGAGGACCTCGCTCGTCGCCGTCTGCTGCTCCAGTGCTTCGGTCACCTGGACATGAGCTTCCGTGAGCGCCTGGTTCTTCCCTTGCAGCTCCGTGAACAGCCGCACGTTCTCGATGGCGATGACCGCCTGGTCGGCGAAGGTCTTGAGCAGCGCGATCTGCTCGCTCGGAAATGGTCGTGCGGCTTCTCGGCCGACCGTGATCGCTCCAACCGGATGTCCGTCCCGCAGCATCGGCACGGCAAGGACGCATCCGTAGTCGTTGGCACGCGCGAGCGCTCGAAGCTCGTACTCCGGGTCCTCACGTATGTCGGGGATATGGACGATGGTGCGGGTCAGGATGGCGCGATGGGTGCCGCTTGCCCGCCCTGGACGCGACGGGTACGCATCACGATAGGCGGCCGCGCCTTCCTCGGTCACGTGATGAGAAGCAACAAGATGGATCAGATCACCGTCGAACGTGAAGGTGGTACACAACTTGGCGTCGCACAGGCGGAGTGCGCTGGCGGCGATGCTGTCGAACACCGGTTGGACGTCGGTCGGGGAGCTAGAGATCACGCGGAGGATCTCGCTGGTCGCCGTCTGCTGCTCCAGAGCCTCCGTAACTTGAGCGTGAGCCGTGGTAAGGGCGTGGTTTGTATTCTGTAGCTCCTTGAACAGTCGGACGTTCTCGATGGCGATGACGGCCTGGTCGGCGAAGGTCTTCAGCAGCTCGATCTCGGTATCCGAGAATAGTCCCGGCTCGGCACGTGTCACCGCGATCGCGCCGATGGGAGCGCCTTCCCGCAGCATCGGTACGAAGAGCCCGCTTCGAAAGCCGATGGCACGGGGCAGAGCTAGATGCTGCCATTCTGGGTCGAGTTCGACATCGGGTACGTGGACTACCGCGCGCTCCAGGATCGCCCGGCCGGGCCCGAGGCCCCGGCTGGGGGGCGCCGGGTACAATCGTCGCACCTCCTCGAGGGCTTCTGGGGTGAAGTTGTGGCGGGCCACATGATGGATCAGCTCGCCGTCGAACCGAACGAGCCCGCTGAAGAGTCCGTCGCACAACTTCACGGCGCTCTTGACGATCGTGTCGAACACCGGCTGCACGTCGGTCGGCGAGCGGCTGATGACCCGCAAGATGTCGCTGGTCGCCGTCTGCTGCTCCTGTGCCTCCGCCTCGCGCGTTAGCGCTTCAGCCTCGCGCTTCTGCGCGTCGGCCAGGCGCTTTTCGAGGTCCCGGACCCTCGAGTCTTGGTTCTTCCGCGATTTGCGGGAGACAGGAGGCTTGGTGACCCTAGGCTTGGTGACCTTGGCACCCCGACGCATCGCCACTCCTTCTCCCAGGGAGTCGCGCCCGGGTACGGTCGGACAGGTGGCGAGAGCTTAGCCCGGTGGCGGTAGGGGATCAAGCGCAAGGACGCTGCAATATCGGGGAAAGCGCGTCGGCTGCACCGCCTATACCGGTTCGCGTTTCGTCGGCAGCGTATGCACGTATCGTCGTCCTCTGAGCCGCCAGGCGGAGGTCGGCCTGGTACAGGATTTCCGGTGTCACAGATTGAGGACTTCGCGGAGCCCTGTTGTGTCTTGGGGCCCTCCCACAGTTCCGCGCTCCGTTGCCCAGCAGAAATCCCTTGACAGGCTGGTTGTCCGCGCTGTACCTCGGGGGGCGGAACGCGAGAACCGGCCACTGGGCGTGCTCGGGCGGGCGGGAGAGGTGGGCGTGCTGAGGACGGCTGTTCCGTCAACTGGGCCTTCGAGGAAGTCACCACCATCTGGCGGAGGCATCATGCGCACGCACCTGACCTGCAGTTTCCTTGCAATCGCCACGCTTTTCGGCTGCGCTTCCGCGTTCGCCGCGGATCCTCTGCCGGCCGCGAAGCCGGCCTCCGTCGGCATGTCCGCGGAGCGCCTCGCGCGCATCGACGAGGTGATGCGGGCCGACATCGAGAAGGGCCGCCTGCCCGGCGCCGTGATCGCTGTCGCGCGCCGCGGCAAGCTCGTCTACTTCAAGGCCTACGGCTTCCTCGACAAGGACGCCGGCACGAAGATGACCACCGACGCCATCTTCAGCATCGCGTCGATGACCAAGCCCATGGTCGCCGCCGGCGCCCTGCAGCTCTACGAACGCGGCCTGCTGCAGATCGAAGAGCCGGTCTCGAAGTACCTGCCGCAGTTCGGCAAGCAGCAGGTCGCGGTGCTGAAATCGGGCGACGGCGACCCCGGTTACGACATGGTGGCGGCGGCGCGGCAGCCGAGCATCCGCGACCTGATGCTCCACACCTCGGGAATCATCTACGGCGGGCGCGGCGCGACGGCCGTGCACAAGCTCTACCCCGCGGGATCGGCGGCGGTGGGCCCGGGAATGACGGGCCAGGAAGTCATGGACAAGCTCGCGGGCCTGCCGCTCCTGCACCAGCCCGGCGCGGTCTGGGACTACGGCTTCGGCCTCGACGTCCTCGGCGTGGTGATCGAGAAAGTTTCCGGCCAGCCCCTCGGGCAGTACCTGGACGCTCAGCTCTGGAAGCCGCTCGGCATGGCCGACACGGGCTTCCTCGTGCCGGCGGACAAGCTCAAGCGCTACGCGAAAGGCTTCGCCAACGACCCGGACACCGGCCGGCCGCAGTCCGTCCTAGACCTCTCCAAGCCGCTCAAATTCGATTGCGGCGGCGGCTGCGCCGCCTCCACGGCGGCGGATTACATGCGCTTCGCGCAGATGCTGCTGAACGGCGGGCAGTTCGGCGACAAGCGGGTGCTGGGGCGCAAGACGGTCGAGTACATGCTCTCCAACCAGCTCGCGCCCGGCGTCGTGAACCTGATCGGCAACGCCGATCCCACGAGCGCCGGCCTGGGCTTCGGCCTCGGCCTCTCCGTCCGCACCACGCCCGGTATCGTGCGCAGGACGGGCTCGGTCGGCGAGGTCTCCTGGAACGGCGCCTATGGCACCAGCTGGTGGGCCGACCCGAAGGAGCGGCTCGCAATCGTCTTCATGGCGCAGACGCCGGGCCCGGCACGCTGGCACTACCGCTACGTGATCAGCGCCCTCGTCAACCAGGCGATCGTCGATTGAGCGCCGACTGAGCGACCTGCGAGGTCAGGCCCCTCCTCGACATCAAGCCGACGGCCGCCTACCGTCTGACCCCGTACCTCTCGATCGGCGCCGGGCTCGACATCTACACCTTCTCGAGCCTCATCGGCATGAGTATCTAGACCATCTGTGTCAGACAGACCTGGATAGTCCGGCTGGTCATAGCCGATCATGCGGTCCGAGCCTCGGAGATCGTGGATCAGTTGTCGTCGCCGGCGCCAATCACGCGCGGGCGGGGTTCCGGGCGAGCTTCCAGGCACGGATCCGGCCGATGTTCTTCGCCTCGACCGGCGGCAGTTCCAGGGACTCCGCGCGTAGGGTGTCGGGCAGGCGCTGATAGAACGTGTTGCTCACCACGATCTCGTCGCACGCAGCGACGGTATTGAGGCGGTGCGCGAGGTTGATGGAATCGCCGATCACGCCCATGTGCGTACGGCTCAGGGGCCGCAGAGAGAGCACCTGGAGGTCACCCAGTGTTATGGAGACGTGCACGCCGGCGGCCGGTTGGATTTGGTCGAGCTGGCGCTGCCACTCGGTCGCGACCGAGGCGCCGATGTCGAGAAGCCCACGCGCACACGCGACCGCCTGCTCCAGGTATCCAGGCGAAGCCTCGGGGACACCGAAGAGCCCCACCACGGAGTCCCCGAGGAACTGATAGAGCATCCCGCTGTCGTTGACGATACGGTGGCGCGTCCTGGAGGCGAATGATGTCAGGGAGTGGCGCGACACCGCCTCGTCTCGCGTGTCGCGAACGTAGCTCGAGTACGAGCAGAGATCGGCCATCAGGACAACGACATCCCGGCAAAGGCCTGGCGGCAGGATCGAGCGGGGTAGACTCCGACCGGCCTCGCGCAAGCGGCGTACGCGCCAGAACGCAAGGTGCCAGAGGAGGGCGGCCTGGAGGGGGTCGTTCTGGAACCCCTCGCCAAAGGCATGGACACCCTTGACGTGGTCGACAGCGTTCCGGAGGGCGAGGAGGTCGTCCTCACCCAGAGCGTCGAGCGCGATCCCAAAGCGCCCACCGAGGAGCCGGAGCAGGTGGTGCTCGTCCCAGATTTCCAGGGCCAGCCCGGGCCTCAGAGCCTCGCGCAGCAAACGCTCAACAGCCGTCCGGTCACTGAGGGCATGTCCGTCAGTGGCCACCACGACCCGTGCGGCGCCGTCGGTGGCGGGGACGGGCTTGCCGTACTTTCGCCGGATGCTCTGGAGCAGCCGCTCGCGAGAGTAGCCCGTGTCGACCTCGACGAAATACGGCGGCGCCTGACCCGCTCGGACCTCGATATCAGCGAAGGCGCCGCCGCCGAGCGCTACCTCCTGCCTGATCCGGATAGCCTCGGGCGGAACGCCCTCGTCAAGATGGCGGAATAGGAGGTAGTCACAGCACATGCCCTGGAGAAACAGGCGCAGCTCGCTGGAAGTGTCCTCCATAGTGGCCGATCTTACTCTTGCTGGGGAAGCACGTGTCAGGCCCCCAAAACGTGGGGGGCAAGAACTCCAGACGCGACTTCTTGGTGAGGAGCCTGGTTTCGAGGGAGCAGTGCGCTCAAGCTACCGAGACATTTGGTTAAAATGTGGCCAAACGCGCGCCTAGTAGACATCAATCCAGTACGTCTCCAGGCCCGTGTTGACCAGCCGCCGCGGCAGCGCATCCAGGTGCTCCAGATTGCTCATGACCCACGCGGGATGTACCCGCGGCGGCGGGAAGGGCAATGGCGCCGGGCTACCGATCCAGCCAGACGGCCATCATGCGGCCGCCGTAGTCGAAGCCGTTGTTGGGCCCGAAGTTCTTCACGTAAGGCTCCCACGCCGATACGACTTTCTGCGAAGCGTCGTAGAGATAGTAGGCGTGGTGCGCGACGTGGCGCTGGATGTCGAAGATGAGATCACGGCGCTTCTTCTCGTCGAAGGTGCGCCGCTGGAGCCGGAGCATCTCGGTGAGCTTGGGGTCGTTGACACCCGCGGCGTTGAGCGGCTGGCCCGGCATCAAGCTCCGGTACAGATACGCGTCCGGATCGATCCAGGCTCCCCGAAGCCCGAACGTCATCTTGTCGAACTTGCCGTAGATCGTGCTGGAGATGTAGGCGCCGTACTCCTTGAGCTTGAGGTCGGTGTCGATCCCCGCCGCCTTGTAATTCTTGAGTGCGATGCTCATGCGGTCCACGTAGTCGGGACCGTAGCCGGCTGTACTCTCGCAGGGCGCCTTGAACCCGTTGGGATGGCCGGCCTGGGCGAGGAGCCGCCTGGCGGCTGGGATATCCTGCTCGTAGAGCTCGCGACCCTCGGGCGTCAGCTCAGCGAGCGGGATGGACCATTCCGCCGAGGCCGCGGGCACCGCCATGTTGGGGGCGCCCTGGCCGAGAGCGTGCGGGCTCGACTCGAGGAACTCCCGCCAGTTGCTCGCGCGCCCCATGGCCCGGCGCACGCGAACATCCTTGAAGGGCTCCTGGTCCAGCTTGACCGCCGTGTAGCCGCCGGTGAACCAGACGTACTCCGCCGTCTGAAGGCCGGGCTTGCGGGGCCGGGCGATGTCGAGATCGGTGCGCCGGACGACCTGCTGGTACTCGGGGCCGAAGTCGTACTTTCCCGACAGCCAACCGGAGAAGCGGGACGCCGGGTCGGCGTCGATGGTGAGATCTACCCCGTCCACGTGGGGCAGACCCGCCACGAAGTAGTAGGGGTGCCGGACGAAGGTCATGCGCACGTTGGGCTCATGCCGCTCGAGCATGAACGGGCCGGTGCCGATCGCCGCCTCCGCCTTCCTGAGATCGCCGAACTTTTCCACCGCCTCCTTCGCGATGATCCACGTCGAGGTGGCGGCGAGGGCGTCCATGAACCACGCGAAGGGCTCGGACAGGGTGAACTTCACGGTGTAGCGATCCACCACCTCGATGCGGTCCACCATCTCGAGCACGGGCCGGTTGCCATTCCCCTTGATGGTGAGGAAGCGCTCGTACGTGTACTTCACATCCTCGGCGGTGAGCTCCCGTCCGTTGACGGGCGGCTTCGGGTGCCAGCGGACGCCCTTCCTGAGCTTGAAGACGTAGGTGGTGTCGCTGGGCTGAGTCCACGACTCGGCCAGGTCCGTCTCCACCGGATAGGTGCCCGGCTTCACCATTGGTCCGGCCTTGACCTTCATGAGGCGACTGTAGATGAAGGAGAGCGGGATCATGGTGGCGAAGGAGATTGTCTGGTGCGGGTCCAGACCGACGGGATCGAGCTGGTGGGCAAGGCGAAGGATGCCGCCCCGCTTGGGCGTCTGGGCGACGGCCGGGCCCGGGGCCACGAGATCCGTGACCGCGATGACGCCTCCTGTCGCGACCGCAGTGGCGCCTAGCTTGAGGAGATCACGGCGAGTGGGGGCGATGGAGTGACGGCACATATCCATGGAGGCCTCCTCGTTTGCACGGGCGGTTCTCGGCGAGCTCTAGTGGGGGGTAATCGCCGGGCATTCGCCGAGCCGTTCACGCCCGGAGCGTATTGCCAGGGTCGGCGAGGGTCGTCCTGCGGGACGCCGCTGCACTCCATGCCTTACTCCTCCGTGCCCGTCGGGTTGGCACGTGGGGATCGGGGCTGAGATGGCGGACACTCTGGGGTGGCGGCACGTCAATGTCAAGGGCATGCACTACCGCCTTGGCCTCGGCACCCTAGACGGCGGCCGCTCGACGGCGGCAACTGCCGCGCATGCTATAGTTCGATCCAGTCGTCACTCCAGCGTTACGCAACCACCGGAATCATCCAGAGAGCAACCAGTGCGGGACAGCCGGGAAGACCAACTTGCCGCCGGCCGGGAGGCGCTCCAGCGTCACGCGTGGCGCGAGGCCTTCGAGCAGCTGAGCAGCGCCGACGCTGCGAAGCCTCTGCCGCCGGAGGATCTCGAGCTGCTGGCCGAGGCGGCGCAGTGGGTCGGCCGGCTCGACGAATGCATCGCGGTGCGGGACCGTGCTCACGCCGCCTATCTCGCCCAGGGCAATCGGCGACGGGCCGGATTCATCGCCCTCCTGATGAGCCACGACTACTTCGCCAAGGGCCAGAGCTCGATGGGGAACGGGTGGATACGGCGAGCCGAGCGGCTCCTCGCGGCGGAGCAAGACTCGATCGAGTACGGACACCTGCTAAGGGCGCGTGGCCTCCTGGCCAAGAACCATGACGAGGGCCTGGCGCATGCCCGTGCTGCGTACGAGTTGGCAACCCGCCTCGGAGACCGCGATCTGGCCGCCCTGGAGCTGCAGGAGCAAGGACGACTCCTGGTCGCCAAAGGTGAGGTGGCCGAGGGGCTGGCGTTCCTCGAGGACGCCGCCATGCACGCGGTCAGCGGCACCCTCGGACCCCTCGCCACGGGCGATATCTTCTGCAACGCCATCGATGTCTGCCGCAGGTTGGCCGACTTCGGGCGCGCCAGCGAGTGGACCGACGCCGCGCGCCAGTGGTGCGACCGCCAGGGTATCCTTGGATTCCCGGGCGTTTGCCGCGTGTACCGGGCCGGCGTCCTGCGTCTCCGGGGCGCGCTGTTGGACGCCGCGCGCGAGGCCACCGAGGCCTGCGAGGAGCTCCGTCCGTACTCGTTGAACTCTACCGGCGAGGCTTTCTACGAGCTCGGAGAGGTCCGTCTCAGGTTGGGCGACCTCACGGCGGCTGAGGAGGCGTTCAGGCAGGCGCACGAGCTGGGCCGCGACCCGCAGCCCGGCTTGGCACTTCTCCGCTTAACGGAGGGCAAGGTGGAAGCTGCCCGCACGGCGATCAAGAGCGCCCTCGCCGACGAATCGCGGGATCAGCTCGCCCGGAGCCAGCTTCTACCCACGCAGGTGGAAATCGCACTGGCCGTGGGCGACCTCGAAGGGGCCCGCGCCGCAGCCGACGAGCTGGGGGCCATCGCGGCCGTGTACCGGACCCCCGCGCTGGAGGCGGTCACGCAGTGCATGCGCGGTCAGGTCCAGCTCGCGGTCGGCGACGCGGCCGGGGCGCTGCGGAGCCTTCGCGCGGGCTGCCGCCTGTGGCAGGAGCTGGACGCTCCGTACGAGACGGCGCGAGCCCGGATGGCGCTGACCGCCGTGTACCGGGCCGCGGGCGATCAGGAGACCGCCGCCCTCGAGCTGGCGGCGGCCCGCTTGGCATTCGAGCGTTTGGGCGCCGTGCTCGACGTCGCCCGCGCAGTGGAAGTACAGGCCGGCGCGGCCCCGGTCCGCGCGGCCGAGCCGGAGCTGCCTCGGGCGGAGACCCGCACGTTCATGTTCACCGACATCGTGCGGTCGACCCAGCTCGTCGAGGCCATCGGCGACGAGGCATGGACCGATCTCGTCCGGTGGCACGACCAGACTCTCCGCGTCCTCTTCGCCACCCACGGCGGTGAGGAAGTCGATCATGCCGGCGACGGCTTCTTCGTGGCCTTCGCAACAGCCCGCCCCGCCATCGAGTGCGGCGTCGCCATTCAGCAGACGCTCCTCGATCACCGGCGGAGGCAGGGGTTCGCCCCGCAGGTCCGCATCGGGCTTCACGCCGCGCCGGCGCAGCGGCACGGCACTGCATACCTTGGGAAGGGCGTGCACGCTGCGGCTCGCATCGCGGCGCTCGCCGAGGCCGGCGAGATCGTGGCGAGCCGGAGCACCCTCGACTCCACGCCGCCGGGGATCACGCTGTCCGCTCCGCGGCGCGTGACGCTCAAGGGGCTCTCGGAGCCTCTCGAGGTCGTCACCCTCTGCTGGCGGTAGCGGCGATTTCCAGCGTAGGTAGCTCGGGCGGGGGCGTGACCGCGGGTATCTCACGCCCGCATCCGGGACACGACTGCTTCGCCGAGGGCTAGGCGCCTCCCGACGTCAGGGGTGCCGGGGCTGGAAAAGCTCGATGGGATTTCCCGACGGGTCCTCCAGTAGGATCTGTAGGCCGCCCGGGCCCGTGATGATGTCGTTTCGGAACCGCACCCCGGCAGCCCGAAGTCGATCCACCTGAGCGGCGAGGTCGTCGACGACGAAGTGGATGCGGTTCCACCCACCAGGCGTAGGCCGGCGGCCGTCGGGCATGGGTCGGCCTGCCGAGCTGGTTGGCCCGCTGAGCAGCAGCCGCAGATCGCCGAGGGCGACGTCGGCGAACGCCGGCAGCGTCTTGGAGATCACCTTGAACCCGAAGTGCGTCGTATAGAAAGCGATCGCCGCTTCGACGTCGTCGACCATGTAGCGGACATTGACGGTGGTCATCGGTGTCCCCTTCCTCCCATTGGAGATTGCTCCGCACCTTTCGCGAAGCGTACACCCGTCGGGATCGGGACCTACCAGCCGCATGGCGGGTTGCCTTGGATCCGGTTCAATTGGTAGCGAAGTAAGCTACTATGCAAGACCGAGTCTGGCGGCCTTTCATGCAAGGAGGTGCGATGCCTGACCATCCTCACCACCACGAGCACGATCACAGGGCCGAGCACCATCGCGGCCACGACCACGGGCATGGACATACCCACGGCGTGGTTGACCCGTCGATCGCCTCGACCGCGCGTGGTCTGTGGGCGCTGAAGTGGTCGTTCATCGGTCTGATGATCACCGCGCTGTTGCAGGTCGTGGTGGTCGTATTGTCCGATAGCGTCGCGCTGCTCGCCGACACGATCCATAACTTTGCGGACGCGGCCACCGCGATCCCTCTCGGCATCGCCTTCGTGCTCATCAGGCGGGGAGCCACGCGGCGGTTCACCTACGGCCTGGGGCGCGTCGAGGACCTTGCGGGCCTGATCATCGTCATCACCATAGCCGTGAGCGCGGTGCTCGCGTTCTACCAAGCGGGCCAGCGGTTTCTCCACCCGCAACCGGTCGGCTTCCTCTGGGCCGTGATGCTCGCCTCCGTCGTCGGGTTCATCGGCAACGAAACGGTGGCCATCTTCCGGATCCGGGTGGGCCGGCAGATCGGCAGCGTCGCCCTGGTCGCCGACGGCTACCACGCGCGCGTGGACGGCTGGACGAGCCTGGCGGTGCTCTTCGGCGCCATCGGAGTCTGGGCCGGCTACCCGCTGGCCGACCCGGTCGTAGGTCTGCTCATCTCGGCGGCCATCTTCGTGATCGTCTGGCAATCGGCTCGGGCGGTCATGGTCCGGATGCTCGACGGAGTGGACCCGGAGACGCTGGAAACAATTGGCCACGCAGCGCGTCACGTTCCCCGGGTGGAAGAGGTCACCGATGTCCGAGCGCGGTGGATCGGGC